>Ga0209156_10004017_pt1 | contig 10798 bp, 6 predicted proteins | sample GraSoiAngelo_124_FD_185881 | JGI IMG/M metagenome (GOLD analysis project Ga0209156, IMG submission 185881) | Grasslands soil microbial communities from the Angelo Coastal Reserve, California, USA - 14_0927_05_20cm (SPAdes) (version 2) | ecosystem: Environmental > Terrestrial > Soil > Grasslands ...
CGGTGCTTCCCGATCTGATCGACAAGCCGCTCTACTATGCGCTCTCGCTCGCCACCGGCAAGACGGGCGCGGACCTCGGGCTCGTCTCCAGCACGAGGAGCTTCGGGCACACGCTCCTTTTCTGCTTGTTGCTCTATGCCATTCTGCCGCGCAAATACGGCCTTCCACTCCTCTTGGGAATGGTGACGCACCTCTTCCTGGACGAGCTGGGCGACGTGTTCAGGGTCTTCTTTCCCCAGGAGGGTCCGCCGAGGTCCGGCCCGGGAACGGCGGCGGCCATCCTCTTTCCGCTACTCGGGTTCCACTTTCCCATCCTGCCCTTCTCGAGCGCGGCAGAGCATATGAAAGGGCTGATGGACCCCTACACGCTGACCGGTGAGGCGGTCGGAGCAGTCCTGATTTTCCTCAACCGTGCACGGCTGCGCCTGGCGCTCCGGGGCGCTACTTCACGGTCACCGTCGACGTGACGTTACAAGCGCTGGAGCGCCGAACGGAGGATTTCCAATTGCCGTACGACGCGGGCGGCGAGCGCCGCCAACCGCGGGTGCTGCGGTGTGGGCCAGGCGGGCGCGGTGGCCGCGGCGCGCTGTTCGAGGAATGCCTGCAGGAGCCTTCCCAGGGCAGCATCGACGCGCGCGGCGAGGTCGGCTGCGTCGGACGGATGGTGTCCTGCCGTGAATAGCGCCCCGAGGGACGCGCGCAGCCTGCGCGCATAGGTGAGCACCGCCATCATCGACTCGATGCGCGCCTCGGGAACTCCGGGCTCACCGAGGAGGCGCGAGAGGCTGGCGTCGGCGGCCGCCGCGGCGAGGCCGAATCGACGGCGAGCGGCCCGCTCCGCCACAGGTCCTTGCCGCGCGGCCGCGATGTAGTCGCGCAGCGACGAGAGGAGCGCGACGATCTGGGCGGAGATCCGCTCCGCTTCCCGCGTCGGCCAGAAGAGGAAGGCGAAGAGCAAGGCCACCCCTCCGCCGAGGAGCGTGGTGGCGATGCGAACGCCGGCGAGGTGCCAGTCGCCGCTGGACGATTCCGAGATGAGGAGGAAGACGAGGGTGACGAACGCCGAATAGAGCCCGTAGTTGATGGGCCGCAGCGCGACGGCGAGCGCAGAAAGGGGAAAGAGGAGCGCGCCAAAGATGAAGGGCCGGTGGACGAGCGGCGCGACCAGGGCGGCGCTGATCGCGCCGAGCACGGTTCCCGCGACGCGATCGAGGGCGCGGCGGACGGTGCTGCCCAGGTCCGGCTGCAAGATGATCACCACCGTCACCGTCATCCAGACCGAGCGGCGAACCTGCAGGGCCTGTCCGAGAGCTCCCGCGGTAGCCACTGCGAAGCCCATCCGCGCGGCATGGCGCACGAGGGGCGAATGGAGCGCCAGTTGGTCGCGCAGCGGCACCCGGGCGGGCGCGTCCGGCAGCGGCCCGTGAGACGTCGTCGGATGCTCCTTGCCGGTGCGGAGCGCGTCCGCCATCTCCGCCGCGAAGGTGGCGGTGACTACGATCGGCTCGATAAGGGTGTGGATCTCGGCATGCCCCGCGGGCTCTTCGAGGTGTGGCGGCGGAGGCGGCCCCTCGCCCCGGCCCAGCGTGGCCTGGGCGATTTCCCGGAAGGTCCCGGCGAGGGGAAGCAGGAACGTCGCGTCGATCGCCGGGGCGGCGGCGAGCGCGTCGACGGCGGAGGTCAGGTAGCCGAGGGTGAGGTCAGCGCTCTCGAAGAGCACGAGCAGTTGCTCGCCGCGATGGGTGTCCGCGGCGCGCCCGCGCCGGACGGCGGCCAGGGCCGCGCGCGCGGTCTCCAGCGCGGCGCGCACCCGGGGAGGGCCGATGCGGGCGAGTTGCGCGGCAGCCGCTTCGCGCTCGGTCGCGGAACCGGTGGGAAGGCGCGCGAGCAATTCCATCAGGAGGGCAAGCTTGAGATAGCAGTCGGCGACTGCGTTGCGGGCGGGCCGGTAGGGATGGACCGGCCACAGCGCCAGTGCGAGGACCGAGGCGAAGAGCGAGCCTGCGGCGATGAGCATCCCGCGCTCGAGCGCGGCGCCGCCGGGCGATCCGATCGCGATGCAGAGGGTGATGAGGACGATCGCGCCGACCGTCGCCGCAGCGTCGCCGAAGGCGCGCACCAGGCTCGCGAGAGCGCCTACGACGAAGAGGACGATGACGGACGACCACGCTCCGTGCGCGGCGGCGCCGGCCATGGTGACCAGCGCGCCGAAGACGAGGTAGCCCGCCATCGCGGCAGCGCGCAGCGGGTAGGGTCCGCCCGGATCTGCGAGCGTCCCTAGCCATCCGCCGAGGGACATCCAGAGGAGGCCCGGCCGTCCGGTCAGCTGGCCGAAGACCAATGCGGGAACGGTGGCCGTCGCCGCGCGCAGGCCGAGGGAGATCGCGGGACGCACCGCGGCCATCTGCACGCTGGCGCGGACGTGCCGCAGCATGGGCGCCTCCGACTACCATGGAAGCGAAGACGGGAGGAGCGGGCGGAGGATCGATGTCCCGCTCCTGGGACGCCCCGTCCCGCAAGCGGCCGTAGCTCCTCGCGAACGCATGACGATCCGCGGCTGTGCGTACGCGAAGGGCGGCATGGCTTTCGCAGGCCCGAGAGGGATGCGCGGTTTCCTGCAGGACCTTCGCCAGGCGTTGCGCCGGCTCGTCGCCGCCCCCGGATTCGCGATCGTTGCGATCGTCGCCCTGGCGCTCGGCATCGGCGCGAACACGGCCATCTTCACCGTGGTCGATGCTGCCCTCCTGCGGCCCTTGCCCTACGTCGCGGCGGATCGCCTGGTGACGATCGAGGCGACCTCGTCGGAGGACGCGCGGGCGGTCGCAGTCACCGGCGCCGATTTTCTCGATTTGCGCGGGCTCGCCTCGGTGACCGGCGTTACCGCAATGCGCGGCCACGGCATGAATCTCGCCGGCGAGCGCCCGGAGCGAGTCTCCGGAGCGGTGGTCAGCTCGAACTTCTTTTCGGTTCTCGGCATAAGGCTCCTCGCCGGGCGCGGATTCGGCGTCGCCGACGGAGCGGCACCCCGGGAAGCAATTCTCGGAGAAGGGCTCTGGCGCAGGCGGTTCGGGGCCGATCCGGGCGTCGTCGGACAGACGGTCACCGTGAATGGCGAGCCGTTCGCCGTGGTGGGCGTGGCGAGCGCCGATCTCCAGCTTCCCGCCGGATCGGAAATGTGGGTCACGCCGCGCTGGAAGGTGCCCGATCATCCGCTGCGCCCGCAGATCGACAACAGCGCCGATCGCGACAGCGCCTACCTGGACGTGGTCGCCCGGCTGAAGCAGGGAGCGACGCCGGCGAACTTGCAGGCCGAGTCGACCGCGCTTGGCAAGCGCCTCGAGCGGGACTTTCCCAACAACAACATGGGGCGCAGCTTCCGTGTGACGACCCTGCGCGAATCGCTCTTCGGGGATCTGCGCCCGACCTTGCTGCTGCTCGGCGCCGCGGTGGCATTCATCCTTCTCATCGCCTGCGCCAACGTCGCCAATCTCATGTTGGCGCGCGCCGTCTCGCGGCAGCACGAAGTGGCCGTGCGCCAGGCGCTCGGAGCGCCCCGCTGGCGGCTCATCCGCCTCTTCCTCGCGGAAAGCCTGGTGCTGGCGGTCTGCGGGGCGACCCTCGGTCTCTTCCTCTCGCTCTGGGCGGCGCCGCCGCTCGCCGCGCTGTCGCCCTCGTACGTGCGTCCGGATGCCTTGCATCTCGACGGGCGGATTCTCGTCTTCACCGCGGGCCTCGCGCTCGCGACCGCCTTCGCTTTCGGGATGATTCCTGCCTGGCAAGCGGTCGCGCCGGCCGACGCGATGCGGGAGGCGGGCCGTGCCGGGACGTCGGGGCGGAGAAGGTCGCGGCTGCGCTCCGCGCTCATCGTCGCCGAGGTGGCGCTGGCGCTCGTGCTGCTCATCGGCGCGGGCCTCATGATGCGCAGCTTCGAGCGGCTCTCGGGCGTGAACCCGGGATTCGATCCCACCTCGGCGACCGCAGCCGACATCTGGCTGGCGCAGGGGAAATACCCGGACTCCGCGCAGCAAGTGTCCTTCTACCTGCGGCTAGTGCGCGCTCTCTCGCACGCGCCCGGAGTGACCTCGGCCGCGGCCGTATCGCGCTTGCCGCTCTCGGGCGGAAACAGCTCGCGGACGGTCAACTTCCCGCAGGCGCCGGACAAGATGTTGCTCGCGGATTATCGACTCGCCACCGCCGGCTACTTCGAGACCATGCGCATTCCGCTCCGCACGGGTCGCGCATTTACACAAGGCGAAGTCGACTCCGGAGCGCACGTCGCGGTGGTGAACGAGACCTTCGCCCGCACCGCCTTCGAAGGGCGCTCGGCGCTCGGCAACCGGATCCTCGTCTCGACCGACGGCAAGCCGGTCGAGATCGTCGGCGTCGTCGGCGACGTGAAGCACATCTCCCTGGCCGTCCCGGCGCGTCCGGAAGTCTACCTTCCCATCTCGCTCGAGACCTGGCCCTTCATGACGCTGGTCGTGCGAGGGCAGGGCGATCTGTCGGGGGTCCTCCGTTCCGAGACCATGGCCCTCGATCCCGATCAACCGCTCTACCGGGTGGGCACGGTGGAGAGCCGTCTCGCCACCTCGCTCGGTCCGCGCCGGTTCAACGCCTATTTGCTCGGCCTCCTCGCCGCCGTCGCCCTGGTGCTGGCCATCACCGGGATCTATGGCGTGCTCTCGTACTCGGTCGCGCAGCGCACCCGCGAGATGGGGATCCGCCTCGCGCTCGGAGCGACTCCCCGGGCAGTGCTGGGCCTCGTCGTGGGAGACGCCTTCCGGCTGGTCGGGCTGGGGGTGGCAATCGGCGTCTGTGCCGCGCTCGGGCTGACGCAGCTTCTGCGGACGTTGCTCTTCGGCGTGAGCGCAACCGATCCGGGGACCTATGCGGCGCTCGCCGTGCTGCTGTGCGGAGTGGCGCTTCTGGCGAGCGTCGTCGCGGGGCGGCGCGCGACCTCGGTCGACCCGGCGCTAGCGCTGCGGGCCGAGTAGCCCGGTCAGGGTTTCGGGGCGTCGAGCAGGTCGCGGACCCGCCGGCGCAGCTCGGACGGCGTATACGGCTTGTTGAGGAAGCGGCTGGCATCGTCGAGGACGCCGAGGCGGAGGATCGAGTCGTCGGTGTACCCCGAGGTGAACAGCACGCGCATCCGCGGGGCAAACCTGGATAGCCGCTCCGCCAGCTCACGCCCGTTCATTCCCGGCATCACCACGTCGGTAATCATCAAATGGACCGTACCGCGGTGCTGCTCCGCGAGCCGCAGGGCGTCGAGTCCGTTGGCCGCTTCCAGCACCTGATAGCCGGCCGAGTGAAGGATCCGTTTGGTCAAGGCGCGCAGGGCAGGCTCATCCTCGACGAGCAGGATGGTCTCGGTCCCGGGCACCGGTACGGCGGGATGGGCCGATGGCGCCTCGCGCGGCACGCCGTCCACGCGAGGGAGATGGATGGTGAACGTCGACCCCTTGCCCGGCTCGCTCGACACCCAGATACCGCCGCCGCTCTGCTTGACGATGCCGTACACGGTCGGCAGGCCCAGACCGGTCCCCTTGCCCGGCTCCTTGGTGGTGAAGAAGGGCTCGAAGATCTGCTTCCGCGTGCCCTCGTCCATCCCCATCCCCGTATCGCGCACCGAGAGGAGGACGTATCGCCCTGGAGCGAGGTTGGGGTGGGCGGCGGAGCCAACACCGAGATCCACGTCGCGGGTCTCGATCGTCAAGGTCCCTCCGTCGGGCATCGCGTCCTGTGCATTGACGGCGAGATTCAAGACGACCTGCTCGATCTGGCTCGGATCGGCGTTGACGCTTCCCAGCGGATCCGAGAGCGAGAAAGCGAGGTCGATGTGCTCGGGGATCAGGCGGCGCAGCATTCCTTCCATACGGCGGACGACCGCGGTGAGGTCGAGGACTTCGGGCTTCAGGATCTGCTGGCGGCTCATCGCGAGCAATTGCCTGGTGAGCGACGCGGCCCGTTCGCCCGCGAGCCGGATCTGCTCGAGATCGTCGCGCAGCGCGGCCGCGTCGGGCAGGTCGGCGATGGCGAAGTCGGCGGTTCCGTTGATGACCGTCAGGAGATTGTTGAAATCGTGCGCGATGCCGCCTGCTAGCCTTCCCAGGCTTTCCATCTTCTGCGCTTGCAACAGCTGCGCCTGGAGCTGGGTGCGCTCGGTGATGTCTCTCGCGAACGCCCGCAGGCGGCCGTCCGCCAATCTCTTCGCCGACACCTCGACGATGTAGATGCACCCGTCCTTCCGGCGGGCCCGCCATTCGCCGGTGATGACCTGCCCCGCCGACAACTCGGCGATCGCCGACGCCACCCTGGGAACCTCCTCGGGGAGCACGAGGTCGGCGACGGTCATCGCGGCGATCTCCTCGCGCGTGTAGCCCGTCAAGGTGCAAGCCGCCGGGTTGACGTCGACGAATCGGCCTTCCGGGTCGGTCACGAAGATGCCTTCAGTGGCCTGCTCGAAGAGCATGCGGAAGTTGTTCTCGCTCTCGCGCAGCGCGGCGTCGGCCTTCTTGCGCTCGGTGATCTCGCGCGTGATGCCGAGTAGCGCGCGTACCTCGCCGGCCTCGTCGCGCAAGGGTGCGGCGCGGGTTTCCAGCCACCGCGTGGCGCCCTTGAGGCCCGTGATGCGGAACTCCAGCGACCCCGTTTCGCCATGGAAGATTCGATCGGTGAGCGCGACGAAGGCCGCGCGCTGCTCGGGAGCGATCAACGGATAGAGGCGCTGCCCGGCGATCTGCTCGAGGGAATCCGCCTCGATCATCTTCAGGCCCGCGCGATTCATCATGCGCACCGACCCGTCGGAATCGAGCAGCTTCACGCATTCGGGCTCGGAGTCGAATATCGTCCGCAGGAGCCGCTCCCGCTCGGCCAATTCGAGCGATCGCCGGCGCAGCTCCAATTGCGTCACCACCTGGCGCGCGAGCACGCGCAGGGAATGTGCCTGCGAAGGCGTCAGCTCGCGGGGAACGCGATCCATGATGCAAAGCGTTCCGAGCGCCTCGCCCGCGGGCGCGACGAGCGGCGCCGCGGCATAGAACCGGATACCGGGCGGCCCGGTGACGAGAGGACTTGCAGCGAACCGCTCGTCCCGGGAGGCGTCGTTGACGACGAAGATGTCCGATTGGCGTATGGCCCGGTCGCAGAACGAGAATTGCCGCGGCGTTTCCACCGCCTCGAATCCCACGCGCGATTTCGACCATTGCCGCTGCTCGTCGACGAAGGAGATCAATGCGATCGGGGTTCCGCACAAACGCACCGCGAGGCCGGCGAGATCGTCGAAGACCTGCTCGGAGGGGGTATCGAGGACGGCATACCGGCGAAGCGCCGCCAGGCGGTCCTCTTCGCTCGGCGGACTCGATCCGCCGCCTTCCTCGCGACCCATCTGCATCCTGCCCCCGGGGCCGCGAATGGTACTCGACCGGAGCATCGCGCGGCGATTCCCTTTGGTCTTATGGTTTGGCTTTCAGCTTCGGCTCGTTCTCCTTGATGAACGCGCGGATGTCGTCCGCCATGTCGAGGAGCTTCGACCACTGCTCCTTGTAGAGCGTCACCGGGAAGCGGCCGAGCCCGTAGATCGACACGCCTCCCTTTTCGCTCACCTTCATGGAGATTCCCCGGCTGCTCCGCGACTTGAGCGCCTCGTTCTCGGCCTTCAGGCGCTCCATCTCAGCTTTCATCTCTTGCTCGTCCATCCCGGGTCCTCCTGATTCAATGCTGGCTGGTTTGCTGCGGCGCAGGCGTCTCGCGGCGCGCCACGATCTTCGCTACAGAAACTGGAAACCCGCGGCGCAGGTCCTGTCCATCCAGATCGGAAGGCACGAGATCGATCCGCCGATCGCGCCAGACGACCGTTGCCGCACCGTCGAGGACCGGGCGCGGGAATTGTTCGATGAGCTGAGCGAGCAATTCCAGACCACCCACCGCGAGTAGCGTGTAGCCGCCGATCCTGGCCGGAGTTCCCTCCCGGCCGAGCAACGCTCCTCCGACCGACAGATCGACGAGGCTTCCGAAAAAGAGGGGCGCCCGCCACCCTACCGGCTCGTGAACCACGGTGGGGACGCCCTCGCAGGGCGCGCCGGCGCAGTAGACCTGCGCGTCGGTCTCCAGCAACGGATGGGTGCTTCGCGTCACTTCCGTCGTCCTGAGCACGCTCGCGGCGGTGAACCCGCAACCGGTCGCCGCGACCGACGATACGGCAACGATCACCGCGCCCGCGCCGCGCACGAGCGCTACTCCGCCCGCTCCAGCAGCGCGAACGACCTCGCCGCTACCTCGAAGGTCCCACCCGCCGGAACGTCCGCCCGGGGCTGCCGGCGGTCGCGGCGGCGGGGCGGGTCATTGGTATCGACCACTTCCTCCCACGACTTGCCGAACCGCTCTTCGGGGGCGGTGAACGTCATCGGCTCGTGGTGGGCGTTGAAGAGGATGTAGAAGCTCTCGTCGACGATCCGTTCGCCCGCCTCGTCGGTCGTGGCGATGGCCTCGCCGTTCAGGAAGACGCCCAGCGACTTGGCGTACCCGACGTTCCAGTCCTCGTCGGTCATCTCCTTTCCCTGCGGCGTGAACCAGGCGATGTCCTTCACGTCGGTCCCGTGCAACGGCCTTCCCTGGAACCAGCGGCGGCGGTGGAAGATGCGGTGCGTGCGGCGCAGGTCGACGAGCATGCGGGTGAAGAGGAGCAGCGCCTCGTCGATGTTCTTCCAGTCGTACCAGGAGAGCTCGTTGTCCTGGCAGTAGGCATTGTTGTTGCCCTTCTGGGTGCGGCCGATCTCGTCGCCGCCGTTGATCATCGGGACGCCCTGCGAGAGGAGCAGCGTGGCGAGGAAGTTCCGCTGCTGGCGGGCGCGGAGCGCGTTGATGGTGTCGTCGTTGGTCGGCCCTTCGGCGCCGCAGTTCCAGGAGCGGTTGTGGCTCTCGCCGTCCTTGTTGTCCTCGCCGTTCGCCTCGTTGTGCTTCTCGTTGTAGGAGACCAGGTCGCGGAGCGTGAAGCCGTCGTGGGCGGTGACGAAGTTGATGCTCGCGTACGGGCGGCGGCCGGTCTCCGCGTAGAGGTCCGAGCTGCCCGTGAACCGGTAGGCAAACTCGCCGAGCGACGCGTCCTGGCTGCGCCAATAATCGCGGCAGGTGTCGCGATATTTGCCGTTCCACTCGCTCCACAGCGGGGGGAAGTTGCCGACCTGGTAGCCGCCCTGGCCGACGTCCCACGGCTCGGCGATGAGCTTGACCCGGCTGACGATGGGATCCTGCTGGATGAGATCGAAGAAGGCGGAGAGGCGGTCGACGTCGTGCAGCTCGCGGGCGAGGGCGGAGGCGAGGTCGAAGCGGAACCCGTCGACGTGCATCTCCTGGATCCAGTAGCGCAGGCTGTCCATGAGCAGCTGCAGCACGTTGGGGTGCCGCATGTTGAGGGTATTGCCGGTCCCCGTGTAGTCCATGTAGAAGCGCGGGTCCTCTTGCGTCGTTCGATAATAGGCGAGATTATCGATTCCCTTGAAGGAAAGCATGGGTCCGAGATGGTTGCCCTCGGCGGTGTGGTTGAAGACCACGTCGAGGAAGACCTCGATGTCCGCCTGGTGCAGGTTCTTCACCATCTGCTTGAACTCCTGCACCTGCTCGCCCCGCTGGCCGCGCGAGGAATACTCGTTGTGCGGGGCGAAGAAGCCGATCGAGTCGTACCCCCAGTAGTTGCGCAGCCCCTTGTCGACCAGCTGCTGGGAGTGGACGAACTGGTGGATGGGGAGAAGCTCGACCGCCGTCACGCCAAGCCGCCTGAGGTAGTCGATGGCGGGACGCGAGGCGAGCCCCAGGTACTTGCCGCGCAGGTCCTCGGGGACGTCCGGTTGGGTCTGGGTGAATCCCTTGACGTGCACCTCGTAGACGATGGTGTCGTTCCAGGCGTGCCGGGGCTGCCGGTCGTCGTGCCAGTCGAAGTAGGGGTTGGTCACGATCGAGCGCGGCGCGAAGGGACCGCTGTCCGCGTTGCTCGGCGCCCCGTCCAGATCTCCCGGGACGTAGGCGTAGAGCGCCTCGTTCCACTTCGGCAGCCCTTCGACCGCCCGGGCGTAGGGGTCGAGAAGGAGCTTGGCGGGATTGCAGCGCTTGCCCTCGGCCGGCACATACGGTCCGTGGACGCGGAACCCGTAGCGCTGCCCTGGCCCGATTCCCGTCCCGTAGCCGTGCCAGACGAAGCCGGTGCTTTCGGGAAGGTCGTGGTGGCTTTCCTTGCCGTTGTCGTCGAAGAGGCACAGCTCGACCCGGGTCGCCGCTTCGGAGAACAGCGCGAAGTTGGTGCCGTTGCCGTCGTAGCTGGCGCCGAGGGGGACGGGGCGACCGGGGCGGAGTTTCATGCGGCGCAACCTAGTGCAGGGGCCGTCCGAGTGCCACCGTGGTGAGGGCAGACGCACCGCGCTCCGGACGCCGATGCGCCACGGCGCATCGTGTTCCTCGCGGCGCACCGATGCCCCGCCGAGAGTCCGCGCCGGTTTGTGGACTCGCAGGGACCTTTGCAACGTTGGCGTCCTGATCCGCGAATCGTTGCCTGGGGGAGGTGCCTGGCGGGAGTGGGCAGGCCTGCCGCCGGAGCAGCAGCCCCGCGCTCCGGACGCCGATGCGCCACGGCGCATCGTGTTCCTCACGCGTGCTGATGCTCCGGCAACAGGCCTGCCCACCCCCACCTGCGCCGCATTCCGCCGGTCCGGATCGAACTGCCGAGTCAAGAGCGGTGATCGGGGGGCACATTCGGCGGCATCGCCCTTTTGTTCGCGGAATCAAGATCGGGTCGCAATCTGCAGTT
>Ga0209156_10004023_pt1 | contig 10786 bp, 9 predicted proteins | sample GraSoiAngelo_124_FD_185881 | JGI IMG/M metagenome (GOLD analysis project Ga0209156, IMG submission 185881) | Grasslands soil microbial communities from the Angelo Coastal Reserve, California, USA - 14_0927_05_20cm (SPAdes) (version 2) | ecosystem: Environmental > Terrestrial > Soil > Grasslands ...
AGAGCCACGGCGTGGGCTCCGTGCTACTCGAGCGCACGCTGCTGGCGGCGCGCAATCGCGGTCTCAAGTTTCTGCATATGGCCTGTCTCGCCGACAACAAGCGCATGCAGCAGCTCGCCCGCAAATATGATGCCGAGCTCAGCTTCGATTTTTCCAGCGTCGTTGGCGAGGTTGCAGCGCCGCGCCCGACTCCGCTCTCTGTAATGCGCGAGATCCTCGCCGACGGTCACGGCTTTGCGACCGCTATGTTCGACGTGCACTCACGACTGCTCAAACCAGTGTGATTCGGAGACCCGCACGCAAAGACGAGGCGTCAGGCCGCCAACGGATAGGCGGCTTCAACCACGTAGGGGCCGCCACCGACCGACGCACGCGACGAGAACAACACAAACCGCGAGACTTTGAACGGCGAGGAGCGGAACGGGGCACGCACCGCCAGATAGTCCGCAACCTGCCGGCTCGAGGATTCGCGCAGGCGCGCGAGCGACACATGCGGTGTATATTTGCGGCCCTCCGGCTCAAGCCCCACGCGCTGCATCAGCCGCTCGTGCTCTGCCTGCAGCTCCATCAGAGCCTGAGCCGGGCCGAGCGTTGCGATGATCTGGCGCGGCTTGCGCCCACCAAACGACTTAAGATCCTCAATGCGCAATTCGAATGACTCGCGACGCACCCGCCCCAACATGGATGCGATCTCGTGCGCGATGACATCATCCACATCGCCGATGAAACGCAAGGTTACATGATAGTTTTCGGGATCGATCCAGCGTGCGCCCGGCAAGCCGCCACGCAGCATGGACAGCGATTGGCGCACGTCGGGGGGAATTTCGAGACCTGTGAAGAGGCGCGGCATCGGGACGACTGCAGTGCTGGCTGTGCATATAGGCCAAGTTGCAAGGATTCGCACGCCCAACGTGAAGCTCACATCGTGCGTCTGCTGCGCGCTTGCCGGACCAACTCTTCCACCTTGGGCAGAATGCGCGCAACGATCGCATCGACCCCTGCGCCGCTCGGATGAAGTCCGTCACCCTGATTGAGCGCGTTCTCGCCGGCAATGCCGTCGAGGAAAAAAGGATAGAGCAGGAGGTCGTAGCGCGTGGCCAGCTCGGGATAAATGGCATCGAAATCGCGCCTATAGCTAGCGTCGAAATTGGCCGCCGCCCGCATCCCGGCGAGCAGCACGGTGACACGCCGCTGCGTAAGACGGCGCACGATCTCTTCGAGGGCTTGTCGCGTGACCTGAGGATCCATGCCGCGCAGCATGTCATTGGCGCCGAGTTCGAGGATAACGGCGTCCGTCCCATCCGGGACCGACCAGTCGAGGCGGGCAAGTCCCCCAGAGGCCATATCGCCGGACACGCCCGCGTTCGTGACCTCGACGGCGAGGCCTTTGGCCTTGAGCGCCCGTTCAAGCTTAGCAGGGAAAGCTGCATCAGCCGGCAGACCAAAGCCCGCGGTGAGCGAATCGCCCAATGCCACGATCCGCACCGGCCGATCAGCGGCTGCGGCGACTGGCGCGCTCAGCGCCAGCGCTGTCGCCAACAGCGCAACCACCTGGACCCGCGCCGCGCAACTCGCATATGACCGGAGCAGGACCGGCCAGCGTACAACCAAAGCCACCAACGAGCACCGCAACATGCAGGACACCTCCGCATCAGAGCACGAACAGCCGGCGGTCGCGCTCAGCGGGATCAATCTGTCGCTCGGGCGAGGCGCCGCTCGTGTTCATATCCTCAAAGACCTCAATCTGCACATACGACGCGGCGAGGCCGTTGGCTTGGTCGGCCCTTCAGGTTCGGGCAAGTCGACCTTGCTGATGGTCGCGGCCGGGTTGGAGCGCGCCGATACCGGCTCAGTCGTGGTCGCGGGCAAAGCGCTCGACCCGCTAGGCGAAGACGCGCTAGCGCGCTTCCGTGGACGCAATATCGGCATTGTTTTTCAGTCCTTTCATCTCATTGCCACCATGACGGCGCTGGAAAACGTCGCCGTGCCGCTGGAACTTGCCGGACACGACGATGCTCACGACCGTGCGGCACACGAGCTTGCCGCGGTGGGCTTGAGCGAGCGGCGAGGGCACTATCCGGTCGAGCTTTCCGGCGGCGAGCAGCAGCGTGTCGCCCTTGCCCGCGCGCTTGCACCAAACCCGGCCATTCTTCTCGCCGACGAGCCGACAGGCAATCTCGACGAGACCACCGGGGCGGAGATCATCGACTTGCTTTTTGCCGGCCACGAGCAACGCGGAACCACGCTCGTGCTCGTCACGCACGATCCGGCGCTTGCTGTGCGTTGCGACCGCATCGTGCGACTGCGCTCAGGCAGCATCGAAATTGTCCCACATCGCGCGTCGGCGAAGGCGCAGTCGTGACTCGCAGTGGCTCGCTTTTCATTACGGGAATGAGAGGAACGGACCGAACATGCGGTGAGAAGCCCCAAGCATGAAAGCCCGCTCGTCATTTCCTCAGCGGCACGGCGGCCGTCTACTGCCGCTGCGCTTCGCTGCGCGCGAATTGCGCGGCGGTTTGCGCGGATTCTACGTATTCATCGCATGTACTGCCCTGGGCGTTATGGCCATCGCCGGCGTGAGTTCACTCGCGGCCGGGCTAGCTGAGGGGCTCGCACGCGAAGGCCGCGTCATCCTCGGCGGCGACCTCGCGTTCACTCTCAGTATGCGCTCAGCGAACGCCGAGGAGCGCGCATTTCTTGATCGCCAAGGGGCGGTATCGCTCGCCGCCACCATGCGCGCCATGGCGCGCGCGCAGGACGGGCGCACAACCCTGGTCGAGGTGAAGGCGGTCGATGGCAATTACCCGCTCTACGGTAGCGTCGCGGCCGATCCGCAACCGCCGCTCGAGCAGACGCTGGCATATCGGAATGGAGCCTTCGGTGCCGCCGCCGACTCCGGTCTGCTCGCGCGGCTCTCTCTCGGGCCGGATGCCCGCATCACACTCGGCTCCGCAATCATCGAAATTCGGGCCATTCTGACATCCGAGCCTGACAAGCTTTCCGGCGGTATTGGCTTTGGCCCGCGGTTGCTCGTGAGCGAACAAGCACTGCAAGCGAGTGGCCTATTACAGCCCGGAAGCGTCGTACGCTGGCACTATCGCTTGCGCCTTCCTGAAAATAACAGAACCGATGCGGCGGTGCGCACGGTGGCGGCCACAGCGCAAAGCGAGTTGCCCAAGGCTGGATGGGAATTACGATCGCGGGCTAATGCCTCGCCGTCGCTCGAACAGAATGTCGAGCGCTTTACGCAATACCTCGTGTTGGTCGGCTTGACCGCTCTCCTGGTCGGTGGCGTCGGCGTTGCGAACGCGGTCAAGAGCCACGTCGGTGGCCGGCGCGAGACCATCGCCGTGCTCAAGGCGATGGGCGCTTCTGGCAGGCGCGTTTTCGCAATCTATCTCACCCAGGTACTTGTGCTCGCCGGCCTCGGCGCGCTGCCGGGCCTACTCATCGGCGCGGCTTTGCCATTTCTTGTGGCGTGGACTCTCGGCGCGGCATTGCCGTTGCCACTCGCGCCGACGCTGCATGCGGGCGACCTTGCGCTCGCCCTTATTTATGGACTGCTCATCGCCGCCGCTTTCGCCGTCTGGCCGCTCGGGCGTGCCCATGACGTGCCGGTTTCGGCACTTTTCCGTGACGAGGTCGCAAGCGATCGTCGCTGGCCTCGCCGCCCCTATGTCGTAGCAACGATACTTCTTGGATGCACGCTCGCAATCCTGGCCATCGAGTTCGGCCATGACCGACGCATTAGCGTGGTCTTCGTGGTTGCGGCAGCGGGCGCTTTCGTGCTGCTTCGCTCGGTGGCGGCGCTGATCACGCTGATAGCACGTCACCTGCCACGGCCGCGCTCCCCGGTCCTTCGCCTCGCCATCGCCAACATCCACCGCCCAGGCGCGCTCACGGCGAGCGTCGTCATTTCCTTCGGCTTGTGCCTTGCCGTCGTCGTCACGGTCATTGCGATCGAGGGCAATTTGCGACGACAATTCCTGGCGGCGTTGCCGGACAGGGCCCCATCGTTCTATTTCGTGGATATTCCTCCCGCCGCCGGCGAGACATTCGATGCCTTCATCCGCACGCGTGCGCCGCGAGCCGTGCTTGAGCGGGTGCCGATGCTGCGTGGTCGCATCGTGGCGGTGAACGGTGTAGGTGTTGAAAACCTGAAGGTCTCTGCCGATGCCGGCTGGGTACTGCGGGGCGACCGCGGCATCACCTATGGAAACGAGCTCCCACCGGGCTCGCGCCTCATTCAAGGGCAATGGTGGCAGCCGAACTACCAGGGCCCGCCGTTGGTCTCATTAGAGAACCGCATCGCCGAAGGACTTGGCCTCAAAATTGGCGACAACATCACAGTCAACGTCCTCGGCCGCAATCTCACCACGACGATCGCCAACCTGCGCGCCGTCGATTGGCAGAGTCTCGGCATCAATTTCGTCATGGTATTCTCGCCCGCTACCTTCCGGGATGCGCCTCACGGGCATATCGCCACCCTGGTCTATCCCGGTGGCAGCACGAACGACGAGGAGACGGCTCTCCTTAACGGGCTGGCGGAGGGCTTCCCGGCAGTCGTCACCATACGTGTGCGCGAGGCGATCGATGCGGTCGGCCACATCGTTTCGAATCTGGCGCTGGGCATCAGGGGCGCGAGTGCGCTCACTCTATTGGCGGCCGTGCTGGTGCTGGGTGGTGCGCTCGCGGCAGGCCACCACCAGCGCGTGCGTGACGCGGTCATCCTCAAGACCATCGGCGCAACGCGGCTGCGCCTTCTGTCTGCCTACGCGCTCGAATACCTCGTTCTCGGCGTGGGAACCGCCGTGTTCGGTGTGGCGGCGGGCTCGGCCGCCGCCGCGCTTGTCATTGTCAGGCTGATGAAGCTTTCATTCATTTGGTTGCCCGGCCCACTGATTGCCGCGGCCAGCGGCGCGGTTGTCGCAATGGTCGCACTGGGTCTGATCGGCACGTTCACCGCTCTCCGCCAAAAGCCGGCCGGTGTGCTACGAAATCTCTAGCCAACGCTTCAAAGGGCTCCCAACAGCCTAAGCCGCGCGTCCTGCCCGGCTTTCGCCCAAAGGGCCTCTTGGCCCATCGGGCGACAACTTGCCGCGTCCGGGCGGCTCCTTTGCGGTGCGCGGCGTATTGCCATAATGTAATTTGGTCGGCCTTTTGAAGGTCAGCGTCAACAAATCGCTGTTGCGGCATCTGGCGTCGGAACCAATCCCGCACTAGATTCCGCGCATCGGGCGCCAGCCGCTGTGTCGGTAGGGCGCCCCACCATCCGGCCTCGGGTCGGAACTAGAGAGAGGTACCTTCCATGTCGGATTTCGACCGGAACTACGCGGCTGCTAGACGCGGCGTCGGTGCGGACCGGGCGGTTGCGATCGATCAAGGCCTGCGCGCCTACATGATCCGCGTCTACAACTACATGGCTATCGCCGTCGCGCTCACCGGCATCGCCTCCTGGCTCACATTCCAGGCGGCGGTCGTGACCAACGCAACTGGCACCATCGTCGGATTGACGTCATTCGGCCAGATGATCTTCAGCGGACCAGCGGTACTGGTTCTATTTTTGGGAACGCTGGGCTTGGTCTTTCTCATCAGCTGGCGCATCGACCGGCTGGAGCCCTCGACCGCATTCGCGCTGTTCATGGTTTATGCGGCGCTGCTCGGATTAATGTTGTCGTCGGTGTTCCTGGCCTACACCCTCACCTCGATCACGCGCGTGTTCTTCATCTCGGCGGCGGCTTTCGGCGCGTTGAGCCTTTACGGCTACACGACTCAGCGTGATCTCTCGCCGGTGGGCTCCTTCCTGCTCATGGGGCTGATAGGGCTGATTATCGCCATGCTGGTCAACCTGTTCCTCAAGAGCAGCGGCCTCGACTTCGTCATCTCCGCGATTGGGGTGCTGATCTTCGCCGGCCTGACCGCCTGGGATACCCAGCGGATCAAGGAGATGTACGATCCGATGGAGGACGGCACTATCGTCGGCCGCAAGGCGGTGATGGGCGCGCTCTCGCTCTATCTCGACTTCATCAACCTGTTCTTGTTCATGTTGCGCTTCCTCGGCGATCGTCGCTGAGCGAACGCAATAAACGACTGAGTTAAGCGGCGCCCCGGCGATAAGCCGGGGCGCCGTCGCGTTTGGAGTGAGAGCCGACCAGCACGCGAGCAGGTGCGCTATCATTCCGGGCATCCGTCGTTCGTCGTCTGATTCATGATCCCCATCCCGATCCGCCCCGCCGAGCCGCCCGATCTCGCAGCAATTACCCTCATCTACGAGCACGCCGTGCGGCACGGCACTGCATCGTTCGAGATCGAGCCGCCCAGCGAGCGCGAAATGGCGCAACGCTACGAGGCGCTTCGGGTCGGCGCCTATCCTTATCTGGTGGCGGAGCTTGATCGCGAGATCGTCGGCTACGCCTATGCCGCCCCCTATCGGGCACGGCCGGCCTATCGGTGGAGTGTGGAGGATTCGATCTATATCGCCCCGGCAATGCAGCGCCGGGGGATCGGCCGCGCGCTGCTCGAACGGCTGATCGCCGAAGCGGAAGCCGGCGGATTCCGGCAAATGATCGCGGTGATCGGGGATTCGGCCAACGTCGGCTCGATCGAACTGCACCGCGCCGCCGGCTTCCGCATGGTCGGCACGTTCGACAATGTGGGCTTCAAGTTCGGCCGCTGGCTCGATAGCGTCTTGATGCAGCGACCGCTTGGGATCGGCGCGACGGCGATCCCGTGATTGCGCCGCGGTCAGCTGGTCACGACGCTGAGCGACTGATCGATTGCGCGCAGCACCGGGTCGAGCTCATGGCCGCGGCGTACGATCAAGCCGGTGGCCGAGATCACGCTATAGGCGCCCTGCCGGCGCGCGAGCTTTGGGCTTTTCTCAATGCGGTAGACCGGAATCTCGGCGGCACGGCGGAACACGGAAAACACCGCGCGGTCCCTCAGAAAATCAATGGCATAGTCACGCCATTCGCCGGCGGCGACCTTGCGACCATAGAGGCCGAAAATACGATTGAGCTCGCGCCGGTCGAAAGTCACTCGGCTTAGGGGAGCGAGGGACACAGCAGCGGGAGCCTCGCCCCCATGCAACTCGCTCGGCTCAGTATCGCCGCGGCTCATTCGGCGCCTCCCTTCGACGGATCAATGCCGCAATGATTGCGCCGGATGCAAGCATCGGCAAGTGCAATGACTGTCGCAGCACGGTGTCGCGTGACTGCGACATAGTCACCCGCGATCCTCACGAATTGGTTAATGAAATCATAATATTGCCCAATCCAGTCAGGCACGCGCCAAGCCGAAATGCCAAGCAGAAGATTGTTGCCTTACGCCCGATCTTTCCGTTGAGCCCGGATTTGCCACCGCCCAGCACCTCGGAGTCCAAGGTGGACCGGCCCCGCTCGGTCAGTCACGCCGCAAGCGGAAGATTCCATGGAGCGAGCCGAAGCTGCGCTCGTGGGCTATCGACTTGCGTTCACTGGATCGCCGCCAGCGCCGCCCCGAGGATCGCCTTCGGCTTTTCGGTCGTGCCGCTTTGCACTAGGACTGCCGCTTCATCGATGTTCGCGCCCTTGAGCATCTGCACCGGGATGGTCCACGAATGGGCGTTGCCAGTCCAATCGCCGAGCTTCATCCAGCGGCGTACGACATTGTGGTAGGTGATCGTGCGGCCTTTGTTCTCGCCGCGCCCAATGGCGATGGTGGCGGCCCTGGCCAGTCCAACCAGCCAGACTTCGGCGCTCGTGCGAGCATCCGCAACCTCTGGCACCATAACGTTGAGCCGGGTATCCGAGAGCGTCAGCGTCGGCAGCAATGACATCGCGCCGTTCTTGCGGCTGTTCGCGATAGCAGCCTCGATCGCAGCCTTATCGCTACCGACCGCGTGCAGGATTCCGTTCACCACGACTTGAGGCGTGTAGACTTGGCCGTCGCCGCGCGCATGTGCGTAGGCTTTCTGTCGGGCGGTGTGGCGCGGATCGGCGAGCGTGTCCTTCCAGCCGAGATAATCCCAGTAATCGACCGGCACGCTGACGGGAACGAGAGAGGGATCGGCCGTCAGCTGGCCGAGCAGTTGGTCGGCCGGTGGGCAGGACGAGCAGCCTTGACTCGTAAACAACTCAATCACGGCACGCGACTGAGCGTGAGCGGCGGAATGCGGCGGCGCTAAAGAACAAATGACGATCGCCGCGTAGGCGAGGGAACAACGTAGCATCGCAATCCTTCCCCGCCGCCCCAGGCGAGGTTCCGTTTTGCCCCTCTGCCGCTGTGTCATAAGCACGCGCGCGATCACCCGCCACTCAATTCGAGGTGAGCCGGCAGCATCTAGGCCACCGCCAGATGCCGAAGCACATAGTGCAATATGCCGCCGTGCTTGAAATAATCGAGTTCATCCAGCGTATCGATCCGGCAAATAAGCGGCACACGTTTGAGCCCGCCATCAGCGGCGACGATCTCGGCGATCATGCGTTGGCGCGGCTTGATCTCGCCATGCAGTCCCCGAATTGTGACCTGCTCATTGCCCCTCAGACCGAGCGTCTGCCATGATGTGCCTTCTTCAAAGCAGAGCGGAAGCACGCCCATCCCGATCAGGTTGGATCGATGGATGCGTTCGAAGGATTGAGTAATGACCGCGCGCACGCCGAGCAAACTGGGTCCCTTGGCAGCCCAGTCGCGTGAAGATCCGCTGCCGTATTCTTTCCCGGCGAAAACGACGAGCGGAACCTTATCGCTCTTGTAGCGCATGGCAGCATCGTAGATCGACATGCGCTGGCGTGACGGGTAGTGGACGGTCATCCCGCCTTCCACTCCCGGCACCATCTGGTTTTTGAGACGAATATTGGCGAAAGTGCCGCGCATCATCACCTCGTGATTGCCGCGGCGGGTGCCGTACTGGTTGAAATCAGCCGGCTTGACCTTGTGCTCGATAAGGTACTTGCCCGCCGGGGAATCAATCTTGATTGAGCCAGCCGGCGAGATGTGGTCGGTGGTGATGGAATCGAGCAGCAGGCACAACACGCGCGCATCGACGATATCGGTCAGCGGCGCCGGTTGCCGCCCCATGCCGACGAAGTAGGGCGGGTTCTGCACGTACGTCGACCTTTTATCCCAGCTGTAAGTCAGCCCTCCTTTCACGCTTATGGCGCGCCAGTTCGAGTCTCCTTTGAAAACGTCGGCGTATTTCTTGGCGAACATCTGCTTGCTCAACGTCTTTCGTATGACGCCGTTGATCTCGCGGCTCGAGGGCCAGATATCCTTGAGGAAAACCTTCTTGCCCTTCTTGTCGAGGCCGAGCGGCTGCTTCACGAGGTCGGAATACATGGAGCCCGCCAGCGCATAAGCGACGACGAGCGGGGGCGAGGCTAGATAGTTCGCTCGGACATCGGCATTGACCCGGCCCTCAAAGTTGCGATTGCCGGAGAGCACGGCAGCGGCGACTAGGTCCTTCTCGTTGATCGTCTTGGAAATCTCGGGCGCGAGCGGACCGGAATTGCCGATGCAGGTGGTGCAACCGAAGCCGACGAGATTGTAGCCGAGCTTGTCGAGGTCCTTCTGCAGCCCTGATTTATCGAGATAATCGGCGACGACTTGCGAGCCTGGCGCTAGCGAAGTCTTCACCCATGGTTTGACGGTCAATCCTTTGGTCACCGCTTTGCGCGCCAGCAGGCCGGCTCCGACCATCACGTTCGGATTCGACGTATTGGTACACGATGTAATCGCGGCAATGACCACGTCGCCGTGACCGAGATCGTGCTGACGGCCCGCAACTGGAACCCGCTTCGCCGGACCTGCCTTTGCGAAGCTCTTGTCGAGGGATGTAGCGAGAGAGGGATGAACATCGAAGACGTCTTTGCCTCCGTCGCCGCCTTTGTTGAACTCTTTGTCCATGGCCAGCGCGAACCCAGCCTTGACGTCCTTGAGCGCGACACGGTCCTGCGGGCGCTTCGGTCCAGCCAGGGAAGGCTCGACTTGCGATAATTCCAGCTTGAGCACGTCGGTGAAGATGGGATCCGGCGTGGATTTGGTGCGGTACATGCCCTGTGCCTTGGTGTAGGCAGCCACTAACGCGAGGTGCGCGGGCGGGCGGGCGGTATCAGCGAGATATCTCAGCGTATCGTCATCGACTGGAAAGAAGCCGCAGGTGGCGCCATATTCCGGCGACATGTTGCCGATGGTGGCACGATCAGCGATCGAAAGGTTGGCAAGTCCTGGCCCGAAAAATTCTACAAATTTGCCGACAACGCCGCGCTTGCGCAACATCTGCGTGACGGTAAGCACGAGATCGGTCGCAGTGACGCCCTCCTTGAGCTTGCCGGTGAGCCTCACGCCGATGACTTCCGGCAACAGCATGGAATAGGCTTGGCCAAGCATGGCAGCCTCGGCCTCGATGCCGCCCACGCCCCAGCCGAGCACGGCGAGACCATTGACCATCGTGGTGTGGGAATCGGTGCCAACCAGCGTATCGGGATAGGCGACATCCATCACCATCGACTTGCCGTCGATTTTGACCTTGTCTTTCTTGCTCCATACCGTCTGCGACAAATATTCGAGATTGACTTGGTGGCAAATGCCGGTGCCCGGCGGCACGACGCGAAAGTTGTCGAACGACTTCTGCGACCATTTCAGGAATTCATAGCGCTCCCGGTTCTGCCGGTATTCCTCTTCGACATTTTTCTTGACTGCATTGCTGGTGCCGAAGACCGTTACCGATACAGAGTGATCGCAAACGAGATCGACCGGAACGAGCGGATTGATTTTTTGCGGATCGCCGCCGAGCATCTTCATGGCATCA
>Ga0209156_10004024_pt1 | contig 10786 bp, 9 predicted proteins | sample GraSoiAngelo_124_FD_185881 | JGI IMG/M metagenome (GOLD analysis project Ga0209156, IMG submission 185881) | Grasslands soil microbial communities from the Angelo Coastal Reserve, California, USA - 14_0927_05_20cm (SPAdes) (version 2) | ecosystem: Environmental > Terrestrial > Soil > Grasslands ...
TGCTCTCGCCGATGAAGCATATCGCGCCGGAGGATTCGAAATGGTGGTATGTCTTTGGCAGCGCCACGTTGGTTGCGTTCATCGTGCAGGTGGCAACCGGTGTTGCACTAGCGTTTTCCTATATCTCCTCGTCGTCACAAGCTTACGAGACGCTCCTATTCATAACTAACAACGCGCCATTTGGCCGCATCCTGCGCGGACTTCATTACTACGGCGCATCCGCGATGGTCTTGATGATCGGAGCGCACATGGCGCAGACGTTTTTGTTTGGCGCCTACAAATTTCCGCGCGAGATGACTTGGACTACCGGAATTCTGTTACTGACTTTTACTCTCGGAATGGGATTTACAGGGCAGCTACTCCGGTGGGATTCAACGGCCGCATGGTCGGTTGTGGTCGCGGCGGAACAGGCGGGGCGAATTCCGATTATCGGCGACTGGGTGGCGCGCTTCATCCTGGGTGGCAACACCATTGGCGGCGCGACACTTAGTCGGTTCTTTGCCATCCACGTCTTCGTCCTTCCGGGAATCATGTTTGCCTTTATCGGCTTGCATCTCTGGCTGGTTCTTCGCCACGGCATTTCAGAGCCTCCTGTTGCCGGCAAACCGGTCAACCCGGCCACCTATCGCGCCGAGTACGAAGAGCTACTCAAGAAAAAGGGCAAACCGTTTTGGCCCGACCTGGCCTGGCGTGATGTGATTGTCTCCACCCTATTGATCATCGCGATTGCCGTCGCCGCATTCTTTGTCGGACCTCCGGCGTTGGATAAGCCACCGGATCCGAGCATACTGGCCGCCGATCCGCGACCGGATTGGTATCTTCTTTGGTACTTCGGGCTGCTCGCGCTCATTCCGGCCAAGATCGAAGGCTATGTCATGATTGGATTCCCAATCCTGATCGGGCTACTCCTGCTGTTTGTTCCCATTTGGAATCACAAAGGCGAGCGCGCTGCCTCCCGGCGCCCCTGGGCAATTGCGGTCGTGTGTCTCTCTGTGATCATGATTGGTGCGCTTTGGTGGGAAGGTCAGCACTCGCCGTGGTCACCTAATTTCGATGCTCAACCGCTCAATGAGAAAGTAGTAGGAGCTACCAGCGGTCCGGTCTTCCAGGGCGGTAAGCTGTTTCACGACAAAGGATGTTTGAACTGCCACCTCATTCAAGGTTTCGGCGGGCGACGCGGTCCCGAGCTAACCTACATCGCCAACAAGCTTACGCGCGACAACCTGGTCATCCGGATCGTGAATGGTGGCACGAATATGCCAGCGTTCGGCAGCTCGCTTAAGCCCCAGGAACTTGACGCGTTAGTGGCTTTCTTGGAATCGCGCAAGCGCCCACTTCGACTGCAAGATCAAACGCCACTGGCGCGCAAGTAAATCTTTCAAGCGATCGTCTTCGATCTTTTGCTAATGACGCCGGATCCACTGTCGTCTACGAGCTGAACTTGAAAGTCCCGTTAGCTGATCCGAATTGTTGCTCTACAACTTGAGCGCGGCTTGAACCCCCGGGGTCTCTCAGCTTCCGTATTTAAAAGAGATCAGCACTCGTGCGCGATAAGCCCGTACCTTGCTGTTTTCGACAGTCATGTCGAGTTTCACAATCTCGGCAACGCGTAAGTCACGCAGCGTTCCACCAGCGGTCTCCACCGCATTTTTCGCTGCATCCTCCCAGGATTTCGCACTTGTGCCGACCAACTCCACCACTTTATAGACTGAATCTGCAGATCCACCTTTTTTGGCCATAATGTTTCCTTTCTGTTTGCTTTGTTCCAATCAACTGTTTTGCAACCGTTTTTGTCAAACCATTACGATTAGGTTTTTCCAACAACCCGCGTTCGCTGTCTTGCCAGCTCTTCGGCAAAAAAATGCGCGCGATTACTGCCTTTTCCGGGGAGCGCAGGCGCCTCGCCAACGACTTTCTTTGGTTGCATACGAAGGGTTTCGGCGAGGCGCCGAAACCAGCACGCAAGGCGTGCGCTCCCCAGAACTGGAATCGCTTACTCGAGAAATTACGTGACTATGAACTCAGTGGCAAAAAGCTGCCCGGCTGTGGGACGGGTTTGTGGCCGTTGAGACTAAGGTAAGTGTATTCCTGGAGAAGTCGCTCGTAATCGGATAGTAGCTTCATCGCGTCATTCGGTTTTAGTCGATCAGTTTTAATCGCGGTATCGACCTGTGTTTTGAGAAGACGCATTAGCTCGACCTTGTCCCACTGCGTCATGGCGAGAACTTCACCGATAGTGCTCCCTTCGATTACTTCTTCGATGTACCAACCGGATTCTTCGTCCGGGTCGAGAAAGACATGCACTTCGGTAACGCGTCCAAACAAGTTGTGCAGGTCGCCCATGATGTCCTGATAAGCGCCAACCATAAAGACGCCGAGATAATAGATTTCGCCGGGATTAATTCGATGAAGGGGCAGCGTATCTCGAACATCCAAAAGATCGATGAACTTGGAAACCTTGCCATCAGAGTCGCAGGTAATGTCAACGATGGTGCCGTTGCGCTCGGGCGCCTCGGTCAGGCGGTGAATGGGCATGATGGGAAAGAGCTGGCCCAGTGCCCAATGATCGAGAAGCGATTGAAAGACGGAGAAATTGCAGATGTATTGATCGCTCAGCGAAGTTTCGAGCTCCTTTACCTCATCGGGGATAAATCGCAGACCGCGATGCATACCGACGATCTGGGTGGCGAGTTGCCAGTAAACAGTATCGATCTTTGCTTTTGATTCGAGGTCGAGCAACCCAAGGTCGAATGTTTGCTGGGCTTCTTCCTTGATTTGCTGGATGTCGTGCAAACTTTCCAGCCGGTTGCCGCGTTTGAGTCGTTGCTTCACTTCCAGAATATCGCGCACCAGTTTATGGTCTTTCTCAGTCGCGCCGATCTTTGTTTTCCCGACTGTCTTCTCGATCGAGCTGAATGCCTCCATCACTAAAACCGAATGATGTGCGACAATGGCACGCCCCCCTTCGCTAACGATTGCCGGATGCGCGACGCCCTCGGAATCGCACACGTCCATGATGTTCCAGACAACGTCGTTGGTGTATTCCTGAAGCGAATAGTTCGTTGAGCTATCGAAAGTAGAACGCGAACCATCGTAGTCTACTCCGAGACCACCTCCAACATCGAGGTATTCCAATTCGTGGCCGAGTTTCGCAATCTTGGAGTAATAACGTGCCGCTTCGCGCACGGCGCGTTTGATCGTCGAGATGTCGGGAACCTGTGAGCCAACATGGAAGTGGACCAGCTTCAGGCAATGCGCCAGCCCTTCGCTCTTTAACGTCTCGCTGGCGGTAAGGAGATTGACAGTATCGAGTCCAAACTTCGCGTTTTCGCCTCCGCTCGTAGTCCATTTGCCGCCGCCTTTGCTGGTCAAACGGACACGAATGCCAATTAGCGGCTCGACACCCACTTCCTTGGAAGTCCGAATGGTCTGCTCCAGTTCTTCCAGCTTTTCGACCACGATGATGACCTGCTTGTCTAGTTTACGCCCCAACAGCGCGATCCGAATAAAAGCCGGATCCTTGTAGCCATTGCAAATGACCAAGCTCTCCGCGTCCTTGTGCATGGCCAGGGCCGCGACCAACTCCGGTTTGCTGCCCGCCTCCAAGCCAAAGTGAAACACCTGGCCGGCATCGACGATCTCCTCGATCACCTCGCGCAGTTGATTGACTTTGATCGGGAAAACGCCGCGGTATTTTCCGCGGTAGTTAAATTCTGTGATTGCGTTTTCGAAAGCGCGGTTAACGGATTCAACGCGGTGGCGGAGCAAGTCCTGAAAGCGGATGACAAGAGGAAAGGGGAGCCCGCGCGAGCGCGCTTCATTAACAACTTCAAGAATGGGGATGGCGCTGCCATTTTCCTGGAGCGGCTTGGCCACGACGTTGCCATCAGCATTGATGGAAAAGTAACCAGTTCCCCAACCCTCGACGTTGTAGGTGGCGTTTGCCGCCTCCAAGTCCCAATCGTTTTTCGTCATTTCGTCAGCGGCTGCAAGACGGACAATTATTGATCCGGCGAAACATGCAAGGTCGATTCAAAAAAAGCAGCAGCAGATCTCTGGCCGTGTCGGTGTGGCGAGGGGATCCCGGGGTGCGCAGCCTGCCAGCCTGCGGCTCCCAGAAACAGTCATTCCCGCTCTTGGCGCAAAGACATGCGTCCGAAACGTTGGTCAGGCGCGGCCGCATGGCTGGGGGCAGCTTGTTTTTCCTCCTTCCATCGGTACCGTCACGCAGTGAACAAAACGGTCATTGAGGTACATGTTCGCGCCGTGCTCCCAACCAGTGGCGGTTGCGCGGTTTTCATTGGAAATAGCGACAAGGTTTTCATCGTTTACGTCGATCAAACGGTCGGGAGCGCGATCACGATGTTTATGCGGGAGATGTCGAAAGAACGACCGTTGACGCATGATTTGATGGCGCATTTAATGACTGCGGTGGGCGCGCATGTCGAGCGGGTGATCATCAACGATCTAAAAAACGCGACTTACTATGCGCGCATGATCATTGCAGCGGAGAATGAGCTGCAGCAGAAAAAAATCATCGAGCTCGATGCGCGGCCGAGCGATTGCATCGCGATGGCGACGCAACAAAAGGCGCCCATTTATGTGAGCCAGGAGGTCTGGGACGAGGTCGAGGACATGAGCGATGTTCTGCGAAAAATGGAAGAGGAAGGGCTGAAGCCGGAGATCGATCCGGAATCGGAAGGGGCGGAAGAAGAGTGATTGCCGACAGACGTGATTCGTTAAAAGCGTTAAATTGTTAAAAAGGAAATACCGCTAACCAGACGCCAGCGGTTAGCCCAGCAACTCGCCGTAGCGTTCACGCGCCAGTCGCAGGGAGCGTTCCAGAATTGCCGCTGGCGTATCGAGCGAAAGTACTTCCTCCACTAATTTTTCACATTCCTCGCGCGAGACATTGCGAATAGCGGATTTCACTCGTGGCACCAACGCCGGGCTGACACTCAATTCGTCCACTCCGAGTCCGAGCAGAAGAGGCGTCAGCTCGATGTCGCCCGCCATTTCACCACAAACACCGAACCATATCTGATGCTTGCGAGCCGCATCGCCAACCATCTTGATCAAACGGAGAACAGCCGGATGCGAGGGTTCGTAAAGATGCGCAATGCGCTCGTTTACGCGATCGACGGCAATGGCGTATTGAATCAAATCGTTAGTGCCGATGCTGAAAAAATCGACTTCGGATGCGAGTGATTCCGCGCAAATCGCGGCGCTCGGAATCTCGATCATGGCGCCGATCTGCATTTCAGCGTTGAACGGGATCCTGGCCGAGGCCAATTCGCTTTTGCATTCGTCCAGCACCTCGAGGGCCCGACTCAATTCTGCTTTTCCGGAAATCATTGGAAACATCAGTTTGACATTAGCGAGCTCGCTCGCGCGCAGAATGGCGCGCAGTTGCGGCTTGAAGACTTCAGGGTGCTCGAGGCAAAAACGGATGGCGCGCCAACCGAGAAAAGGATTGAGTTCGTCGCTCACATCGATTCCGCCGGCGATCTTGTCGCCGCCGAGATCGAATGTTCGGATGATTAGCGGGTGGGGCCGGACCGATTCAGCGACGCGCCGATACGTCTGGTATTGCTCCTCTTCGCCCGGCAAGGAATCGCGATCGAGATAAAGAAATTCGGTGCGATACAACCCGATTCCCTCCGCGCCGTTAGCCGATACGCTCGTAACATCGTCTGGCAACTCAATGTTGGCCGACAAAACAATGTGATCGCCATCCCTGGTCGTGGCCGAGCGCTCGCGCAGGACCGAGAGTTCTTTCGAAACTTCCGATTGCCGCACTTCGACTTTGCCATAATAGGCGATCGTTTCCGGCGATGGATTGACGATGAGCAATCCGGTGTAGCCGTCCAGCAACGCCATCGCCCCGCTCTCAACTTTTTCGGTGACATCGTGCAAGCCTACGGTGGCCGGGATGGTAAGTGAACGCGCCATAATCGCAGTATGGGAAGTGCGGCTGCCGAGATCGGTGGCGAGGCCGAGGACCCGGTGTCGATCCATCGAGGCCGTGTCCGACGGGGTGAGATTGTGGGCGACCAGAATGTGCGCTTCGCCCGGCAGGGGCATCATTTTGGGCGCTTTGCCCTGCAAGTTGCGAACGACACGCCGCATCACATCCTGAATGTCGAGGGCGCGTTCGCGCAAATAAGGATCATCGATTTGCCCAAGGGTCTCGGCATACTTCGCCGCGACGTCATGGAAGATCGCTTCAACGTTGACCTGATCGCATTCGAGCTTGCGCAAGACCTCGTCGATCAAGGTGCGATCTTCTACCACCAGAAGATGGGCATCGAAAATCCCCGCGTCTTTCGTCCCGATTGCCTCCGCGATCTTCTGCTGCATTTCGAGAATTTGAATGCGCGTCTGGACCAGCGCCGATTCGAAGCGAGCGATCTCCGCCGGAATTTGCGAAGCTTCAATCCGGTAACGGTCGATTTCCTCGAACTCGTCACGCATGACTTGAATGTTGCCGCGGGCAATCCCGGGCGACACACCCACGCCGTGGAAACGGGTTTCGGTCGGTTCGCTGCTCATCGGAGGGAGAGTAGCGCGGATGTCAACAAAGGAACACATGCTTTCTAGCCGGTGCGCCAAACAGGCATTCCTGCCTGTTTCACCCTCCAGTCACAGCGGGCTGAAAGCCGCGCCCGGCGCACAGGCTAGAATGCCTGCGTTCCGCCACGGCTTCGGATCAATCTTCGTTGAAGCGCCCGTTGATCAGCGCTTCGATTTCTTCGAGCGCGCGCGTAGCATCGGGTCCTTCGCAACGAATCTGCAATTTCGATCCCTGTCCGGCCGCCAGCATCATCAGACCCATAATGCTCTTGCCGTTTACTTCTTCACTCTCTTTTTTCACCCACACCTCTGCGCGAAACCGACTCGCCACTTTCACGAAAAGGGCGGCGGGCCGCGCATGTAAACCGAGCCGGTTCACGATCGTGATTTCCTTCTCGGCCTTTTGCGCGGAGGCGCCGGCGCCAGTTTTTCGATTAAGCAATCCCATCGGGATTTTTCGTCTCCATTAAATTGAGCAACTTTGTATTGAATTCCAACGCCGCATTACTGCCGAGGCTCTTCAATTTTTGGTCCATCGCTGCAACCTCAATCAAGCGCGCCAGGTCGCGGCCCGGCCGAACCGGAATGGTGACGTGCGGCACTTTGATATCCAGAATTTCATAAAACTCGCGATCGAGCCCGGTGCGGTCGACTTCCTCCATTTCATTCCAGTCTTTTAACGTGACCACTAAATCGAGTCGTTTCTCCACTCGGATCGCGCCGATGCCAAAGACCGAGGCGACATTGATAATCCCGATCCCACGCACTTCCATGTGATAACGGGTCAATTCCGGCGCCGTCGCCATCAATTCTCGCCCCTCCAGCGAAGTGATCCGCGTCACGTCGTCCGCCACCAGGCTGTATCCGCGCTCGATCAATTGCAGCACGCTCTCGCTCTTGCCGATGCCGCTTACGCCGCGAATGAGAACGCCGACGCCAAGAATGTCTACCATGCTGCCGAATTCGGTTACCGTCGGAGAAAAATCGACTTCCAGCGCGATGGTCGCGGCATTGATGAATTTCATCGTGATCATGGGCGTGCGAAAAATGGCGATCTCTTCCTCCGCTGCCACTGCCATCATGGGGTCGTCGAGATGTGCTCCCCGTGAAATCACTACGCACGGGATTTTTTGTTCGCACAAGGCGCGGAAGCGTTTCACCCGCAATTTGGGCGAAAGACTCTTGAGATAGGTATTCTCGGCTGCGCCCAGCACCTGAACACGTTTCTCGGCGAAATAAACGAAGAACCCACTCAAGGCGAGACCAGGCCGGTTAATGGTCGGCTCGCGGATTTTCCGATGAAAACCGACGCGCGGACCTTCCAATCGCAGCGCCAGCTTTTCGCCGTGAGTGTTGAAAAAACTTTCCACTGTCACGACGGGTACGCTTTTGCGTTGATCGCTTGCGGAAGTGATCGTTTGTGTGGTCGGGCCGTCGGGCATAACGGAATCAACGTTTACCTTGTCGCGGCGGGAATAACAAGGAGCGCGGCGCAGGCATCCTGCCTGTGGGGCCAGCAGGCTTCCAGCCTGGTATGTATTTAGCGTCGGCTGACCCTCTTATTAACACACCTGCTTTAGCTGGGTGTTAACGACGCCTGAGAGAACCAACCGCTTCAGCGGTTTTTTGCCAATGAACGAGTAAACCGCTAAAGCGGTTATAGTAGCACACGCGGCATGCACCTCGCTGAAGCGAGGCGTTAATGAAATTGGATATAGCACGGCAACGACTAAACACGCCTGCTAAACCCACTAATCAGGCGAGACGCCCGGTTGTCCTCAGGCTGGAAGCGTGCCCCCCACGCGGCCAAGAAACGCTGCTCGCTTTCGTTCCCGAATCGAGTTCCTTTGCCGGATGATGACCGATCGAACTTCGCGGCTCACGTTCGCCATCACATCCGTTTTTGCCGCATCGCTAATCTTTTACTTCGCAATTGCTGCAGCTTTGGCAGCCCCGGCCGAACCGAGTCCTCCACCGGTTACTCCCACCCCCGAAGCAAAACCTTCTCCTGTCGTCGTCTTATCCCCACCGGCGGCAACTCCTTCAAAAGCGGTCGAGAATTCGGTGGTAAAAATCTTCGCTACCCTTCGCCAGCCTGATCCAAGCAAGCCTTGGACAAAAAAAGAGCCGACTGAAATCACCGCCAGTGGGGCGGTGATCAGCGGAAAACGCATTTTGACCAATGCCCATGTTGTCCAATATGCCAGCGAAGTGCAGGTGCAGGCGAACCAGGCGGGGGACAAGCTTCCCGCGAGTGTGAAGGCAGTCGCACCGGGAATGGATCTCGCCGTTCTTGAACTGGAAGACCAGAAATTTTTCGATTCGCATTCGCCATTACCATTTAAGAAGTCACTGCCGGACTCCAAGGAGCCGGTGATGGTCTATGGATATCCAACTGGCGGGGCCAGCCTGTCGATAACCAAAGGTATTATCTCCAGGATCGAGTTCACCGGTTATAGTTTGTCAACCCTTGGACTACGAATCCAAATTGATGCCGCAATTAATCCCGGCAATAGCGGCGGCCCAGCGATAGTTAACGACGAAATAGTCGGCCTGGCTTTTAGTCATCTGCAAATGGCGCAGAACATCGGCTACATCATTCCGGTGGAGGAGATCGAGCTATTCCTGCAAGACATTGCCGATGGCCATTACGATGGAAAGCCAACCATGTACGACGATCTCCAGACTTTGGAGAACCCGGCCCTGCGCTCTTATCTGCATCTGCCGGAAGCTTTGCAGGGAATGGTGGTTCACCGCCCGTTCGATTCGGCGGCGAGCTATCCGCTAAAGGAATGGGACGTAATCACCAAGATCGGTGATGTTCCGGTCGATGATGAAGGTATGATCAAGATTGGAGATACTCTTCGGATCCGCTTCCCCTATCTCGTTCAAAAACTGGCAGTAAAGGACACTGTGCCGCTTACTATTTTTCGTGGCGGCAAAGAAATGAGGATAAACTTGCCGGTCTTGCGGCAACGTCCCTTAGTGATTCCGGAGTTAAGGGGGAACTATCCTTCCTACTTCGTTTATGGGCCAATGGTTTTCTCTGAGGCAACAACAGACCTGCTCGCCATTGCCCAGAAAAATCGCGAGACTAGCGCAATCATTGGCTTGCTGACTTATGTTGGGAGTCCCTTGATTGCGAGGATAGGGGACAAGCCAGCATTTCCGGATGAACGCCTGGTCGTTGTGCCCTGTCCATTTTTCCCCCACCGGCTGTCAAAGGGATATGGTAACCCCGCCTGGCAGGTCCTGAAGACAGTCAACCATCAATCCATTAAAAACCTGAATCATCTGGTCGAAGTCCTGCGAGATTTGAAGGATGAATTCGTTACTTTCGAGTTCAATACGCGTTCCGGTGGCGAATCATTTGTTTTTCCCAGGGCCGAAATGGTCATCGCCACCGAAAATATCCTGAATGATAATGGAGTCCGATCTCAAGGTTCCGCTGACGTGATGAAATCCTGGTCGGCCAAGCCTACTGATCACTGATTACAGACCACAGAATACATGCTACATACTACAGACTACAGGCCATGACCCACCTCTCACATTCCACCCCTCACTTCTCACGCCTGCGCTTTTTGCTACCGCTTCTCGCGATCATGCTCGTCCCTGCTACCACGATCACCGCCACTGCCGAAGAGGAGGAAGCCACTCCTTATTACGGCGACTGGGAGAATGGGCACGGCGACAAGCTTCAGATAACGAGCGGCAATATTCAGGTAAATGAGGAGAAGCCTGTTCGTTATGATGATATTACCGAGGACAGCGACGGTAGCTTCTTCGTTCTCCAGCTTAAGGACCAGAGTGAGTCGAGCTACTTCGAGGGCAAATTCCTTCGCCTCGCCTTCGGCAAAGATCCCGATCGCTTCACCATGTCGATTTACAAGACCCTAGAGGACGCCCTGAAAAAACAAAATGAAGTCAAGCGCGTCGAATGGTCCGCCCCGGCAGACGAAGCAGATGATGAGCCGGAAGCTGATGGTGACAATGCCGAGGAGTGAGGACTGAGACAAAAACAACTCGATGTGACCGGCTAGGCTTCCCATTTTCTGGGTTTTCCATAATGCCAGACCGAAATAGGCGAAAAAATGTTCGTAATTAATTACGAACTTTCGTATATATCTTGTTAGGCGCTTGCATCCATCGCGCAAATGACAGGTTGGGATTATCTGCTCTGCACTGCACCGTTTGTTGGCATCATCCCGCT
>Ga0209156_10004025_pt1 | contig 10785 bp, 9 predicted proteins | sample GraSoiAngelo_124_FD_185881 | JGI IMG/M metagenome (GOLD analysis project Ga0209156, IMG submission 185881) | Grasslands soil microbial communities from the Angelo Coastal Reserve, California, USA - 14_0927_05_20cm (SPAdes) (version 2) | ecosystem: Environmental > Terrestrial > Soil > Grasslands ...
GCTACGCTACCCCCTCCACACGGGCGTCGAGCTAGGAAGCCAGCGCGTGCCCGGTCATGCGCCCATGGCAAGAGTCATGCCGCCACTGCGCTCGCCGTGCTATCGGCTAGTTAGGCGCGAAAACTTGAGGGACCTTGCGTGTGAAGACGGGCATACCGTATGGAAACGGGGCCGAGGGTGGCGCACGCTGTTTCATCGGGCACGTGCCACTTCTGCATGGCTGCGTGACGGTGCCGCTCACGGTGACGTGGCCGGCTGCTTGGACGAACGTCACCGGCCAGGTCGGCGGCCTCTCGCACGCCGATGCTGCGCCGCCGAAGCGGTGCGCCAAAACCGAGTGGTTGTTAGCATCACGCCTCTCCGCCACATCGCTCAGACGACAGCTTCTTGTGGCATGGCCCGATTTCGCGGCCAGTGCTTCGTAGAGATGGCCCCGGCTGCCCACCCGCTGCGATGAACTGCAACTGTGGGCACCCACCCCTTGGTGCTTTGAAGTCAGTCGGGATGACCGGTCGGCCCGGTAGGTACACGGTCGCAGCCCGATTGGAGGGCGCGTCGGCTTACGATCTCAGCCATGACGACCGCGCAGCGGATGGCGCAATGCCGGCGCGGAAGCCCGCCCGGCGGCGCCTGGTGGGTCAACCGACCCCACTCCCCGGCGCCCTTGACGCAACGAACGTTCGTTCGTTACACCTCCCCCCGTGCCGACGGCGGCCGCAAGGCGCAGGGCTCGGCAGGGTGCGCCCGCCCCCACCCGCGAGGTCATCCTCGACACGGCCGAGCGCCTGTTCGCGGCGCGCGGCGTGGAAGGTGTCGCGGTGCGCGACCTGGCGCGCGAGATGGGGATCACCGCCTCGAGCCTCTACAACCACTTCCCCGGCAAGCAGGCGCTCTACGACGCGGTCCTCGAGCGCGGGCTCGGACCGATCGTCGAGACGGTGGCGGTCGCGTGGCAGGACGGTCTCGGGCCCGAGCGCGTGCATGCGACGCTCGATCGGCTGACCGCGCACCTGGCCCGCCACTCGCACCTCGCACGCCTGCTCCAGCGCGCGCTGCTCGAGGAGTCGCCCGCGGTCCAGGCGCTCCTCGAGCGCTGGATCGGCTCGCTCTACCGCGAGGGCATCGCGGTGGTGCGCAAGGCGGCGCGCGACGCCGGCTGGGAGGCGGAGCAGGTCCCGCACCTGGGCGTCGCCCTCTTCGGCATGATCTTCGCCTACTTCACCAACGCCACCGCGCTGCGCCGGCTGGCCGGCTGGGGCGACGACCTCTTTTCGGCGCGCGCGCTCGCCGTCCAGCGCCGCTTCCTCGAGCAGGCGATCATCCGGCTGCTCGGGCCGCGCCCGCGGCCCGGTCCACGGAGGCCCCATGGCTGACACGGAGCACGGCCGCATCACCGACGAGGGCATCGCCAAGCTGCGCGCCCGCATCGGGCAGGGCTTCCCGGGACGCCGCCCCTGGCGCACCGAGGTGACGCGCGACGCGATCTACCACCTCGCGCTCGCGATCGGCGACCTCTCCCCCCTCTACCTCGACGAGGACTACGCGCGGAAGACGCGCTGGGGCACGCTCCTCGCCCCGCCCATCATCGTGCAGAGCATGGACACGCTGCGCGCCGTCGGCCACAGCGGGCTCCCGGAGGGCCTGCCCGGTGTGCACTCCATCTGGACCGGTTCGCTCTACGAGTGGGAGCGCGCCGTCAGGCTGGGCGACCGCCTGCGCGCCGACTGCTACTTGAAGTCGGTCACCGAGAAGGAGAGCACGTTCGGCGGCGGGCGCGCGCTCTACCAGACCTACGAGGCAGTCTACTCCGACCAGGACGGGCGGCGCGTCGGGCTCCGCAACGACACCTGGATCCGTATCGAGCGGACCAAGACCCGCGAGAAAAAGAAGTACGGCGAGATCGCGCTCGCCCAGTGGACACCCGCGAACATCGCGCGCCTCCAGGACGAGTACCGCCGGCAGACGCGCACGACCGAGCGGTACTGGGACGACGTGAAGGTGGGCGACCCGCTCGGCCCGCTGCTCAAGGGCCCGCTCACGCCCACCGCCGAGATCGCCTTCGAGTCGTTCTTCGGCATCTACCTGGTCGGCAACATCGTCGCCGCGCGCCTCTACGACAAGCACCCCGCGCTCATGATCCCGAACGAGCAGGGCGTCCCCGAGCCCCCGCAGCGCGTGCACTGGGACAACGCCTTCACGCAGCGGCTCCTCGGCCTGCCCGGGGCGTACGACCTGGGCCCCGAGCGCTGCGCCTGGCTCTGCCAGTGCGTGACGGACTGGATCGGCGACGACGGGCTGCTGACGCGCATCGAGGCCCGCTATCACAAGTTCAACTACATGGGCGACGTCACCTGGGTGAAGGGCCAGGTCAGCGACAAGTTCGAGCGCGACGGCAAGGCCTACGTGCGCTGCGAGCTCCAGTGCGTGAACCACCGCGACGAGGTGACCGCGACCGCGACCGCCGAGGCCGAGCTGCCGCCTCGATGACCCGGGTGCGCGAGATCGCCCGCCGGGTCTCCAACTGGGGGCGCTGGGGCGCGGACGACGAGCGCGGCACGGTCAACTTCATCACCCCGGACGTGGTTCGCCGCGCGGCGGCGTGCGTGAAGCGGGGCGCGATCTTCAGCCTGGGGCTCTCCCTCGGCCCCGACGGGCCGCAGATCGGTCAGGGCGGGCGCACGAACCCGGTCCACACCGTGACCACGATCGACGGCCGCCTGGGCACCGATCCCGACGGCCCCCGCTACGCGGACGACGCGGTCAGCATGCCGCTCCAGTGCGCTACCCAGTGGGACAGCCTGGCGCACGTCTGGTACGAGGGCCGGCTCTACAACGGCGTGCCCGCGTCCACGCTCGGCGCCGCCGGCGCCGGCCGCAACGCGATCGACCAGATCGCGCGCGGCATCGTGTCGCGCGGCGTGCTCCTCGACCTGGCGCGTGCGCGCGGCGTGGACCGGCTCCGCCCGGGCGAGGTGATCGGGCCCGCCGCGCTCGAGGCCGCCGAGCGCGCGGAGGGCGTGCGCGCCGAGCGCGGCGACGTCCTTCTCCTCCGCACCGGGCACCTCGCCGTGTTCACGCGCGACGGCGACCGCGAGGGCTACATGCGGCAGATGCCGGGGCTCGGCATCGCCTGCGTCGAGTGGCTCCATGCGCGGGAGGTCGCCGCGGTCGCCAGCGACACGAGCGCCGTCGAGGTGATCCCCTTCGAGGACCCGGCCGTCCCCCTCCCCGTCCACGCCCTCTGCATCCGCGACATGGGCCTCACGCTGGGCGAGATGTTCGACCTGGACGAGCTCGCCGCGGACTCGGCCCGCGACGGGGTGTGGGAGTGCCTGTTCAGCGCCCCGCCCCTCAAGGTGGCGGGTGGTATCGGGTCCCCCCTGAACCCGCTGGCCGTGAAATAAGCTGGCGCTGCTCACCCCGTGGGAAGCGGGCGCGAGCTCTACGCCGAGATGAACGTCGCCGTGTGGTGAGGCGGTCAGGCCGCGTGGCGGGCGCGGCGCGCGCGGCGGAAGCTCCGCTCGACCTGACTGCGTAGCCGCCGCACCAGCGCATCCCGCTCGGCCTTCATCCCGCTCGCGACCCAGTCGGCGAGCAGCACCTGGTCGAGGGCGGAGAAGAGGCGCGCCAGGTAGGCCGGGTCCTCGTCGATGAACACCCCGGCCGCGATCCCGCGCCGGAAGATGTCCGCCTGGAGCGCGTGGATGTCGCGCCAGTGCTGGACCTGCGCCTCGGTGCCGCTCGGCGCGATGGCCCACGACGTCCCGGCACGCAGGTGCATGCGCAGGAAGGCGGGGTGCGACACGAAGTAGTCGATGTAGAGCGCGCTCAGCGCGTCGAGCGCCTCGGCGGGCGGCGCCTTGCGGCCCGCCACCTGGCGGGCCAGCTGGAGCAGCTCCTGCCCGCGCTCCTCGAGGATGGCGCGGTAGAGCGCCGTCTTGCCCGGGAAGATGGCGTAGATGGTCCCCATCGAGAGGCCGGCCAGGCGCGAGATGTCCTGCAGCTTCGCCGCCGCGAAGCCGCGCTCGGCGAACACCTGCTCCGCGGCCTCCACGATGTGGTTCCGGTAGACGCCGGTGCGCGCCCGGCGCGCCTCGTCCCGGGGCCTGCGGCGGGCGGCCATGGCCCGCTCTCTACCACCGCCGGAGCCGATTGACAAGTCGGATTTCCGAATGGTAATTCGGAGTCACGAATATCTGATCCAGGGGAGGCGTCCATGGAGTTCGGGATCTTCTCGCAGATGCACGTCCCGCCGTGGGACGACGAGCACTCGCGCTACCTGCGCGAGCTCGAGGTCTCGCTCGCGGTCGAGGCGGCGGGCTTCAAGTACGACTGGTCGCCCGAGCACCACTTCCTGAAGAACTACTCCCACCAGCCCGCGCCCGAGGTGTACCTCTCCTGGGTCGCGGCGCGCACCAAGCGCATCCACGTCGGGACCGCGATCGTCAACATCACCGCGGCGGTGAACCACCCGGCGCGCGTCGCCGAGCGCATCGCGGTCATGGACCACCTCTCCGAGGGGCGGGTCGAGTTCGGCACCGGCCGCGGCTCGTCGTCGGCGGAGTGGGCGGGCTTTGCCATCCCGTCGGCGGCCGAGACCAAGCCCATGTGGCGCGAGTCGCTCGAGCAGATCCCGCGCATGTGGCGCGACGAGCCCTACGCGTTCGAGGGGAAGTACTTCCGCATGCCGGAGCGGAACGTGCTGCCCAAGCCCTACTCCAAGCCCCACCCGCCCATCTGGGTCGCCTGCTCGAGCCCGCCCACCTTCATCGAGGCGGGCGAGCTCGGTCTCGGCTCGCTCTGCTTCACCTTCGGCACGCCGGCCGAGATCGCCGAGCACGTCCGCAACTACAAGGCGGCGATCAAGCGCTGCAAGCAGCCGATCGGCGAGTACATCAACGACAACATCGCCGTCACCACCAACATGTTCTGCCTCGAGGACGGCGACCGGGCGCGCCACCTCTACTCCAAGGCGCGCGTGGAGGCGTTCACCGAGTTCTTCTTCGGCTGGCTCGACTCCATCCCGCGCCCGAAGGGCTTCCCCCGGGAGGGGCCGATCAAGGTGCCGCCCAGCACGCCCGAGGAGCTGAAGGCCGGACTCGCGGTGGGCGGCCGTCAGATCGGCGCGCCCGAGGAGATCGTGCGGGTGATCGAGATGTACGAGGCGCTCGGTGTGGACCAGCTCATCTACGCGCCCTTGACCCTCACCCTGGACCAGAAGTACGTGCTCGAGTCGATCGAGACCTTCGGCAAGCACGTGCTCCCGAAGTTCGACACGGATGCGGTGCACCGCACGACGCGCCAGCGCGAGGCGGCGCTCAAGGCGCAGGCGGCATGAGCGTCCCCGTCTGCGACCAGGTCCTGATCGGCGGCGAGTGGGTGCGCGCCGGGGGAGGGACGTACCCGGTGATCGACCCGGCGACCGAGGAGCCCGCCGGCCACGCACCGGAGTGCTCGGTCGAGCAGGTGCGCGCCGCGGCGCGGGCCGCGCGCGCCGCCTTCGAGCGCGGCCCGTGGCGCACCATGAGCGGTGCGGAGCGCGCCGCGCGCCTCGCCGAGGCGGCGGAGCGCTTCGAGCGCCAGGCGCCCGGCCTGGTCGATCTCACCATCGCCGAGACGGGCGCCGTCCGCGCGGTCGCCGAGACGCAGCAGGTGGGCGCGGTGGCGGTGCGCCTCGCGCGCGCCGCCGAGCTCGCCGCCGTCCCCGCGGACGAGCCCCTGCCGCCCCGCGGCAACGCGCACGGCCTGGTCGCCCGCGAGCCGATCGGCGTGGTCGCCTGCATCACGCCCTTCAACTTCCCGATGACGAACTGCGCCGGGAAGATGGGCGCCGCGCTCGCCTGCGGCAACACGGTGGTGGTGAAGCCCGCGCCCGCCGACCCGCTCGGCGTGGCGGCGCTCTGCCGGATCGTCGCCGCCGTCCTCCCGCCCGGCGTCCTCAACTTCGTCGGCGGCCAGGGGCCCGAGATCGGCGAGGCGCTCGTGCTGGCAGCCGAGATCGACATGATCTCGTTCACCGGCAGCTCGGCCGTCGGCGCGCGCATCCAGGAGGCCGTCGCGCCACGCATGAAGCGCGTGCTCCTCGAGCTGGGCGGCAAGTCGCCCAACATCGTCTTCGCCGACGCCGACCCGGCGCGGGCGCTCGCCGGCGCGCTGCAGCCGTGGACCTTCCACACGGGGCAGGCGTGCATCGCGGGCACGCGCCTCCTGGTCGAGCACTCGATCTACGACGACTTCACCGCCCGCCTCGCCGAGGCCGGGCGCGCGCTCCGCGTCGGCGACCCGCGTGCGCCGGGCACGGCGGTGGGCCCGCTCGTCTCGGCGGCGCAGCGCGCGCGCGTCGAGCGCTACATCGCCCAGGGCGTCGCCGAGGGCGCGACGCTCGCCTGCGGAGGGAAGCGCCCGCCGCACCTCGCGCGCGGCTACTACGTCGAGCCGACGCTCTTCACCGGCGTGCGCAACGACATGGTGATCGCGCGGGAGGAGATCTTCGGCCCGCTGATCAGCGCCATCCCGTTTCGCGACGAGGCCGAGGCGATCGCGCTCGCCAACGACTCGGACTACGGCCTCTACGGTTACGTGTGGACGCGCGACCCGGAGCGTGCGCTCCGGGTGGCGCGCGCGCTGCGCACCGGGACGGTGCAGGTGAACGGCAGCCCGCTCAACCCCGACGCACCCTTCGGCGGCTACAAGCGCTCCGGCATCGGCCGCGACGGCGGGCGCTGGGCGCTCGCGGCCTACAGCGAGCTCAAGTACATCGGGTGGACGGGATAGGAGTCAGCCTCTCAGGGAGGAGCCATGTTCGACACCATCATCAAGGGCGGCAGGGTGGTGGACGGCTCGGGCCTGCCCAGCCGCACCGCCGACATCGGGATCGCGCTCGGCCTGATCGCCGACATCGGCCGCCTCTCCGGCGCGCGCGAGACGATCGACGCCGACGGCCTCGTCGTCATGCCGGGCATCATCGACGTGCACACCCACTACGATCCCCAGCTCACCTTCGACCCCTACGCCACCTCCTCCTGCTTCCACGGCGTCACCTCGGTCATCGCCGGCAACTGCGGCTACTCGATCGCGCCCTGCGCGCGCAAGGACCACAACTGGCTGGTCGAGCTCTTCGCCCGGGTCGAGGGGATGTCGCCGAACGTGCTGCGCGAAGGCCTCCCCTGGGACTGGGACACGTTCCCCTCCCTGCTGAACGTCCTGGAGAGCCGTCTCGGGATCAACGCCGCGTTCTACGTCGGGCACTCGGCGCTGCGCCGCTTCACCATGGGCGAGGGGGCATCGGAGCGTCAGGCGACCCCCGACGAGCTGCAGCACATGCGTTCGCTCGTGCGCGAGGCGATGGCGGACGGTGCGGCCGGCTTCTCCTCCTCGCAGGCGCCCACCCACGTCGACCAGGCCGGCCGGCCCGTGCCCTCGCGCTGCGCCGCGTTCGAGGAGGTCGTCACCCTCGCCGAGGCGGTGGGCGAGCACGGCCCCGCGACCATCGCCTTCCTCGCCGAGAGCGCGGTGCAGGGCTACGATGCCCAGGACCGCGAGCGGCTGATCGAGCTCGCCCGCCGCTCCGGGTTTCCCGTCATCGTGCAGGGCATGGGCTTCCGTCCCGGCCAGCGGGCGCGGTGGGAGGACCAGGTCCGCTTCCTCGAGGAGGCGCGGCAGCGGGGAGCCGCCGTCTTCTCGATGCTGCGCACGCAGCCGTTCATGCGGCCCTTCAACTGGCGGCGCGGGACCTCGCTCTTCGACGGGGTCTTCCACTGGCGCGACCTGCCCGACCTGCCCCACGCCGAGCGCCTCGCGCGCCTGCGCGACGTGAAGTTCCGCGAGCAGCTCCGCTCGGGGCTCGACCACCCGAACACCGACCCGAAGCAGGGCTCGACGCTGCCGCCCCCGGCGCTCGACCGCGTCTTCGTCGACCGCTCCGCGACGTACCCGGACGCGGTGGGGAAGAGCCTCGCGGAGCTCGCCAGGGAGCGGCGGGCACACCCCGCCGACGTCATGTGCGATCTCGCGGTGGCGGACGACCTGGAGACGCAGTTCCTGTGGAACAGCGAGAGCCCCGAGTGGATCGAGGCCAACGCGGAAGCGCAGCGGAACCCGCACATGATCGTCGGCACCGGCGACGGCGGGGCCCACGCCGACCGCGACGACGGCGCCGAGTGGTCCACCTACTACATCCGCTCATGGTTGCTGGACCGCCAGATCCTTCCGCTGGAGGAGGGTGTCCGCCGGATCACCCGCCTCCCGGCGCTGCTCACCGGCATTCGCACCCGCGGCATCCTGGTGCGCGGCTGCCCCGCCGACATCATGATGTTCGACCCCACGCGCATCGGTCTCGGCAAGAAGCAGCTCGTGCGCGACATGCCCGGCGGCGAGGAGCGCTGGCAGGTACGCCCCGAGGGCATCGCGCGCGTCATCGTTAACGGGAAGACGATCGTCGCGCAGGGCCAGCTGACCCGGGAGCGCCCCGGCCGCGTGCTCAAGATCGGCAGCCCGCCGTCATGAAGGCCGCCGTCCTCCGCGCCGCCGGCCAGCCGGTCACCATCGAGGAGGTGCGCCTCCGCGACCCGGGTCCCGGCGAGGTCCGGGTCGCGATCCGCGCCGCCGGCCTCTGTCACTCGGACCTGAGCGTGATCGACGGCGCGATCCCCTACCCCACGCCCGTCGTCCTCGGCCACGAGGGCGCGGGCGTGGTGGACGCCGTCGGCGCCGGCGTGACGGCCGTGAAGGAGGGCGACACGGTCGTCCTCTCGACGCTCGCCCACTGCGGTCGCTGCCCCGCGTGCGAGGTCGGCCGGCCCACCGAATGCCGCAACGCCCCCAGTCCCAAGGACGCCCGGCCGTTCACGCTGCACGGCGAGCCCGCGTATCAGTTTGCGAACGCGTCGGCGTTCGCAAACTGCACCGTGGTGCGCGAGCAGTCCGCGATCGCGATCGACGCCCGCGTGCCCTTCGACCGCGCGGCGCTGATCGGCTGCGGCATCATGACGGGGGTCGGCGCGGTGCTCAATCGGGCGCGCGTCGAGACCGGCGCCTCGATCGCCGTCTTCGGCCTCGGCGGCATCGGGCTCTCCTGCGTGCAGGGCGGCGTGCTGGCCGGGGCGGCCCGGATCATCGCGGTCGACGTCGTGCCCGCGAAGCTCGAGCTGGCGCGGCGTCTCGGCGCCACGCACGCGATCGACGCGGCCAAGGACGACCCGGTCGCCGCCATCCGCGATCTCACGCGCGGCGGCGCCGACTACACCTTCGAGGCGGTCGGCAACCTCGCCGTCATCCGCCAGGCGCTCGACGCGCTCGGCGCGGGCGGCGCGCTCACCATCGTCGGCGTGCCGAAGATCGGCTCGACGCTCGACTTCGTGGTCCACGCCCTCTACCAGAACAAGGCGATCCTCGGCTGCCGCTACGGGACGGCCCGCCCGCGCCGCGACTTCCCGATGCTCGCCGACCTCTACCTCGGCGGCCGGCTCAAGATCGACGAGCTCATCACGCGCCGCTACGCGCTCGACGAGTTCGCCGCTGCGCTCGATGATCTGCGTGGCGGGCGGCTCGCGCGCGGCGTCTTCACCCTCGGAGGGAGCGCCCATGGGTAGGTTCGGCCACTTCGTGATCGACGCCGACGGCCACGGCGGCGAGCCCGCCGACTGGCAGGAGCGCCTGCCGCGCGAGTTCCAGCCGCACATGGCGGCCCGGCGCGAGCGCGTGAAGCAGCAGTTCGCGAACCTGCCCGGGGTGGGCGTCAAGGAGACGCGCGGCACGGCGCGCGTCGACAGCCTCTCGCGGCCCGGCATGAGCGATCCGCGGAGCCGCCTCGAAGACATGGACCTCGAAGGCATCGACGTGACCGTCATGTTCCCCGGCGGCGCGGGCGAGGAGTGGGCGGGGCTCGACCGCGGCTTCGCGATCGCGCTCTGCCGGACGCTCAACGACGCGCGCGCCGAGTTCTGCGGCCACGCGCCCGTGCGCCTCAAGTCGGTCGCCAAGCTCCCCCTGATCGACCCCGAGGCGGCGGCCGCCGAGCTCCGCCGCGCCGTCACCGAGCTCGGCATGGTCGGCATGGTGACCCCCCAGCACATCCGCGAGAAGAACCTCGACGATAGGAGCTTCGATGTGGTCTGGGCCGAGGCTGAGAGCCTCGGCGTGCCGGTCTGCATCCACGGCGGCGGGCAGGCGATCGACCAGGTGCCGATCGGCGTCGACCGCTGGGCGACACGGCTGGAAGTGCACGCCTTCACGCACCCCGTCGGGCAGATGATCGCGGTCATGGCCTTCACGGTGGGCGGCATCCTGCACCGCTTCCCGAAGCTGCGCGTCGCCTTCCTCGAGGCGGGCGTCGGCTGGCTCCCCTTCTGGCTCGAGCGCCTCGACGAGCACTGGGAGCTGACGCCCGAGCAGGCGCCGCTGATCGACCGCAAGCCGAGCGAGTACTTCCTCTCCGGCCGCTGCTTCATCGGCTGCGATCCCGACGAGCGCGGCGTGCCGTGGGTGGTGCAGACGCTGGGCGAAGACGTCGTCGTCTACGCCTCGGACTACCACCACTGGGACTGCAAGTTCCCCGACACGGTGAAGATCATCGCGGAGCGCACGGACCTGAGCGAGACGAGCAAGCGCCGGATCCTCGAGGACAATCCACGCCGCCTCTACGCCATCGCCTGACGGCGCGCCCCGCAGCGCCTGGGACCGGGCGGGGCTACCCCACGATCGCGGATCGACGCCCGATCGAGGCCCCTCACACTGGACGCTTCCCGGAGACCGGGTCTATGGTGTCGGGGACGGGTCGAAACCGGG
>Ga0209156_10004029_pt1 | contig 10784 bp, 9 predicted proteins | sample GraSoiAngelo_124_FD_185881 | JGI IMG/M metagenome (GOLD analysis project Ga0209156, IMG submission 185881) | Grasslands soil microbial communities from the Angelo Coastal Reserve, California, USA - 14_0927_05_20cm (SPAdes) (version 2) | ecosystem: Environmental > Terrestrial > Soil > Grasslands ...
CAGGAACGATTGCGTGATACGCGTCACCGGGCCGATGTCATGCCGCTCGGTTCCGGCGCGCTCACCGGTTCAACCATCGCCCTCGACCGGGAAGCGATTGCCAAAGCGCTCGGCTTCCAGCGCGTCACCCAAAACAGTGTCGATGCGGTGAGCGATCGCGATTTTGTCGCCGACTTCGTTTATTGCCTGACCATGATTGGCATTCACCTTTCGCGTTTCAGCGAAGATTTGATTATCTGGAGTACGAGCGAATTCGGTTTTATCCAGTTTAGCGATGCTTTCGCCACCGGCTCGAGCTTGATGCCGCACAAAAAAAATCCTGACATGGCTGAGCTGACCCGCGGCAAATCGGGCCGACTCATTGGAAATCTCGTGAGTTTGCTCACAATGTTGAAAGGCTTGCCCAGCGCCTACAATCGCGACTTGCAGGAGGACAAGGAAGCACTCTTCGATTCGGTCGATACCGTCCGGAGCGCGCTCGAACTTTTTAGCACGATGTTGCCAGAGCTCACCATCAACCGGGAACGAATGGAATCCTTGGCGAATGATCCGCAGCTACTGGCGACCGATCTGGCCGAGTATCTCGTGGGCAAAGGCGTGCCGTTCCGCGAGGCGCACGCGATTGTTGGAAAACTGGCTGCCAGCGGTAAACGACTTAACGCGCTTTCCAACGATGAGTTTCGCGCGGCTTCGGACGCGTTTGCTGAAGATGTGCGAGAAGTATTTGACGTCCGCAAAGCACTGCAACGCCGCAGCGCCACCGGTACGCCCTCGCCGGAAAATATCTCCCGTCAGATCGCGCGTTGGCGCGAGCTGCTGCTGTGATCATTGCCGAATCCGGCTTCTCCCAAGAGTTGAGTTAACATTTGAGTATTGCATATGCAACACTCAAATGTTAACTCGGTATTTTGTGATGTCTGGGCCGAAGAACGATTCGCTTTTCGCGCAGCGACGTTTCTATTTGCGCGGTGGAGACGCCTGAAAATTGGAAGACGATTTCCAGCGACGCTCATTTCGCTGACGATCACTTGTCGGTCGTGACCGAGCGCGTCCGCACCCCTCATCGGGCCGAGGCGCATGCGTGGACAATCGTGCGGCGTAAATCCGCGGTCGTAGTCGCAGCGATGACTGCGGAAGGAAACTTCGTCCTCATCCGGCAGGAGCGGATTCCGATTCGCAAAGCGATTTGGGAGATGCCGGCCGGTCAGGTCGATCAATTGTGCGATTTCGGGTCTTTTCGGGACGTGGCCTTGCGAGAGTTGCGCGAAGAAACTGGTTACGAGCTCGCACCCGATGGTGAAACAATTTTCCTGGGCGATTTCTTTTCTTCGCCCGGATTTACCGATGAGCGCGAGTTTTTGTTTCTCGCGCGCCCGGTAGAACGCGTTATTCAACACGATACTTACCACGATGCGGAAATCATTCTTGAATGTCGGGAATTCTCGCCGGCCCAAATCACCGCCATGATTGCGGACGACACCATTCGCGATGCCAACACTCTGAGCACGTGGGCGCGTTTGCTGGCGAAGGGAATCATCAAACTACCGCCTCGCTGAAATGGGGCTGCGCGACATTTTCAAGTTTCGCGAGCTGCCTGAAAGCGAAACCTCCAAGCCTTTTCTCGAACATCTCGAAGACCTGCGTTGGACGATTGTGAAAATGGCGATCACTCTAATCGCGGCGATGATTTTGTGTTTCGCTTTTCGAGGAACGCTCGTCCGTGTCATGCAGGCGCCGCTGCATGAGATTGATCAAAATCTCGGAGTCCTGCGCGCGCTCGGCATCACCGATTCGATCGTTATTTCCTTTCACCTCGCCTTTTATGCCGGCATCGTTATTTCCTTTCCGCTGCTTTTGTTTTTTGCGGCCGAATTCGTGCTCCCGGCCTTGACCGTGATGGAGAAAAAATTTCTGTTCCCGGCCATCGGCATCAGCTTCGCCCTTTTCCTGACCGGTGTGCTTGTTTGCTATTTCTGGCTGCTGCCCAAAACGATCCTTTTCTTTTTTCACGACACGCAGTCGCTCGGCTGGGCTCCGAACTGGACGGTGCAGCAATATTATTCGTTTGTGACGCGTTTCACTCTCGGTTTCGGCCTGGCTTTTGAATTGCCCGTGGTGGTCCTCGTGCTCGTGCGCTTCGGATTAATCACCTACGAATTCATGGCCCGCACCCGGCCCTACGCCATCGTACTCATTTTCATTCTCGCCACCATCATTACGCCCACACCTGATGTGCTCACCTTAATCGCCATGAGTCTGCCGATGATTGTGCTCTACGAAAGCTGCATCTGGATTGCTTGGTTCATGAAACGCCGGCAAACCCGCGCGGCCTAAGCTCGCTCCAAATGGAGTAATGAAATTTCGGATCCCGCTTCCCTATTACTCCATTACTGCATCGAATGTTCGCCGCTGAGATGAATGACGACCTCTTGTTCAGCATCTTCGCCTTCGTTCTTGGCGCCTGCGTCGGATCTTTTCTCAACGTCTGCATCTATCGGTTGCCCTTGAATCTTTCTGTCAACCAGCCACGCCGCTCCTTTTGTCCTTCCTGCAAAACGCAAATCCTGTGGCACCAGAATTTACCTCTCGTTAGCTGGCTGGCGCTGCTCGGACGATGCGCAAATTGCGGAGCACGCATCCCTTTTCGCTATTTCGTGGTCGAACTGCTAACCGCTGTTTTCTTCCTCGTGATCTGGAAAGCTTTTCCGTGGCCGATCGCAATCGCTTATTGGGTTTTTATTGCACTTGTCATCGCCGCCACTTTTATCGACTTCGAGCATTTCATTATTCCCGATGAAATCACCATTGGCGGAACTATTGCCGGTCTGGGCGCCTCGATCGCAGTCCCACAACTGATGAGCTCTGATGGTCGCCTCATGGCGCTGCTCATTTCGGCTGGATCAGCCGCGCTCGGCTATGCACTGCTCTGGCTCGTGCTCGAAGGCGGCAAACTTGTGTTCGGAAAGAAACGGATTCGCCTCGAAAAACCAACGCCTTTCACCTGGACACGCCATGGCGACGACGCCGATTTTGTCGTCGGCGAAGAGAAAAGTTTGTGGAGCGACTCTTTCGCGCGCGAGAAGGATCAACTTTTGTTGCATTGTTCGGGCGCGAAAATTGGTGAGCATGAATTTACCGACCTCATCCTGCGGTTTCACTACAATCGAGTGCAGGTCGGTTCGGAAACCTTCCAGCTGGATCAGTTGGATAAAATCAGTGGAACTGCTAACGAGATTGAGATTCCCCGGGAAGCGATGGGCCGTGGCGACTTGAAATTCCTGGCCTGCATTGGCGCTTTCCTGGGCTGGCGCGCCGTCCTTTTTGCCATCTTTGCAGGCTCGCTCTACGGCTCCATCATTGGCCTCATCACCCTCGTCCTGGGCCGACGCGTTTGGTCACTTAAACTCCCTTTCGGCCCATACCTCGCCCTTGGCGCAATTACCTGGATGTTTTTCGGCGACGCAGTCGTCCGCTGGTACCAAACATTGCTGCGACCGTAGTTTAAGTGGTCGGAATCGGCTGTGGGGTCAGCGCCAAATCTTGGCGGATTAGCCTACGAATTTCTCGCGAATCAGTCCGATAATGACGCCGCCGACCGCACCGATGCCGAGAATTGGCACGAACATCTTGGTAACAATCGCTGGCGGCAAACTAAGCAGTATTCCGATGGTGAGACCGATCAGCCATCCCGAACACGGTATGTCGATAAGGATGATCACAAACCCGATGGCGAATCGGTTGAAGAATGCACCGAGCAGCGCCGCGCGTTTATGCGGGAAGGACATCGGCAGCATTGACAGCACGGTCAGTGCGCCAAACACCAAACCGCACAGATTTGCCAAAGCAAAGCGCGACATTTTTTCCAGTCTGGAATGTCTAATGCCTGAGACAAGTCAATTCCAACGCGGCGCCATCAGGGGTTCCGCTTCAGCCAAAATCGCTTTCGCATTCGATTTCCATGAGAATAATCGCTGCATACCCGACTATTTCACTTTACCCGGGCCAGCCAAAGCCCGGCCTGGTTTCGCCCCGGTATGCTCGCCGTCTTTAAGAACCTGCACGCCATTGACGAAAACATGCTTCATCCCAACCGCGTACTGGTGCGGTTTGTCGAAGGTCGCCCGGTCCGCAATTGTCGCAGGATCAAAGACGACGACATCAGCAAACATTCCGTCTTGAATGAAACCGCGGTGGTCGAGGCCGAGATTCGTCGCGGGCAAGGCGCTTAATCGTCGCACCGCTTCCGGCAATGTGATCACCTTTTCGTCGCGTGCATATTTGCCGAGGACGCGCGCGAAATTCCCGTAAGCACGCGGATGCGGATTCGATTTTATAAAAACGCCTTCCGGGGCCTGCGACGCCTCGTCCGATCCGAATGAGATCCAAGGTTTGCCCAGTTCTTTTTTCACGTTCTCTTCCGACATTAGGAAATAAATGGTGCCGATGCGCGATTCATCTTCGCTGATTAAATCCATGATCGTTTCGATCGGATCTTTGCCGCGTATCTTTGCTACTTCCGCGAGCGATTTGCCGGTTAGCGGCTTGAGCTTTTCAGATTTAAAACCGACCAGCAAAATTTTCTCGGGCGATCCAGCCGCGAGATACAGGTTCTCCCAGGCATCAGAATCGACTCGCACTTCGGCCGCGATTTTCTCGCGCGTCGCAGGGTCACGCAGCCGTTTGAATAACGCCGGGTAGCCGCCATCTTCCGTCCACGGCGGCAGACAGGCATCGAGTCCAGTTCCGGCTGCGGTGTAGGTGTACACGTTGGCCCTGATTTTGAGTCCTTCTTTTTGCGTCGCTTCGATCCGATCCAGCAATTCGTCTTCTTTCGGCCAGTTTTTTTCGCCGGAAGCTTTGATGTGATAAACCTCCGCAGGAATTCCAGCTTCGCGGCTGATCCGGATCAACTCATCGAGCGCTTCGAGCAATTGAATTCCCTCGCTGCGCATGTGGGAGATGTATTTGCCCTGGTATTTGGCGGCGACCTTGCATAACTCGATTAGCTCTTCGGTTTTCGCATAAAATGCGGGCGGATATATGAGCGACGTCCCAATGCCGAGCGCGCCCGCTTCCATTTCCTTGCGCACGAGCTCGCGCATCTGGTCGAGCTGTTCCGGCGTTGGTTGCTTGTCCTCCAGCCCGATGACGTATTCGCGCACGGTGGTCGCGCCGAGGAAGGAGGCGACATTGCATGAGATGCCGCGCTTCTCCAGATATCTCAGATATTCCGCCAGGGTATTCCATTTGACCTCGAACTTGATGTCCGTTTGCTCGCGAACGATTCGTGCTTTCATCCGATCGTTTAACGGGCCCATCGATTCTCCTTCGCCCATGATTTCGGTCGTGACACCCTGACGAATCTCGCTTTGCGATCTCCCATCCTGAATGAGCGATTCGTTTGACCAGGAGAGCATGTTGATGAACCCGGGCGCAACGGCGAGGCCGCGCGCATCAATTGTCTTCTTCACGGACGCCTTGGCGAAGTCCCCTAGGCCAGCTATGCGATCTCCGCGGATCGCGACATCCGTGACATGGCCTTCTCCGCCGGTGCCATCGTAGACGGTCCCGCCTTTGATGACGATATCGAAAGGCGCATCAGCCGAAGCGATTTGTCCGCCGCCGATGATAACGGTAAAAAAGAGAAAACAAAGCCAGGTGCGCATTCCGAGTTATCTCATAGATAAACTTTTCCACAAAGGCTCCCATTCAAAGAAGCGCTAGTAAATTTCGCTTCGCTTATGCAACCCCGCGGGTGGCGACTCCTAAGTCGTCCAACTAAGCAAAATACAAACGTCGGCGACTTAGAAGTGGGAGCCAATGGAGGGTTCGGAGCCAATGGGGGCTTGGGGGAGCGGGATGACATTCTGCGGTTCCCCCGGCAATGCCTGTTTCGTTTTCGCGTTTGTATCCACCATTACTTCCGAACTCGGGTTGGAGGAAATGCAGCCGGAAAGAGTGACCGCCAACAAACAGATCACTGCGATTTTAAACCTTCGATCCATCGCGAAACAGCACCTTATTTGCGAACCGAGGAATTTTCCAGTCCGGGAAGGCGTGAAGATTCATGTTGCGAGAAAGCAAGCAAATGAAGCATCATGATTACCAATGAAAATGTTCTGTTTGATGCTTCTCGGCGGGCTTGCTCTTGGCCGCGCGAGTTGCGCCAATCAACGTCGAATCGTCGCCCACGACGTCCCGGCTGAAAGCCCGACCGTAACCGCGCGCGACAGCCGGCAGGTTTATGAGGAACCGGCCGCCTGGGTCCCCGCAAAGTAACTCGCCGGTGCGAGCCGCGGCCAAATTCGCCTGATTACTTTTCCGATTCCGTTAGCAAACGGACCAGCTCATCTTTCCACAACGCCGCGATGGTGTGACTGCCGTGACCCCGCGTTTTCTCACTTAACGGAATTACAAGCGCACGACCACGTGGAACGCGTTTGATTCCGCGTTCGAGAATTCCGAGGTCGGGTGGGTTGATCAGGTCATCGGCGGAATTGATCGCCAGCAACGGTGCGCGAATTTTTTCCAGGCCTGGACCGGGATCGTAATCGCGCGACGCCTCCAGCGCATAAAGGACATCGTTAGCATCGTCGGCCTTCAGGATGTCGGCGACGAATTTATCCAGAACTTCATCCGTTTTCGCGAGGGTGGGCGCTTCTTTTTGTCGCAACAATGGGTTGCTGCTCATGAACCAAAGCATTTCGGCGGCGGTGCGCAGACTCGGCGGTTGTGTTTTGTATTCGCCGCCGCTCCACCCCGGATCGTTGCGGATGCCATCGATGATGATGCGACGCCAGGCGCGGTTTCGTCCAGAAATTTGCGTGGGCAAACTTGCCAGCGGCATAAGCGCATCCATAAAATCGGGATGCATTTCGCCCCAGAGCCAGGTATGCATCCCGCCCATCGATGTTCCCATGACCAGCCGGGAGTGATTCACCCCGAGCCCGTCAGTCAGTAATCGATATTGCCCGTCGACCATATCGCGGTAGCCGTAGCGCGGAAATTTCGCGCGCAAACCATCGCTCGGCTTGCTCGATTTGCCGTGACCAATTCCATCCGGCAAGACGATGAAGAATTTCGTGGCATCGAGCGGCTGACCATTGCCGAAAAGTTCGCCGGCAAATTCCGGGCGAATGAATTGCGCGCCGCTTCCAGTCGTTCCATGCATGATCAGCACGGCGTTCGTCGTTTTTCCCTGCGAATCTTTATCAGCCTTCCCCAGGGTACGGTAATGGATACGCAACTCCGGCAGCGTTTCGCCACTCGTGAACTTGAAATCGCGAATCGCGTAATCGCTTTCCGCCGGTGCGGGATAATCGCCCGCGCAGACAAATCGGACCGCGGCAAGAAAAAATGCCGCACCCAGGGTGTACCGCATCATTGCCGTCTTTAACATTACCGCTGCCGCGTTTCCAGTCAGCTTGACACCGATCTGAAGTTTCGAGTGAATAGATGGCATTCGCGGTTGCGGATAAGCAATGGAACGTCCCTGGTCAGTCGAAAATTTGATTGAGTTCACCGTAGACTCGGCCAGGCGTGGTCGTGCCGACTCCACGCCGTTTCATCACTTACAGTTCGATCGCGTTTTTCCGGATGATTTTTACAGCGCGATGTTGGAGGCAATGCCGGCATCGGAGGATTACCGCGCCATGTCCGGCAAAACAAAGATGGCAAGCAGCCGACCCGATGGGAAACCGACTCGGGCCAAGATCGATCTCTTTCCCGAATATCTTCGGCATCTCTCTTCCGAAAAGCGCGCGATTTGGGATGTCGTGGGACAGGCGCTTCGTTCGAAAGAATTGGGGCGAGTTTTCACGGACCGACTCGCACCGGGGCTGCAGCGCCGGTTCGGCGCAAACTTCGCCAGGGTGCGGCTGTATCCAGTCCCGATTTTGACCCGCGACATCCCCGGCTATCGCGTTTTCAAACACACCGACAGTTTGTGGAAGGGAATCACCGTCCAGCTCTATCTGCCGCCGGACAATTCGATCACGCACATCGGCACCATTTTTCACGAGCGTTTACCGGACGGGCACAAGCCCAGAAGAAAGCAGATGCCATTCGCGCGAAATACCGGCTACGCCTTTGCCGTGGCTGATAATACCTGGCACTCGGCTGATACGGTGGGTCCCGAGGTGACGACACGCGACAGTATTTTGCTCACTTACTTTGTCGATCGCGGGGCGTGGCGATTTTTTCGCAACCGCGGCCGTCGGATGGGCAATGCTATCCTTAATGAGCTGCGCAACTTGAGGCGCTAACATCAATCAACGGCTAAGTTAAGGTTTTCAAACCCAGTCCGGCTCGGAAAATTCATGCTTCGTCATTCACCGAGAGACCTTTCTCTCTACTCACGAACCTTAAGGTACGAGCCGGGCCGCGGTACGAGCCGGGCCGCGCCGATGGTTCCCATATTAAGCGACGCATGCTATACCGGTGACATGGTCGAACCAGTCGGCAAGATCGACAAACCGGAGCCGCGTTGGCAGGCGGTGCTGGCGCTGCTTGCGGTTGGTGGAATTTATGTGGCGTTGCCAAGGGCTTTAATTGTGGGCCCGAAATGGGCACTCCCCGTTTTTATCGTGGTCTTGCTCACGCCGACCGTTGTCGCGCATCGCACAGGCAAACATTCCTGGAACCGCACGCTTGGTATTATCATTAGCAGCGTCATCACCCTGGCACTGATCGCATCGGTTGGTTTGCTGGTCGCGGCTGTGCCCTCACACAAGGAAACACCGGTTGAGCTCTTGTCTTCCGGCGCCGAGCTCTGGCTTACGAACGTGCTCGTCTTCGCGCTCTGGTACTGGCGGCTGGACGGTGGCGGGCCAACGCTTCGCCAACAAAGGCGCGAATTCGGCAGCCGCAGTTTCGTCTTCCCACAGATGCAGATCGAGAAAACCGAGCGCGGTCGATTCGAATGCAGCGGATGGCGGCCGCATTTTATCGATTACCTTTTTATTGCGCTTACGCAAAGCTCGACCTTTGGTCCGACTGATGCGCCGCTACTGGCGCGATGGGCCAAAATTCTGGCCATGATCCAAATCTGCATCTCGTTGACTATCGTCATCCTTCTCATCTCCCGCGCAGTTGGCGTGCTATAGGAACGGGCTCGACCCCTCGCAGGCCGGATTTGTCGCGCTCCTCGACCGTAGTTAGATTGCCACCAAGTGCCTAACTTTTCCTCCTTAGCTTTTTTTGCGGTGCTGCTGCTTCTGACCGGGACGAGCCGCGGCCAGCAGGCGGCCGCGCCCGATACGGGCGGCCTCGATTTCAAGGAGTTCGGCCTGCTCGCGATTCAAGATAATGGCCGTCGCAAACCGATCGATACTTTCGCGAGACAGACGCTAATTCAGCTGACTGGACGCTCGAGTTATACGGACAAAGCCGGACGGCAGTGGACGCCGAATGCTTTCCTTCTCTCAGCCGTGCTGGAAACACGCGATTGGAAAGAGGAGCCTATGGTGCTGGTCTCTTTCGGCGAGCTAAAAGAGCAACTTGGTTTGGAAAAAACACAGCGCCGCTTTTCTTTTGCGCAATTGAGCGGCTCGGTTGAGTTGCCGCGAATTGCGAACGAAGCGCGTGAGCGCAAACGGGTCGAGAGACCACTCAATCGGTTGCAGCAGGAAGCTTTGAGTGTGAGCGACCGGCTGGCACTTTTCGCGCGAGTGATGGACGGGAGCGCGTTGCTGATCGTGCCCTCGCCAAAAAAGGAAACAGACCCCTGGGTGCCGCCCGAACCGTTGGCGATGGCTCCTCACTATAATGAATCGCAGTCGGAGGCCGTAGGACCGCCATTGCAACAAATGATCGCCGCCTACCAGGAGGCCGATTCATTCAAGTTCAGTCGCTCAGCCAATCAACTGCGGGAAAAGTTGCGGACGCTATCGCCATCGATTTATCCCACCGAATCGAAACTGCGGCTGGAATATTTCTATAACCATTTCGAAGGCTTTTACCGCGCTATCTGGTTTTACGGAATCGCCTTCCTCACCTTGCTGGTTGCACATCTGCGGAAGCGCGGGCGCGCTTTGCGCAATTTTGGCGTCGTAATCGCGCTCATCGCCCTGGCCTTTCACGGCACTGGAATTGTGTTGCGCTGCCTGATCGCGGGCCGCCCGCCGGTAACGAACATGTATGAATCGATCATCTGGGTCTCCTTCGCGGCGTCATTCTTCGGGATGATCTTTTTTGCGCGATATCGGACGCCGATTTATTTGCTGGCATCCTTGCCGGCCACGCTGGTCGCACTTCTGCTCGTTCATCAAATGCCGATCGCGATGCCGGCAAGCATCGATCCCCTGGTTCCTGTTTTGCGGGATAATTTCTGGCTAACGATTCATGTACTGACAATCACGCTTAGTTATGCAGCTTTTCTCCTGGCCTGCGCTTTCGGTCACATTTTACTTTTCCGTTATGCGCGCGATCCGCGCGGTGCGCGGGCAGATGCGGCGATGCATTTCTGGCTCTATCGCGTGCTCCAACTGGGCGTTCTCCTTCTTGCCGCCGGTACCATTCTTGGCGGGGTGTGGGCGAATTATTCCTGGGGAAGGTTCTGGGGTTGGGATCCGAAGGAAACCTGGGCACTGATCGCGCTACTTTGTTACATCACCACTCTGCACGGACGTCTCGCCGGTTGGTGGACCGAATTCGGTCTTGTCGTCGCCAGCGTGGTTTGCTTTCTCGCGGTCTTGATGGCGTGGTACGGCGTCAACTTTGTTCTTGGAAAAGGATTGCACAGTTACGGCTTCGGTATCGGCGGCGAAACCTACGTCGGAACTTTC
>Ga0209156_10004030_pt1 | contig 10778 bp, 9 predicted proteins | sample GraSoiAngelo_124_FD_185881 | JGI IMG/M metagenome (GOLD analysis project Ga0209156, IMG submission 185881) | Grasslands soil microbial communities from the Angelo Coastal Reserve, California, USA - 14_0927_05_20cm (SPAdes) (version 2) | ecosystem: Environmental > Terrestrial > Soil > Grasslands ...
CAATTGCAGCAATTCTGTTGCCGCTTTCTTGCCCGCTTCAACCCCGGGCTGATTGTAAGCATTAATGTTTACCAGCGAACCGTAGAAACCGACCGCACGTTCATACAATGCGATCAGTGCTCCGACCGAGAATGCGCTCACCTCCGGCATGCTAATGGTGATCGATTCGCGTTGTTTTTCGAACAAAGCCTTGCGGGTTCCGCGCAAAAACCCGTGCAAATAATCCCCACTGGTAAAGTCGTTCTCTACCTTTACGGACGCGGCCGTGCGGTCCTTTTGCACTTCAATGAAGGTGACAAAGAAATTCAGGACGCCATCGCGCAATTGTTGCACGTAGGCATGCTGATCAGTCGATCCTTTGTTGCCATAAACCGCGATTCCCTGGTGCACAACTTTGCCGTCGCGATCTTTCTCCTTTCCTAACGACTCCATGACTAGTTGCTGCAAATATCTGCTGAATAGTGCCAGCCGGTCCTTGTAGGGAAGAATGACCATGTCTTTTGTGCCCCTGCCTTCTCCGGCGTAGAACCACATTAGCGCCAGCAACATCGCGGCGTTTTGTTCGACGACGTCCGCTCGAGTCAGTTGGTCCATCGCTGCCGCCCCCGCGAGAAATCGATCGATCTCAAACCCGAGTAACGCCATCGGGAGGAGACCGACCGCACTCATCACCGAGGTTCGGCCACCGACCCAATCATGCATCGGGAAACGCGCCAGCCAGTCGTTTTCCTTCGCATGTCGATCAAGTTCGCTCCCGACCCCGGTCACCGCCACGGCATGTCGGGCGAAGTCCAAGCCCGCGGCGCGATACTGCACTTCCGCTTCCACCATCCCATTGCGCGTATCCTTTGTGCCGCCCGATTTTGAAATGACGATCACCAGCGTTTCATCAAGGGCATCCTTTAATTTTCCCCATACTCGATCGAAGCCATCCGGATCGGTGTTATCAAAAAAGAATGCGTCCATCGGATCGCTGGCATTCCCAAGGGCGTCGGCGACAAATTGTGGGCCGAGCGCTGAGCCGCCGATGCCAATGAGCAAGAGATGGCGGAATTTCCCCTTCGACGGCGCGATATCGCCAGCGTGGACGTCGGCAGCAAACTTTTTGATCCGCGCATTGGTTTCTTCGATATCCCATCGCAGACTTGCACTGGGCGCCAGCGCGGGATTACGCAGCCAGTAATGACCAACCATCCGGCGTTCGTCTGCATTCGCGATTGCGCCAGATTCCAATTGCCGCATTTCAGAGAATGCCCTCTGCGCGCGCAGGCCCATCGACTGCAGGAAATCATCGGGAAATCGCATCCGACTGATGTCGATCGTGAAACCGATGTCGTTATAGCGCAGAAAATACTTTTGGAAGCGCTGCCAAAGCGAGTTCATCAGCTGGAGCTAACTCGGATTTGCGTCCGACGAAAGTGTGGTTTCCAAAAACTGCAAAACTGAGACATCTGAAGTGCTGAAATCAACTTTGAGCAAGCTGTATGGCGTCTGTGCCAGACGCTGGCCTCAGTCACGGTAGACTATAGACTTCTACCAATGCTATTCCTGTTGAACCGTTCTTGCCGCGCAGAATTGTCGTATAGTTCCCTGGAACAAGGTTTGCCAGAATAGCAGCTTCACGATAATCGTCGTCTGGCGCAAGTCCGGTTGCGACGATAGCGTCCTGTTGCGTGTCCTCCCAGTTATCGTTTGCTGCCAGGGTTGCACCGTTGTTATCATGCAACTCGAGCGTTGGATCCTGCAGGGGACTTGCAATGCCATATTGCGCGAGTACAGGTCCCATCCCACGCACGAGGACTTTTTTGGTTGCTCCGCCAATGTTCAGCCCGGCAATGGCGACGTTGCTGCCGGCGCCTACGAAGCTCCGCGTGCTAATGCTCGAAAGCGCCGAGAATACTGCGGGATCAAGATCGACGATTTGGACCAGGCCAACCCCGGTCATGTTGTTCTTTCCACGGACGATTATCGTGTAAGTGCCGGGAGTTACAGTTTTGAGTATGGCAGCCTCCCTCCCATCGCTCGGTGCGAAGCCGGCTTGCTGAATTTCCGATCCTTGAGAGTCTGCCCAATTGTCGTTGGTTCCGACCAAGGCCCCAGTTTGATCTCGCAACTCTAGGATCGGATCCTGGAGCGTTCCAGGCACGCCGTAGGCTGCCAGTGATGGCCCAAGCGCTCTGGCAACGATTTTCTTCGGATCTGTCCCGCCAAGCGTGAATCCGCCGATCAGAACATTCCCGTCGGTTTGAATCAAAGCACGAGTGCTGATGCTTCCAAGTCGACTTGGCGTAGGTGTCGGAGCCGGCGTGGGAGTTGCTGTCACTGTGCCAACGGAATAGATCCGGGTCCTAGTCGACGTTCTTAGAGCGAGATAATGGCCATTTGGGCTGGCGACTAAAGTACCTTCGCCGAATGGCGTCACAGTGGGATTGACCGCTTCACCAATGTTCTTTTGGATGACGGAAGCAAAGGTCTTTGTGTCATAGCCGATAATTTGACGTTTGGAACTATCGACGCCGTAGAACCTGTCGCGCGCGGGATCGAATGCGATGCCGCTATCGATATTGTCGAAGGTGTGGATCGTAGCAGAGCCAGGTTGGGAACTTAAGGTTGTGCCATAGTACGTTGACGCCCCGATGAGCGTCCCGTTGCGGCTTACGGCAGTGCTTGCCCCTCGCAATCGGTAGCTGTTGTCGTAGTAAGCGGATCCGAAGGTGTTGCTGGCTGAGTTATAGGTAAACAGCGGACCCGTGTCCCCATATGTGTCGTCCAGCAGAAACTCTGTTGCGTCAGCACTTCGGCTGATATTCACGCTGTAAGACAAACCAAAAGGGGCATCTCTTCTTCGAGTCACGATATTTGTGCTCAGGTCTAGTTGGTGTACAGCGTTACAAGCCGTGAAAATTGCCAGCCCATTCGAACTAATCGCAACATCCCACGATCCCGAGGAACTAAATAAAGTCCGAAACGGAAAACTGATGGTTGTCACACTTCCGGTCTTGAGATCGAGTTTTTCTAGGCACGCTTCCGCAGCGCCAGTACAGCGCTGGCCCACAAGGAGGTAGGAATCATTCCAATCAATATCCACTCCGTTGAGAGATCCCCCTAAATTGTAGGGTGGCCCATAGACGCGGGTGGCTAGATTGTACGGAAAAACCAATCCTTCAGCCGTCGTGATGTAGAGATGTTTCCCGGAGTGATCAAACACCATTCCGCGGGGATTCGCTGGCGTTGGCGACGGCGTAGGCGAAGGATTGGGCAGAACGGTCGGAATGTCGAGCACTCGGACACCCGACTCGGTCTGGAGAGCCAGATGCCGGCCGTCAGCACTGGCGATGAACCGCCCAAAATCACCAGGCGACTCTTCCAAATCAAGTCGGAATAATTCAGCAAACCTTTGCGTATCGTAGGCGATTAGCTGAGTAGCCGACGCACTAATTGTATACAAAATATTTCGGGTCGCATCGAAGGCCGCTCCGTTGCCCAAGCCGTGAAAACTGTGCACGAGATGTAGAAACGGAGCTGTATCCAGCGATATCGTATCAGGGTACGTACTCGTAGCTAAGAGGCTGCCATCCCGATTAACTGCACATCCGCGGATCCCACCTGGCGCTGAACTCGGCCCAAACGTATCACTGATGGCGCTGTACGTAAAAATAGGGGTGCTGGAGATGGATACTTCGGAGAAATACATGCGGGTGCCGTCGGCACTACGGCGAATCTCCGTCCCTTGAACCACGTAAGGAGCAAACGAACCGGGCACATCTGTCCGGACGCTCACAGCATCTGTGGCGAGGTCGATTTGGCGCAAAGGCGTGAAGCCTGATCCGGCATATTGAGTTGTGACAAGGGCCAAGCCATTCGAGCCAATCCCCACGTCCCAACCTCCTGCTTCCCCATCAGTGAGTGTGTAAGGAATGTCTATAATGCTGCCACCCGGCAAGTTGACCTTTTGAAACTTGCCTTTCGTTGAAGTCGTCACGCCTTGCGCGACCAGCAGGAAAGAACCGTCACGCGCGATATCTACTCCATTGAGGAATCCGCCAACATTGTAGGAACGATCAATTTTCTTGGTGGCTAGGTTGTAGCGCTTCACGAAACCGTCACTGGTCGTGATGTAAAGATACTTACCCGCTTGATCGAAGACCATGCCTCGTCGTGTAGTGAGAGGGATGAGCGTGTTCTGAGCGCGCAAAAGTGGCGCACCAGTTGATGCCAGGACCAAAAAGAAAATAGCGCCGAACCAGCGGCGGAAGGGGGAGAGCATCAAGACGCAAATTCTGAACAACTTTTTAGTCGTGGGCAATACAAAAGGGGCGCCAGAATTCCTATTTATTGGAGGAAGCAATGACTAACGCGTTAGAGCGATCACGAATCGATCCCGAATTACATTTCACGAAGTCATCGACGTCTTCGATCGTGATGCAACTTCAGCGGCTTTGCCGGAAATCCATGTCACTGGAGGCGCGACCGCCGTGTCGGCCCTAATTTTAAGGCGGCCTCCGCCCATCCCTGTAATGTCCGTTTGTGTTTATGTTTGGGACTGGACAGCGCCTGTCCCTCCACGCTTTGGGTTTCGTCAATCCGCCCTCACATATGCTCGATGATGTTATCGCCGAACTGGGAGCATTTGATCTCGGTCGCGCCTTCCATCAAGCGCGCGAAATCGTAGGTGACGCGTTTGCTGGCGATGGCGCCGTTTAAACCTTGTAAGATTAAATCGGCTACTTCCGTCCAGCCCATGTAACGAAACATCATTTCGCCGGAGAGAACTACCGAACCGGGATTTACCTTGTCCAGGTTGGCATACTTCGGCGCAGTTCCGTGAGTAGCTTCGAAAACGGCGTGACCGGTGATGTAATTAATATTTCCGCCGGGTGCGATGCCGATGCCACCCACTTGCGCGGCCAGCGCGTCACTCAAGTAGTCGCCATTCAAGTTCAATGTTGCGATGACATCGAAATCTTCCGGGCGGGTCAGCACTTGCTGTAACGTGATGTCGGCGATCGCATCCTTGATGACAATGCCTGCGCCTGGCTTTCCCATTGGGATCCGGCACCATGGACCGCCATCCATTTCTTCGGCGCCAAACATATTCTTTGCCACCTCATAACCCCAATCACGAAACGCGCCTTCGGTAAACTTCATAATGTTACCCTTGTGCACTAAAGTCACGCTCTTGCGGTTATTGAGAATGGCGTAGCTGATCGCGCTATGGATCAGCCGCACGCTGCCCGAATAACTCACCGGTTTGATCCCAATGCCCACACGAACGTCTGTTGGGAAATCTTTCGCTCCGACTGAGCTCCAAAACTTCTTAGCTTTTTCCTGGGTGCCGAAGCGAATCTTTTCGAATTCTTTGGGAAATTCCTTGGCCAGGAACTCCACTATCTTGCCTGATTCTGCCGTTCCGGCTGCGTATTCGATTCCGGCGTAAATATCTTCCGTATTTTCGCGGAAGATAATCATATCCACTTTCTCCGGACGCTTTACCGGTGAGGGGACACCTTTGAAGTACTGCACCGGTCGCAGACAAACATAAAGATCGAGCAGTTGCCGGAGCGCGACGTTTAACGATCGAATCCCGCCGCCAACCGGAGTAGTGAGCGGGCCTTTGATACCGACAAGATACTCGCGAAACGCTTCGACTGTGTCATCGGGCAGCCAACTATCGAACTTGTCCTTGGCCGCCTGACCGGCAAAAACCTCGAACCACGCGATTTTCTTTTTGCCGCCGTAAGCTTTCTCGACCGCGGCATCGAACACGCGCACGCTCGCGGCCCAGATGTCAGGCCCGGTCCCGTCGCCGCGAATAAACGGAATCACCGGCTGGTCCGGCACATTCAATGTTTGACCTCGCGTGATCTTGTTCCCGGCCGGCGGCGTAATGTCTTTGTATGGCATGGGGGTGAAATAAATTAAAAATTACAAATTAAAAATGCTTTTTAATCGCCGATAACGCGGATTCTACAAAAGCTGAAAAGCTGTAAGAACAAAAAGGTGCGCAGGCACTCACGATGCTTCCGCTAACGAGCCGTTTGCAGCTAAGATCGATTCGAGGGCGGATTCGGGCTGCAAGACTGACGCATCTTACAATTTACGTCGCGAAAACAAGGGCGCGTTAGCGCCGGAGGTGTGATCCATGAATCGTGACTTGGTCAACGATTTAGCCACTTAGCGAATTGCCGCTGCAACGATGTAACGATTTAACGATGTAACGATTCGACGATGTAATGTAAGATCCCCGCGGTTTTACGATGTTTTCGCCATTTGCAACCAAACGGATGCTCGGCATCGATTTTTTTGTTGGCACCGCTGCCGAAGCCGTCGCGCACGTCTCGAAAAATGGTGGGCTGGTGGTCGCTCCGGCCGCTCCTTCATTCATCGCGTTGCAGGACGATCCCGATTATCGCGGCGCTATCGCCGACGCCGATCTCGCAATTGCCGACGGTGGCTGGGCTGTCCTCTTTTGGAGATTGCTTCGGCATGAAAAACTTAACCGCGTATCGGGGCTCGCGCTTTTCAAAGCATTGCTAGAAACTGCGGATGCGCGGACTCCAAGAAATCTCTTTTTCATTTTGCCGAGCGAAAAAGCGAAAACCAAAACACTCGCGTTTGCACGCACTTCAGCTTATCCAATCACCGCAGGCGACTGCTATGTCGCGCCCCATTATTCTGCAGGGCAGACGCTCCTCCCTGCCGAACCAATCAAGGCCGACAAGCGGGAGCGCTTGCCCTACATCTTCGATTTTCCATCTTCCATCTCTCATCTTGCAACATTAAGCCCTGGCATCGCGGATCCAAATCTCGTTAGCATAATTGAACAACGTAAACCGAAGCATATCATCATTGGCGTCGGTGGCGGGATGCAGGATAAGCTTGGGAGTTACTTAAAACATCAATTGAGCTATCGTCCGGGAATTTATTGCATCGGAGCCGCGCCCGGTTTTGTCACCGGCGACCAAATCGTCATTCCGATGTGGGCCGATCGATTTTTTGTCGGCTGGATATTTCGCCTTTTTGCGCAACCGCGCACCTTACTGCCACGATTCTGGAGCACGCGCCGATTGCCAGGATTGATTTTGCGATATGGCAGAGAGTTACCGGAAGTCAGAGGGCAGCCTCCGGCTCCGTAGAGTCTACGGCTCGGAGAGAGGACAGAGGTCAGGATGAGAAGTGGTAAGTGAGCGCGGCGCGAGTTATCAGTTATAAGTTAATCGCGAGTATATCGCGCGCCGGTGCAGAAGAAAAAGAAAACAGAGGCACAAGCTCTTAAAGCCATTCGCAGTTGGACGCTTAAGCCGGCGATGACATGGGAAGAGTTACGAAAGATGACGCGCGAGCCGTGATTTGTTTGGGAAAGTTATCTGTTATCAGTTAATCATTATCAGGATTGTGGTTGCTCGTAGTCCGTGGTTCAGTAGTAACTCACCTCCGGTCTCTGACCTCTTCCCGCTTGCGCACCGACGCGCGTCGTGGGATAATCCCACCATGACACTTACTGCCGATGCTAAAAAGCGAGTCGTGCTTCCGGGCGCCGCGCCGGGCGACGTATTTATCTACGAAGAAACGGGGAAAGGAGTGCTTCTCAAACGGATTTACCGACATCAGGAACCGCGGAAACAATCCAAAGAGCAGGCTATAAAAGCAATCAAGAGATGGAAATCTCTTCGTGGAGTGAAATGGGAAGAGCTGCGAAAGCTGACACGCGACGTATGATTTTGTTGGATACAAACCTTGTAGTAGATGCGCAGAATCCTTCCTCTCCTTTTTATCCATCATCGCAGCAAATCATCCGGGATGCCTTATCCGCGGATGGGGCTGGGATTAATGCTGTAATATTGGCGGAGTTGTGCGCCGGCAGGCCCGAAGCAATCGATGATCTAAAAGCTGAGCTGGAGGCTGCTCTAATCGGATTGTTCGATTTGCCAAGCCAAGCCGCACCGGTCTGCGGCGCGGCCTACGCGCGTTACCGTTCCGCGCGGCGACGCTCTGGGGGCGGTGCGGCGCCGACTATTCCGCTACCGGATTTTTTTATTGGCGCCCACGCCGAGCTAATGGGGTGGTCTCTCGCCACCCGCGACACGGAACGTTACCAGCGTTACTTTCCCAACGTGAAACTGATCGAACCGCGCGCTCGCATGCGGGTTATCGGTTAATAGTTATCAGCGCGCGGGCGTCGCCGGTTATTCGCTCGCTTATTCGTGTCGCGGCAACGGACCGCGCGGTCTAATGAACAAGTGTCGTGTAATGCGGGTTCGGTGTGTAAGTCAGATTATATTAGTTAAAATCAGTTAAATGGATTCTCCCGAGGGACCCTTGCCTCCACAAGTTGAACCGGGGTGCCAGCACCACTCAAATTGGGCGAGAATGAATCGGTCGTCATTCCTCTGCCGATAGAGACCCGTTGAGGCGCTCCGTTATCGGTTATCAGGTAATCGATTGGAAGGAGGAGTGGAAAGTGAGGAGCAATGGGTTCTTCAAAAAATTCCCGGAAGCACAGAGAAAGGACATTATTCTTTTTCTTTCGCGTATCGATCCGAAAAAGGGGGTTGAACTATTATTAGACGCTTTTGGGATTGTGCCACAAAGCCAGCAGGATGTTGTTCTGGTGATCGCGGGGAAGGGGAGCAGTCGTACGTGCGGGAACTCCAAGAACACTCAAGGCGCGTTCTCGAGACTACAGGACCACGGACAACAGATACGCAGCAAAAGGTCAGTGGTCAGTGGTCGATGGTCAGTGGTCGGGGGGCATCGGAGGTGATCTGGACGGGGCATTTAAGCGGGGAGATGAAAGCGGCGGCCCTGGCGGCGTCGGATGTTTTTGTGCTGCCCTCGGCTTCGGAGAATTTCGGCATTGCTGCGGCGGAGAGTCTGGCGGCCGGAGTGCCGACGATTGTTTCGGAAGAAGTTGCTTTAAGCAGCGATATCCGGCAATACGATGCAGGAGTGGTGGTGAAACGTGATGTCCAGCAACTAGCTGGCGCGATTAGCGACTTGCTATCGAACCGAGAAAAAGCGGCAATGCTGGCGGCCAACGGACGCCGGATGGTGGAAGAACGGTATTCGCAGGAAGCAATCGGGAAAGCCTTGCAAGAGCTTTATCAAAAGATCATATCCTAGGCGAGAAAACGGTGACTTCGGGGGCTTAGAGAGAAGCCGCCGCTTCCAGTTTAGCATGATTTCGCTTACGGCACTGGTACTGACCTATAACGAGCAGGAGAACATTCGGCGCAATCTGGAGGCGTTGGTTTGGGTGCCGAAGGTCATCATCGTCGATAGCTTTAGTAACGATCAAACACTCGAGATCGCGCGAGCGTTTCCAAATGTTCAAATCATCCAACGCGTGTTCGATACCCATGCCAATCAATGGAACGCCGGGCTTGATCGGATCGATACGGAATGGGCGTTGACGCTGGACGCAGACTACATGCTGACGGCGGAGTTGCAGGAGGAGATCAAGAAACTGCAGCCGGCCTCCGACCTCGCGCTGTATTGGGGCGAGTTCGACTACTGCATTTTCGGCCGCCCCCTGCGCGCAGCGGTTTATCCGCCTCGCGTGGTCCTGTTTCGCACGAAACGGGCCCGCTACGTGGACGAAGGACACACCCAGCGACTTCGGGTAAAAGGGAAGCTGGCAAAATTCAAAGGCAAGATTTGGCATGACGATCGCAAGCCGCTGAATCGCTGGTTTCAGTCGCAGGTGCGCTATTCGGAGATTGAAGCAGCATATTTAGAGAACGGAGCAGGGAGCATGGAGCAGGGAGGGGGGAGAGCAGAACTAAATCGCGTGGATAAGATGCGGAGGTGGCTGATTGTCATGCCGCTTGCGATGCCGATCTATTTGTTGTTAGTCCGCGGACTGATCTTCGATGGTTGGAATGGCTGGTACTATGCCTTTCAGCGGACCGTTGCGGAGATGATGCTTTCTTTGCGTTTGCTGGAGCGAAAGCTAAGAAGCTGAGATCTCGCAAAGGACTACAAAACAACGGTCAATAGGATCACGGGAATAATGGGGCGGCAGAATAACGGGAGAACGGAGGTCGACGAGCCAAGGGACGACAAAAACGAGGTCGCAAGTGATTCGACGCGCCGCATGCGAGGAGCGCAAAAATCGATCGAGGTAGCGCAGCGCGTACGGGAGTCGAATTCAATCGAGCGATTTCGTATCATTGCGCGATCCTGCCGCAAATGCATGGTACAAAAGCGATTAGTTGTAAATTGGCTTAGTAACGCTTTTGTCGAAATCGCGCAAATTGATGCAGTTCGAGTGTCCGAATTTGTCCGAATTGCCCTCGCGAAGGCGCGATAGTTTGTGACGAAATCAGGCGCGTCTGGGATCAGGCGGTCTAAACGGGTCAGCTTATCTTTCGAACGCTTCTGCCGTTGAGCTCCACGCTCCCCAGAAACTGCGTCCTTATTCCTTCGAAGAGAATAAGCAAAAGAAGGAGAACACTCATGTGTGCCCTATTACCACTATCTATGCCACCTGGTTTTTTCTAAGGCACTTCTTCCTTAATTCGGGAAATATCAGACCACTAATCTCCTCTCGACCAATCCTTTGTTGTCCCTAACGCCGTTAACAATATTCTTTCGACAACTGGTTCCATCCGTCGAATGGTGGCCTAAAATCTAGGCCAATTGGTATCATTTTGGTCGTACTCAGATCATTTATGATCGCAGCTCGCCAGGACCCCGAGGCGAATGCCGCTGGTTTCGTGGACCTCCACCTCCACAATTTCGGATTGCTTTGGTCAAAAGAGATCATGCGCTCAACT
>Ga0209156_10004033_pt1 | contig 10774 bp, 7 predicted proteins | sample GraSoiAngelo_124_FD_185881 | JGI IMG/M metagenome (GOLD analysis project Ga0209156, IMG submission 185881) | Grasslands soil microbial communities from the Angelo Coastal Reserve, California, USA - 14_0927_05_20cm (SPAdes) (version 2) | ecosystem: Environmental > Terrestrial > Soil > Grasslands ...
GAAATGGGTAGGCATTTTCGTCATTCCGCTGGGAGCGCTCTGGCTTGGACAGACGCACACGGCGCGGAGCGAACTTGATCGCGTCGCGATGATCGCGGCCGATCTTCCAACCAGTTCCCGGGCGCACTTGAATTACGCTACTGCTCTGCAGGACGCCGGTCGAGTTGATGAAGCGGCCGAGGCTTTTTCCAATTCGCTTCGTCTAAACTCCGATTCCGCGAAGGCACATGCCGGTCTGGCGACCATTCTAATTGGGAAGGGAGAATTGGATGAAGCGCACAAGCATTATGAAGCGGCGCTGAAAATGGAACCGAGCAACGCCGAGTACCACTCCGGATATGCCTATCTTCTTGAGCAATTAGGCCAAGATGATCAGGCGGCGGCGGAATGCGAAGCCGCAGTCCGGCTGGCGCCAAAATCCGCGCTGGCGCACCACAGCTACGGCGCGTTTCTGGAAAAACACGGCAAGTTGGACGAGGCGACTGCTCAGTATCGAGAGGCGGTGCGGGCTGATCCTGGTTTAGTTGATGCCCAAATCGATCTCGGGACGGCGCTCCTGGAAAAAGCCGATCTATCGGAAGCAAAAGTGCATTTACAAGCGGCGATCAAACTCGATCCAAAGCTCGCTCAGCCGCATAACTATTTGGGAAAAATTTTTATGCGCGAAGGCAATATTCCCAGCGCGATCTCGCAATTCGAGGAAGCGTTACGTCTGCATCCCGACTTCCCGGAAGCTGAAGAAAACTTGCGCATGGCCAAGGCGAGCGACAGCGGTTCCCTGACGCTATCGCCCAGGTAGGATCATCGCCTCATCCTGAAGCTACTGGTTAGAAACGCCAACAATCACCATGGCGGCCGTGATAAGTAATCATCGAATCGACCGTCTTGAATCTGTGAGAGGAGTCGAGGAAACGGCTCGCGGCTGATCATACATCCAGCGCGATTTCGACGTCACCGTGAGGAAGCGCTACCGAACCAACGATCTTCTGATACACAACGCGATCACAGCGACGCAGACCAACCAGAATGTAGAGCTCGCCCGCCGGCGTCGCATGAGCAAGCGCGGCTTGTAAGTGTTGAGAGGCATCTGGACGATCGAGAACAGCTCGCAAATTTCGTTCACCTTCGGACATGAGCCCGGCAACACCAATTCCTCCAAACGCGAATGATTTTGCAGCGGCAAGGTCACGCGCAGGTGAATTCTCGGGCGTAGCTGCTAGTGAAACATCGGACTGTACCATTACAATTCCGGCGATGAGAATGATAATAAATGTTTTCATAGTGCAAGCGGCCTAACGAGACACAAGATCAGCGACCGTCCGAGTTAGAAATAAAGTTCGCTTGGTCTCAACGTTAGACATAAGAACGGCCAGCGGTTCGCTGCATCGCTTGCTTAAGCTTTATTCGCGGGCAATTTTGGCATTTTGAATTCTTTCCAGCGTCGTTCCTGCTCATCGAGTGAAACATCCTCGGCGTGTGTGGCCACCCACCAAACGTTGCCACAGGGATCCTTGATGCCGCCATACCGCTCACCGGAAGGCAATGTCATCATCGGAAAAACCGAAATCCCGCCGGAGCTGAGAGCCCGTTGATATACTGTGTCGCAATCCGTGACGTATAAGTAAATTGAGCTGGGCATCGGTCCAAATTCTGGAGTGGGGTCAGCAAGCATGAGCATCGAATCTCTAATTCGCATGGTCGCGTGCATGACTGCGCCATCCGGGCGCTTCTGCTGGAAGATCAACTCGCCCTCGAATGCTGCGGTGATGAACTCGATCAACCGCGATGCGCCCTGGGCGAATAGATATGGTGTGATGGCGTGAAATCCCTCAGGAATTGGCTTTGCAGGCATTTAGTGTGTTGGGTTGGTTGTTGGCGTAGAGCCCCATTCGGCCTAACGAGAATTAGACGAGCATCCGCATTTAAAGGCGAACATTTTTTTGTCGAAAGATTCGGATTACGAACACGAGCACCAGCCTTCGCAGCCGCTTCGGCGGAGTAGGCGGCTATGTCCCGCCAGGCCAGAGAGGAAAACGCCCAACGTTGAACGCTGAATCAGAAAGTGCGGATATAAGCTTTTTTGCGCAGGCCGGCGATCCAGCGTTCCTGAAGTTGCTGCGCTTCGTCCTGGATCAGTTTCTTCTCGATATCGGCGCGCGCTTCGGCGAGTGATTTCGTGGTGCCGCCGCGTTTGTCCTCGACTTTGAGAATGTAGTAATTGCCGGCGTAATCGATGATGTTGCTGATTCTGCCGACTGGCATGTTGAAGGCGAACTTTTCCAAGGGGGCGGCAAGCGTGTTGCGTCCAATCCAGCCCCAGTCGCCGCCATTGTCTTTCGTGCTGTCCTCAGAATAAACTTGCGCCGTTTGTTCGAATTCTCCACCTGACGCGAGCCTGCCGAGCACTTCTTCGGCCAGCGCCTTTTGCGCCTGGGCGTTCCCAGTGTCCTTTTGGCCGGAAATCATGATCATTCGCAGCTTGATCTCTTCCTTGCTCGTAAATTCGTCGTGATGCTTCCGGTAGTAATCTTCAATTTTCGTTGGGGACGCGATCATTTGCGTCTTGACGTTATGGCTGCGCATCGCCTGGACCATGATTCTTTCCATCTCTTTTTCCTTGAAGTCGCCCAGTGAATACTTTTGCGCCTCAAGGGTTTTGATAAAGGTACTGCGATCGCCGCCAAAGTTCTCCCGGATGATATCGTGGACCCGCTGGTCCACAATGTGGTCCGGGATTTGAAAGCTTTCCTTTTTAAATGCCTGAATGATGAGCCGTCGATCAATCAAATCTTTTAACGCGAGCTCCCGCGCTTCCTTCATCTTGTTTTCCAACTCCTGGCCGGTTAGTTGCGACCGAAGTAGTCTTTCCCGCGGCGCGGACAATTGCCGCACCTGCGAGTAGGTGATGACGTCGCCATTCACAATGGCAGCGATGCCGTCTACCTGCTGAGCTTCCTGGGCAAACGCGGCAGAACAGATGGGCAGCATGGCAAGCCCAAAGACTGCGAGCGAAACGACCATAAAGGGACGCTCTTTTCTCATAATTTCTTTATCAGTTCCAGAATCTCACGGAGATGCTGCTCGATTTTCGCTCCAACTAAACGAGGGAATTTGCCCGCGACAAGTATAAAATCCCCGCGCCGGGTCAACATCAATTTGCGTTCACGCACCTCGACGCGGCTTACCCCTGATTTCGCCGCGGCGAGCTTGATTTCGATGAGACTAAACAAATTGTCAACCGCCGGCGGGAACGGCCCAAACCGGTCTCGCCAGTCGCGGCGCAGACGGTCCAATTGCTCGTGTGAGGTGATTTCCGCCACGGTGCGATACGCCCGGATGCGCAGGCCAGGATCGCTGATGTAGGTGATTGGAATGAACGCTGGGATGCGATGTAGCGCATGCGTCTCGCTTGCGGTCTGGGGGCGCAAGCCGGAGGCTCGCGCTACACTTATCGGCGGAGCAACAAGCTCCGCTTCATTTGTAGCGACGAAATCAAGCTTTACGTCGACATCGAGGCGAAACCGAGGCCTTTTGCCTTTGACCTGGGCCACAGCCTGTTTGAGAAGTTGACAATACAGATCGAAACCGATCGCAACGATATGGCCGCTTTGAGCGGTGCCCAAAATGCTTCCGGCGCCGCGAATCTCCAGGTCGCGCATGGCGATTCGAAAACCCGCGCCAAGCGAGCTGTACTGTTTGATGGCGCTGATCCGTTTGCGCGCTGCGCCCACTGTCATCATTTCGCGCGGAAGCAACAAGTAAGCGTACGCCTTGTGGTCCGCGCGCCCGACCCGCCCACGCAGTTGATACAAGTCGGCGAGGCCAAACTGGTCAGCCCGATCGATGATGATCGTATTTGCATTTGGGATGTCGAGGCCGCTTTCGATGATCGTCGTGCAAACGAGCACGTCGATTTTCCCGGCAATGAATCGCGCCATGACGCCTTCCAGTTCGTCGGCATCCATCTGGCCGTGCCCGATCTCAACTCTGGCCGATGGACAAAGATCGACAACCCGGTCACGCACCCGCTCGATGGTCGCTACGCGATTGTGCAGGAAAAATACCTGGCCTTGGCGTTCCAGTTCGCGATCAATCGCAGCGCGAATGAGCCGGTCGTCGTAAGCGGACACTACTGTTTCGACGGGAAGACGGTTCAACGGCGGCGTCTCGATGGTGGACATGTCTTTTACGCCGACGAGCGAAAGATAAAGAGTTCTCGGAATCGGTGTGGCCGACAGCGTCAGTACATCGACCAGCTTAAAAAGCTCTTTGAATTTTTCCTTGTGCAGCACGCCGAAACGCTGCTCCTCGTCGATTACCACAAGGCCGAGATCTTTGAATACAACGTCCCCCGAAATAAGCCGATGCGTGCCAATGACAATATCGACGCCGCCTTTGCGCAATAGCTGCAATACTTTCTTTTGTTCGGATTGGGAACGGAAACGGCTGAGCATCTCGATGCGCACCGGGTAATCGAGCATGCGTTGCCGGAACACCTCGAAATGTTGTTGAGCCAGGACGGTAGTCGGCGCGAGCACAGCTACTTGTTTGCCGTCCATGACCGCTTTGAACGCGGCGCGGACAGCCACTTCGGTCTTGCCAAAACCGACGTCACCGCAGATCAGACGATCCATTGGTTGGGGACGTTCCATGTCGATCTTCGTGTCAATGATCGCTTTCATTTGGTCCGGTGTTTCGCGGAACGGGAAAGAGTGTTCAAATTCCGCCTGCCATTTTGTGTCCGGGGCGAATCCGTATCCCGGATGCGTTTCGCGCTCTGCCTGGACTGCCAGCATTTTCCCGGCGTAATCAAAAATGGAGGCGACCGCTTTTATTTTGGCCCGGGCCCATCTCCCGTCGCCGAGTGAGCTGAGAGGCGGCGATTTTTTTCCTGCGCCAACGTAGCGGGAAACCAAATACGCCTGCTCGAGTGGAACGTAGAGCTTCGCTTCGTCTGCAAACTCGAGCGCGAGAACTTCCTGCTGCTCTTCCTGGTAGGGACGGACCGCCGGGCCGTCCGTGACCTCAATAGCTGGCGCGCCCCGCGATCGCGCCCTACCGATTTTCAACAATCCGAGAAATCGCCCGATACCATGCTCCAGGTGCACCACGAGATCGCCCTCGTTGAGCTCACTGAAATCGATCTGTACGCGATGGCGTTCTGCGCGGCGCAGGCGCCTGCGAGGATGGGCCGCAAACCGCCCAAATAATTCCGCTGCCGAGAGGACGACGAGATTAGCTCCGGGAAAACAAAACCCGCGGCCGAGGGTTCCTTCAACAAACTCAACGTCCTCGATCGCACCCGCCATGATTTCGCGAAAGCGCTCGATCTCGCCCTCAGTCTGGAAATAAATGACAATCTTCGCATTGTTCGCCCGCCATTCTTGTAAACGTTCGACAAACTGCGCGCGTTTCGCCTCGGCGAGCACCAAATCGCCGACCGCAAACTCCCCGACCTCGCAATCCTGGAACGCGGCGCTGAAATCTTCCGGCCCGGTCTCGATCCAGCCTTCGCTGATCTGGATATGCGTACGCCAAACTTGACTGCTTAAAGCAGTCAAGTTGTCGTCTTCAGGCTCGATGTCGATGACCAGATCGCCCTCGGGGATGTAATCGCGAACATGACCGCTCTGATCCATCGCTCCCTGGTCGAGCAAAATCTCGACTGACTTCAGATCGCGCACCGAAGTTTGCGTGTCGATGTCGAACTCGCGAAGGGATTCGATCTGATCGCCGAAGAATTCCACCCGAAAAGGCATTGAAGCCTGCCATGAATAAAGGTCGACAATGCCGCCACGAACGGCGAATTGTCCGCGAGTGGTGACCTGGGCGACGCGCTCGTAGTTACTTCCTACAAGCCGTTCAAGCAGGCTTTCCATCTTCGCGGCCGCCCCGCGCTGAAGTTGGGTGACGGCAGATTCCAACGCGCCGTGCTCCGGCGCGGCTTGATCAAGACTCGCCCGTGTTGCGACAATGACATGCCGACCCGTTCCGCGCCCAATTTGTAAGAGAACTGCCAGTCGTTCCGCGGTAATTTCCGGGTCCGGCAAAACATTTTCGGCCGCTGCAAACTCTGCTTCCGGGAGGAACAGTGCGTCCGGCTGCCAGTTGAGCAGACTTTCGTAGAATAACTCTTGAGAATGGACACTGGGACAGAGGATCCAAATCGTGGAATCGGCAGCCTCCCGATCATCAGGGGATAGCCGACGACGGGCATGCGTGATGATGGCGCCCAGAAATGGTTGGGCTGACTGGATGACGTGTGAGAACTGCACCGGCCACTGAGCGCCTTGAACTGCGCGAAGCTTGTGCGCGATTGGTTGGCTCGCCGCGACACGTTCCAGAAGCTCTATGCCGATCGATTTCTGCACCGTAAAGTTTACGTCAAATCATTGCAGAGTTGTAGTCGCGTCTCTGTGGGCTGGTTATGGTTGTCTGCGTAAAACGCTGACTTTTGTAGCCACGGCGCTGCGCCGCCGTGCGACTTGCGCGCCGAACGCCTCGACACAGCGAGGCGGCTACAGCGTTTGCATCCCGGCTACAGATTTCTGCCGATGGCTGCGGCGACGGCGCGAAGACGCGGAACGAGCTCGGCAAAAATCTCAGGCGTGAGCGCCTGGTTTCCATCGCTCTTGGCCAGCTCGGGAGAATTGTGCACTTCGATCATGAGCGCGTCCGCGCCGGCTGCGACGGCGGCCAGACACATCTGCGGAACAAATTCGCGTAGCCCGAGCGCGTGCGTTGGATCGACAATGACCGGGAGATGTGTTTTAGACTTCAAGATTGGAACGGCGCTCAGATCGAGGGTGTAGCGGGCCGCGGTCTCGAACGTGCGAATTCCGCGCTCACACAGAATTACGTTGGGGTTGCCCTCGTTGAGGATGTATTCGGCGCTCAGTATCAAATCGTAAATCGTGGCACTGAACCCGCGCTTGAGAAGAACGGGAAGCGTGCTGCGCCCCACTTCTTTCAAGAGCGAAAAGTTATGCATGTTGCGAGTGCCCACCTGAAGACAGTCTGCGTATTTCTCAATCATGGAGAGATCGCGCGGGTCCATGACTTCAGTGACTACGGGCAGGCCCGTTTTCGCGCGCGCTTCTGCGAGAAAGCGAAGCCCTTCTTCGCGTAATCCCTGAAAACTGTATGGCGAAGTGCGCGGCTTAAACGCGCCGCCGCGCAAAATTCTTGCACCGGATTCTTTGACGATCGTTGCGATCGACTGAATTTGCTCCTGGCTTTCCACCGAACACGGACCGCAAATGAGAACAACGTCCTCGTGTTCGCCAAGGCGCACATCGCCGACCACAACCGAGGAGGCGCCACGAGAATCGCGCGCGGCAAGCTTGTAAGGTTTCAACACCGGAATGATGGCTTCCACACCCGCCATCGCAGCAATCGGCTTCTCGCGAAGTAGCGCTTCCGGCCCAATTACTCCAATGATCACGCGCGATGCGCCACGACTGACTTGCGCTTCCAATCCAAACTCGCGTACACGCGTGATGATCCGCTGGATCTGCTCCTCGGTAGCAGTTGGTTGCGTGATGACGATCATATTCCTGGCTGCGGAATGATCAGAATGCCGCTACCAGGAATTTTCTGCAAGCCCAGATAATGAGCCTGTATTCCCCAGCAATTCGTTCGAAAAGCGGCGGAGTGCCGCCCACTCCACAACGCAAGCGCGTAATCGACGTTTGCAACGACGGCGACGTTTTGGAGTGCGGGTCGCCTCGGCGACCGCTGCCGCTTTGGATTGTGAGAACCGGAATTCTCGTGGGAGGAATGGTACCCGGCGAAGATGGAACCTAGTTCGTGATCGTGACCGGCGTTCCCACTGAGACCGATTTAAAGAAATCTTCGGCCATGAACTCGGGCATTCGGATACATCCGTGCGACGCCGGATAGCCGGGCAAATAACCTGCGTGCATGCCCGTCCCCGACACGATGCGCATGAAGTAAGGCATGGGTGTGCCTTGGAAGTGAGTGCCCGGTGGCTTCGGGTCTTTTTTTATGTCCACGTTGGGGACGACCACCTTGCCTGACGAGTCCACATAATCTCCGAACAAGCTCGAGACGTGGTCTTTGTCCTTTTGAATAATCTTATAATTACCAATGGGAGTGTTTAATCCCTCGCGGCCGGTCGACAATTGTGAAACGCCAACGAGCACGCCGCTTTTGTAGAAATAGGCGCGCTGCTCTCCAAGACTGATTTTCACGGAAGGGCTTCCGCTAGCGTTGTCTCCATCCCAGTAAGAGACAGTGTCGCGTGGGGCACCGGCGGTGCCCTCCCCGTAAACGCCGCCCAAATAGGGAGTATTAGCGGAATACTGGCCTCCGCCGCAACCTGCGACCAGCAGCGCCAGAATAAGAGAGAGAACTGTGGATAAAATAGAAAAAAGGGAACGAGCCATAAGTTTTTCCGACGGCGTTTTTAATGCGCAACCTGCGCAAAAAGTCAAGCGAACCAATGCTGTGAGTGGATCAAACGATATCAACTTACGATACGATTCAGTAGGGGCAGTTCACTGAACCGCCCTTGGGCGATTGAGGTCAATCGCCCCTACCTCAGAATGACAGCGCGTTCATTTCTTACACCATTGATCCACCCAGTCGTTGACCGTTTTGTACCACAATTGGCTGTTCTGCGGCTTGAGCACCCAATGGCCTTCGTCGGGGAAATACAACATCTTTGATGGCACCTTCAGCACTTGCAGTGTTGTGAAGAGATCGAAGCCTTGTGAAACATCGAGCCGGTAATCGTTCTGGCCGTGCACTACCAGGGTGGGCGTTTTGAAATTCGCGGCATACTCGTGCGGCGACCATTTCCGATAAACATCCCGTTTTTTCCACGGCGGACCGCCAAACTCCCAATTTGCAAACCACAGCTCTTCCGTCGTGCCGTAGGCCGATTCCGCGTTAAACATTCCGTCGTGCGACACGATGCACTTGAAACGATTGGTGTGGCCTAACAACCAGTTGGCCATGTAACCGCCATAACTCGCGCCCAGCGCTGCTTCGCGGTTCTTGTCGATGAAAGGATAGGTTTTCTCCAAATAATCGAGTCCGTTCATCACATCGATATACGGTTTCCCGCCCCAATCACCGCTGATCGAATCTGTAAACTTCTGCCCGTAACCAGTCGAGCCGTGGAAATTGATCATCACCACCACGTAATTTCCGTTCGCGGCGAACAATTCTGCATTCCAGCGATACGTCCACTCGTTTCCCCAAGCCCCTTGCGGGCCGCCGTGCAGCAAAAATTTGAGCGGATATTTTTTGTTCGGATCAAATCCCGGCGGTTTGACCATGAATCCCTGCACGTCCTCGTTGTTCGCGCCTTTGAACGTGAACGATTCCAACGGCTGCATGTCGATCTGCGACAACAACGCGTCGTTCATGTGTGTGAGCGGTTCAAATCCAGGATGCTTTTGCTCCCAAATTGGTCCTCCATCTGCGAGATCATCGTGTTTCCAAATTTCGTTAGGTGCGACAGCAGACATGCGAGTGAAAAACAGTGTGTTCTTCGACCAGACGAGGTCGTCGGCGTGAATCTCTGCCGAACCGGGCTCTTTAAATTCGATGATCTCAGGGCCATGCGGCCGGGCCGGCAGCGCGACGAAGATCGGCGAGGCGCCGTGATCTTCGGCGGTCAGCAGCAGTGCCGAGGTTCCAAACCATGTGAAACTTCCGACAGATCGATCGAACTTCTCCGTGAGATCGCGAGTTTGACCTGATTGTCGATCTTGCACGATAAGCCGCCACTTATCGGCTTCGAATCCGGCGCGTGCTTGCGAGCGCCAGGCGAGATATTTTCCGTCCTGCGAATACAGCGGCGTGGTGTCGCTTCCGGGACTGGTGGAAATTTTCTTTGGGGCGCCGCCGGCGACCGGCACAATGAAAATTTCGTTGTTCGTGCTCGTCGCCTCGACTTCGTCGATGTTGCTCGTGTACGCGACCTCCTGGCCGTCGGGTGAAACCGCATACATGTCCTGGCCTCCTAACGAGAACGGCGGCACATCGTGATCGCCCGGAGTCAGATCGCGCGCCAGGTTCGCTTGCGACGCGTCCGCGCTCATAACAAACAAATGGCTCCGCTTGAACTCGGTGAACGCGTTCCAATGTCGGTAGAACAAACGCGTGAAGATTTTCGCTTTCACCTTGCTCTTCTTCAGCTCTTCATCCCGTTGCTTGTTGCACGCGTCGTCCTTGCAATCGGAATATACCGCCGACACGAATACGATGTTCTTCCCATCCGGTGACCAAATCGCACCGTCGGCACCGGTGGAGATCGAAGTAACTTGATAAGGTTTTCCAACCAGCTGACCACCTGCGGGGTCGAAATCGCTCATCCAGATTTGCGTTGGGTCGGTCGCCTTGGACATCCAGATCAAGCGCTTGCCGTCGGGCGAAAAGCGCGGCCGCTCCTCGTGATTCGGCGTTGGATTCAACCGTCGCGATTCACCCCCTGTCGCCGGCACGATCCACAAATGCGAACTCTTCGTGTTCGCGGCGAGATCGACATCTTGGCAATCGAACACGACCCATTTCCCATCCGGCGACGGTACCGGCGCGCCGACACGCTTGAGCTTCATCATGTCTTCGAACGTGAACGGATGTTTGATGTTTTGTGCGAATACTGAGCTAACAAGCACAAGGCTAATTGCGGCGAGAATCTTCATGTATCTGGTTTCTATTTTGTCCTTCCGAGTGAAGCGGAGGAATCTTTAACTAGCTCTGAAATCGGAAACATCCAGAGATGTCTCGACTTCGCTCGACA
>Ga0209156_10004038_pt1 | contig 10768 bp, 9 predicted proteins | sample GraSoiAngelo_124_FD_185881 | JGI IMG/M metagenome (GOLD analysis project Ga0209156, IMG submission 185881) | Grasslands soil microbial communities from the Angelo Coastal Reserve, California, USA - 14_0927_05_20cm (SPAdes) (version 2) | ecosystem: Environmental > Terrestrial > Soil > Grasslands ...
GCTCGATCGCTTGGGTCACGGAAGCGGCTCGTATGCCACGGGCTCCGTCTGCTCCGTCTGCTCCCTCTGCAACTGGCAGACGGAGCGGGTGAGGGCTTTTGCTCTCTCGGTTTGGCCGAGAACCCCGACACCTAACTCAGCGCTCATCATGATCCTGATGATGGTGATGATCATGCGCATGGCCGTGCCGGTGATCATGCGGATGATGCTCATGATGGTGGATGCGCTGCGGCGGGCGGCCGCGGCGAGGATCTTCGCTGAACAGAAGCGATTTGATCGTCACCGGCACGGTGAATGAGGGCATGCGGATGCGCCCGAGATCGATGTAATCGAAATCGCGCAGCACCAATCCGTCGATCGCCAAGATCTCGCTCTCGACGAGCAGCTCTTCGCGCAAGATGGCGCCCAAGGTCTGCGCGATGTCGCCGTCCAGCATGAGGTAGAGCGGCTTCTTGCGTTCGATCGTGGTGGCGAGGCCGCGGCGGATCCCCTCGGCGAAAGCGAGGATCCGCTCGTATGACGGGGCACCCTGCCAGCGCAAAGCGAGCGCGACTTCCCTCTCGCCTTCGATGAGATCGAAGGCCGTGAAGTGGCCGCGGATCGCCTTGGCGAGCCTGTCCGGATCGATGTTCTCGTCACAGACATAGGAGGGTTGCAGAACCTGCAGATTCCGCCGCGGCAGAAGCTGTCCCGGTTTGGAGATGTAGCTGGTGTTGCCGCTAAGTTGCACGCTGTATTCGGAGGCCCCAAGGGCGGTGGCGCGGATGCATTCGCCGGGCGGCAGCAGCGGCCATGGCAGCGCGCCGGAATCGATCCGCGCTCGAATGGCGCAGCCGAGCCGGCGCCCCATGTCGCCGAAGTCGCGCTCCTCGCGGCCATAGACATACTCGCCGACCCCACCGGAAAACATCAGCCCATCGATGCGGCCGAGGTCACGGATCGGGTCGGTCAAGTAGAGGTGCTCGACCGCAGACGGCAGCGGACGCTGCGTGAGCGCGGCGACCAGCAACTCCGCCATATTCGCTGCGACCTTATCGAGTTGCTCAGCCGAGAGCACATCGCCGCGCGAGCAAGAAAAGCCTGCCTGGCGGGCGTGAAACTTTCCGGCCGGATCGAGCCGCACGATCCGCCCACTCTCGTCCATCACTTGCAGCCTACCCCCGATATGCAGCGCTGCGGTGGCAATCACGGTGCCCTGCTCGACGATCCCGAGCTTGGTGGTGCCGCCGCCGATATCGACATTGAGAATCCGTTTGTCTTGCTCGTACGAAAGCTTTGAGGCGCCCGAGCCGTAGGCCGCGAGCATCGATTCCATGTGATGGCCGGCCGCGGCGGTGACGAAGTCCCCGCGCTGCTCAGCGAGCAGAGCGGCGATCGCCTCGGCATTCTCACGGCGCAACGCCTCGCCAGTGAGAATGACCACACCTGTATCGATGTCCTGTGCCTGTACGCCCGCTGTTTTGTAAGCATCGTCGATGATGGCACCGAGCGCGGCATCGTCGATGCGCTCGTCGCTCGAATAGGGTGTCAGCGCCACCGGCGATTGGAACAATGTCTCCCGCGACACGACATAGTACCGGCTGGTGAGATCCTCGCCATAGCGGCGCAGGTTGATGCGGGAGAAGATGACCTGGGTACCGGCGGATCCGATGTCGATGCCCACTGTGAGCAGCGTCACATGGTCCTGGATCCAGATTGGGTTTTCTTCCAGCCGCTCGTCGGGATCGACCTCAAAATGATCATGGTCGTGATCGGCCTCGCCGTCGTGCGCGTGCGCCACGTCCTGCCCGAGCAGATGGTCGGCGAGCGTATGACTGCGCTTCGGATCCTCGGCCATTCAAATATGCTCTTTCCGGCCCGGCGGTGCGCACACCGCCACATGCACCTGCATCGCTTATCGCACGGCCCCTCGAGCATGGTCAAAAGCCGAGCCACCTGAACGAGATCGCAGTGACGCGGGTCGTTGCGCAAACAAGCGCAGCAATGGCGTTCGCATGCAGGAATGAACCCGGTTTGTCCGGAGAAGGCGCTCCCACTCAGAGCGCGCGTGGGCATGACAACCCCAATGAGGCGTGGCAAAACATTGCCAAAGAGAGCTTTCGAAAGGAACCGCCGTGCTGGAGAAAACCCAAGGCTCGCAACGCTTCAATGACTACGAGCGGCCGCATGCGGACCTGCGCGAATTCATCGCGCGGGCTGAACGCGCGGGCGAGGTCGTTAGCATCAAAGGCGCCGATTGGAAGCTCGAAATGGGCACGCTGGCCGAAATCGTGAACCACGCCCGGGCGGAGCCACCGGCGATCCTGTTCGATGACGTGCCGGGCTATGCCAAGGGGATGCGACTCCTCTCCGGCGCAACGAACTCATCGAAGCGGCTCGCGATCGCGCTCGGGCTGCCGGTTCCCGATCACCCGCTCGATGTCGTGCGCGCCTACCGCGAGCGGATGAAGCGCCACCGGCCAATTGCGCCCACGACCGTCACGAAGGGTCCTGTGCTCGAGAATGTCGATCGCGACGGCAAGGTGGACGTGCTTAAGTTTCCGGTGCCGCTCCTGCACGAGCATGACGGCGGCCGCTATATCGGCACCGACGATCTCGTCATCATGCGTGATCCGGACGCGGACTGGGTCAACGGCGGGACCTACCGCGCCATGGTGCAGGACAAGAACCACGTCTCGCTGTGGATCTCGCCAGGCAAGCACGGCCGCCAAATCCGAGAGAAATATTTCCGCGCCGGCAAACCTTGTCCGGTGCTCATCTCCTGCGGACACGATCCGCTGCTGTTCCTTGCTGGTGGCAACGAACTCAAATTTGGCCTCTGCGAATACGACTATGCCGGCGGGCACCGTGGCGAGCCGTACGAGATCGTGCTCAGTGAGCTTTATGGCCTGCCGATGCCCGCCCATGCGGAGATCGTGCTCGAAGGTGAGATGATCGAAAACGTCAAGGCGCGGGAGGGACCTTTCGGCGAGTTCACGGGATATTACGCCTCGAGCCCGAGCCAGCAGCCGCTGATTGAAGTGAAGCGCGTCTATTACCGCGACGATCCCATCCTTGGCATCGCCTCGCCGATGCGCCCGCCGTCCGATTTCTCCTTCAGCAAATGCGTGATGAAAGCCGGCATGATCTGGGACGAGGTCGAGCGCGCGGGTCTCTCCGGGGTCACCGGCGTATGGGTGCACGAGTTCGGCGGCGCGCGCATGTTCAACGTCCTCGCCATCAAGCAGGCTTATCCGGGCCACGCTCGGCAGGCCGGCCTGCTCGCGGCGGGCTGTCAATCGGGGTCCTATCTCGGGCGCTTCGTTGTCGTGGTCGACGAGGACGTCGATCCGAGCGACCTGTTTGACGTGATGTGGGCCATCTGCACGCGCTGCGATCCCGCAAGCGACATCGAGTTCGTGCGCCGCGCTTGGAGCGGACCGCTCGACCCGTTGCTCGACGCGGCAAGCTCAACCAATTCCCGCGCTATCATAGATGCCTGCCGTCCGTACGAGCGGCTCGCGGATTTCCCGATGGTCGCCCGCGCCAGTCCCGAGCTGCGACAGAAGGTCAAGGAAAAGTTTGCCGACCTGCTCGCCACCATCGGATGTGGTTGAACTGCGACTAGCCAACACTGAATGGCGAATGGCCCACTCCATTCGCTAGTCGCTACCGCTATTCCGCTTTTCGCTTCGTTGTATCCCTGGCAGAGAGACCAAAGCCATGCCCGACGCATTCGCCGGATTGCGCCATGAACTCGCCGTCGCCAACCGCATTCTCGCCAACGAAGGCATCATCGATGCGTTTGGACACATCAGCGTACGAAACCCGAAAGATCCCAACCGGTATTTCATTTCGCGGCATCGCGCCTCGGAGCTCGTCGAGCCATCCGACATTCTCGAAATGACGCTCGATTCCGAGCCGGTCGTGCGGACCAACCTACGTCTCTACAGCGAGATGGTGATCCACGGCGAAATCTACAAAGTCCGGACCGACGTGAATTCCGTCTGTCACCACCACGCTCCTTCCGTGCTGCCCTTCTGCGCGACGGGCGTGGAGCTCATGCCGCTCTTTCACCTCGGCGGAACGCTGGGAGCCAAGGTGCCGTTCTGGGACAGCCGGGATGAATTCGGCGATACCAATCTGCTGGTGAGCACGCCGGAGCAGGGCGCATCGCACGCCCGCGCGCTAGGCCCGCACTATATGCTGCTGTTGCGACGGCATGGCGCCTCGCTTGCTGGCAAATCGCTGCGCGAATGTGTGTTCCGTTCGATCTACAGCACCCGCAACGCCGAGCTGCAGCTGCGTGCAATGGCGATTGGAGCCCCGGGACCGCTCTCACCCGGTGAGATGGAGAAGTGCGGCGGCCATAACCTGGGGCCGCGCGGGGTCGAGCGCGCCTGGGAATACTGGGTGACCCGGCTGCAAAAGGCGGAAGCCATGTGGGGCGCCGCCGGCCTGCCGCGACTAAAAGATCTCGGCAAGCTGGCCCGGCCGCAAACGGCTGGTATGGGGGCGGCGCGATCCGCAACCGCCCGCGCGAAGAGCAGGGGCGGCGCAAAGAGAAGGCAATGACTTCGGTGGCGTTAACGATCCGTTAACGACCGCGGGAGCTAGAGTCGCGCGGCCGACAGACCGTCCTTTTCGCGCGGCGCAGAGCTGTAATGCGAAAGCGGCTTGAGAAGTCACGATCGTTCCCGCGTGGCGCCCGATTGTCGCCAAAAACGATTTGTACCCGGCCCGTCGCACGAAAGACCGGGGGACATGATGCAGACAAAACGAACTTACCAGGTGCAACATTGGCCGAACGGCGAATGGAATCCCGAGCACAACTGGCGCAAGGTCGAAGCCGCTAGCGAAAAAGAGGCGGCGGAGAAGGTCTGCGGTCTGGCATTGACCCAGCGCGGCACGCTCGCGCAACTGCGCGCCCGGGTCCTCACATTCGGGGATCTCAAACAGCGCACCGCCACGCCTTTTTTTGCGGTGGAGTAGATCACAGGCGTGCACCTGCAGGCCGCAGGCACGCACGGTAAGATCGTAACAGTCTCCTCTTCATCCTCTTTCGAGCAGGCGTTAGCGCCGGCGAGCGCTCGGGCTCATGGCGGATGATCAGGATCGCTTGCCGCGCCGCGGACGCGCGGGGTGGCGCTTGGGGACATCTGCGAAGGCACCGCGGGCACGGATCGGCCCGCGCGTTGCGCACCTTCCCATTATCCCGTAATGACAGCGTTCCACCACAACTCGCACGCAAGACGGACGGCGCAGGCTGCCCTCGCGAGCGGATGAAGGAGGCGCCGGAATGACCGGGATGTACGAGCAAGTGCGGCCGGGCATCGGGCACAATCAGCCCGACGAATATGCCGAGGAAAAGAAGCACCAGAAGTGGGAGCGCTGGGCCAAGAAGCGCACCTTCGTGCGCGCGCTCGAAGGCACCTACAGCCATCTCTACAAGGCGTTGCTCGAGGAGAAGCGCGTCTATTCGTCCCGCGACGTGCCGTGGAAAGGAGGTCCCGGCCAGTTCGGCAAGAGCGTCATCAGCCCGCAAGCCACCAGCATCATTCAGTCAATGGAATCCCATATCGAGGCGTACGCGCCGGGGGCGTACGGCCAGAAGCACGGCCACCTCAACAGCGCAGTGTTCTACGTGCTCAAAGGACGCGGCCACGACGTGCACGATGGCCGACACATTCCCTGGAAGGCGGGCGACGTGATGATTGTCGAGAACGGTTGCGTCCACCAACACTTCAACGACGATCCCGAAAACGAGGCCATTCTCCTGGTGTTCAAGGCAAAGCCGCTGTTCCTTTTCATGCATCTCCTATTTCAGAAAATTGTCGAGTGGCCGCCCGACAAACCGCCGCCGGGTCAGGAATCCTACAAGCCACCAGCTGACATTTGAGGAGGCCGAGCATGTCTTTCCAAGATAAAGGCCCGGCATGGTCCGGTTCTGCTCGTTGTTCGTTTCACGCCGATGACGTCGCGGCCTCGCAGAATTTCCGCGAGCAATACGAAACGCGCACGAACGTCGTCAAAGCCGAGGATATGCCTTGGGAGCGTTCCGCCGACGGTTTGATCAAACATCTCGTCCACCATCGCCTGGACACGCGCGAATGCTGCGTCGAAGCCTACATGCAGTTCCTCAAGGCCGGCGAGCGCTCGGGCAAGCACCGGCACATGTGGGAGGAGATCGTCTTCGTGGTCGAAGGATCCGGCTACGACCTGCACTGGGACATGCGGTTCGACTGCCTCGATGCCTTCAAATGGGAGTGGGCCGAGGTGCCGAAGAAGTTCGAGTGGAAAGAGGGCGACTACATCTACATCCCACCGTTCACCACACATCAGCACTTCGCGACCGCGGAGACGCGGCTCATCATGATGAGCAACCGCATGGTCAAGGAGATGGGCTACGACTGGTTCGACCAGGTAGAGAACGCCCCGGGATTCGACCCCAGCAATCAGTCGGCGCCGTGAGACCGACGGAGCGCGCCGATGCAGGATGAGACCGGGCGGCGCCTGGCCACGAATTACCGCGGCTGGCAGTCCGACGTGATCGTCGACCTGATCAAGCGCTACGGCTTTCCGCATATCACGCTCAATCCCGGCGCAAGCTTTCGTGGCCTGCACGATTCGCTCGTGAACTACGGCGGCAATGAGCCGCCGATGATGCTCTGCCAACACGAAGAGGTCGCAGTCCAGATCGCGCACGGCTATGCCAAGGCGAGCGGAAGACCAATGGCGGTGATCCTGCACGATCTCGTCGGGCTCCTACACGCCTGCATGGCGATCTACTATGCCTACATCGACCGGGTGCCGATCTTCATCATCGGTGCAACCGGTCCAATGGATGAAGGAAAGCGCCGCCCGCACATCGACTGGACGCATTCTGCGCTCGTTCAGGGCAACGCGGTGCGCGATTACGTCAAATGGGACTACCAGCCGAGCTCGATCGACGGCGTTCCGGAAAGCTTCGCGCGCGCCTATTCGATCATGACGACCGAGCCGCAGGGTCCGGTCTACATGTGCTACGACGCTGCGCTCCAGGAGGCGCCGCTGACCTCGAAGGTGCCGTTGCTCCCCTCCGAGGCAGCGGTGACACCGGCACCGATGGCGCCTGACCCGAAGGCGATCGAAGCAATCGCCGACAAGTTGATTGCGGCCGAGCATCCCATGCTGCTCGCCGAATATGCCGGGCGACGCGCCGGCGGGTTGGAGAGCATCGTAGAGTTGGCCGAGACCGCCGGCGCTGCAGTGTGGGACGTCAACAACGCGCTCAATTTTCCCAACAAGCATCCGCTGTGCCTCAGCATGGACCAGGCATCGCTTCGGCGCACCGATCTGATCGTCGGCCTCGATGTTAAGGACTGGGAGAAGCAGCTCACCGAGCTCAACAACGCCATGCGCACGCGCGAACAGCTCACGCCGCCGTCGTGTGATTTCGTCGAGATCGGCTTCGGCGAAATCAACATCAGCAAGTGGGCATTCGACTATTGCCGCATGCAGCCGTGCTCAATCCGCGCACTGGGTGATACCGCCCTCGGCATTCCGGCGCTCACCCGGGCATGCAAGAAGCGCCTCGCCGACGACAGCAAGCTCAGGTCGCGTATCGCCGAGCGCAAAGCTGCGATCGGTAAGCGCCACGACCAGGTCTGGGCAAAATGGCAGGAGGACGCCCGGCGCAATTGGAATGCCTCCCCGATCACCTTCGCGCGGTTGGCGCTCGAAATCTGGGAGGTGATCAAGACCGAGGACTGGGTGCTCACGGCCAACACGCTCAAGCAGCAGGTGCGAAAGCTCTGGGATTTCGACAAGCCTTACCGGCATCCCGGTGTCGAACTCGGCACGTCGACCCAGATCGGCATCTCGCTCGGAGTGGCGTTGGCGCATAAGGGCACGGGCCGCATCGTGGTCGATATCCAGCCCGATGGCGATCTGATGTTCGACGCCGGCGCGCTCTGGATCGCAGCAAAATACGAAATCCCGATGCTGGTCGTCATGCACAACAACCGCGCCTATTACAACGACTGGGAGCACCAGATCCGCATGGCCAAGCTACGCGGGACGGATGAGGCCAAGGCCCACATCGGGATGGATTTGTTCGCTCCCGAGCCGGACTTCGGCGCGCTCGCCCGCGCCATGGGTTGCTACGGAGAGGGGCCGATCGACAAGCCGCAGGACATCCGTCCTGCGCTGTTACGCGCGCTCGCCGAGGTCAAAAAGGGACGGCTCGCGCTTGTCGATACCATCACGCAGCACAGGTGATCGCGCTGCGCTTGCTCTCACGCCGCCTCCAGCCCTTTCTGCTTAAGCAAGCGCGGGGACTCGGCCGCCACGAATTTCAGCAGCGCCTCAGCGAGGCTCGGCTCCTTCGCGGCCCTCAGCACGCCGCCCGAGAACGTCGTGATCTTCTGCAGCGGCTCCGGCAGCGGCCCGACGATCTCAATTCCGGCGACGGGCAGAAGCTCGCTGATCTGCTGGATGCCGATCTCGGCATCGCCCTTGGCGACCACCTCGCCGACCGCAGTCCCCGGATCCGGTATGACGATCTTCGATTGCATCGCATCGGCGATGCCGAGACGCGCCAGCACGGTGGGAAAATAGAGGCCGCTTAGGCCCGTCTTGGAATGGGCGACCGAGCTTGCCGCAATGAGCGCCCGTTTGAGCGCCTCCGGCGAGGCAATGTCGGGTTGCTTGGCACCCTTGCGCACGGCAACGCCAATGCGGGAGCGAGCCAGATCGACGCGGCTGCCGGCGACCGCCTTGCCCTGATCGATGAGCTCGTCGACAGCCTCGGCAGTCAGAACAGCGACGTCACCGCCGAGGCCGGCCTTGATGTCCTTCAGGAGCGCATTCGTGGAGCCCCAGGTGACCGCAATTTTCGTGCTGCGGGCGCGCTCGAATTCAGGGAGAAGCTCGAGCATCACCGATTTCACGCCATTCGTGCAGAGGATATCCATCGCGGCAATCCCTTCCCATTTCCACTCGTTGACGCCGGCTGGGCGAAGATGCCAGTTCTAGCGGCATAGCGGGAGAGCCAAGCGCCGGATCTGGCAGACGACATGCGGAGATAGCTATGGATAGCGAAAGCGCACGCATGAGCTCGGCCGCCGAGGCCCGGTTTCGAGTGGATTATCCCAACTCCAAGCCGCGTAGCGTCAAGGTGGTCGCGCTCGATGCGGGGAGTGAGCGCGTGGTCAAGCGCCTGGCGCAGCGGAGCTGGCAACGGGCGACGTTTTTCACGTCGATCAAATTCGAAGGCGCTCCCCGCACCGGCGAAAGTTGGTCCGCCTGGCTGAGCGACCTTGCCGGGCGCACCAAGGCGCTGATCGAAGAGGTATCAGGGGCCGACCTCGTTGTGATGGTGTCGAGCGCCGGCACCAGCGCGCGAGCTGCCGCCGTGATCGGGGAGGCGTGCTCTGCTCGAAAGGTAATGACGATGGCGCTGATAATCGGTGGCGAACAGCAGTCGAACCAAGAGCTGTCGAAAACATTGGCGACGCTGCGGCCATACGCATCGATGCTCGTCATCGCCAGCAACGACGAGTACATCGAGGAGATGCTGTCCGCGCTCAGAGCGTAGAAGCCGACCGGATTCCGCGCGGACGGAGGTGGGCATGAGTACCGGGCGCAGAATCATCGTCGTGGGGGGCGGGCCGGCAGGTGTGGCCGCCGGCCTCGCGGCGAAACGGCACGACGCTGCCGCAGAAGTGCGTGTGCTCAGCGATGAACGTCAGGAGCCGTACGAGAAGCCGCCGCTATCGAAAACCGTGCTCACGGGCAAGGCGATGCCCCACCATGCGCCGATCGCCGGGCCGAAGGGTGTTTGCGGGCATGGCGTGCAGCTCGAACTCGGCACGACGGTCAAGGCGCTTGATCTTGGCGCGCACACATTGGTCACCAATACGGGCGAGCGCATCGCATACGACGCGCTCGTGCTCGCGACGGGCTCGACGAATCGGGTGCTCCCGATGTTCCCGTACGGACGCAGAGGCGTTCATTATCTGCGCACCGAGGCAGAGGCACGCACGCTGAAGGCGCGCCTCGAACAGAGCCGCTCGCTCGTTGTAGTCGGGGGCGGACTGATCGGGCTAGAAGTGGCGGCGTCCGCCGCCGAACTCGGCATCAAGACGAGCGTGGTCGAAATTGCGCCGCGCATCCTGGCGCGGGTCGCCAACGCAGAACTCTCCGCGCTGATCCACGAGCGGCACCGCACGCGCGGGGTCGATATCCGAGTAGCCGCCGCCCCGACCGCGCTCCGCGAGCTGCCGGATGGCCGGCTCGCGGTGGATACCGAGACCGACAGCATGATCGCGGCGGATTTAATCGTGGTCGGTGCCGGGGTCGCGCCCGATGATCGGCTCGCACGCGAGGCCGGCCTCGCCGTGAGCGACGGCATCATTGTCGATCGACATGGCCGAACCAGCGATCCGGCCGTGTTTGCGGCCGGCGACTGCGCGCGCTTTCCCGGCCCGCGCGGACCGATACGGCTGGAGAACTGGCGTCATGCCCAGGAGCATGGCGCGATTGCCGGACGCAACGCCGCGGGGGGCGATGTCGCCTATGACGTCGTACCCTCGTTTTGGTCGGAGCAACATGACATGTATATCCAAGGCGTGGGCTGGCCAGTTGCGGAACCGAGCACCCGCGTGCGCCGGCCCGTCGGGCCAGGTGGCTTGCTCTTGTTAGAGTTCGAGGGGCCGCGCCTCGTTTACGTCTCGGGCATCAATGCTCAACGCGACATCGCGGTGGCGCGCCGGCTAATTGAACGCGGCATACCGGTTGATCACAGCGA
>Ga0209156_10004041_pt1 | contig 10765 bp, 10 predicted proteins | sample GraSoiAngelo_124_FD_185881 | JGI IMG/M metagenome (GOLD analysis project Ga0209156, IMG submission 185881) | Grasslands soil microbial communities from the Angelo Coastal Reserve, California, USA - 14_0927_05_20cm (SPAdes) (version 2) | ecosystem: Environmental > Terrestrial > Soil > Grasslands...
TCGGGCTCCTGACCTTGAACTGCTGGGCAACGGTGGCGCAGCCGAGCAGAACGAGCGCAACCGGAGCCATCTCGATGCGGGGCGGAGCGACGGCGATGCCGATCACGGCGGCGAGTGACGCGGTGGCCAGCACCGCGCCGAGGTAGAGCCGAGCGGCGCGCGGCAGATCAGCCATATCGCCCTTTAGGCGGCGCGGGCCCTCGCCTGTCGGGACCGTTGCTGCCGCCGCGGCACCAGAACGGAAAGAGCCGTTCGTGCCAGCAACAGCGGGCCGGCGGTGACCAGGACCATCCAGGGCCCCGCCTCCAGCGTGAGCACCAGCATAGGGCCGGCCATCCAGGCCATGATCAGGTCGGCTGCCAGCAGCTGGGGCAACCACAATCCCGAGGCGGCCGGTGAAAGTCCGCGCGCCAGCCAGAGTGCGCCGGCCTCGGGCAGCAAGGCGACCGCGCGGTGGTAGAAGATTGCCGCCATCGCGGCGCTGAGGAAGTAATTGCAGAGGTTGAACCATTGGATATAGAGCCGCCGCCGCGTACGCACCTGCTCGGCCAGATGGATCAGCACAACGAAGCCGATGAGCTGCGTGGCGCTGAAGAGCGCCGCGGCTGTAACGATGAATGGCAGCGTCACCTGGTACGCCTGGTGCCGAAAGCCCTGAATCGGAAAGGCATGCGCCAGCATGCCGAGACCCGTCAGGATGACAAAACTTCCGACCAGGGTGCCCGGCCCGCTGCCCCTGCCAAGCGCGATCGCCACCACAACGGCAGCCGCGCTCACGCCGGCGATGTAGGCGAGCGCGGCGGTGGAGAGTCGTCGCCTGTTCATCAGCTAATCGCTCCAGCTCACGGCGTCCCAGGAGACGCTCTCCCAGGAGACACTGTCCCACGACACGCTATCCCATGACACCGTGTCCCACGACACCACCGGCAGCGTGGCGAGGTCGTGGGCCGCCACGTAGAGGACCTTCAGGTAGTCGTTCGGATCCAGCCCGTGGTCCGCGTTGCCGATAAGGCCGGTGTAGGCGATCGCTCGACCCGCGTCCGGATAACCCGCCCCGCTTCCAGTCAGCGCCAGGCCCTTTGCCGTCGCAAGCAGCACGCCTTTCAACTGGCCCGGGCGCACGGTTGGACGGCTTTCCACGTAGAGGGCGGCCACGCCGCTCATGATTGGGGCGGCCACCGACGATCCGCTGAGCTTGATGTACTGGCTCCCGACCAGGAAAGCCGGATAGTTGAGCGCGAACGTGCTCCCAGGCGCCAGGGTGGTGATGATGCGCCGGCCTGGTGCGACGAAGTCTGGCTTGCTGAGCCCGTCCTGGGTCACGCCGTAGGTCGAAAAGCCGGCCAGCGTATCGTCGTCCGCGGCCAGCGAGCCATGGTCGTCGGTCGCGCCGACGGTGATCACGTAGGGGTCATTGGCCGGGGCGTAGAGCGCGCTGTTCGGCCCGTTGTTGCCGGCCGCGACCACCACCACGATGCCCTTCAGCCAGGCATATTCGACCGCCGCATCGATTGGACTGGTCTGGTAGCTCTCCTGGACCGAGGTCAGTAAGGACAGGTTCAGGACCCGGATGTTAAAGATGTCCTTGTTGAGCACGGCCCAGAGGATGGCATTCATGATCGCCGATGTGGGCGCCGCGCCAGTTCCATCATTGACCCGAAGGTTGATCAGGTTTGCCTCGGGCGCGATGCCGATATAGCGGCCGGCGCTCGCGGTCCCATCACCCGCGATGATCCCGGCAACGGCGGTGCCGTGGCCATATGCGTCATCGCTACCGATGACCGTGGTATTGAAATTGCGGTTGATGATCACTCGACCGTTGAGGTCCGGATGTGCGCTGATCCCGCTGTCGATCACGGCAACGCCCACGCCGCGGCCGGTCAGCGGAGCCAAACCGCTCCAGGCCCCGACCGCATCGACGACCGCCGGGTAGGCGGTGGCGAGGGCGGACGCGTCGAAGGCGGTATCGGTCAACTGGACCGGGGCGTCGTAGATGATGCGCTCAACATCTGAGCGGGTACTGAAGTGCGCGATCAGCGAGCTGGTCAGCTCGGTGGCGATCCCATGCCCGATCGGCACTCGGACAGTATTCTTGACCCCGGTCCGTCGCAGGTCGGCCTCGAGGGTGTTGAGTTCGCCGCGGGCGACGATGATGACCGGAATCCGCCGGCCCTGCTCCATCGCCTTGAGAACCTGGCGGTCGAGGTGCGCCCGGTTCGAGGCCGCCCAGACCGGGGTACCCGGAAGAGCCGCCAGCGCCAGCGCGGTGCTGGTCAGGATGGCGGCCAGGGTCCGGCGCGGCATGGAGAGACGGCAACCAATCGATGACGGCTGGAACATGGTGCGGTGACGCCAACGTAACAGCGCTGCCTTACAGAAGGCGTGACATTCCGCTCGAATACGCCACCTGCTAGCCTCTAGCCCGGTGGCGGATTGGGAAGCGATCGAGCGGGAGGTGATCGATGGCTACTTCCGCTTCTCCCCCAACCACGCCCGGGTCGCCGGCGACCACAACTTCGACGGCGTGGTGGGCGACCCCTCGGGGACAACGATCCAGGCCCGAATTGAGGAGATCGATCGACAGCTCGAGAAGCTGGAGCGGCTCAACGGGCTGAGCCCGGACCAGGCCGCGGACCGGCAAGGTCTCGTCGTCCAACTCAAGACCTCCAGGCTCGAGCTGACAGAGTTAGGGCGGCCCTTTAACGAGCCCATGTTCTACACAGGTTTTGACAGCGAGCTGGACGTCAGCTCGTATCTGAAGCGGCCATACGCCCCTATCGGCGAGCGGTTGAAGGCCTTGCGGCAACACCTTGCCGGATATTCCGGTTACCTGGAGGCCGCCCGCGACAACCTGGAGCCATCGCTGCCCCGACCGAACCTGGAGATCGCAATCGAGGCGGCCGCCGGGCAGGCCGACTATCTCGACGGTGAGGTCCGGACGGCCGCGGCCGGCGATGCCGACACGGTCCGGGCGATCGACCAGGCGGTGGTAGAGACACGGGCAGCCGTCGAGTTCCTCAAGAAAGGCCTACGGGATGCGCATGACCATTTCGCATTGGGCGAAGACCGCTTCATGCGCCTGTTGCAAACCCGCGAGATGGTCACGATGAGTGTCGGCGAGCTCGAGACTATGGTCCGGGCGGATATCGAGCGCAACATGGCGGCGGCTCAAACCGCGGCTGACGCCATAAGTCCCGGACGCGGCGTCGGTGCCGCCCTCCATGATCTGGAGGAGCATCATCCCACGACCGAGACGATCATCGATGACGTCAGGGCAACGCTGGAAGGACTGCGCCGCTTCATCCTGGAGCACGATCTGGTCTCCATCCCGTCCGAGACCCGGTGCCTGGTACGACCGACCCCCTCATACGCCTCGTATATCAGCGCCGCTATGGACAGTGCCGGGCCGCTGGAAACCGTCGCCACCGAAAGCTATTACTACGTGACCGTGCCCGCCGCTGATTGGAGCGAGACCAGCCGCGAGCAGTGGCTCCGCCACCTCAATTACGCGATGCTTGAAAACGTTTCGATCCACGAGGCGTATCCCGGTCACTTCGTGCAATCCCTGCACGAGCGAAGAGTTGGGTCGAAGACCCGCCAGCTCTTCTGGTCCTATGCCACCGTCGAGGGCTTTGCGCATTACGTCGAGGAGATGATGCTCGACGCCGGCTACTCGACGGATCCCAAACTTCAACTGGCTCAGCGCAGCGAAGCCCTGTTACGCGACTGCCGGTTCCTGGTTGCGCTCGGCCTCCATTGCCATGCGATGCCGATGCCCGAAGCGATTCGACTCTTCATGTCCGTGGGTTTTCTGTCGGAGTTGCCCGCTCAGCGCGAGGCGATGCGGGGCGCCTGGGATCCGCTGTATCTGAGCTATACACTCGGCAAGCTGCTCATCCTCGACTTACGCCGCGACCTGGAGAGCCACGCGGGTTACGCGCTCAAGTCGTTCCACGACGCCTTTCTCGGCTGCGGTTATCTTCCCGTCCCCTTGATTCGACAACTGATCAGCTAGTACGGCCGCCGTCGCAACGTAAAGAGGGAGCGGACTGATGAACCCGATCAGCTCGATCTCGAACCTGAGCGGTGACCTGTTGATTGCCGTTATCGCGGGGCTGGTCTTCATCGAGGAGAGTGGGGTTCCCGTACCGTTCGCGCCGGGCGACCTGTTGTTAATGATCGCCGGCATCGCCATCGCCAGTGGCACGGTGGATCCGGTCCCCATGATCGCCGCGCTGCTGGTAGCAACGGTCATCGGGGCCATGGTCGGCCGCGAGATTTTTGCCACCGTGGGGCAGCCTGCCTTGATGAAGGTTGCGGATACGTTGCGGTTTCGACGCGCGCTGGAACGTGCGATCCACCTGTTGCGAAGAGGCGGCGCGCCCGCCGTCTTCGCCGGCCGTCTGATTCCCGGTTTGCGGATTCACACCACCCAGGCGGCCGGCGTCAGCAATATGCCTCGCCTGACGTTTGCGGCCGGCCTGGTTCCTTCGGTCCTGGTCTACATCGCGTTCTTCGTCGGCCTGGGGGCCCTGGTCGGCCAGCCAGCGGTCCGGCTGTTTCACCGCGCCGAGCATCGGTTCTTCGTGATCGCGGTTACCACGCTGGCGACGCTGGCGGTCGTGCTGTCCGTCCGATGGCTGGCGCGTCGGGGAGCGCTGACGGCACTCGAGCCGATCGTGCTTGCGGTGCGCCGGAATCTGGCCGACTCGATTGAAGCGAGGCTCTTTCGTGATGGGGACGACCAGATCCGGCAGGAATATCCGTTGATCCGCCGGCTCTGGGCCGCCCTGGTCGACCTGGCCCTGGCCTTCGGGATCACGGTGCTGATTCTCACCGCGGTGTCCGGGCTCGACACGACGGAGGTCGTGCTCGACCCGCAAGGTCTCCTGCTCTTCGCCGGCGTGACCTTGCTGTACCGCGTGCCCTATGAGGCGCGAACCGGCCAGACGCTGGGCAAGCTCCTGATGGGCATCTCCGTCTACGGCCCGGAGGGCGGAGTTCCGGGCTGGTGGCGCGCGGCCCTGCGCAATGTGATCGGCGGGCTGGTTGTGGTCTGGCCCATTGATGCCGTCTTGCTGCTTCGCCGGGGCCGCCGGCAGCGGCTCGGTGATCTCGCCGTCAGGGCCACCGTGCGCCGGGTCTCGACCTGACGGCCGTTCTGCTGGCGCTCGCGGCCAGCCTGAGCTGGGGCGTCGGCGATTTCATCGGCGGCTTTCAGACCCGACGCCTGGGAGCCTTCGCGGTGCTGTTCGTCTCGCAGCCACCAACGCTGGTCCTGATCACGGCCGTCGTCATCCTGCGTGGGGTCCCGTTCAGCCCCGGACCCTGGATTGCGGCCGGAGTGCTGGCCGGCTTGATCGGGCTGATCGGATTGGCGGCGGTCTACCGCGGCATGGCGATCGGGGTGGTCAGCGTGGTCTCGACGATTGCTGCCACCGGGCCGGTGGTTCCGGTTCTCGTCGGGCTGGCGCTCGGGGAGCGACCCGGCGGCCGCCAGCTCGGAGGCATGGCGCTGGCTCTGGGCGGGGTTGCGCTGCTGGCGTTCGATCGTCGCCCCGCGCAACCGGGGCGTCGGCTCGTTCCCGGCGCCGGCCTGGCCCTGCTCGCCGCATTGGCCTTCGGGCTCTTCCTGGTCGCGATTCGCTTTGCCAGCCGGCCCGACGCCGTCTGGGGAGTCCTGGCGACCCGCGCCGGGAGCGTGTCCGCGCTCCTGCTCCTCGGGATCGCCTTCCGATCGCGCATCAATCCTCGTCTGCGCGACCTGCCCTCACTGTTTGCCGTCGGCGTGCTGGATGTCGGAGCCGATGTCTTCTTCGCGTTTGCCACCACGATCGGCCTGCTGAGCGTCGTGTCGATTCTCTCTTCCCTCTATCCGGTCGCCACCGTCGTGCTGGCGCGTGTCGTGTTAGATGAGCGCATGGCGCGCCTGCAGCAGCTCGGCATCGAGGCCATGCCGGGCGATCAACTCGGTCGCGTAATGGTCACCGTGCCACGTGAAGATTTGCTGGGCGGCCAGCCAGCGGGCGAGCGCCTGGGGCCGGTGCGGCGGCCAGGTGAGGGACACGGTTGGGGCGCGTCGATGGAGCTGATCGGGTGCCGTGATCCCATAAATCTGGACCCCGCCAATCTGCCCGAGTCCGACGATCAGACGCGCCGCCAGCGCCTGCTCGTGCCCCTGAATTCGCTGCATGGCCGCCTCCAACGCCTGCCGCCGGACCACCGCCGACCCGCCAAGATCGGCGAGGTATTCATAGGCCCCGAGCAGGCCGGCCAGGCCCTCGTGGTTCTGGGTGCCCGTCTCCCAACGGCCGGGTAACTCGTCGCTGGCCGGTCGAACTTTATACGGCCGCAATCGCTCGAGCAGCTCGCGACGTCCATAGAGAATGCCGACATGGGGACCGTAGAACTTGTAGCTGGAGCAAACCAGGAAGTCGCAGTCGATCGCCTGCACATCGATCGGTCCGTGGGGACCGTAGTGCACGGCGTCCACCCATAACCACGCGCCGGCGGCATGGGCGGCGCGCGAGACAACCTGGAGATCTGGGATCGTCCCGACTGCGTTGGATGCATGGGTCACCGCCACCAGGCGAGTCCGCGGCGACAGCTGCCGGCCGAGGTCATCGAGATCGAGCGTGCACTCCGGCGTCCTGATGTCGGCGAACCGCACGACAACTCCCTGCTCCTGCAGCGCCAACCAGGGCGACACGTTGCCGTCGTGTTCGAGGCGGGTCACCACGATTTCGTCCCCCGGCCGCAGCTCCCGGGCGATGGCGCGGCTGACAGCGAACGTCAACGTGGTCATGTTCGGCCCGAAGACGATCTCCTCCGGCGACGCGGCGTTTACGAACGCGGCGGCGGCAGCGCGCGCCTCGACAATCAGCGCGTCCGAGCGCTCGCTGGTAGCGAAGACGCCGCCGTGGTTGGCGTTCATCGTCTGCCAGTAAGCGGCGGTCCGATCGATCACCCGTTGGGGTACCTGGGTGCCGGCCGGATTGTCCATGTAGACGACCGGCCGGCCATCGATCCGCAGCGATAGCGCGGGAAAATGCTGACGGACCGACTGCAGATCGAGGTCGATCGCCGTCGGAATCACGCGCGCCGTTTCGCCCACGCCTTGAACGCCGCGCGTACCGTGAGCAGGGCCACGATGGCCACCACCTGGCCCATCAGGATCACCCGATTCAGATCCAGGGACGGCTGCCAGCTCACGTCGCCGCCCTTGATGACAAAGGCGCCAACCGGGCGCGAGGAGACGCCGAAACCCACACCGCCCGCCTGCGGCTCGTGCTGATCGCCGCCACCGCCGGCGCCGCCCGCGATCTTGGCCGCGGGAATGATCGTGATCCCATCCTTCTCATAGGGCGTGCCGAAGACCTCACTCGCCCGCATCGCCGCCTTCGTTTCGTTTACGACATCCATCACGCGCATGGTCAGCCCTCCTGAGAACCGCGGTTGCCTGCCTCGAGAGTCTAATGGGCGGTTGTTTGCCAGCGTCCAAAGGCGAGACGGGCCACGCTGACGATCGCGATGAAGGCGATGACGCCGGCGGCCGGAGCCAGCACGAGCGGACGCGCGAAGTCCGACCCTGCCAGGAGGGCGTGAAGGACGAAGACGCCAAACATGACGTACGACAGACGGTGCAGCCAGCGCCAGGCAGTCGGATCGAGATGGCGCCGGAGGTAACTGGTGACGCTGACGAGCAGCAGCAGGTCAAAGCCAATGGTCCCTAGCCCCACCGGCAGGGCGGCGTACCCGAGCCGAAACGGGATGAACAGGTCAACTGGGCTGGTTCGCGCCACGCTATCCAGCGTCATCGTCAGCAGGTGAAGGAGAACGAACGGCACCCAGCAGATAGTGAGAAAGCGGTGCAGATTGGCAAGCTCGCGATTGCGCATCGCTCCCTCGAACATCGCGCTCCGCAGAGCCTGCCCGGTGAGCAGTGCGGCCGCCAGGGTAAAGAAGGCGGTTAGCGCGGCGGCCCGCGACGACAGCCAGAGCACCTGATCAAGGGTCATGCAGCGGCGGGGAGGATGCCCTCGCCGGCGGTGATGGCCGGCACCAGGGCGTAGTGCACGCCGCGCGCTTCCAGGAAGGCGATCCCCGCGGCGGCCCCCCTGAGCATGGCGCTTTTGGCATAAACCTCACCACGCAGGGCGCTGTCGGTCACCACCGAGACCTCGGCAAGGTCGCTTTTGGCCGGCATTCCGGTGCGCGGATCGATGAGGTGATGCATGGAGTGGCCCCAGCGCCGCCGGGTAACGCCGCTGGTGCAGACCGCCCCGTCCGTGAGCGCGACCACCGAGCCGTCGCAGAGGCCGATGTGCCAGCCGTCGCCTTCCGGTCCGGCACCGTGGACCCGGAGGTCGCCGCCCAGGTTGCAGACCCCATCGTCACCGAGCTCATCAATAAGGATGTCGGCCAGCGCTCCCTTGACGATTCCGCCAAGATCGAGCGCGGCCGCCGGAGCCAGCGCCGCCGAGCGCGTCGCCTGATCCAGGATCAGCACCTCAGGCAGGCTCGGCAGGGGCAGCGGATTAACGAAGGCCGGCTCGGTCAGACCCTGGCGGAATGGCCGGTCATAGCCGGCGGCGATGAGCGCCGGCAGCACGGCCGCATTGACCAGGCCGTCGCTCTCTTCAAACGCCCAGAGCGCGGCTTCCAGCATCGCAAATAGCTCCGGGCTCACCGGGACATACCGGCCGCCGCCGGCGTTCAGGCCCGCCAGCTCACTGTCGGGGAGGAAGCGGGTGAAGCGCGCCTCGGCGTCGCGCACCCATGCCTCGCAACGCTCAAGCGCCCCCTGTCCGCTGCCGAGACTGAGCAACTCGCAGGTGGAGCCCAGGGCGTCGAAGTGTCGGGTCTGCAGCTCACGAGACATGGCTCTCACTCTGGACGGATGAATCGCTCGGCAACACCGTGACCGCCGGATGGAGCGGGGCCCGGTCGGGTTTGGGCGACGTGGCGACGATGCCACCTGATAGCAGGGCCAGCAACAGCGTGCCCATCACCGACGCCCACCTCAGCGTCATGTTCGAGGACATATCCCTCTCCCTGGCGGTATAACTGTGACCTCGCATGGTTTCCGGCGAGCCGCAACCTTACGGTAGAGGCCGCTCGTAATACGTTGCCCGACGTATCCCTGAGAACTGGCTGAGACCGCTAGGCGACCGTGATGGTGATCGTGTGGTAGCCATCGGCACCGTTCGGCAGCGTCGGCGCCGTGGTGGATGGTTGTAAGGTTCCCTCGCCATCCCTGGCCCGGACCCTGACCCGGTATTGTCCGGCGGGCAGCGTCGGCGTCAGCTCCCAGAACCGCCAGGCATAGGCGGAGAACTCCGATTGCAGCTCGGCTGCGTGCCAGGCGCGCCCCCCATCCCAACTGACATCCACGCCGCTGATCCGGCGCGCGCCGGCGAAAGCAATGCCGCGCATGGCCACCGCCCCCGCGGCCAGCGCCGCGCCGTCGAAGGGTCGATCGATGCGCGACATGGTCTTGACGATCGCCCGCTCGTCCCATCCATTGTTTTCCCAGTACCCAGGCTGGTCGGTCGCCGAGAAGCGGATGCGGGTCACCCATTTCGGTTGCTTCATCCCGTAGTGACCGGGAAAGATGAAGCGCGCCGGGAAGCCGTGCTGGGGGGTGAGTGGGGCGCCGTTGAGATGCGTGACGAGCCGGTGATCGGGCGTCAAATCACGCAATGCAAAACTTTCCGTGTAGCCGTCGGCGCTCTCCATCAACATCCAGACCGCGTCGGATGGCACGGCCGTCAATGCCAGGATGTCGCTGACCCGCGGGCCCTTCCAGATCCCGTTGCTGATCAACGTCCCCCCGACCTCGTTGCTGATGCACTCCAGGGTTAGCTCCAGCTCGTCCGATGGCAGCTTGAGCAATTCCTCGTAGGTCAGGCCTCCAGTAGGCAGGTTGAGGTACCAGCTGGACGGCTCGACGACCGGGTCGCCGCCGAGATTTTTCGAGACAACGTAGAAATCGCTCACAGCGGTCACTTCGCTATCCGCCCGGTTCCCCTCCTTGGTGGCGAGGGCGGTGATAAACCGGCGAACATTCGCGTACCCAACCCCGACCAGGGCGATGCCCACCGCCCCATAAAAGAGGTTGCGCAGCAAGACACGCCGGTCTTCGTTGGCGCCGATGGGCGACACGAGCTGCGTCAGCACGGCGTCGACCAGCGGGACCATGCCCGCCAACAGCACCACCTCGATGAGAATGCCGAGCGCGGAGTCGCCCGGCGAGAGCGCGACGATGGCAACTACGGTGGCAACCAGCGCCACCAGCGCGGTCAGCGCCGAGACGGTCCAGCGGGGCCGCAGCCGCGCGAGCACGACGGCGGCGACGCCGTAGGCCGCGATGATCACGACGGTTGCACCCATCAGCAGGAGCGGCCTGGCCAGCGCCCCGAGGAACTTGAGCAAGTCCGCGAACGCGGACAGCGGGAGCACCTTGAGCAACACGTAGCCGGCTTGCTCCGGGGCGAGCGGCACGTTGGCGAAGGCGTGGGCCAGGTAGTCCGCCCCCAGGGCGAGCGCGCCCGCACTCAGCCCGGTGATCAGCGGGCGGTGGCGGCTCAATCGATCACGGTTTGGCCGGCCGGCGAAGCCCGTTGAACGCCAGGCCCAGGCCCAGGCCGGCGACCAGGATGCCGATCACCAGCCACATGGTCTGGCCGGTCATGAAGCTACCGGGCAGCGCGCCCGAGCCCTGCAAGATCCAGACCACGCCTACCAGAATGGCGATCACCCCGGC
>Ga0209156_10004049_pt1 | contig 10756 bp, 15 predicted proteins | sample GraSoiAngelo_124_FD_185881 | JGI IMG/M metagenome (GOLD analysis project Ga0209156, IMG submission 185881) | Grasslands soil microbial communities from the Angelo Coastal Reserve, California, USA - 14_0927_05_20cm (SPAdes) (version 2) | ecosystem: Environmental > Terrestrial > Soil > Grasslands...
AAGCACCCGAGGTGACGTCTCCGGGCTGCCGCGGGCCGCTGGCCCGGTATCCACGCCCTGCTGCCGACACGCAACGACTACCCACGCAGAAAGCTGTCAAGCGGAAATTGCAGGCTCCTCCGGCGGGAAGTATTCGATTGTGAGTCTCGGCTGGATCGCCTTGATCCCACGGCCACGGCCGACAGCAACCAACTATTCGAGGATGGTGGCCGTGAGCGTCAGGAGCGTCTCGCTCGTGCTCTGGCGCTGGCCGACGCCGAGGATCTCGCGGGTGAGCTCATGCAGCGTCGTCCGCGCGCCGCCGATCTGGACCGGCTGGCCGCTCGTCACGACGAGCTCGACGGCGGCCTGGGCGACCTCGATGACGCCCGCGGTGTCGACCGAGAACCAGCTGAGGGCGGGCGTGAGCCTGACGCGCACCTGCTTTTTCGGCAGGACCGTGGCGCGCACCTTCAGCGACGTGCCGACGTCCCTCCACTGCACGGTGCTCGCGAGCATGCCGGCGCGGCTGAGCCAGTCGCGGTAGAACGTTACGTGTTGATACGGCACCGAGCTCGCCACGACCAGCGTCGACTCGCCGCCGTCCTGGACGAGGGTGAAGATCCCGGTCGTCTGCGTCACGCGCCGCTCGCTCGACTCGACGCCGACCTTGCCCGACGGGCGTGTGCCGCCGCGCTCGGTGATGACGACGCGACCGCTCCCCCGAACGCCTTCGCGGCTCTGGGTGCCCGACTGCTGGGCGTCGAGGCTCACCTTCACCGTCTTCCCCGGCTGCGCGGGGACGACGACGGGCCAGCCGGCGGCCAGCAGGGCGAGCGTGAGGGCCAGCGGCGCGCGTGTCAGGGACGTCATCCGCCGAGGTAGAGGCGCTTGACCTCGGGGTCGGCCAGCAGCGCGGTCCCCGCGCCCTCGAAGCGGTTCCGCCCGAGCTCCAGCACGTAGGCGCGGTCGGCGATCTGGAGCGCGCGCGTCGCGTTCTGCTCGACGAGCATCAGCGTGTAGCCGGCGCGCCGCAGCGCGACGAGCTTGTCGAAGATCAGCGTGACGAACTTCGGCGCGAGGCCGAGCGACGGCTCGTCGAGCAGGATGAGCCGGGGCGACGTCATCAGCGCCCGGCCGATCGCGACCATCTGCTGCTCGCCACCCGACATCGTGCCGGCCTTCTGGCGCCGCCGCTCGAAGAGCACGGGGAACAGCGTGTAGACGCTCTGGAGAGCGGCGGCGACCTTCGCGCGGTCCGCCACGGTGTAGGCGCCCATCTCGAGGTTCTCGAGCACGGTCATCTGGGTGAAGACGAGGCGGCCCTGCGGGACGTAGGCGAGCCCACGCCGGAGGACGACGTCCGGCCGGAGGCCGGTGATCTCCTCGCCGTTGAAGACGACGCGCCCGCTCCGCGGCCGGAGGAAGCCGACGATCGTCTTGAAGGCGGTGGATTTCCCCGCGCCGTTCGGCCCGATCACGCTCACGATCTCGCCCGCGTGCACGCCGAGCGAGACCTCGTGCAGGATGTCGAGCTTGCCGTAACCGCCGGTGATCCCGTGCGCGGTCAGGAGCGGTGCGTTCACGCGCGGGTCCTCGCGTCGCCTCGGGGACGCTCAGCGGCCGAAGTACGCTTCAATGACGCGCTCGTCGGTCTGGATGACGCCCGGCGGCCCCTCCGCGATCTTCTCGCCGTGGTCGAGGACGAACACCGTCTCGCAGAGCCCCATCACGACCTTCATGTCGTGCTCGACGAGGAGGATCGTCTTGCCCCGGTCGCGGAGGCGGCGGACCGCGTCGAGGAGGTCGTTGAGCAGGGTGCGGTTCACGCCCGCCGCCGGCTCGTCGAGGAGGATGAGCGAGGGGTCGCGCATCAGGACGCGAACGAACTCCACGAGCTTCTGCTGGCCGTAGGAGAGGTTGCCCGCGTACTCGTCGCGGAGGCCCTCGAGCCTCACGAAGGTGAGCAGCTCGAGCGCGCGCTCCCGCGCGGCGGCGCCGCTCCCGCGCGTGACGACCATGAGGTTCTCGAGCGCCGACAGCTCGGGGAACACGCGGATCACCTGGAAGGTCCGGCCGATCCCCTTCTGCGCGATCACCCAGGGCTTGAGCCCGTCGATGCGCTCGCCGTTGAAGGCGACGCGCCCCGCGTCGCGCCGCTCGACGCCGGTGATGCAGTTGAACAGCGTGGTCTTGCCCGAGCCGTTCGGCCCGATGAGGCCGTAGATCCGCCCCGTCTCGAGCGCGAGCGAGACGCCGTCCACCGCGCTGACTCCGCCGAAGTGCTTCCGGAGGTTCTCGATCTCGAGCGCCGGCGGCATCAGATGGTCCGGGGAAGCCGGTACCTGATCTGGAGCAGCCCCAGCACGCCGCGCGGCATCAAGAGCACCACCGCGATGATGATGACGCCGAAGAGGAGCGGATGGACGTAGGGATAGCGCGCCCAGACGATCTCCTGGGCGACGAAGAGCACGACGGCGCCGAGCACCGGCCCCCAGACGGTTCCCTTCCCGCCGAAGAGCACCATCACGATCATCGTGATCGTCGTCGCCAGCGGGAAGACGCTGATCGGCTCGATGTACCCCTGATCGCGCGCGGTGAGCGCGCCCGCGACGCCGGGCCCGGCTGCCGAGAGGAGGAAGGCGTAGAGCTTGTGCCGGGCCGTGTCGATGCCCATCGCCTCGGCGGCCACCTCGTCCTCCCGGATCGTCATCAGGCGCAGACCGAACCGCGACGTGATGATGACGTACGTGACCAGCGTCACCAGCAGAGCGCTGGCCCCCATGACGTAATAGATCGGGACGGTCGCGTCCAGCGTCGGCAGCGAGAGCCCGTTGCCGCCGCCGGTCAGATCCTCGAAGTACGACACCAGCGCGCGGAGAACCTCGTTGAGGCCGAGCATCGCGATCGCGAAGTAGGGCCCCTTGAGCCTGAGGCACGGGTAGCCGATGGCGAGCGCGAGGACGCAGGCGCCGAGCCCGCCCGCGAGCGCGGCCAAGCCCCACGGCCAGCCGGCCTTGGCGATCAGGATCGCACCCGTGTAGGCGCCGGCGCCGAAGAACGCGACGTGGCCGAACGAGACGTAGCCGGTGAGCCCCGAGATGAGGTTCCAGGATGAGGCCAGCACGATCCACATGAAGACCTGCAGCGTCGAGCGCACGCCGTAGCCGCTACCGAACTCCGGGTACACGGCGAGCGCCAACGTGACGGCCGCCAGCGCCGCGAGGGCCGCCGGGCGGGGACTCACGTCTGCCGGCCTCCGAGGAGCCCCTGCGGCCGAACGAGGAGGATGAGCACCAGCAGCACGTAGGCCACGACCTCGGAGAGCTGCGTCGTGAGGAACAGCGACGCCAGCTGCTCGATCAGCCCGAGCAGGACGCCGCCGAGCAGCGCGCCGGGATAGTTGCCGGCGCCCCCGAGGACGATGACGAGGAACGACTTGAAGGTCCAGATCTGTCCCATCTCGGGCTGGATCGCGACGATCACGGCGATGAGGGCGCCGCCGGCGCCGGCCAGGCCGGCCGACAGGCCGAAGGTGACGAGATGGATGCGCTGGACGTCGATCCCGCACACCATGGCCACCTCGCGGTTCTGCGAGGTGGCGCGGATCGCCTTGCCGAGCCTGGTCCGCTGCAGGAAGAAGAAGGACAGCCCCGTGAGCGCCGAGGCGACGGTGAACGCGACGACCCGAGCCTTCGAGAGCGCGAGCGGCCCCACCACCCAGGAGCCCGCGAGGTACTCCACCGAGCGCAGGTCGGAGGTGAAGAGGAGCTGCGCCAGGTTGACCAGCGCGATCGAGATGCCGAAGGTGAGCAGGAGCGAGGACAGCTCCGGCGCGTCCACCACCCGGAAGACGAGCGTCCGCTCGAGCAGGAGACCGACGGCGAACAGGACCAGCATGCTGACCGGCACGGTCAGATAGGGGTTGATGCCGAGGGCGCTGTAGAGGAAGAAGGTGGCGTAGGCTCCCAGCATCAGCAGGGGCCCGTGGGCGACGTTGATGATGCGCATGACGCCGAAGATCAACGCCAGGCCCAGCGCCACCATCGCGTAGAGCGCGCCCGACAGGATGCCGGAGATGACCACCTGCCCCAGCATCGCGGGCGTGACGAAGACGTTCACGAAGCCCTTAGGCCATCAGCGCTGATTCCAGGGCGGCGTCGGGAAGCGCGGCTTCCCCTGCGCCAGCTCGTCCGGCCAGACGACCACCTTCTTGCCTTCCTGCCACTGGAAGGTCACCATCTTGTGCGCCACCTGGAAGCCGTCCTGGTCCACCTTGTACTCGCCGAAGACCGTCCGCATTTCGAGCTTGAACAGCTGCTCACGCACACGGTCGGCGTCGAGCGAGGCCGCCCGCTTGACGGCCTCGGTGTAGACCAGGCAGCCCGCGTATCCCGCGGCCGAGTGGTACGAGGGCTCGTGGCCGAACTCCTTCTTGTAGGCCTCGAAGAACTCGGTGTTGCCCGGATAGGGCAGGACGTGCTCCCACTGCGTGGCGCCGTAGATGAAATCGGCGCTCGTCTTCAGCGTGTCGTAGAACTCCGGCAGGTCGCCGCCCACCGTCACCCCGTACGCCTTTGGGTTCACGTCCAGCTCGCGCATCTGGCGCGTGAGGGCCACCGCGTCGTCGAAGTAGGTGGCGGCGGCGATGACGTCGGGATTGAGCGACTTGACCTTCGTGAGGAGCGCGGAGAAGTCGGTGTTGCCCTTGGGGTACGCCTCCTGGAAGACGACCTGCATGCCGCGCTTCTTGGCGAGCTCGACGGCGCCCGAGGCCGCCGCCTTCGAGAAGAGCGTGTCCTCGTTCACGACGGCCACGGTCTTGAGACCCCGCTTGGCCGCCGTGTCGATGAGCCCCTCCAGGTACACCTCGGCGGGCGAGATCACCATGAAGACGTAGTGGCGCTTCTTGTCCGGTGGCCGCTTGAAGATGGAGGTCGTGGCGGCCAGCGGTGCCACCATCACCTTCTTGTACTTCTCGGTGACGTTGACGGACGCCTCGGTCACCGGCGACGAGTACGGGCCCATCACACCCTCGACCTTGTCCTCGGTGATGAGCTTCTCGTAGAGCCGGACGGCGGTCGCCGGGGTCGACTGGTCGTCGTAGACGACGAACTCGATCTTCCGCCCCAGCAGGCCGCCCTTCGCGTTCAGGTCCTTCTCACAGAGCTTGTAGCCTTCGTGCTGGTTCCTGCCAAGCTTTGCGTACGTCCCGGTCAGCGAGAGCGAGGCGCCGATGCGGATCGGCCCCTGCGCTTCGCCGGAGATGCCGGCGGCGAGCACGGCGAGCGCGGCGATGAGCGCGCCGAGTGTCTTCGACGTCATTGCAAGAGCCTCCCGCCTCGAGACATGGAGCCCACCACGGATAACACCCGCGCCTCCTACCAGTGGAAGGAGACGCCCGCCGTGAGCTGGTGGCCGGTCAGCTGGGTCCGGTCGCGGGCTGTTTCCGTGACCGGCACCCCCCCAAAAACCGTCCCCGGGACGGTGAAATTGAACTCGAACGTCTGCGTCTTCACGAACTTGTACTCGGCGAAGAGGCCGATGTTGCGCGTGACGAGCACGCGGATGCCCCCGAGAAACTGCCCTCCGAGCCGCGTGTCGGTGTCATGGATGTCCTTGTTCACGTCGAGGGGCGTGGTCGTGGTCGAGAGCTTCGCGATGAAGGCGCCGAGCCCCGCGCCCACGTAGGGCTGGAAGCGGCCGTGCGGAAAGTCCTCGCTCATCCCCAGCGGGTACCGGTAGAGGGCGTTGAGCGCGACGGTCGTCACTTCGATGTCGGAGCTCACGAGGCGGAGATCGCCGTTGAAGGGAGCGCCGAGGATCGTGCCCGAGAACCGCGCCGTCTGCGCGTCTACGTCGGACTTGAAGTGATACGCCTCGAGCTCGAGCCCGAAGTTGCCGTCGAGGACGCGCGGCTCGAAGAAGTAGCCGAGCTTGCCGCCGTAGACCGCTGCGGTGCCGACACGGAGGTCCTTGATGGTGCCGTCCGCCGCGGACAGGGCGCCGAGGTTCAACTGCTCCTGGAGATCGCTGTTCTCGGTGAACGCCGCGCCAGCGAACAGGGCCCCGTACGGCTCGCCAGCTGCGACGGCGGGGACGGCCAGGGCGAGGACGGCGGCCGCCCCGAGGACCCACCATCCACTCCCGCCTTCGAAGTCCCGCGCTCCAGCGCCCATGCTCTCTCCTTCGTGGCGAGCGGCCCGTCCCCCCACGGGGGCTCGTCACCGCCCCCACGGGGCGGCGGGAGGCAGAACGCGTCAAGCCCCGTGACGAATGTGGTCCTGTTGAGGTTCGTTGCGCGACGTCGCGCCAATCGGCGCGCGCCCTCGGGCAATGCTCCGCGTGCTCTCTTCGATGGAAGCACAAGCGATCTCTGGACTCAAGAATTTAAACGAGACGGTCGAAGGGAGCCTCGACGGCCTAGTCGCGAAACTCGGCGTCGAGGATCTCGCGGATGAAGCGGTCGAGCGAGACAGGATAGAAGCGCACGTCCGGCGAGACGATCACCCCCGTGTTGATGACCTCCCGCTGCGTCAGCTCCTCCAGGACGCGCTCGAGGTGATCCTGCGGGTCTCGCTCCTGGCGGCGGATCTTCAGGTCCTCGCTCTCGAGCGCCACGCGCGAGGCGTAGCGGAAGCTGAAGACGCGGGCCACGAGCCGCCGGTCCATCAGCTCGGTCTCGCCGAAGATCTCGCCGTAGGTGGGCCCGTCGCGGCCGCCGGGCGCGACCACGAGCCGCGGCGAGACCTTGATGCGCCCCCGCACCTCCACCGCCCGGCTCGGCCGCTCACGCTCCTGGCCGACGAGGATGTAGGGCAGCACGTGGTAGCCGGTGATGATCCCGGTCAGCGGCTTGCGCACCACCCGCGTCGTCTCGAAAACGTGCCGGAGGAACTCCAGATCTTGCCACTCCTCGCTCATAGGGTGTAGTTTACCTGGAGTCGATGGACACCCGCCCCGATACCGCCAGCGCGCCGCGCGCCTGGGAGCAGGCGTGGGTCCACCACTGCGAGCGTTGCGACGCGCAGATGGAGGAGAACCACTGCAAGATCGTCTGCCCGAAGTGCGGCATGACGAGGGATTGTAGCGATCCCTGAGCCGCGCGCTCCGCTCCCTAGATCACCGCGATCGCCTCGACCTCGATCATCCAATCCGGGTGGGCCAGCGCCACGACCTGCACGAGCGTCGAGGCGGGGAGCCTCCCGGCGAAGACCTCCTGCCGGATGGTCGTGAAGTCCCGCGCGATAGCGGATGTCGGTCACGTAGCTGTTGATCTTCACGATGCTCTGCACGGAGCCGCCCGCGGCCTTCACCTGCGCCACGACCGAGCGGAATACCTCGCGCGCCTGCGCCTTGAAGTCGCCCGGATGCGCGGCGCCGCCCTTCTTGTCGTAGGGCACCTGGCCCGCGACGAACACGACGGTCTGGGCGCCGCTCACCCGGATCGCCTGACTGTACGTCGGCGGGTCGTACACGCTCTTCGCCGCGATCTTCTCGATCTTCGCCATGGGATCTCCCTTCGTCGTCGGATGCGCGCTAAGCGTAGCGGATCGTCAGGGCGTCTCCTCGCGTGGCGCCGCCGGGGGCCGGGGGGCGCCGCCCGGGGCCGGCGACCAGTCCACGGGCGCGATGTCGTGCATGTCCGGCTCGAGCTGGAGCGTGTCGGCGATCTTCGTGTAGCTCGAGAACATCTGGGTCACGCCGAGGATCTCCATGACCCCGCGGGCACCCACGCCGCAGCGCCGCATCTCGGCCAGGTGGAACTCCGTGCCGAAGGCCGACCGCGTGGTCACCGAGACCGCGAACGCGAGCCCCTCCTTGAACCGGCGCGTGAGGCGGCCGTCGGCGAAGGCCCGGCGGGTCGCGGCCCAGACCTCGGCCAGATAGCCCGCGTCGCCGGCGAGCCGCAGGAACGGCACGGGCACCGCGCGGCTGTAGAAGGCGCGGATCTCGGCGTAGACCGCCTCGGCGTCGGCGCTCGTCTCGGCGCTCTCGAGCGAGCCGAGCGGCGAGTCGGCGACGACGTTCAGCGCGTTCGTGATCCCGACCAGGAGCGCGGCCTCGTACCAGAGCGCGTCGCTCGTCAGTCCCTGCAGCTTCCCGGCCGCAGTGTGGCCGTGCACTCAGTAGGCGCAGGCGTTGACGCCGCTCACGACCGCCGCGACCATCTCCTTCTCGGCGCGGGTCCATTCACCGGGCGCCATCGCGCGCTTCATCGCGCGCCCGTGCGGCCCGCCGAACTCCGGGTCCCACGCCATCACGCGGCTCATCGCCGGCGGCTGCTTCAAGTCGTGGTTGAACCACGCCTTCGACAGCTCGAAGAGCTTCTGCGCGGCCGCGGGGTACTCCGACGCCTGCCTGAGCCTGACCGTCGCCATGTCCACACCTCCTTCGACTCGCCCGAGCAATTGTAGCGGGGCCCGCGAGGCCGGCGCGCACCGTGGGTGGCCTGAGCCACCCGCGCGTCGCTGATTTACGCGTGCAGGATGTAGCGGCCCGGCCAGCCGGCAACCTCGCAGCCGGCGCGGAGCGCCTTGGTCGCGTCGAGCCGGCTCACCGCGCGCTCCACCTCTTCGGGGCGGAGTGAGAACAGGCGCGCGAGGATGCGCTCGGTCGTGTAGGCGGCGCCGCGCAGGTAGCGCTCGATCACCCGCTCGACCGCGATCTCCCTCCGCATCCTGCGGCCCTCCGCCGTCGCCTCCGGCAGCCACGCCTCGAGCAGGTCCCAGCGGTACGAGAACGTCGGCTCGTACCGCTCCTCGGTCTTCACCACCCAGAGCCCCTGCTGCAGCTCGGCCATCGCGCGCTCGAACTCGCGGGTCTTCGACGGTTCCAGCATGAACGTGTTCGCGCGGAGCCCGCGCGTGTACTGCGGATGCTCGCGCGCGAGCGCGTCCATGAGCCGCCGCGCCGTGTGTGACAGGCGCCCGGCCGCGTACTCCTCCCGGTAGTCACGCGCGCGCTGCCGGCCCCGCGCGAGCGCGTAGAAGGCCGGGAACACGTCGAGCGCCACGAGGACCGGCCGGCTCCGGAGGAGCTTGCCGTAGTAGACGAGCTTCTTCGCCGGCAGCGAATCCTTGAGCTCCCACGTGAGCCCGATGCCCATGTCGTGGTGCGAGCGCCGCGGCCAGCGCGGGCTCTCGCGGCCGACCACCGCCTCCCAGAGGCACGCCACGCCCTCCGGGAAGCGGTAGAAGGTCGAGCACACGGAGACCTCCTCCACGAACGCGAGCGCCGCGCGCTCGCTCCGCAGCCGCAGCGCGGGGAGCCGCCGGAACGCGCGGCCGCGCCGGCGCTGCAGGATCTCGGCGGTCACGTCAGCCGTGCCGACCCGTGCCAGAGGCACCTCCTCTTGGAGGCGGAGTGTACGTCAGACCGGACGCTCGAAACAGTACTCGCGGGTCTGGTTCGGGTCGTTCGGCAGCGTGCGCTCGCCGGTCTGGCGGAAGTCGATGCGCCGGTACAGGCGGTGCGCCTGCTCGAAGCGCGTGTCCGACCAGAGGACGAGGCGCGCGACGGCGCTCATGCGACACCACGCGAGGACCTCCTCGACCAGCCCCTGGCCCGTGCCCCGTCCGCGCAGGGGGGCGTCGAGGTAAAGCCGGTGGAGCTCGGCGGTCGTGCCGTCGAGGCGCTCGACGCCCACCGAGCCGACGATCGAGCCCGCCTGTCGCACGACGAAGAAGGCGCCCCGCGGAGGCTCGTAGTGGCGCTCGAACGCCAGGAGGTCCGGAACTTCCACGGGAGGATCGAACACGAAGCCATACTCGGCGTACACGCGGCCGATGAGGGCGATCACGCCCGGCACGTCCGCGCGGTCGGCCGGCGCGATGACGGGTCCCGACCCGGTCACCGCGGGCTCAGCGCGGACGGTCGGACATCTTGACGGAGAGCGCACGCAGCCGATCGACCGTGCCCGGCGAGAGGAGCGCGGCGAATCCTGCCGGATCGGACTGCGCTCGGTGGAGAGTCTCGTTCATCCTCGTGACGTCGCCGTCCGAATTTCGCACGAGGTCCTTGAAGACCTCGGCGACGAGCTCGTAGAACTCCTGCGTGAGCTCCGGGGAAGCGCCCGCGAGTCCCGGGACCTGCGTGTCGACGCCGACCGCCTGCGGCCTGGCCGCGATCGCCGCCTCGCGCAGCGCCGGGTCGCGCAGCATCCGGAGCGTCGCGCCGAGCGCCTCACCGCTGGCCGGGTCGAGCGTCTGCGCGGCGAGCGGCGCCGCCGACAGGAGAAGGACGAGGGCCGGCACCAGGCGGGAGTCCATGCGACTTATTGACCATCTTTCGAGCTGTGTTGTAAAGTGCGCCGCATGAAAAAGACGCCGAAGCGGAAGGCCGCGCCCCGGAAGAAGACCGTCGCGAAGAAGCCCGCGGCCAGGAAGCAAGGGCCGGTGACCTACGAGCCCAAGCCGCTCGAGACCACCGGCAGGGCGCCGTTCCGCTACCCGCCCCAGTAACCTGAACAGGCTCCTGCCGCACCTCCTCCCCGGCGGCCTCCTGCTGGTGGGCGTCGCCGTGGCGCGGCACTCCACCTCGTTCATGGAGTCGGCCGCCCCGCTGGTGCCGGCCGCAGCCTGGGTGGTGTTCGGGGCGGGCGCGCTCCTCGGCTGGCGCTTCCGCCGGAGCGAGCTCGTCCTGGCCCTCGTGATCCTCTTCGCGGCCGAGCGCGCGCTCTTCGTCTACGCCCCCGCGAGCGGCGGCGGCGCGGCGCGCACGGTCTTCACCGCGCTGGCGCTCCTGGTCCCGCTCGACCTGGCTGCGCTCGCCTGGC
>Ga0209156_10004050_pt1 | contig 10756 bp, 10 predicted proteins | sample GraSoiAngelo_124_FD_185881 | JGI IMG/M metagenome (GOLD analysis project Ga0209156, IMG submission 185881) | Grasslands soil microbial communities from the Angelo Coastal Reserve, California, USA - 14_0927_05_20cm (SPAdes) (version 2) | ecosystem: Environmental > Terrestrial > Soil > Grasslands...
CGGTCGTTCCGGATCACTTCAGGCCAGCCTGCAGGCCCGGTGCGCAATTGCGTCGCAAGCGTAACAAATTCAGTCACAGGTAACGCCCGGGCTGTCTTTTGCCGTGATCGACCCAGCGACACTTGACTCGCACGGGAAGGAGGGTCAGAGTGGCATTTGCGCGAGGCACAGGAGGACGCTACGGACAACAGGTCGACCATAAGACGGTCCGCGAGTGATCGGCGCGGAGATGAGCGCAGGGCGCGACTCCACAGGGAGGTGACGCCTGCCCGCGAGACCAGCGCACGCGAGCGCAGAGCAGCCCTACGCCGGATGGACCATCGCCGGAGCCCGTTGGATCGTCGGGCGCCATACCCACGCCACTGAGCGCGGGAACGCCAGCCTCGGTCACAGACCGAGATAGGCTCGCCGTACCCCAGGGTCATCCTTGACCTTGGCGGCAGCCCCGGTGAGCACGACCCGCCCGTTCTCGAGCACGTAGGCCCGGCTCGCCGCGTCGAGCGCGACCAGCACGTCCTGCTCGACCAGCAGCAGAGCCATGCCCTCTCGATTGATCTCGCGGACCACGTCGATCAGGCGGTCTACGACCTTGGGCGCGAGGCCCAGGGACAGCTCATCCACCATCAGCAGCTTCGGCCGGGCCATCATGCCTCGGCCGATCGCGACCATCTGCTGCTCCCCGCCCGACAGCGTGCCGGCGTCGCGTGACAGCTTGTCCTTGAGGGCCGGGAAGCGATCCAGCACGCGCGCCAGGTCATCGGGCACCTCCTGGTCGCGCCGCAGATACGCGCCGAGAAGCAGGTTTTTCTTGACGGACATGGTCCCGAAGAGGCGGCGGCCCTGTGGCACATGAGCGACGCCTTTGCGGACGAGAGCTTCAGGGCGCGCGTTGGTCACGTCCTCGCCACCAAGTGAAATCGTCCCCGAGGTCGCCCGGACCAGGCCGCTCAAGACGCCGAGCAAGGTTGACTTCCCGGCTCCGTTCGCGCCCACCAGCGCGATCAGCTCCGACGGCTCGATGTCGAGGTCGATTCCGAAGAGCACCGGCCCGGCGTCGAAACCCGCCGTCAGGCCTCTGACCTCGAGCAGGGTTTCAGGACTTGAGGCGTTTGGCATAACGCTCGCCGAGGTAGGCCTGGATCACGCGCTCGTCCCTCAGCACGACCTCAGGCTCGCCCTGCGCAAGGACGTGACCGAAGTCGAGGACGATCGCCCGGCGGCACACGCCGACGATCACGCGCATGACGTGCTCGATAAGGAGCACCGTCACGCCCGTCGCGTGCACCGCGCGCACCATGTCCAGCGCGTCGTCGACCTCCACGTTGTTGAGCCCTGCCATCACCTCATCGAGCAGAAGAAGCTGCGGCCGGGTCGCCACCGCCCGCGCGACCTCGAGTCGCTTGCGGTCCGGGATGGTGAGCGCAGAAACCGGGTGATCGGCCTTGGCCCTGAGGCCGACCAGCTCCAGAACCTCGTCCGCCAACGCAAAGGCACCGGCGACTCCGCGCCGCGCTTGCGCGCTTCCGAACAGAGCGCCGATGGCTGCGTTCTCCCGGACCGTCATCGACCCGAAGGGCTTGACGATCTGGAAGGTGCGGCCGATGCCGAGCTTGGCGACCCGGTGCGGCGAAATGCCGGCGATTGAGCTCCCGTTCAAGCGGATGTCGCCCCGGTCCAGGCGCTGGGTTCCGCTGATGCAGTTGAGCAGGGTCGTCTTGCCCGCGCCGTTGGGGCCGATGATGCCGACGATGTCACCCTTGGCGACCTCGAAGCTGACGCCGTCGACCGCGGCCACGCCCCCGAAGCGCTTGGTCACGCCGCGCAGCTCGAGCTGGGGCGAGACAGCCGCGCTCACAGCGACGTTTCTCTGAGCGAGCGGCGCAAGTACGCGAGGCTGAGCCTGGTGCGGCCGCCGAAAAAGTCGATCGCTCCGCGCGGCACGAAGACCACGACGACTATCAGCAGCAGGCCGAGGATGACCTGCGCGATGATGGGCCGCGCCTCGCTCGAGACGAACGGAATATCAAGCGAGATCGGCAGGCTTCCGCCGAGAAACTGGATCAGCAGCTGCAGCAAAAGAGCGCCGGCGGCCGGCCCGAACACCGTACCGGTGCCACCGAGCAGCGCCATCAGGATCATCTGGACGTTGTATTCGATGGGGAACGCGTTGTCCTGGTTGATGAAGACGTTCCACTGGGAGAAGATCCCGCCCGCCAGGCCTGTCAGCGCCGCGGCCAGGGCGAATGCAGCCACCTTGTACGCGGTGGTGTTCACCCCGAGCACGGCCGCGGCCTCCTCGTTCTCGCGGATGGCGATCAGGCCGTAGCCGAACCGGCTGCGCAGCACCCACCACGTGACGGCGATGGCGAGAGCCGCCGCCCCACACATCAGATAGAAGAAGAACAGGCCGCGGTGGCCGACCGCATATATAGGAAGGAAGAGGCCGCTGGCTCCCCCGAAGACCGGCCTGCCGTTGTAGTCGATGTTCTGCACCAGCTCGCCGAGGGCCACCCCCACCCCCAGGCTCGCGACCGCGAAGTAATGCCCGCGCAGGCGCAGCAGCGGGAGCCCTATCAGGGCGGCAAAGGACGCGGCCAGGACCGGCGCGAGCGGCAGCGCGAGCAGAAAGGGCCACTTCGCCTTGGCGATCAGCATGCCCGTCGTGTAGGCGCCGATGCCGAAAAAGGCCACGTTGCCAAAAGCGGCGTACCCCGTGATCCCGCCGATGATGTTCCAAGCCGACGCCATGACTATGAACATCACGATGTAGGTGGCGATCCGGAACCAGAACTTGTCGGCGAGGAGAGGGATGTTGGCCGATTGGGCGACGTCGAGGGAGGTCAGGGGAGCCAGAAGCGCGTAGCCGGCGACGATCGCGCCCGCGATCACGAACGCGCGCCGCCAGCGGCGCTGCGAATCGGTCGTCGCGATCAATGCAGCCGGCCCATCAGTCCCTGGGGCCGCGTCACGAGCACGAGCACCATGAGACCGAAGGCGATCGCGTTCGCGAACACCGATCCCGACCCCGGTATCGACTGTCCGAAGGCCTCGACCAGGCCGAACGCAAGGCCTCCCACCACCGTCGCGCTGACGCGACCCAGCCCTCCGAGGATCACGACCACGAACGCCTGCAGCGTGTATGGCTCGCCGGCGGTTGGGGTGATCGCCTGGATCATCGCGATGAGTCCGCCGGCGATCCCGGCGCAAGCGGCGCCGAGTCCATAGGTGACCGCATAAGCGTGGCGAAGGTCTATGCCGACGAGCTGCGCGGCGTCACGGTCGGCGGAGATGGCGTGGATCGCCAGGCCGATGCGAGTCCGGTTCAGCAGGAAGGCGAGCCCAGCCGCCAGCAGTATCGCCGCACCCAACGAGGCAAGACGGACGTAGGGAATCACGACGCTGCCGAGCTCCAGACCTTGACCCGAGTACGCGGGCGTGACCGATCGAAAGTCCGAACCGAAGATGAGGAGCAGGATGTTGACGATCACCAGGTTCACCCCGAAAGTAAGCAGGAAGGTGAACAACAGCGGTGCGCGAATGATCCGGTTGATGACCCCGCGCTGGAGCGCGTAACCGAGCATGAACAGCGCTGCTGCGTCCAGGGGCAGCGTGAGGAAAGGATCCAGGCCGAAACCGGTAAAGAGCTGCCACGTGATGTAGCCGCCGACGACGACCAGGGCCCCGTGCGCGAGGTTGACGATGTTGAGCACGCCCCACACGAGGCCGAAGCCCACTCCCACCGCAACATAGACCCCTCCGGCCAGCAGGCCGAGAATGACCAGCTGGACGAAAGCGTCCAAACCCTAGCGTCTCGTTGCGATCAGCGCTGGTCCCAGGCGGGGGTTGGGTACTGGGGCTTGGCGTCCGCGACGCTGTCGGGAAACACGGTGTGGTGCGCGCCGTTCTGGATCTGCTCCACGACCATCGGCTTGTAGATGTTGATCCCGCGGCTGTCGAACTTGACCTGGCCGAAGAACACCGTCACGTCCAGCGCCGCCAGCGCGTCGCGCACCTTCTTGGGATCCAGCGACTTGGCGTTCTCGATCGCGCGCTGCAGGGCCAGGCATGCGGCCGTCGACTCGGCCACGTGGTAGTCGGGATCGCCGAGCCCGGGATACTTCGCCTTGTAAGCGGTCACGTAGTCCGCCACAGTCAGATAGAAGGCCGGCGTGTACTTCACCTGCGGAGTCCACTGCGATCCGCCGTAGACGTAGTCGGCGTCCTTGCCGAGCGCGGTGATGAAGTCGGGCGTGGAAGGCCCGACTGAGTACGCGAATATCTTGGCGTTGACCTTCTGCTCCTTGGCCGCCTTGTTGATGGCGATCGCCTCCTGCAGATGACCGGAGTTCAGGACGATGTCGGCGTTCGAGGCCTTGGCCGCCTGGACCTCGGCCGAGAGGTTGGTGGCGCCGTTCTTGTACTTCTTATAGAGGACGACGTTCAGGCCCTTGGTTGCCGCGTAGGTGTTGACCCCCTCCGCGACCTCGAGGCTGAAATTGTCATCCGCGCTCAGCATCGCGATGGTCGCCGGCTTGGGGCTGAGCGTGGCGGCCATGTCGATCACGCCCTGGAGGTATTTGTTGGCCGGGCTGAGCACGCCGAAGGTGTACTTGTAGCCCTGGTTGAAGATCGACTGCGCCGCGCCGTTGGCTTCGACCATCGGGATCTCGTTCTGCTCAGCGATGGCTGCGTCCGTCGCGGTGGCGGCACTGCCATAGGGACCCAGCAAGAAGTTCGCCTTGTCCTCGGTGATGAGCTTCTGCATCAGCACCGCGGACTGGTTGGCGTTGCTGGTGTCGTCGTAGTACTTGATCGTCACGGGGTGCTTGACGCCATTGACCACGATGCCCCCACGCTCATTGATCCAGTCCTGCCACAAGTTGTAGCCCTGCTGGGTGAGGATCGACTCCTTGGTCAGGGAACCGGTCAGCCCAAGAGGCGCTCCAAGGATGATCGTGGACCCGGTCGTCGGCGCTCCGCCGGAGCTGCCCCCGCACGCCAAGGCAGCGACCGCCACCGCCGCGAGCAACGCCAACTTAACCATTGCCATGGTCACAACCTCCCCCAAAACAGCTGCTCCCCGACGGGAAAATCCTACTCCGCCCACTACGAGGCGGCGACCTCCGCCGCCTGCTCGGCCAGGACGGTGCCGGGGTAGCGAGCCCGGGTAAGGGCCGCGGTGATCACGACCGGCACGCTGAGCAGCGCGGCGACCACGAAGAGAGCTCTGTACTGGTTCCCCTGGGCGAAGAACGCGCCCAGGCCGGTTCCGATCGCGCCGCCCAGGAACGCCGCGGTGACGAAGAGCGCCGCCGCAGTACCGCGCGCTTCGGGTGAGATGTCGGTCGCCCAGACCTGCATCGTCGAGTGGAAAATCGAGTACAGGCCGCCGATCAGAACGCTGGCGGCGAGGATGGCGACGGCGTGCTGGTCCAGGGCCGCCACCCAGTAGCCGGCGATACCCATGGCACCGCCCACGCTGATGGTCACCCACGCCGGGGTGCGCGAGGCGATGCGCTTGACGATCCGCGTACCCACGAGCACCGCGCCGCCATAGGCGGCGACGACCAGCCCGGCGACCGCCGGGTTGGTCCCGGTGGCCTCGAGCGCGGGGGCGAAGTAGACGAGGAAGCCGAGCACCATGGCTCCCTCGGGCACCGCGAACAAGATCAGGAAGCGCGCCCACGGCCGGCGGAAAGCCTGGCGGAGCTGCTCCATCGGGCCTCCGGTTGACGGTCGCAGGTTCGACTCGGGCAGCCGGCCCATGGCCACTGTGGTCCCCGCGGCGAGCACGGCGGTGAGCCCGAAGATCAGCCGCCAGCTGAAATAGTGGGCGAACAGCCCGGCGCCGAGGCTTCCGGCGGCGGTGCCGACCGCGACCGCGGCCAGCACGTCTGCGGTGACACCCTGACGGCGCTGAAAGGGGATCATGTCGCCCACGTACACGAGGGCTGTCGGGAGGATCGCGCAGACCGACGCCCCCGCCACGATCCGGGCAAAGATCAGGAAGTCGAGGTTGGGAGCAAGCGCGGAGAGAGCGCACGCGACCGCCGTGGCGCCGAGACTGATCCGGATTATCCGGACCCGGCCGAGACGGTCGGATGCGAAACCCCAGAACGGCTGCGCCAGTCCGTACGCGAAGTAGTACGCGGTCGCGGCGATGGCGACGGCTCCGAGCGGGGCGCGGAACTCAAGCGCGATGGGGATCAGGACCGGTGCGACCGCGAACCGGTCGATCATGGTTACGAATGGACCCGCCGACAGAAGCCGGACGTTGAACCCCGCGTCTCCCATTGCCGCCCATCAGCCTAAAGAGCGGCTGGATGTGGAGCCCGGTCTCAGCATTCCCTCAGCCTTGACTCAGCGGACGCTCAAACATCTGGCCCACACTGGGCGCCGTGCAGAGTCCGGGCTCGCAGCCACATCGCGCTTCGGAAGTCGACGTGAACGTGTGGCCCGCCCAGCTTCCGCCCGGCGCGAGGTGGCTGCCCTACCAGGCTCGCCGAGCTCAACCCCTGGCCCCAGCGCCTCCGCCCCCAGCGCCGCGGCCGCCGCGTGCCGCGGCCCGGCCGACGTTGTCGATGCGCTACTGGCGCGTCTTGCTGGCCGCCGCGGTCGGGGCCGGGCTCATCGGGATCGGCGGCGGAATGGTCTTGGGATTCCTCGTCGGGGTCCACTAACCGAGCGAGCAGCTCGGTCCAGGGTCAGGGCAGAACCCGGAACCACAACAGGCTGACCACGGCTCCCAGCAGCACGAGGCTGATGCCGGAGATCAGGAGCGGAACCATCAAGTTGAGCTGCTGGAACTGCCAGCCGACCTGGGTCGCGAGTGTGCTGTAGATGCTCTGCAGCTCCCCCGCCGCCTGCGCGTAGTAATACTTCCCGCCGGTTGCGGACGCGATCGCGCTAAGCGTGGCTTCATCGACGCCGCCGACCGGCTCCCCGGCGACCGTCGCCGAGCTGTCGCGAAGTCCGATCCCAATCGTTTGCACCGGCACTTTCGCCGCCACGATCTCGGGCGTGATCGTGAGCGGGTCGACGCCCTGGTTGGAGGCGCCGTCCGTGAGAACCACGATCATGGCGGGGCGTGGCTGCACACCCGAAGCGGTACGCGATCCGGGATCCAGCTGACCGAGCGCAAGAGCCAGGGCCGTGCCCAGGGCCGTGCCACCTCCGGGTTTGAGGCTGGAAACCGCCCCCTTCACGGCCTGGCGATCAGTGGTCAGCCCCTGCTGGAGCGTGGCCGTGGAGCTGAAGCTGATCAGGGCGATGCGGTCGTCGCCCGGCAGCTGATCGATGAGCGTCGAGGCGGCGTTTTTGGCCGCGTCGAGCCTGGTCGGGGCCACATCGGCGGCCTGCATCGATCCGGACACGTCCATGACCAGGACGACGTCAGCGTTGTTCCTTGCGATCTCGAGGTTCAGCACCGGCACCGTCAGCCCGCTCAGCAGAGCGATTCCCCCCAGCACGAACATGGCCGGCGGAACGTGTCGCCTGATGCCTGGGGTTCGGGGAAGGACCGAGCGCAGCAGTTCGAGGTTGGTGAAGCGCAACGTATAGGCTCGCCGCCTGCGCTGCGCCAGCACGTAGCCTGCGAGCAGGACGGGAATCGCCAGGAGGCCGAGAAGGAAGGCCGGCTGATAGATGATCACGCGGGGTGCGCGCCTCCTCGGCGGCTGACCTCGGCCGAGCGGCGGCGCAGGTACTCGGTGAGCTGGGGCAGGAACGGCTGCGCGGTGGTGATCTCGAACTGGACTGCATGCGCTCGCTTGAGATCGGTCGAGATGCGCAGGCTCTGCTCGATCGCCGCGAGCTGAAAGCGCTCGCGGAGGCGGCGATCAGAAGTGTCCACATGCAGCTGCCGCCCGGTCTCAGGGTCCTCAAATGTGACCACGCCGATATCCGGCACTGACATCTCCGCCGGGTCGACCACACGCGCGGCGACGAGCTCATGGCGGTGGCCGAGAACAGCCATCGGCCTCTGCCAGCCGCCGGCGGCGAGAAAGTCGCTGATCACGATGAGCAGGCCTGGCCGGCGGATGACCTTGACCGCCTGCCAGAGGGCGGCCGCAAGAGCGGTGGCCGCGCCTGTGGGCGCAGAAGACAGGTCGGCGTCCAGGCTTCCGACCAGATGGAGGCGCCCCCGGCGCCCCGCCACGGGTGGGAGGATGCGCCGCACGTTCGCGTCGAAGACGATCGCCCCGACGCGGCTGCCATGGCGCGCGATCAGGGAGGACGCGGCGGACGCCATGTCGATGGCCGCCTCGCGCTTCAGCATCAGGGCGGTACCCCAATCCAGTGAGGCGCTCGCATCGACGATAAGCCAGGCGTCCAGACCTCGGTCGGGATGAGACTCTCGCACGTAGATGCGGTCGGATCGCGCGGACAGGTTCCAGTCGATCGTGCGGGCATCCTCACCGAATTCGTATTCGCGGCTTTCCGCGTACTCGACGCCGGGGCCTCGCACGCTGGAACGTTCGTCGCCCCAGGCGTGAAATCCGAGCCGCTTGAGGATGGGCCACCGCACGCGCCTCAGCGCGTCGTGCTTGAGCAGGTGGCGAAGGCGGCGTCGCTTGCCGTCAGACGACACGGCCATCCCCCAGATCGAGGCGCGGCATTTCCGTCGTTTCGAGGATGCGGCGCACGATTGTGTCGGGGGAAACGCCGTCTGCTATCCCCTCGTAGCTCAAAACGATCCGGTGCCGCAGGACCTCGGGCGCAACCGCCGCCAGATCCTGGCCCAGCACATAGCTGCGGCCGCGGATGAACGCAAGCGCGCGTCCCGCGCTCACCAGGTGAATCGTCGCGCGGGCTGCCACCGTAATCGACCGCGGACTCAAGCTCCGCCACGCCGGACGCCTTCAGGTTGCGTGTCGCCGACACGAGCGTGGTCGCGTACGCGACCACCGCCGGATCGACGTAAACCTTGCGTACCTGACGCTGCAGCTCGAGAAGCTCTTCGGGCGCGAGCACCTGCTGGACCTGAATGGGTTCGCCGATCATTCGCTGCACGATCCCCATCTCTTCGTGGCTCGACGGATATCCGACGATGACTTTGAGCATGAAGCGATCGATCTGCGCTTCCGGGAGCGGGTAGGTGCCGTCGGCCTCGATGGGGTTCTGCGTGGCGAGGACCAGGAAAGGCTCGTCAACCTTGAAGGTCTCCTTTCCGATCGTGACCTGCCTTTCCTGCATGACCTCGAGCAGGGCCGACTGGACTTTGGCCGGCGCCCGGTTGACCTCGTCAGCGAGAAGAAGGTTGCAGAAGATGGGCCCGAGCTCGGTGGAAAAGTCAGCCTTGCGCGGGTTGAAGACCCGAGTTCCGACAAGGTCCGATGGAACGAGGTCCGGGGTGAACTGGATTCGGCCGAACTTGCCACCGATCGCGGCGGCAAACGCACGGACGGTTGCCGTCTTCGCGAGACCGGGCACTCCCTCGACGAGGATGTGACCACTCGAGAGAAGCGCGACCAGGACGCGCTCGAGCAGGCGATCCTGGCCCACGATGATCTTGCGGACCTCGAACAGCAGCTGTTCGACTTGCTTGGGTACGCGCGCGGCGTAGATCTCGGCGGGCGACTTCGAGCTTCCCACAAACGCTTGATCTGGAAGTGACATCTGTTCCTCTTGCTCCTTTATGCGTCTAGCCGTCAGCCGCTTCCGAGCAGCACTTGAATCGAACGGGTGGAACCATTCGGCAGGCGAAGCGTCAGCGTCACGCGCTGGCCTGGCGTGTAGGTCGCGAGAACCGGGGCGACCGCGGCCGCGTTGGCAACCGAGTGGCCGCCGATCGCGAGGATCGTCCAGCCGGCCTGGATGCCGGCGCTCGCGGCGGGGCCGCCGGCGACAACGGACTGGACCTGGGCTCCGCCGCCGGCGGCGTCGGTAAGGCCCACTCCAAGGAATGCCTTCCCGCTGGGTGTCGGTGATCCGCCTTTGAGCAGCCGCTGGGCAACCGCGTTGACCTGGTTGCTGGGGATGGCGACGCCCATCGCCCCAACCCCTGCGGGGCCGAGCGTCGTCATCCCGATCACCTGCCCGGCGATGTTGACCAGGGCGCTGCCCGAGGAACCGGAAGTCGCCGGCGCGGTCGTCAGGATTTGCCCCCCAGCGATCTGGCTCACGATGCCCTGGCTGACGGTGCCTGAACCGATCGACACGACGACGTCGCCGATCTGCAGCGCCGTTGAGTCTCCGAAGGGCGCCGGGGTCAGACCCGCGGCCCCGCTCACGTGCACCACAGCGACGTCGCTATTTGCGTCGGCGCCTGCGACAAGGCCTGTGTACTTCTGGCCCGCCGACGTTGTGACAGTGACCTGCTGCGATCCAGCCACGAGGCTGGCCGGTGTTACCACCGTCCCGACCGCGTCGATCAGCAGACCGCTTCCAGAGGCGGTGCCGGCGTCGATGCGGACGACAGATGGGCCGATCTGGCCGATCAGCCGGCGCAGGTCAGCCTGGATCTGGTCAAGCCCTGCCGGGGCCGGCGGAGGAGCGACCGCACCGCCGCCGATGGTGATCGGTGTGGGATTTGTGGCTTGCTGCACTTCCGCCGGCGTCGCAAAGCGGACCGGGAACGTGCACGATGCCAGGACAAGAGCCGTGCCTGCGGCGGCCAGCGCGATGCTGCTCCGGGCGCGCGCCACAGCTCCGAAGGGCACTCCCACAACGCGGAGTCTCCTTCGCGTGGCTTAGACGCAATCGAGAGCATCCTGGGAGTCCGATGAGAAAAGATTCGCTCCGCCGGTGGCGATGA
>Ga0209156_10004054_pt1 | contig 10745 bp, 8 predicted proteins | sample GraSoiAngelo_124_FD_185881 | JGI IMG/M metagenome (GOLD analysis project Ga0209156, IMG submission 185881) | Grasslands soil microbial communities from the Angelo Coastal Reserve, California, USA - 14_0927_05_20cm (SPAdes) (version 2) | ecosystem: Environmental > Terrestrial > Soil > Grasslands ...
AGACGGCTTCGGTGGGTTGCTGACCGCACTTCAGGCGAAAACAACGAACCGCAGGCCCTGCTCGAGCGAAGAGCCAAGACCATGGGCTCAACAGATGGGCCTTATATACGGTCTAGAACGCCCACATGGTAAACCAAATGGGCACATCGCCGCGGCGCCGAAGTCAGCGTGCTATTCTCTTCAACCGAGGGGTAAAACGCGAATGAACAAGCACCTTCGAACCCGCTTTGCCAGCCGCACGACTCCAAGGGTCATTTTCTTGTTGCTGGTAGCCGCACTTTCCCTGAGTTGCGTTTCTCCCGCTGCGCCACAAAAAGAAAAGAAAAAGAAGACCGACACGGCTTCGTCCACGGACAGCTCCAAGATGCTGATTCCCTTGACCGACGAACAGCAGATTGATTACACGCTGTCGGAAATGCTGGGCGCATGGCAACTCGGGGATAGCCAAAAGCTCCGCCAGGATTACGCCGACGATGTTGCCATTGTGAACGGCTCGTGGGCGCCGCCGATTCTCGGCTGGACCAACTATCTTGCCGTTTACCAGCAGCAGCGTGCGCGCATGCAGCAGGTGCGCATGGATCGCACAAATACCTATATCAAAGTGAATGGTATGGTGGGTTGGGCGTGCTACCAGTGGGATTTCGCAGCAGTTGTGGATGGTCAGCAGACAGAATCCCAAGGCCAGACCACCGTAGTACTCGAGAAGCGCAACAACCACTGGGTCATCGTGCTTAACCACACCTCGCTCGCGCCGAGGGTCCCCCAGGCCACTCCAGCAAACGCGCCTTCAGGGCAGCAACAACCTGCCAAGCCGTCGCCGCGCTGAAACTCGCCAGCAAACTATGGAGACCTAGAAAAGACCTTTTAGCCCTTCCTTGAGCCACATTCCAGCAATCAACAACAGCAGAACGCCTGCCAGGATGCCGGTCCCCAGGATGGGCCGCGAGAGCGCGTTGATTTTCGCAACCAGCTCCCGCTGCTCTTTGGCCATATGCTCTTCAGCCGCGTCGAGAAAGATTTGATCATCTTCGTGGCTTGCGAGCAGGCTGCGTCGAAGCAACAGAACTAAGAATACAGCGGTAACGACTCCCCAGACGATCAGCAGGTACAGCAATGGCCCCGTTAGTTGTTGATCCATGGTGAACCTCCCGTTGGACCGATCCGCGTTGCCGGCCGGGCCGGCAAGGGGTTTGCTTGTATCGATGGGGCGAGTATAGCACTCTGGATTAGAAATTCTAGTGCTGAGAATTATCAAAAATCATCAAAACGCCTGCTCTTCGAGATGAGCTCGCTTGCCTTAAGACCTGGCCGAACGGCGGCTGGATACGGTGGGATGGCCATGCCTCCGCGGCCTAGTGGGGCACCTCCTTTCGCCGGCCCCCGTTCGCGCTGACGCTGACGCTTCAGGGTCTAGCACCCCACAGAAATTTCGCTCTCGCAAACCTCTACGCCCAGCAGATAACTCCTTTAGCAGCAAGGCATTATGAGTAGTGAACAATTTCCGCTGCTGCGCTACGATTTCCACTTGATCCGACGTCCCGACGCGGGTAGTGGGTCAGTTTGGTTATGCAGTCTTGGGCTTGGGCGTGGACATAACGATGGAGGGCTTCGCCACGGCAGGAGTTGCAGGGATAAGTTCGGGGTGAAAGAACAAGTGGATAGGCACGCTAAACTTGCGATACAGATAATGAAGCATCCGCCGACCTACAAGCGGCCCAAACGCCTGCTCTTCGATGTAATCGCCTTTCTGGAGAATATACGTCGAAGTTTTCCGAGTTTCGTCCGCCAATTTAGGGGTTACTGTGACACCCTGACTGGAAAGCACTCCGATGACGATCTCGCGTAGGACTTCCCCGGTTTCGCCCACGAAACAATACCCCTTCAAGGTCAGGCCACTTTTAGCATCTCTACATAGTACACAATACTCTCGAACTTGGCGATCTTGATCGCGTCATTTTCGGTCACCGAATGGATGGAGAGCTGGGAATACTTACTGCTCTCCGATGTGCCCTCGGCGGCTAGAGAGGCATAAAGGGTTTCTTGCCAGACATTGGGGGGTGCGGGTTTCAAGAATTTGGAAAGGTTACCGTAGGCCTTTAAGTGCTGGTGAATTGTTGCAGCTAGGCCGTTTTCAAAATTCTGTTTGGCGTCGTCTACACTAGTGCCTTGCGATGCGTAATCAACGTCCAATCCCTGTGCGAACCAAAGATCGCCATCCTTCAAGATCACCACTTTCAGAGCCTTCACCAAGACGACGTGTAACTGCCCATCCGGGGAAGGCACGTGTAGAGTCTTGTAGGAATCATCTGATCCGGCTTTCTTCGCTTGTGGTGCTTCTTTGACCTTGTCCACGGCTTCCTCCCTTCCATCTCGCCGCATTCGCTTTTCTGGCGATTTGCTGTCGTCGTGAATGAGACAGAGCAGACGCCCTGGCTAAACCACCCAGTTTGCCCACACTCACTTTATACCATTTTTCGTCACTCGCCGTACCTCTTTTAATGTGAATTTGCAAGAACGAAACTCTCTCAATGTGAGATGAAAGTTACGTCACAACATGACCATCAAACTGACCCACTACCTAGGTGGGGTCAAACTTTACCAGTACCCCGACGCGGGGTTCGTTGCTGAAAGAAATCCGGCAATGTAGAATGAAGCCTGTGCCCGAATGGCGGAATTGGCAGACGCGCTGCGTTCAGGTCGCAGTTCTCGCAAGGGAGTGGAGGTTCGAGTCCTCTTTCGGGCACCAATTGCTCTCCATTCGCGAGGCGTCCGAGACTTGCGCGCCACCACGAACCGACGCGACTCCATCACTCGCACCTCAGCGCCACCATCGGATCGACCCTCGTCGCGCGGCGGGCCGGGAAATAAGTTGCCGATAGCGCAACTAGGATGAGCAACGACAGCGCGCCAAGAAAAGTCAGCGGGTCGGTATTCGTCACGCCGAACAGCATCCGCTTGATCAGCGATGCCGACCAGAGCGCCAGCACTAATCCGACGGCGAGTCCAGCGCCAGCAAAACGCATGGCGCGTCGCATGAAGAGCGAAACAATATCTTTGCCGCAAGCACCAAAAGCCATCCGTACGCCAATTTCGGGAATGCGCTGAGTGACGAAGTAATGCATCACCCCGTACACACCGACCGCCGCGAGCAGCAGCGCAAGCGCCGAAAATAGTCCCATCAGCCAAGCCTGAAAACGCCTCGCCGCGGTTTGCTCACGCAGCACGTCCTGCATGGTGGTGATACCGGAAAGGATGACGCTCTTATCGAGCGAACGCAGGGTGCTGCGGATGGTCGGCGCGAGTTGCATGGGGTCAGCGGAGATTCGCACGATCAAGTTAGGCGTGGCTTCTCCCCTTTGCGCCTGAAGCTCGTAAATCTCGGCCATAGGCACGCGTTCGAGACCATGGCTGCGCATATCCGCGACGAGCCCCACAACTGTCACCCACTCATCATTGCGGCCCCGCGGATCGAATCCCTTTAGCCGCTTGCCGATGCTGTCTTCGCCGGGCCAATACCGTTTCGCCAACGCCTGATTAACGATGGCCACGGGAGGGGATTCCCGCCCATCCTGTGTCGTAAAGTATCTGCCTTGAAGCAGAGGGATGGCCATGGCGCGAAAATAATCGCCACTAACCTGCGTCCAAGCCAGCGGTGTCCAACTGTCGATGGGCTCGGGCGGATGTCCTTCGACCTGGCGCAGCGCGTGATTCTGGTTCTCCTCGAGAAAGAAGATGTTGCCGACGGTGCCCACGGCTTGCACCCCGGGTATTTTGTGCAGTCGCTCGCATGCCCGCTGGTAATAATCAGCCATGCGGGCAGGAGGAGTTGCGTCCGGATTGGCAAATTGCACTTTCATCGTGAGTAGGTGATCGGGTTGGAAGCCGGGATCGAGTGCCAGCACTTCGGCAAAGCTGCGGATCAGCAGGCCGGCGCTGGCCAGTAAGACTAGCGAGAGCGCAAACTGAGCTCCCACCAGCAGTCCCTGCAGTCCAAGTGTGCTGCTTGCGGCGATTTGCTGGCCGGTCTTCAGCAACTCATGGGGACCGGCTGCCGAAAATCGGCGCGCCGGCGCCAAACCAAAACCGAGGCCACAAAGCAGCGCGAGCAAAAAACTGAAGACCAGCACAGCGGCATCAATCCGGGTTTCATCAAGACGCGGAACGGTGAGCGGGGAGAGTGCCACGATCAGATGGAGTGCCGGACCTGTGAGTAGCACGCCGGCACCGCCGCCGATGATCCCCAATAACACGGATTCCGTCAGAAGCTGCCGAATGATCCGCGAGCGAGTGGCGCCAATGGCCACCCGCACCGCCAACTCCCGCCGGCGCGCGACGCCGCGTGCGAGAACGAGAGTTGTGAGATTGGTGCAGGCCAGGAGCAGCAGCAGTAGGACGCAGAGCGAAAGCAACAACAGCGGCCTGCGCATTTCGCCGGCGATATACTCATGGAGTCGGCGCACTTCGACGCCCAGCGTCCGGTCGGAATCAGGGTAGTGGAGCGCTTGGCGCGCTGCGATCGTGTCCATCTCCGCCTGTGCGGCTTCAAGAGGCATCTTCGGACTCAATCGTGCGATGACTTGGAATCTGGCAACGCCTTGTGGACGCGTCTGGTTGAATGGATCGCTGGAAGGCTCTTCGTATGGGTTCGTTGTCAACGGCGCCCAGAGTTGCACCTCGCCCTCAACGCGGTTCTCCCAGTGGCCCGCGAGAAAGGGAAAGCGGAACTGAGGCGGCATCACGCCCACCACTCGCCAAGGCTTGCCGTCAATATGGATATCGTGGCCTAGGGCCTCAAGCGAGCCGCCGAAGCGCGATTGCCAGAGTCCGTGACTCAGAATGACCACCCGTTCGCGGTGCTGCAAATCCTCATCGCTAAAGGCGTGACCGAGGAGCGGTTGAACGCCCATGAGCGCGAAGAGATTTGCCGAGACGAACGCCCCTTGGACCTTCTCTGGCTCCTCGCCGGTCAGGGTAACTACCGACCAACCCCGCTTGTAGAAGATAGCTAGATCCTCAAAGGTATGTGCCTGACGGCGCCATTCGAGAAAGTCGCGATAACTCGTGCTTCCGTCGGTAACGGCCCAACCGCGGGGGCGCGAGTCCGTAACCCAGAGCATCGTCAATTGTTCAGGATTCCTATAGGGTAGCGGACGAAGGAGCACGGCGTGCAAAACACTGAAGACCGCAGCATTGGCACCGATACCGAGCCCGAGGATCAGTACCGCAACGGCAGTGAAGCCAGGATTCTTCTGTAGCGTGCGCATGCCATAACGCAAATCCTGGAGGAAGCCTTCCAGGTGGTTCACGCCGCGCGCGTCGCGGCACTCCTCCTTGGCTCGCTCGAATCCGCCAAAGTCCATCCGCGCTCGCCGCAGCGCCTCCGGGCGCGGCACGCCGCTGCGCACCAAATCCTCCGCGACTGCCTCGATATGAAATCGCAGCTCCGTATCCATCTCGCTTTCCATGCGCGAGCGCCCCACAAGGGCGCGCAACCAGGAACGAAAGCGACTCAACAAAGTCATACTTCCTCTGGTGTCCTGTGCAGGATTCCAGCGATGACCTCTGCCATCCGGTTCCACTTTTCGGTTTCGCTTTGCAGCCTGCGCTTTCCGGCCGCGGTGAGACGGTAATACTGCGCCTTTCGATTGTTTTCCGACTCACCCCATTCACTCAGAATCCAACCCTGATGTTCAAGGCGATACCGGGCGGGATACGGAGAGCCTTGCTGAATCTCCAGACGATCTTTGAAGATCTGTTGAATGCGCAACAGCATGCCGTAGCCGTCGAGCGGCCCGAGGGAAACGGCCTTGAGGATCAGCATGTCCAGCGTGCCCCGCAGAAGTTCGAGTTGCTTATCCACGAAAGCGGTCTCTCCTAGATGGACTAGGAATATAGTCATAGCCTCCTAGATTGTCAAGGAGAGAGACCAGTTGCTCATCTCGCCGGCCCTGCGGGCCAATCGCGCCCGATTAGCTGATTGCCAGATTGCCGATTGCTTGCCGATTGCTTGATTGACGATGCGCCGCGCAATCCGCTACGGTGTTGGGCGAGACCGGTCCGCTCTACAACCGAGGTGCTCCAGTGATCTTCTATCTCCTGACGTTTTCATTTCCCGGGTGGCGGCCACACTTGGCCTTCCTGGACACGGCCCAGGCGAACGAGATGATGGCCTTGCGGTGGCTGCACCTCATTTTCGGCATCATCTGGATAGGACTGCTGTATTTCTTCAATCTGGTCCTGACGCCGGCGATGAAAAAATGTGATTCCCAGCTGCGCATCAAGATTTATCCCCAGCTGATGCCCAGCGCCATGGGTTGGTTTCGCTCGTCGGCGCTGGTAACAGTGCTCGTGGGAATGCGCTACTTCAGCATCCATCTGGCCGCGGATGCCAAACTTGCCGGTGATCGCTCGCTGACTGGCAAGTGGTTCGGGTGGTGGCTGCTGGTGTGGCTCGCCGCCTATGTGTTCATTTACGCGCTCCAGCTTCCGGCGAAAGGAATTCTCGATAGCGCCTGGGTACGGATGATTGGAATTTCCGTAGTGGTGGTGGCAGCGTCCTGGCTGGTGCTGGCTTTGAATGGCGGGCCCAATGTTTCAAACGCGCACCTGGCCATCAGCGTGGGCGGGGGACTCGGTTTCATCATGCTTCTGAACACCTGGGGAGTCATCTGGCGGGTGCAGAAGCGTCTCATCGCCTGGGCGCGCACCAGCGGAGAACAAGGTGTGCCGATGCCGCCGGAAGCCGAGCGGCTGATGCGTTGGAACTATCTCACCGCGCGCACCTCCTTCTGGCTGTCCTTCCCCATGCTTTTCTTCATGGGCGCGGCCGGCCATTACCCGTTCCTGAGTGCCGTCGCGCGATAAGAATAGTAAGAGACTTTCATGCCTGAGGAAACGAATTACAACCTGCTAAAGACGGAAACCGGCGTGCCCGTTAAGGCCTGGACCAAGGGTGTGCCTCTCGAAGAGCAAGCGCGCCAGCAGCTTCTTAACGTGGCCCAGCTTCCGTTCATATTTAAGTGGGTGGCGGCCATGCCGGACGTGCACTGGGGCATCGGGGCCACGGTTGGCAGCGTGATTCCGACCCAGGGCGCGATCATCCCGGCTGCGGTAGGCGTGGACATCGGCTGCGGCATGATGGCCGTAGAGACTGACCTAAACGCCCGCGATCTTCCGGACAACTTGAAAGAGATCCGCAACGCGATCGAAAAGGCGGTTCCGCATGGCCGCACGAATCATGGCGGACGCGGCGACGCGGGCGCGTGGCGGGATATTCCTGCGCGCAACAACGAAGTCTGGCAGACGCTCAAACCGCGTTATGACTCCATTTTGGAAAAGCACCCCAAGCTCGATCGGGGCAACCACTCAAATCACCTCGGCACGCTCGGGACCGGCAACCATTTCATCGAAGTGTGTGTGGATGAAGCCGAGCATATTTGGTTCATGCTGCACAGCGGTTCTCGCGGAGTGGGGAACCGCATGGGAAGCTACTTCATCGAAGTCGCGCGGAAGGACATGCAGAGATTTTTCATCAACCTGCCGGACAAAGATCTGGCTTATTTCTCCGAAGGCACCGAGCATTTCGATGACTACCTCGAAGCTGTCGAATGGGCGCAAGACTTCGCCCGCTCCAACCGCCACCTGATGATGGAACAGATCGTCGGTGCGGTCCGCCATTCCGGCGAGGTACGGCCTTTTGTCGCCGAGCTGAAAGCCATCAACTGCCACCACAACTACGTGGCACGCGAGCGTCACTACGGCCAGAACATTCTGGTCACTCGAAAGGGGGCGGTGCGCGCGCGCCAGAGCGATATGGGAATCATTCCCGGCAGCATGGGAGCGCGTTCCTATATCGTGCGCGGCAAGGGCAACGTGGAGAGCTTCCTGAGCTGCAGCCACGGCGCCGGGCGGGCCATGTCCCGTACCGAAGCGAAGCGGCGATTCAGCGTGGAAGACCACCAGCGAATGACAGCAGGCGTGGAGTGCCGCAAGGATGCTGACGTCATCGACGAAACGCCGGCGGCTTACAAGCCCATCGAGGCAGTGATGGCCGCGCAGAGTGATCTCGTGGAAATCGTCCACACGCTCCGCCAGGTGGTTTGTGTGAAAGGTTGACCGGGGATGAAAAAGGGAGGCGGGCCAGGTCGTCCCGCCCCCTTTTCTTTCCCCTCTCGGGGAATCCGGCCAGTCTGACGGAGGGTGACTAGCCGGTCGTGTGTTGGCCTGCCTATATAATCCCGGAAACCTGAAAAAAGTTCCTGAGAAACCCAAGAAAGTGACTAAAATTACGGATGGAAATCAGCGTCGGCCGTCTCCGGCCGCAACACCTATGCCACGACCCTCCCACCTCAACCCCGATAACATATTACGTTTTCTGCAGGTTAGGAGCGCACCCGCGTCCCCGAGCGAGATCGCCGAGGGTCTACATCTGACAAAATCTGACCATGGTCCGCTCTTCAAGATGCTTTCAAAGCTCAAGAAACGCCGTGCCATCGAGGAATTGCCAGGTGGACGGTACGGCCTAGCGAATCGCAAGTCGGACCGGGCGGGCCCCCGCCAGGAACCGCAGGAGCGCGCCAGTGGGCGTCCCCAGGCCACCGCGCTCGCAGGTCGCCTGGAAGTGAAAGGACGCCTGGTTCAGCACCACGACGGCTACGGGTTCGTCGTTCCGGATACGCCCATGCCGCACCTCGACGGCGATGTCTTCATTCCTCGCGAGGCCATCGAAGACGCCATGCACGGGGACCACGTGCTGGCCAAGATTCAGCGTTTGGGCGGCGTCACCGGCGCGCAGCGTGCCGAAGGCCGCATTACACGAATCCTGGGCCGGGCCCATCCGACGGTGGTCGGTTTGTTTCGCTACGGCTCCCAACAAAATGTGGTCCTGCCTTACGATGTTAGAATCCAGCACCAAGTGGAGATTCCCCGCGGCAAGGAACTGACCCCCGGGCTGTCGAAGAAGCTGGGTTTCAGCGGTGCGGACGAAACCAGCATGCCATCGAGACGCATCCCGCGGCTGGAGGAACTGGACGGCGCCGTGGTGAACGTGGAGTTGCTGCGCTATCCGCGGGGAGGCGCACCCGCGACCGGCCGGGTCATCGAGATTCTTGGCCGTCCCGGCGATCTCGGCGTTGATACCGAGATCATCATCCGCAAGCATCATCTGCCGCACGCATTTTCGGCCGAAGTTCGGGATGAAGCGGAGCGTGCCGCGCAGCCCGTGAGTGCAACCGAGCGTGCCGGCCGCGAAGATTTCCGCCACTTGCCGATCGTCACCATCGATGGAGAGACCGCGCGCGATTTCGACGACGCCGTCTTCGTCGAACATCGCGCCGACGGCGGCTGGCACCTCGAAGTCCACATCGCCGATGTAGCGCATTATGTTCGAACAGCCAGCGCTCTGGACCGGGAGGCTCGGCTCCGCGGCACGTCGGTGTACTTCCCTGATCGCGCCGTGGCTATGCTTCCCGAGGCCCTTTCGAACGGCATGTGTTCGCTCAAACCACACGAGGATCGCCTGGTCATGAGCGCGCTCATGGAATTCGACGCCGCCGGCGGCATGAAATCCTCGCGCCTGACTTCCGGCGTCATTCGCTCCGCCGAGCGCATGACCTACACGAACGTCAACAAAGTCCTTGAGGGTGACGCTGAAACGACCGGGCGCTACGCGGCGCTGGCACCCCGCTTCCGCGAAATGAAAGAATTAGCCTTGCTACTGAATGCTCGTCGCAACGAGCACGGCTCTATCGATTTCGATCTCCCCGAACCGGTCATCGAGTTCGACGAAGAGCAGCGCATGACCAACATCACCCGCAGCGAGCGCAATATCGCGCACCGGCTGATTGAAGAGTTCATGCTGGCCGCAAATCGTGCCGTGGCCTCCGAGCTGTTGCACCGCGGGATCGATTCGCTCCATCGCGTTCATGAGCGGCCCGACGCGCGTAAGGTCTTCGAATTCGAAGAGCTGGCGCGGGCCTTCGGTTACTCACTCGGCGTCCGAGACGCCTACCAGCGCGAGGTCGCCGTTCGCCACGGCCGCGTCCCGGCGCCCGCGAAAGCCGGCCGGCCCGACTCTTACGGGCACGGCCGCGACCGCGGCATGAAGGTGGCGCTTCCGGGCCTGGAGCTGCACATCACGCCACAGCATTATCAGCGGTTGATTCGAAAGGTGGTCGGCAAACCGGAAGAACGCATCGTCTCCTACCTCATGCTGCGTTCCCTGAAGCAAGCTCGTTATGCCGCCGAGCCCCTGGGGCATTTCGCTCTTGGCTTCGCCGAATACACGCATTTCACTTCGCCCATTCGGCGATATCCCGACCTCATCGTCCATCGCATTCTGAAGTGGGCTCTCGATCATCCGCACGATGTTCGGAAGACTCCGGCGGTCTCTTTGCCAGCGTCAGAATCCACGCGCTATTCGCGCCGGAACCTCGAGGAAATCGCTTCAGAAACGTCCGAAGCGGAGCGCCGCGCCAACGGCGCCGAGCGCGAGCTGATGGATTGGAAAACCGCCCAATTCATGGAGGAGCATCTCGGCGAGGAATACGACGGGCTGATCATTTCCGTGCAGAAATACGGTTGCTTTGTCGAGCTTTTCGAAGTCTTCGTGGAAGGCCTTCTGCCCATCACCGCGCTGGAGGAATTCGCCAATGCGCGATGCGTGCTTCGCGAGCGCGATCATACCATCGTGGCCATGCCCGGTGGCCGCGGTCCGCGCCGGAGCCACGGCGCACAGCCCCGCCAGC
>Ga0209156_10004058_pt1 | contig 10739 bp, 8 predicted proteins | sample GraSoiAngelo_124_FD_185881 | JGI IMG/M metagenome (GOLD analysis project Ga0209156, IMG submission 185881) | Grasslands soil microbial communities from the Angelo Coastal Reserve, California, USA - 14_0927_05_20cm (SPAdes) (version 2) | ecosystem: Environmental > Terrestrial > Soil > Grasslands ...
ACGGGAAGCGGGGCTGGTGGACCTGGCGCGCGAGCCGGCGCTCTCACGCATCGACATCGTGCCGCTGTTCGAGACGCTCGAGGACTTGGAGCACGCGCCGCGCGTGGTCCAGTCGCTGCTCGACGACCCCGTGTGGCAGCGCCACCTCGCCGCCCGCGGGCGGCATCAGGAGGTGATGCTCGGCTACTCCGATTCCGCCAAGGACGCGGGCCTCTTTCCCTCGGCGTGGGCCCTGTACCGCGTGCAGGAGGAAGTGGCGCGCGCGTGCGCCGGCGCCGGCGTGTCGTGGACGCTATTCCACGGCCGCGGTGGCACCGTGGGCCGGGGCGGCGGCTCGCCGGTGGCGCGGGCGCTCACGGCCCTGCCCCCGGGCACGGTGCACGGCGGCATCAAGATCACCGAGCAGGGTGAGATTGTGTCCCAGAACTTCGGCCTGCCCTCCCTCGCCGAGCGCAGCCTGGAGCTGATGCTCTCCGGCGTGCTGCTGCATCGATTCGAGGACTGGCGCGACGGGCTCGAGCCGGGCGAGGAAGCGCGGTTCCGGGAGATCATGGATCGGCTGGCCGGGGAGGCGTTGCCCCGCTACCGCTCAGCGGTCTACGGCAGCGGAGGGGGCGACCTGTTCCGGTTGTTCCTCGAGACGACGCCGGTGCGGGAGCTGGCGGACGTGCGGTTCGGGTCGCGGCCCGCCTATCGGGCGCTGGGAGATGAAACGATGGAGGGCATCCGGGCGATCCCCTGGGTGTTCGGCTGGACGCAGACGCGGCTGATGCTCCCGGGATGGTTGGGTGTGGGGACCGCGCTCGAAGCCGTGGGCGGCGACGCCGCCGGGCTCGCCCTGTTGCGTCGCATGGCCCACGCGTGGCCGTTCTTCGACGACCTGCTCGCGAAGATCGAGATGGTATGCGCCAAGGCCGACCTCGCCGTCGCTCGGATGTACGTGCGCGAGCTGGGGGGCGCCGGCGACCTGGTGCTGTTCGACGAGCTGGAAGACGAGTTCCGCCGCACGGTGACCGCGCTGCTGCGCATTCGGGAGAGCGATTACCTGATGCGGGACAATCCCATGCTGCAGACGGCCATCGGCCTCCGGAACCCGTACGTGGATCCGTTGTCGCTGTTGCAGGTGACGCTGTTGCAGCGGAAGCGGCACGCCGCGCCGGACGACCCCGCGCTCGGGGCAATCAGCGCGGGGCTCGCGTCGACCTTGAACGGGATTGCTCAGGGATTGCGCAACACTGGCTAGGGGTTGGGGGTTGGGGATTAGGGATTAGGGATTAGGGACTGGGCCTCGTGACCACGGAGGAGTGAACGATGACCAGACGGCGCGATTTCGTGAAAACGTTGGGTGCTGCGGCGCTGGGCTACGCTGTGCGGCCCGGAGGCCCGAGTCCCTACCCCCGAGCCCCGCTGCGCTCGCTCGGGCGCATCGGGCTCGAGCTGTACTCGGTGCGGGACGCGATGCACAAGGATCCCGAGGGGACCCTCGCCGCGGTGCGGGCCATGGGCTACAGCGACGTGGAGCTGCTGTGGTCGTTCGGGAACTTCGGGCGCACGACGGAGCAGGTCCGGGCCTCACTGGATCACGAGGGCCTGCGCGCTCCCTCGGCCCACATCTCGCCGATCATTTTGTTCGTGGGGTGGGAACGCAGTCTCGAGATCGCGCACCGCCTCGGTCACGAGTATCTCATCGTGCCGAGCTTCCCGGAGGAGACGCGCTCGCTCGACGACTGGCGGGAGTGGGCCGACCGCTTCAACGCCGCCGGCGCGGTGGCCCGGCGCGCCGGCATCTGGCTTGCCTTTCACAACGAGCCCGATCACATGACGCCGATCGACGGCAAGGTGCCGTACGACGTGTTCGTGGAGCGCACCGACCCGAAGGTCGTGCGCCTCCAGCTCGACGTCGGCAACATGGTGATCGGAGGGGGCGATCCGTTCGCCTATCTGCAGCGGTATCGCGACCGCTACTGGACCTTCCATCTAAAGGACGTGGTCGCGGACCGCTCGCATGACACCGTGCTAGGCACGGGGACGGTGGATTTCAAGCGGCTGCTGGCCGCCATTCCCGACGTCGATCGCAAGTTCTGTTATGTAGAGCAGGAGGGCCAGGAAGACCCGCTCGGCAGCGCGCGGAAGGACTGCGAGTTCTTGAAGAAGCTCGAGTTTTAGCGGCAGGACCCGAACCTCCGACCAACAGCTTGCAAGACGGCCCGGCCGGTGGTAGTCGACACCGGCCGGTGGCGTTTCAAGCGCTTAAGCTCCGCTCGGCGCCGCCGGAAGGGCCGGGTCGCCGCCGATTTGGGCCCTGCCTGTGGCCCTGTCCTAACGTCCTGGAAGCTTGACCGTCAAGCCGACCGAGAGGATGACGTCGTCTTGGAACTTGTTCGTGGGAGATACAGCCTCGATGATGTTGCACACTTGATTCCCCAAGCCGCGGCACTGGGACCCCTGGTACGTGCCACACCCGGGGTACTCTCCATTCACGTAGAGGCCCGCGGGATACATGTAATTCTCGGCATCGAGCCGAAGCGCCAGCCCGCCTCGGCCGAACGCGAAGCCCGCGCCGCCGCTCACGACACCCGCGAAGCGACTCGTTCCGCAGACGCTTCGAAGCGTTGTCCCCCGCTCCAAGTATGCACCACCGCCCCGGGACACGAAGCCAACGCCGCCGCCCAGCCGCAGCCAGGGAGACCCGCCCCCGGTTGGGCTGATCCGCATGAGCGCTCGGGCGCTCGCCGTGATGACGTGGGCAGAGCCATCGGCGAGCTGGATGGCGACAGCGGACAGATCACTCGGGGAATAGCCGAGTGTGGCTTCAGCGCCGAGGCGGCTACTCCACCACAGCGTCAGACGACCACCCAGGGTGACCCCCGCCTTCTGCTTCAACGAAAGCTGGGGGCTGTAGCCCCACACGTTGCCGGGTGGTGGATGATCCACCAGGTTCTGCGTGGGGAGGTAGACGCCGGCATACGGGGCGAACTCAACGTTGACCTGCGCCGCCACAGAAGGCAGGGCGAATAGCTGGCCGAGCCCAGCGACGAGGCATCGGAACGTGGACGGGCAACCGGGGACGGCGCACCTCCTGCTTGCCGGAGGGAACGACAGCGTAACTTGATGCGCCCGGGAGGATTCGAACCTCCGACCAACAGCTTAGAAGGCTGCTGCTCTATCCACCTGAGCTACGGGCGCGCGATTACCTCACAACAACATAGACCGGGTAGGCTGCCGGTCAATCGCTACAGCCACAAGACACTCACAAGCCCGCCCCGATCACCGCTGCGTTCTGAACCTGCGCGCCTTCGCCAGAAACACGCGCTGCGGCTACCGCACAACAACGCGCCGCTCGACGACGGTATCCCTGCCAACGACTCGGACAGTCCCGATGCCAGGCTGCGAGAAATGAATTACCACGGGTCGACGAGCCATCCATGCGACGGCTGGGCACGCCTCGTTGTCCTGCATCCGAACGAGAATTGAATCGAAGAGGCGGATAGTCACGAGGAGGTCGTCGGACGCGACCTGGGGTGCCGCGCGACGTGTGCAACCGCCACCCTTCGTCCATACAGCCACCGTCTCGGGCACACCAGCCGTGACGGTGTCCGGTATCTGGACGGCGGGCAGGGTTGCTCGGTCGGTCCCTATGGGCGATGGCTCGAGCCGCCAATCCGACTGGAAGATCGCGCACGCGGCCATGCAGGCAGATACGAGAGAAAGGCGGAGCATCAGGTATGAGGCGGGAGCCGCATGATCGCTCGTAACCGCTGGGGCTGTCAACAGTGAGACCGTACCCCCCATGCAGACAGTGCCCATGGCAACGCTGGTGTCGTACCGCCTTGCGCCGGCGCGCGTGCCGCCTGCAGGTTACGCGCCATTGATAAAGTCGGGACACGAGTCACCCCCAAGACGCCGACACGAGGGCCACATGAGAGGTCTTACCCGCCGCTTAGCGCTGATCTCCGGTTTCCTCCTCATCCACCAGCCCGCCCCCGCTCAGCAGGGCACTCCCGGCCCCGTCACCACCGCGTTCCGGTCGGACGCGGAGCGGCTGGCTCGCAACCTCGTGGCCGCCGCCGACGACATGCCGGCAACCAAGTATCAGTTCAAGCCCACACCGGCGCAGATGAGCGTCGCCGAGGTGGTGCTGCACATCGCCGGAGACAGCGAGTTCGGCTGCGCGGCGCTGGGCGGGGCGAAAGCCCCCGCCGAGCCCAAGCTGACTCCCGTGGATAGCGTGCCGAAGCTCGTGGCCCGGCTCACGCGATCCTTCGCGTTCTGCCGCACCCAAATGGCCAAACTCAACGACGGCGGGTTAGGCGACAAGATTCCGGGGTACGACGGGCAAACCACTCGGGCGGCGATGATCTTCGAGCTGCACGAGGACTGGGCCGACCACTACAGCCAGTTGGCCAATTACCTCCGGCTGAACGGCATTCTGCCCCCGACCGCGAGGGGCGCAAAGTAGACAAAGTGACGTCTTCGAATTTGGTACCTGGCCGCGAACGCCTTATCCTTGGGCGGCGCGCCTCCAGGAGATCACCCATGCGCCTCGCCCGCTTCCTCACGCCGGCCCTCGTCCTCGTGCTGCTCCCCACGCTCCGCCAGGCAGACCGCCCCGACGACGATCCGCCCAGCCGGGTCGGTCGCCTGAGCTTCCTCTCGGGCAGCGTCTCGTTCCGCCCCGGCACCGTGGACGACTGGACCGACGCCACGATCAACTATCCGCTGCACGCGGGCGACCACCTCTGGACTGACGCCGATGCCCGCGCGGAACTGACGCTGGGATCGAACGCCGTACGGCTCGCCCCCCAAAGCGCCTTCGGCTTCCTGGCGCTCGACGACCGCACGACGCAAGTGCGCCTCTCGCAAGGCGCGCTCGAGGTGCGGGTGCGGAACCTCGGCGACGACGACAGTTTCGAGATCGACACGCCGACCGGCGCCGTGTCGCTGCTCCGCCCCGGCACCTATCGGGTCGACGTGAACCCGACGGGCGACACCACCACGGTCACCGTGCGTCACGGCCAGGCCGACGTCACCGCCGCCGGCTCGGCCTTCCCGGTGCAGTCGGGGAACGCCGCCGTCGTGGCGGGCGGCGACTCGCCGAGCTACGACATCCGTGAAGCGCCCCGGCCGGACGACTGGGAGGACTGGTGCGCCACGCGCGACCGCCGCTGGGACGACTCGCGCACGGCTCACTACGTGTCGCGGGAAACGATCGGCTCCGAGGACCTGGACGAGAACGGCGAGTGGCGCGACACGCCCGACTACGGGCATGTCTGGGCGCCCCGGACCACGATCGTGGGATGGGCGCCCTATCGCTACGGGCGCTGGGTCTGGGTGGAGCCGTGGGGTTGGACCTGGGTCGACGACGCCCCGTGGGGCTTCGCGCCGTTCCACTACGGCCGCTGGGTGTACTGGGACGGCGGCTGGGTGTGGGTGCCGGGCCGGCGCGTGGCGCGCCCGGTGTACGCGCCCGCGCTCGTCGTGTTCGTGGGCGGAGGAAGCTTCGGCGTGGCGTGGTTCCCGCTCGCCCCGGAGGAGCCCTACGTGCCGGCATATCACGTGAGCAACACGTACATCCGCAACGTCAACGTGACGAACGTCAACGTGACCAACATCAACGTGACGAACGTGAACGTGGCGAACATCCAATACCGCAACCGCGGCGCGCCGGGTGCGGTCACGGTCGTCTCGCGGGAGACGTTCGTCCGGTCGCGTCCGGTGGACAAGGGCGTGATCGTCGTGCCACGCGAGCGGCTGGACCAAGCGCGCGTGGTGGGCAGCACGGCGCGCGTCGTCCCCGACCGGCACAGTGTGCTGGGGCGCCCCGACAACATCACGGTGCGACGACCCCCGCCCGTCGTGACCACGCGCGAGGTGGTCGTGCGTCGCGAGCCCCCGCCACCCCCGGTGCCGTTCATCAGGCGCGAGCGTGCCCTGCGCGCTCATCCCGGCCGGCCGCTCGATGAGACGACGCTCGGCGCCCTGCGGGCGCAAACGCCGCCGGCCCGAACGAAGCCGCTGGTGCGACCCGCCGTACCCGTCGCGCCGGAGAACGGCCCCACTCCCGTCCTCCGCCCCACCCGGGAGGGTCTCCCGCCGCCTCGCTCACTGCCGCCCACCGTGCCCTCCGAGCGGGCGGCGCTGGAGCAGCGCCCCGGCCGGAGCGAGCGCCCCGAGCGTGGGGAACGCCCGCGTCCCGCAGCCCGGCCGGCTGAGCGGCCCGCACCCGCCGAGCGCGCCCGGCCCGAAGCCCAGCCGGATCGCGAGCGCCCGGCGCCCGAGCGCCGCGCGCCGAGAGGTCGCGCGGCCGAGCGCGATACGACGAAAGAGAAGAAGCCTTAGATTCCGAGCCGGCCCATGGAAACGAAGCGGCGATACGAGCACGCGGCGTCACCGGGAGGGAACCTCCCTGCGTCGACGTCGCCCGAGCGGGTGCTGCGCGTCGTCCCGCCCCCGGAACCCGGGCGGAACCCCGGCACGCCCCTCGACCTCGACCTGGTGCGCGCGCTGCGCGTGAACCGGAGTGCGGTCGAGCGCCGCGCCGCCACGATCCCCACCCGCCGCACGGTAAAGAAAGAATGGCAGGCCGCCTGGCTGCTGCGGGCCATCACGTGCATCGACTTGACCACGCTTCAGGGCGACGACACACCCGGCAACGTGCTGCGGCTGTGCGCCAAGGCACGGCAGCCCGTCCGCCACGACCTGATCGCGGCACTCGGCGCAGCCGATCTGGGGGTCAGGGTCGGCGCGGTGTGCGTGTATCACGCCTTCGTCTCGGCGGCCGTCAAAGCCCTCGAGGGCTCCGGCATCCCTGTGGCGGCGGTCTCGACTGGGTTTCCGGCGGGGCTCAATCCCCTGCCCCAGCGGGTTGACGAGATTCGCGCATCCGTGGCCGCTGGTGCCCGGGAGATCGACGTGGTGATCACCCGGGCGCACGCGCTCACGGGAGACTGGGAGACGCTGTACGACGAGATTCGCGCGTTCCGGGACGCGTGCGGCCAGGCTCACATGAAGGTGATCCTCGGCACGGGCGACCTCGCGACGCTCGGGAACGTGGCGCGCGCCAGCCAGGTCGCGATGATGGCGGGCGCGGACTTCATCAAGACATCCACCGGTAAGGAGACCGTCAACGCCACCCTCCCTGTCGGCGTGGTGATGACGCGGCAGATCCGTGATTATGCCGAGCGCACCGGCCAGGCGGTCGGCTTCAAGCCCGCGGGCGGGATCCGCAAGGCCAAGCAGGCCCTCGACTGGCTCATCCTCATGAAGGAAGAGCTGGGCGATCGCTGGCTGCGTAACGACCTATTCAGGCTCGGCGCGTCGGCGCTGCTCACCGACATCGAGCGACAGCTCGAGCACTTCGTCACAGGTCGGTACTCCGCGGCTCATCGCCACCCCATGGTCTAGTCGGGAAACGGGAAAGGGGAAATGGGAAAAGTGACGACCGTCTCCGAGATCTTCGAGACGATGGCGTACGGGCCAGCGCCCGAGAGCGACAAGCAAGCGCTCGAATGGCTGGAGCGGCACGGGCGCGCGTTCGGGCTGTTCGTGGGGGGCCGGTGGGACCAAAGGCAAGAACGGCGACGCGTTCGACGTCATCAACCCCGCCACTACCGCGCTGCTGGCGCGCGTCACCCAAGCGGGCGAGGGGGACGTGGACGCCGCGGTCGCGGCCGCCCGCAAGGCCCTGCCCGCCTGGTCCGCGCTCCCGGGCCACGCCCGCGCGCGTCACCTGTACGCGCTCGCCCGTGCGGTGCAGAAGCACGCCCGGCTCTTGGCGGTGCTCGAGAGCCTCGACAACGGCAAGTCGATCCGCGAGACGCGCGATCTCGACGTCCCGCTCGTCGCCCGCCACTTCTATCATCATGCGGGCTGGGCCCAGCTCGCGCAGTCCGAATTCGCGGGCTATGGGCCCGTGGGCGTGGTCGGGCAGATCGTGCCCTGGAACTTCCCCCTCTTGATGGTGGCGTGGAAGGTGGCCCCGGCGCTCGCGGCCGCCAACACCGTGGTGCTCAAGCCCGCCGAGTTCACACCGCTCACGGCGCTCTGCCTCGCCGAACTGGCGCACGAGGCCGGTCTCCCGGCGGGCGTGCTCAACGTCGTGACGGGCGACGGCCGCACCGGCGAGCTGATCGTCCGACACCCCGACGTGGACAAGATCGCGTTCACGGGCTCGACCGAGGTGGGCCGCATCATTCGGAAAGCGACGGCGGGCTCGGGCAAGAAGCTCTCGCTCGAGCTCGGGGGCAAGAGCCCGTTCATCGTGTTCGACGACGCCGATCTCGACAGCGTGGTCGAGGGCGTGGTGGACGCGATCTGGTTCAACCAGGGGCAGGTGTGCTGCGCCGGGTCGCGGCTGCTGGTGCACGAGGGGATCGCCGACCGGCTGGTGGCGAAGCTACGCGCGCGCATGGAGAAGCTGCGGGTGGGTCCTTCGCTCGACAAGGCGATCGACATGGGGGCGATCGTCGCGCCGGTGCAGCTCGAGCGCATCCGTACGCTCGTCACCCGCGGCGTGGAAGAAGGGGCGACGCTGTGGCAGCCATCCTGGGCGTGTCCCACGGACGGCTATTTCTATCCGCCGACGCTGTTCACCAACGTGTCGCCCGCGGCCACTATCGCCCAGGTCGAGATCTTCGGACCGGTGCTCGTGGCGATGACGTTCCGCACTCCGTCGGAGGCCGTGGAGCTAGCCAATAACACGCCCTACGGGCTCGCCGCGAGCGTGTGGACGGAGAACATCAACCTCGCGCTCGACGTGGCGCCCAAGATCAAGGCGGGCGTGGTGTGGATCAACTGCACGAACCTGTTCGACGCGGCATCGGGGTTCGGCGGGTACCGAGAGTCGGGGTTCGGGCGCGAGGGCGGGAAAGAGGGGATGTGGGAGTACCTCAAACCGCAGCGGGAAGAGCGAAGCGGGAAGCGGGAAGAGGCGTCGAAGAAGCCGGCCCCGAAGCGAGCCTCGCGGAGCACTCTTCCCGCTTCCCGCTTCCCTGTTCCCCCGATTGACCGGACGTACAAGCTGTTCATCGGCGGCGCGCAGGTCCGCCCCGATCAGGGCTACAGCCGCAAAATCGTGGGTCCAGGCGGTGCACTACTCGCCGAAGTCGCCGAAGGAAACCGCAAGGACATCCGCAACGCGGTCGAGGCGGCGCACGCGGCGGCAACGTGGGCGCACACCAACGGCCACGCCCGCGGGCAGATCCTCTACTATGTCGCCGAGAATCTGGCGGGACGGGCGGCGGAGTTCGCCGGGCTCGTCGAGGCCATGACGGGCCAGGGCGAGGCGTCGGCCCGAGAGGAAGTGGACGCGGCGGTCGCGCGATTGTTCTCGTACGCCGCCTGGGCCGACAAGTACGACGGCGCGGTGCATCAGACGCCCATCCGGGGCGTCACCCTGGCGATGAACGAGCCCATCGGGGTGATGGGGATCGCCTGTCCCGACGAGCACCCGCTGCTCGGTCTCGTGTCTCTGGTTGGCCCTGCCGTCGCGGTCGGCAACTCGGTGATCGTGGTGCCGTCGGAGGCGCAGCCGCTGGCGGCCACGGAGCTGTACACGGTGCTCGAGGCGTCGGACGTGCCCGCCGGCGTGATCAACATCGTCACCGGGGCCAAGGACGTTCTGGCGAAGGTCCTCGCCGAGCACGACGACGTCGACGCGGTGTGGTATTTCGGGAATCGGGCGGCCGGCGCCGACGTGGAGCGGGCGTCGGCGGGAAACATGAAACGGACGTGGGTCGAGTGGGAGCCGAGGGACTGGATGGAGGGTGAAGGCAGGGAGTTCCTGCGACAGGCGACGCAGGTCAAGAACATCTGGATACCCTATGGAGAATAGGAAAGGCAAAGACTAGACGCACAGACGCAGAGGGGTGAACAGAAAAGAGGGGCCAGGACTACATGTCCTGGCCCCTGTTCTCTTCACGCCGCCAGGCGTTTCCCGTCGGCGGGTGCGTGCTTCGGCTTTGTCAGCTTCCAGCGATTGCAGATGGGACAGCCGAAATAGGTCCGGCCGAGCCAGTCGGTTTCATATTGCTGCGGGTGGCGGCAGGGCCGGCGCGGCGCGGTTCGGCGAGGCTTCCTGCGCATTGTGTTCTCCTCCGCTCGGGCTGCATCGGTGAGAACACCCGGGGCCGCCCGGCGGTTCCACCAAGCCAGGGGCCGGGGGTCAGCCGCCCGTCTTCACGATCGCCCATCCCAGGTTCGCCATCACCCGGACCAGCCACCCCAGGCGGTCCAGGTCGACGGGCTTCGTGAGGAAGGCGTCGGCGGCCAGCGCCGCGAGGTGCTCGCGCTCTTCTTCGGAGGCCGTGAGGACCACGACGGCCAGCCCGCGCAGCTGGGGATCCTCCCGGATCCGCAGCAACACGTCGCGACCGTCCAGGCCCGGGAGGTTGAGATCGAGCAGCACGAGGTCGGGCCGGGGAGCGTCCTGGTGGGGGGGCTGGCCGCGCAGGAACGCGAGCGCGTCGGTCCCGTCGGTCACGGTCCAGACCTGGTTTCGCACCTTGGCGCGCTCGAGCGCCCGCAGGGTCAGCTCGACGTCGTCGGCGTTGTCCTCGACGAGCAGGATATTGATGGGGCGGGTATCCGGCATGAGGCGATTGGGACTAGAAGCCTCGGTCGTGCATGACGACGCGCAGTTGCAGCACCGTTACCGCTAGCCGGCCGAGGAAGTCCGGGCCGGGATCGGTCGCGAGGCGGGCGCGAACACCCACCCACACGGTGGGCGTATTGAAGACGGT
>Ga0209156_10004062_pt1 | contig 10733 bp, 10 predicted proteins | sample GraSoiAngelo_124_FD_185881 | JGI IMG/M metagenome (GOLD analysis project Ga0209156, IMG submission 185881) | Grasslands soil microbial communities from the Angelo Coastal Reserve, California, USA - 14_0927_05_20cm (SPAdes) (version 2) | ecosystem: Environmental > Terrestrial > Soil > Grasslands...
GTCGTACTCGCTGCCGGTGGTCGCGCCCACCACGCGGATGTCGCCGCGCACCAGCGCCGGCTTGAGCATGTTCGCCGCATCCATCGCCGCCCCGAGGGCGGTCCCCTGCCCGATCAGGTTGTGCAGCTCGTCCACGAACAGGATGAGGTCGGGATCGGCCGAGAGGTCGCGCACCAGGCGGCGGATGCGCTCCTCGTACTGCCCGCGGAACGCCGTGCCCGCGAGCAGGGCGACGTGGTCGAGCGCGAGGATGCGGGCGTCCTTGAGCGCGGGCGGGACGTCGCCCGCCGCGATGCGCTGCGCCAGCCCCTCGACGATGGCCGTCTTGCCCACGCCCGCCTTGCCGATGAGCGCGGGATTGTTCTTGCTCTGGCGCAGCAGGATGTCCACCACGCGCGCCACCTCCGCATCGCGGCAGCGCACCGGCTCGAGGTCTCCGCGGCGGGCCAGCGCGGTCAGCTCCACCCCGACGCGCTCGAGCACGTTGCCGGAGTCGAACAGGCCCTCGAACCCCTCACCCATCGGTCACTCGCCGTGCAGAAAGTGCTGATACCAGGCGATGATGGCGTCTCCCATCACGAACGTCACCGCCGCCCCCAGGGCGAGGAATACCCCGAACGGCACCAGACGCTTCTTCTTGAGCGACAGCGGGACGAAAATCAGGCTGCCGAGCAACGCGCCGAGGAACACGGTGAGGAGCACGCCCTTCCATCCCACGAACGAGCCCACCATCGCCATCATCTTGATGTCGCCGCCCCCCATCGCCTCTTCTTTGAACGCCCACTGCCCCGCCTGGGCCACCGCGAACAGCAGCGCGAAGCCCACCGCTGCGCCGAGCACGGCGTTGAGGAAGCCGTCGGCGCCGCCCGCGAGGGACAGGGCGAGGCCCAGCACGAGGCCGCCCCAGGTGTATTCATCGGGAATGAGGTAATGCCGCCCGTCGGTGACCGCGATCCCGAGCAGGATCGTGCCGAACAGCGCGGCGGCGAGCGCGTGCAACGTCATCCCGTAGAGCAGCACCGCCGCCACCCAGATCGTGCCCGCCGCCGCCTCGATGATGGGGTATTGCCGCGAGATCGGCTCCCCGCACCGGCGGCAGCGGCCCTTCAACAGCAGCCACGAAACCACCGGGATGTTGTCGCGCCACGCGATGGGCTGCTTGCAGCGGGGGCAGGTGGAAGGGGGTTTGACGAGCGACATGTCGGCGGGGAGGCGTACGATGCACACGTTCAGGAAGCTCCCGAGACACAGTCCCAGGATCGCCGCGGCGACGAGCAGGATCGGGTCAGCGGCCACGCGTCACCTCGTAGAGCAGAATGCCCGCCGCCACCGCGACGTTGAGCGACTCCGCGCCCTGCGCCAGCGGAATCGCCACACGCTGCGCGGCGATGGCGTTGAGCTGCGGCCGGATCCCGGCGCCTTCGTTGCCGACGATCACGGCGATGGGACCCCTCCCCCCTCCCCCGTCCGCCGTCCCGGCCGCACGATGCAGCGGCGTGCCGTCCGCTGCCGCCGCCCACAGCGTGACCGCGTTGGTGCGCGCCCAGGCGATGAACCCCGCATCGTCGAGCGAGACGACCGGGTGGCGGAAGGTCGCCCCCATCGCCGCCCGCAGCGCCTTGGGGCCGATCGGGTCGGCCGTGCCGCGCAGCACCACCGTGCCCGCGGCGCCCAGCGCGTGCGCCGTGCGAATCAAGGTGCCGACGTTGCCGGGGTCCTGCACGCCGTCGATCACGAGCGCCACGGCCCCCGGCGGGGGAGCGAACTCGGCCGCAGCCCAGCGTCGCGGCTCGATCACCGCGATGATGCCCTGCGGCGTCTCCGTGTCGGCGAGCTGCCCGAACGTGCGGGCGCCGATCTCCTCCACCGGGATCGCGTGCCGCTCGAGCTCGGCCACGAGCTCCACGCCCCGTGCCGTGCGCGCCAGGTCGGGAGCGACCAGGGCGCCCTGGAACGGCAGGCCTGCGGCCAGCGCCTCCTCCACCAGTCGCACGCCTTCGATCAGCGCGAGGCCGCGCCGGCCGCGCGCCTTGCGGCGTTGGAGATCGCGGATCGTCGATGGCAGATTACTGGCGATGGGTCTCCTCGCGCGTTTCCGGCGGCGCCCGGGCCTTCAATATGTCGAGAAGCGGCGGACGGGCGCTACGTGAAGATCGCCCTCACGATCGCAGGCTCGGATTCGGGCGGGGGCGCCGGGATCCAAGCCGACTTGAAGACCTTCCACCAGTTCGGCGTGTTCGGGACGAGCGTGATCACCGCGGTCACGGCGCAGAACACGGTGGGCGTGCTCGCCTGGGAGCCCGTGTCGGAGGCGCTGGTCACGCGCCAGCTCGACGCGCTCGCGGCCGATCTTCCCCCCCTCGCCGTGAAGTCCGGTATGCTCGCGTCCGCCGCCCTGGTGGAGACGGTCGCCGCCGGGATCGCCCGCCACCGCCTTCCGAACTACGTGCTCGATCCGGTGATGGTCGCGACCTCGGGCGATCGCCTGCTGGACGAAGATGCCGAGCAGCTCGTCGCCCGGCGTCTGCTTCCGCTCGCCACGCTGGTCACGCCCAATCTCGACGAGGCCGCGATCCTCGTGGGCGAACCCGTCGCCACTCCGGAGGCGATGGAGCGCGCCGGCGGCGCGCTGCTGCGGCGCGGGGCGCGCGCGGCCCTCGTGAAAGGCGGACACCTCTCGAGCGACCAGGTGGTGGACGTGCTCGTCACCGACCGGGGCCCGCGCCGCTTCACCCGGCCGCGGCTCGACACGACGTCGACACACGGCACCGGCTGCACGCTCTCGGCGGCGGTCGCGGCGGGCCTGGCGCTGGGCCGTCCGCTCGAGCGGGCGGTCGGCGACGCCCTCGACTTCGTGCACCGCGCCATCGCCGCCGCTCCGGGGCTGGGGAGCGGGCGCGGCCATGGGCCGCTCAATCATTTCGTGCCGGCCCCGCCGCGTCCACCCACCGAGGGGTTGTAGGTGCCCCGCTCGTTTCTCACGGCGCGCTGGTGCGACGTGCTGCTGCTCACCTTCGAAGCGCCCGCGGACCTGATCGGACGCCTGGTGCCCGCGGGGGTCGAGCCCGATCGTTGGAACGGCCGGACCCACGTGAGTCTCGTCGCGCTCGGCATGCGCCGCGTGCGGCTGCGCGGCTGGCCGGTGCCCGGGTTCTCGGCGCACCTGCAGGTGAACTTCCGCACCTACATCCGGTATCGCGGGGAGCCGGGCGTGTGGTTCATCCGCGAGTTCGTGCCCAGCCGGCTGCTGGCCGCGGTGGCGTGGCTCAAGTTCGGGGAGCCCTTCGGCACGGCGCCGATCCGCGTCCGCGTCGAGGAGCAGGAGTCGAGCGTTCGCGCCTCCTATCAGCTCGAACGGCCCGAGCTCGGGTGGCACCTGACCATGGCGGGATCACGCGCCACCCACGTCCCGCCGCCCGACAGCGCCGAGCACTACTTCAAGGAGCGCGTGCTGGCCTGCCGCGTGCGCCGGGACCGCGGGCTCGGTGTGTTTCGCGTCGAGCACCCGCCCTGGGCCGTCCGCGAGGTGACCGCGGTCGACTACCGGGTGGATTTCGGCTTCCTCTACGGCGCGGACTGGCGCTTCCTCAACGACGCGCGCCCCGTGTCGGCAATCTTCGCCCCGGGGTCCGACGTGACGGTGTACCCGCCGGTCAGAGCCCCTTCAGCACGCCCCTGATCAGACGCTCCAGCTGGCCCGCCACGCGCGCGCCGGCCTCGAGCACCTCGACGTGCGACAGCTTCTGCGCCGACAGACCCGCCGCGACGTTCGTAACGCTCGAAAACCCGAGACAGCGAATGCCCCGCGCCCGAGCCGCGATCACCTCCGGCACCGTGGACATCCCCACCGCATCGGCCCCGAGCCGCTCGAGCATCCGGATCTCGGCCGGAGTCTCGAACGAGGGCCCGAGCAGGGCGGCGTACACGCCTTCTTCCAGGACGATCCCCTCGGCGAGCGCCACGCCCCGCGCGCTGGCGCGCAGCGCCGCATCGTAGGGATCGCTCATGTCCGGGAAGCGCTGGTCGCCCTCCACCACCGGCCCCACCAGAGGATTGCGGAACATCAGGTTGATGTGGTCGGCGATCAGCATGAGGGTGGGGGGCCGGAACGTGTGGCGGATGCCGCCCGCCGCGTTGGTGACGATCAAGGTATCCACACCGAGGCGCGCGAACACGCGCGTGGGCAGCGCCGCCAGCTCGGCCGTGTGACCCTCGTATAGATGAAAGCGACCGCTCTGCACCACCAGCGGCACGCCCTCGAGCGTGCCGGCGACGAGTTCGCCCTTGTGCCCCGGCGCCCCGGGCTCCGGGAAGCCCGGAATTGCGGATTGCGGAATGCGGATTGCGGATTGTACTGCGTCGGCGAGCGAACCCAGCCCTGAGCCCAACACGAGTGCGACCCGCGGGCGAAGACTACCAAGCCGCGCGGCGACTGCCTCCGAAGCCCGGTCGATCAGCTCGAGAGCTCGCGCATCCATTCCGCAATCCGCATTCCGCATTCCGCAATCAAAGGAGGATCCCCGCGAGCGTCGCCGAGAGGAAGTTCGCGAGCGTCCCCGCGATCATCGCCCGGAACCCGAGCCGGGCGAGGTCGTGTTTGCGCTCCGGGACCAGTGCGCCGATGCCGCCGATCTGGATCCCCACCGAGCTGATGTTGGCGAAGCCGCACAGCGCGAATGTCGCGATGGTGAAAGACAGGGGATCGAGCTGCGTTTTCACCAGACCGAGATCCTTGTACGCGAAGAACTCGTTCAGCACCATGCGCTCGCCGAGCAAGCCGCCGATAGTCCCCGAATCGTGCCACGGAACGCCCATCGCGAACGCGATCGGGCGGAACATCCAGCCGAGGACGGTTTGGATGTTCTCTGGGAACCAGGCGACATAACCGTGCACCCAGCCGAACCCACCGTTGACGAGCGCGACGAGGGCGACGAAGGAAACCAGCATCGCGATCACGTTGAGCATCAGGTGCAGCCCGTCGGTGGTCCCGCGTGACGCTGCGTCGACCACGTTCACGTCGGTGCGCGGAATCTCAACCCGCACGCCGCCCAGGGTCTGCGGCGTTTCGGTTTCGGGCTCGAGAATCTTGGCCATCATGATGGTGCCGGGCGCGGTCATGATAACCGCGGTGAGCAGATGCCGCGCCTCGATCCCCATGGCGATGTAGGCGGCCATGATCGACCCCGACACGTGCGCCATCCCTGCGGTCATGACCGTCATCAGCTCGGAGCGGGTCATCCCGGAAAGAAACGGGCGGATGGTGAGCGGCGCTTCGGTCTGACCCATGAAGATCGAGGCGGCGACGTTGAGGCTTTCGGCCCCGCTCGCCCCCATGACCTTGTTCATCACGACCGCGAAGGCCTTCACGACGAGCTGCATCACGCCGAGGTAATAGAGAATCGCGAACAGCGCTGAGACGAATATGATCGCCGGGAGTACCTGGAACGCGAAGATGGTGCCGAGACTCGAGTGCTGCTTGCCGATCTCCCCGAAGACGAACGCAGAACCCGCGTAGGAGAAGCCGAGGATCGTCTTCACGAAGTCGCCCAGGAGTTGGAACAGCCATTGCCCGAAGGGCACGAGCAACACGAAGATGGCGAATGCGAGCTGCAGGCCCATCCCCCAACCCACCACCCGCCAACTGATCGCCGCGCGGTTGCGTGATAACCCGATGCCGATTCCCAGAATGAGCGCAATCCCGAAGATTCCGGTGAGGCGCTGCGGAATCGAGCGTGGTGCGGCTTGGGGAGCCGGGGGCAGAACCGCAGGCGGACCCGGATGCGTCGTGTCGGTCGTGGGCTGCTGGTGCACGGCTCCCTGCACTGTGTTCCACACGAACCTCGGCAGCGTGAACACGGCGAGGGCGCACACGAACGCGACACCGAAGGCGACGATGGTACGGCCCGGCGACACTAGAGAGCCTCCAATTCGCTCTGCACGCGAGACACCAACGCCACCTTCTCGAACTCCGGAAGAAACGCGCTCTCGCAGGCGTTCAACACCACGCGGGCGAGGTCTTCCTGCCCGAGACCGCCCTGCGCGTGCGCCAGGAAATACTCGTCCGTGAGCGACACTCCGTCCACCAGCCGGCCGTCGGTATTCAGGGTCACGACGACGCCGCGGTCGAGATAGCGCTTGAACGGGTGCTCGGCGAGCGACGCAACGGTGTGGGTGTGGAGGTTCGACGTGAGGCACATCTCGAGCGGCACGCGGTGCTCGACGACGTACTCGAGCAACGGGCCGTCCTCCCCGAGTCGCGTCCCGTGCCCGATCCGCCGGGCGCCGCACTCGTGCAGGGCCTGTCGGATGGACTCGGGGCCGTCGCCTTCGCCCGCGTGACAGGTGCACGCCATGCCGTGCTGCGCCGCGTACGCGAACGCCCGTGCATGGTCGCGCGCCGGGTAGCCCCGCTCGGGTCCGGCGAGATCGAATCCGACCACGCCCCGGCTAGGGTATTCCGCCGCCGCCCGCGCCAGCTCGAGCGACTCCGCGGGCGGGCGCGTGCGGATCCCGCACACGATCACCCCGACCTTGGTGCCGGTCTCCGCCTCGCCGCGCTTGATACCGGCGAGCGGCGCTTCGATCGCCTGGGCCAGTGTCAGTGCGGGCCGATGCAGCAGCGGCGAATAGCGCACCTCCACGTAGCGCACGCCGTCGGCGGCCGCGTCCAGCACGAACTCGTAGGCGACGCGCTCCAGCGCCGCCGCCGTCTGCATCACCGACAAGGTGATCTCGTACTTGGTGAGGTACTCCTCGAGACTCTTCGCGTGCTTCACCGACAGCGCTTGCGCCAGCCCTTCGGGCGTGTCGGCCGGAAGCCGGATCCCCTGGTCGCGCCCCAACTCGAGCATGGTCTGGGGCCGGAGGCAGCCGTCCAGGTGCACGTGCAGCTCGGCCTTGGGCCAGCGGCGCAGCTGCTCTTTGGAGAGGCGCGGCGGGCCTTGGCGCGCGCTCACTACCACGCGGAAGATCGCCCCGCCCTCCCCCACCGGATCGCCCCCGTCCACCGGACGGCCGACCCCGTCGGTCACGTACGCGACGCCGCGCGTGACCAGGTCGGCAAGGTCGTGGTCCAGCTGCGCGACGGCGTCGCGCACCCGGGCGCCCGGCGCGACGCTCACGGGTCGCTCGTTCACGAACACGCGGATCATGGTGCGCTGAAAATTGCCAAGCGCGAGTGGGTTGCGCTACCTTGGTCCGCTGTGAGCAAGCCCGCGAGCCATCGTATCCTCGTCGTGGACGACGAGCCCGACATCACCGCGCTCGTCGCCTACCATCTGGCGAAGGAGGGCTATCGCGTCACGACGGCCGCGAGCGGGCGCGACGCGCTGCGCGCCGCCCGCGAGGAGCGACCCGATCTCGTCGTGCTCGATCTGATGCTCCCGGGCGTGTCGGGGTACGACGTCCTCACGGAGCTGCGGGGCCGGGAGGAGACGAGAGAGCTCGGCGTGATCGTGCTCACCGCCCGCAAGGACGAGTCCGATCGCATCAAGGGTCTCTCGCTCGGCGCCGACGACTACCTCCCCAAGCCGTTCTCACCGCAGGAGCTGGTGCTGCGCGTCGCGGCGGTGCTGCGCCGCCTCGCCGCTCCGGCCGTCGCCGCCGGTGGGCTGGTCACGGCCGGCCCGATCGCCGTCGACCGTCATGCCCATCGGGTCACCGTGAACGGCGCCGAGGTCGAGCTGACAGCGACCGAGTTCAAGCTGCTCACGACCCTGATCGAGCGCGAGGGACGCGTGCAGAGCCGCGCCCACCTGCTCGAGACGGTGTGGCAGGCCCAGCCCGACATCCAGACCCGCACCGTGGACATGCACGTGCAGCGGCTGCGCCAGAAACTCGGGAGGGCGGGCGATCATATCGAGACCGTGCGCGGCGCGGGGTATCGCTTCCGGCGCCCCGACGCGAGACCCCGCACGCGCGCGTGAAGCTCGCCACGCGGCTGTTCCTCACGACGAGCCTGCTCGCCGCGCTCGCCGTGGCGGGCCTCGCCGTCGCCGCCGACCGCCTGCTGCGGCGCTACCTCGAAGACGAAATCGCCCACGGGCTCGAGCGCGAGGCGCTGCTCGTCGCGACCCTGCTGCCGGCGGATTCGTTGCGCTGGCCCGACTTCGCGCGTCAACTGGGTGCGAGCGTCGGGCACCGCATCACGCTCATCGACCCCGGCGGGCGCGTGCGCGGCGACACCGAGTTCGATCGCGCCTCGCTCGGCGGGCTCGAGAACCATCTGTTGCGCCCGGAGGTGCAGCAAGCGCTGGCGAGCGGCGAGGGACGGGGCACACGCTTGAGCACGTCCACCAACGAGCGTCGCATGTACGTCGCGCTACGCGGCGGACCGCCCGGCCTCGCCATCGTGCGGGTCTCAACCACCTTGGCCGCGGTGGACACGCAGGTGGGCGCGATACAACGTGCGGTGGCACTCGCGGGGTTGGTGGCCGTGCTCGGCGCCGGAGTGCTCGGCTGGATCGTGTCGTGGGAGGTCGCGCGCCCCCTGGTGCAGCTCGGAGCCGCCGCGCGCGCGATCGCCGACGGACGGCGGCCGGAGTTCCCGGACGCGCGCGTCCCCGAGGTCGCCCAGCACGTCGTCGCGCTGCGCGCCATGCACGAGCAGCTCGACGGGCGGTTCGCCGAGCTGGTGCGCGAGCGCGAGGAGACGGCCGCCCTGATCGAGACGATGACCGATGGCGTGCTCGCGGCGGACGCGCGCGGGGCGATCGTCACCCTCAATCGCGCGGCCCGGCGGCTGTTGGGGTACGGCACGGACGATCCCCTCCCCGCTCTGGCCGGCCTGTTTCACGAAAAGGCGGCGCGCGACCTGGTGGAGGCCCTGCTCGCCGGCGGCGAGGCCGAGCCACAGGAGCTCGAGCGGGGCGGGCGCGCGCTGCTCGTGACCGGTCGCGCCCTGCCGAACGGCGGCGCGCTGCTCGTGATCCGCGACGTAAGCGAGCTGCGACGGCTGGAATCGGTGCGCCGCGACTTCGTGGCCAACGTGTCCCACGAGCTCAAGACGCCCCTCACCTCCATCGCGGGGTACGCCGAAACCCTCGCCACGGAGGACGCGGGCAAAGAAACCGAGCGATTCGCCCGCACCATCCTCAACAACGCGCACCGCATGCAGCGGCTGGTGGACGATCTGCTGGACCTGTCGCGCATCGAGTCGGGACGCTGGCAGCCGTCGCTCGAGCACGCCGACGTCGCGGCGATCGCGGCCGAGGCATGGGCCGCGTTCGCCGATCGCGCGCGCGACGCCCGCGTCGACTTCACCGTCACGCCCGCGGCCGGCGGCGACGTGACCGCCGATCCCGACGCGCTGCGCCAGATTTTCACGAACCTGTTCGACAACGCCCTGCGCCACACGCCCGCGGGCGGCCGCATCAAGGTGTCGGTGGACCGGGTCAAGGGAGGGGGCGTCAACGTCGCCGTGGCCGACACGGGCTCGGGTATCGGGCCCGAGCACCTGCCTCGCATTTTCGAGCGCTTCTACCGCGCCGACCCCGGCCGCTCGCGCGAGGAGGGCGGCACCGGTCTCGGCCTGGCCATCGTCAAGCATCTCGTCGAGGCGCACGGTGGGCGCGTCGAGGCGTCGAGCACGCTCGGCAAAGGCACGACCATCCGGATGTTCTTCCCGGGGGACTCTGAGCGGCCGCAGCCCGCCAAGAGTCGTGAGTAAACTCGCGGCTCGGCCCTGTCAGTGAACTGACGGAGACAAGGCCGCTTCAGCGGCAGGGCCGAGTAGCGGCTTCAGCCGCGACTCCGCGCGCGGTGTCCGAGAAGTGAACAACGGGCCGATCGCCCACCTTTACAATAGCGGTCTCACATCCGTGACACATCCGTCACATCGGCGGCCTACCGTCCCCTCGTGCCCGATATTGCCTCCGCAGAGCGGATTCTGGTGGTCGACGACGAAGCCGACATCACGGCGCTCGTCGCCTACCATCTCGCCAAGGCGGGTTACCGCGTCACCACGGCGACCGGCGGGCGGGAGGCGCTCGACGCGGCCCGCGGCGAGCGCCCCGACGCCGTCGTCCTGGATCTGATGCTGCCGGACCTGTCCGGCTACGATGTGCTCGCCGAGCTGCGGCGCCGCGAGGAGACTCGTCAGATCGGCGTCCTGCTGCTCACCGCCCGCCGGGACGAGGCCGACCGCATCCGCGGCCTCTCGCTCGGGGCCGACGACTACCTGCCCAAGCCGTTCTCGCCGCCGGAGCTCGTGTTGCGCGTGGGGGCGGTGCTGCGCCGGCTGCGGGCGCCGGCCGGCGCCGTGGGCGACCGCCTGAGCGCCGGGCCGATCGTGCTCGATACCGCCGCCCACCGCCTGACGCTGGACGGCACGGAGATCGTGCTCACCGCCACGGAGTTCAAGCTGCTGCGCACGCTGCTCGAGCGCGAAGGTCGCGTGCAGAGCCGGGCCCAGCTGCTCGAGACGGTATGGCACGCGCAGCCCGACATCCGCACGCGCACCGTCGACATGCACCTGCAGCGCTTGCGGCGGAAGCTCGGTCCGGTGGGTTCCTGGATCGAGACGGTGCGTGGGGCGGGCTACCGCTTTGCTGCTCGGGGTTGAGTCGCTGTATCAATGCGGCAGCAGCGCCGGTCCCAGCGAGACCACGATCGAGATGGTGAACAGCACGATGATGATCCATTCCAGCATCTCGGGCCGGCGGGTGGCAGCGCGATCGGCCATGCGGCTGTAGATGCTGTCGATCGTCTGCAGCTTGCGCGTGATGCTCACGTCC
>Ga0209156_10004063_pt1 | contig 10730 bp, 13 predicted proteins | sample GraSoiAngelo_124_FD_185881 | JGI IMG/M metagenome (GOLD analysis project Ga0209156, IMG submission 185881) | Grasslands soil microbial communities from the Angelo Coastal Reserve, California, USA - 14_0927_05_20cm (SPAdes) (version 2) | ecosystem: Environmental > Terrestrial > Soil > Grasslands...
CGACCTTATCTGCAATTGGTGAAGGTTGCCTGGCACGGGTTGGGGAGGAGCAGTAGAAGAGATTCGACCTGGAGATGCTGTTTGGTTTGCACCGGGTGAAAAACATTGGCACGGCCCCACGCCGACCACTGTGATGGCGCACATCGCCGTTGAGGAAGCGCTCGACGGCAAAGCCGGTCGACTGGATGGACAAGGTCAGCGAGGAACAATATCAAAAACGTTGAGGTCCGAGCCGGACTGGCACAGCTCGAAACCACAGTTAATATCAGCGAAATGGGAGCGCGCTGCACGCTTGTGAGCGTTACGTGCGGATTATTTGCCGCAGCGATCACGGCGGGCGAACTGCCGCGAGAGCGAATTGTTTATACGAGTTTGCGTCCGGCGAACTGGGAATTGTTTCTGCTCGATCATGGCAAGCCCCGCGCCAGATTACTGATGATCCCGCACTCGATTACGATCCGACATTTTCACCGGACGGTAAATGGATCGTGTTTTGTTCGGAGCGTTCCGGGAACCCGGATCTTTACGCGATTGATGTCGATCTTGGCGGCGCGGCAAAACCGTTGACGCGCAGCGCGTTCATGGAAGCGGCACCGGCGTTTTCGCCGGACGGCAAGTCGTTGTTCTTCGTCAGCGATCGTGATGGCAACGCCGACATATTTGTGATGCCGTTTAAGCCTAACGACCCGACGCTCGGAGATAAGGCGACGAACTTGAGCAAGAATGCATCGGGGGATTATCGCCCGGCAGTTTCGCCCGATGGTAAGACAATCGCCTTCAGCAGTGATCGCGATACCTGGCTCGACACTATCAAAGACCGGTCGGCGCCGATCCAGTGTGAAATTTACCTGATGAATCTCGACGGTTCGAATCCGCGCCGTTTAACGAATTCAAATGCATTCAATGGCTCGCTGGCGTGGTCGGGCGATGGGAAAACGATTTATTTCTATTCCGATCGAGACGGCGGCGCGTTTCGCATCTGGGCGACGGACGCCGACGGCCGACATCCTCGACCGGTTACGCCGAAAGATCGGCCGGGATTTTCTCCCGCGGTGATGCCGGATGGCCGCATCGCTTTTGCGGAGAAGACCGCAAACGGCTTTCAAATCGCGTCGGTAGCTCCGGATGGATCGGACGTTCGAGTGGAGAGCGCAACGCAACCCGATTGTCGATTTCCGGCGTTCGATCGACAGCACAATCGGTTGCTTTGCACGGGCAAAGGATCGCTTGCCCAAATGCTGCTGGTCTCGAATGGCCGGCCGTTCCTTACGCGCGGCGGACATGAGGAAGTTCGCTTGCCTGACCGGATCATCGAAATTGAAGCGGTGCATCGACAATTTTGCTCCATCGGCCCGAGCGGCCACGAATTCGCTAGCGGACAACTGATGACCGACGATTCGCCAGGCATGCGGCTGGTCATCAACGAGCTTGATGGTTCGAATGCGCGTGAAATCTTTCGGTCGCCAAATAAGGAAGATGTTTGGGCCACCAGCTGGGCGCGCCGCGGGAATTTGATTGCATTCACGACGGGTCCGCAGTTCGCGCCTAACGATGCCGTTGTCGATCTTTGGATAATCGCGAGCGACGGTTCGAAAGGCGCCACAAACCTGACGGCAGGGAAGTTTCGTAATAACGCATTTCCGGATTTAACGGGCGACGGCAGAGAAATGGTTTTTCGCAGCGCACGCGACGGGAACAAAGAAATCTATTTAATGAATTCTGACGGGACGAATGTGCGCCGGATCACAAGCGATCCGGCTGACGACACGATGCCGTCAGTTTCACCGAACGGCGATATGATCGCTTTTAGCTCAGATCGGGCCGCCGGTCAGTTCCAGATTTATTTGCAGCCGATCAAAGACGGCAAACCGGATCGGGCGCCGCGACAACTTACTCACGGATTCGCGCCGAATATGCACTCCCGCTTTTCGCCGGACGGAAAGTGGCTGGTCTATGCGTCGGCCCGCGGCTGGCTCAATGATGAGTATCCGCTTTCGAACGGAAACCCGCAGCCGTACAGCGAATTGTTTGTCGTGCCGATCGATGGAAGCTCGGAGCCGATTCGGTTGACTCACAATAAATGGGAAGACAGCATCCCATCGTGGGACGCGATGCCGATTTCAGCAGCGAAATGAAAAAGTGATCGCGGCGGGCGCAGGCGATCGAATTCCTGCGGAGCGGGCAAACGGCGTCAGATTTAAACATTCAACATTTGCTTCGTGAAACACTGAAGTGCTGAAAATGAGAGCTGGCTGAGACGGCTCGCTAACGGAGAAGGATGAACTCACTGCGGAGCTCTCGCAGGCCGTTGCGCTCTCAAGATATATTTCTGAATTTTGCCGGTTGCAGTTTTGGGCAGCTCTTTGACCAACGTCACACTGTGCGGCGCCTTAAAGTGCGCGAGGTTCGCACGCGCAAACTTGCAAATTTTTTTGAGCTCGTTTACTCCAACGGCTTCAACTCACCGAGCATGGTCGGGATCAATTCTGTGACAGTCGGATGAATGTGCATGGCCCGCTGAATCACCGTGTATGGCGCGTTGGCGTACATCACGTCGAGGATCGAATGAATTACCTCATCGCACTCGATCCCCAGGAGCGACGCTCCAAGGATCTTTTTCGTTTCGGCATCCACCAAAACTTTCATGAATCCGTCCGTCTCGCCTTTTTCCCGCGCACGGCCGACTTGCGTCATCGAACGCTTTCCAATCAAAGCTTTCCGTCCTGACTTTCGCACTTCCGCCTCAGTCATTCCTGCTCTGCCCAACGGCGGATCAATGTAAAGGGCGTAAGCCGTGATCCGGTCGCTCACGCGGCGCTCATCGCCGTCTAAAAGATTAGCGGCGACAATTTCATAATCGTTGTATGCGGTATGAGTGAAGGCTCCTCGTCCGTTGCAATCACCCAGCGCATAAATGCCGGGCACATTGGTGCGAAGTTGATCATCAACCTGGATGTAACCGCGCTTATCGACTTCAATCCCGGCCTGTTCCAGACCGAGGTCGTTGGTGTTCGGCACACGACCGACTGCGAGCAGCGTATGCGAGCCGATGACAGTCTTATCGCCGCTGCTGCAATCAACCTGCACGGCCAGTTTGTCGCCGCGTTTTTCAAAGGCGATGCATTCAGCGCCCAGACGGATCTTGATACCTTCGCCTTCGAGAATCGTTTTGATGGCTTCAGAAATGTCTTCGTCTTCACGGTGAATCAGTCGCGGCCCTCTCTCCACAACGGTGACCTCACTGCCGAAGCGGCGATACATCTGAGCAAACTCTAACCCTACGTAGCTGCCGCCTATGACGATCAGATGCTGGGGCAGGAAGTCCACGTCCATCATCGTTGAATTGTTCAAATAGCTCACCTCATCGATGCCCCGGAGCGGAGGAACAGACGCGCGTCCGCCAACGTTGATAAAAAATTTGTCTGCCTCGAGAAGTTCGTCGTCCACACGAACCCGATGTGCGTCGGCAAAGCGCGCGTGGCCTTCATAAACGGTCAGGTTCTGAGTGTTCTTTAGCCACTTCTCCAGGCCCTCACTGCTTTGACGGACCACTGCGTCTTTGCGCATTTTGACTTTTTTCATGTCAACGGCGATCGGGCTGCGAATTGTCACGCCATAATCGCCGGCCCGACGCGCGACATAAGCTGTGCGCGCACTCGCCACTAGCGTCTTCGTTGGGATGCAGCCGTTATTGACACACGTGCCGCCGAACCGCTTGCGCTCGATAATCGCGACCTTCATTCCTGTGCCTGCCAGCCGAACCGCAAGAGACGGTCCTGCCTGGCCAGTGCCAATAACGATCACATCATATTTAGTTGCCATCGGCACACCTCCGCTCGGGTTACGGTCGTCTACAATTTTCAGGGTTCCTACCAGCCGTTAATGTTGAGATTTGATCTCAATCCGCAATCAGCGCCATTTCACTACAAATGAGATCGTCGACTCGATCTCTTCTCTCTAAAGTGAAGGAATCAGCACAAGTGCTGAAATTCAGAAGCGAGAACAAAAAAGGAACAGCAATCATGAACATGAAACTAGAAGTGGTAATCATCCCTGTTTCCGATGTTGATCGCGCCAAAGCATTCTACGAGAAACTGGGGTTCCGATTAGATATCGACATCGTGAATGAAAACTTTCGGGGTATACAATTTACTCCTCCTCGTTCAGAGGCATCGATCATCTTGGGCAAGGGAGTCACGTCCGTCAGGGCTGGCTCGGCCGAGCTAGTCCTCGCCGTGGATAACGTCGCCGATGCCCGCGATAACTTGATCGGCCGCAGCGTTAACGTGAGCGAAGTCTTCCACTACGCCGGCGGCCCTTTCAACAATGCCGTGGAGAACCCGCGCGTGGCTGGGCGCGACCCGGAAGGTCGTTCCTATTTCTCGTTTGCCTCGTTTCAGGATCCAGACGGGAACCGCTGGCTGCTCCAGGAGATTACGGAGCGGCTCCCCGATCGCGAATGGGAGCAGAAGCGAGCACGATCCACTGACGTCGCGACCCTGGCAGAGCTCCTCCGCGAAACGTCAGAGCACCACGACCACTACGAAAAGACGCACGCCGAACATCACTGGTGGGACTGGTACGCGCCATATCTGAGTGCGCGTCAAAGCGGCAGCAGTCCAGAGGAGGCAGTCACCGCCGCCGACCGCTACATGGAGGAGGTCCTTCATGTTCCTCCCCGATGACCCTTTGATGTCCTCAACGATATGAAAACGTATTATGTTTTATCTTTTCTTTGCGGCGCGGCGGTGATGCCCGGCTTCAGCGCGCTGAGCGGATCGAATCCTTCACACCACGTTTACGAATTGCGTCTATATCACGTTCACGAGGGCAAAATGGATGCGCTTAAAGCCCGCTTTGGCGATCACACCGACGCGATTTTCGGGCGGTACAACATGAAGAGCATCGGTTATTGGGTGCCTGAAGATGCGCCGAGTTCTCAAAACCTGTTTATCTACATTCTGGAGCATCCCAGTCGTCAAGAAGCGGAGAAGAATTGGGCCGCGTTCCACGCCGATCCCGAGTGGCGGAAGGTGAAGGCCGAATCGGAGGCGCACGGGGCACTGGTGGACCATATCGACCGGTATTTCATGGACCCGACCAGCTATTCAGCGCTCAAGTAGTCGAAAGCGAAGCGACTTGGAGGAATTCAGGAATGGAAATTAGAAGAAGTGGATCAACTCTAAGAATTGCGGAAAGCGGATACCGGAAAGTGGAGAGATTTACCGCAGACTGACGTTGCGGTTGCCGTTGAACCCGAAACAACGACGTTCGGAAGATGGAGATAAAAAGATCTGGTTCGCAAAGTTCTACCAAGGGGCCGGCGGATTGGTTCACCGGCTCGGTTCGCATTGACCCGCTATTCGAGGCGCCAGAACCAGCGCGTGTTCGCGGCGCAAGCGTCTCGTTCGAGCCGGGTGCTCGCACCGCATGGCACACGCATCCACTCGGTCAGACGTTGATCGTCACGTCCGGCCTCGGATGGGCGCAGCGTTGGAGCGGCACAATCGAAGAAATTCGGCCGGGTGATGTGGTCTGGTTTGCGCCCGGTGAGAAGCATTGGCACGGCGCTACGCCGACGACCGCAATGACTCATATCGCCATTCAGGAGGCGCTAGACGGTAAGGTGGTTGAGTGGATGGAAAAGGTCAGTGACGAACAATACCAACTCGGAGTTAGGAGCTAACTCCAACAATTGCGGAAACCGGATAGCGGATACCGGAATGGAGCGCGCGGGGACGCGCGACATAGAAGGGTCCGAGCCGGACTGGCATTACTGCGAGGGCAGTAGCGAGGTCCGAGGCCGGACTTGCATTGGTGGCCGGCGAGCGGGTTTCAATTAAGATCTGAGAAATCATCTGAAAGGAGCAACGGCCAAAGATGTCGCGCAGTTACGAATTCGTTCAGCTTGATCTTTTCACGCGGACGCCGCTTACGGGCAATCCGCTCGCCATTTTTACAGACGCGCGCGGTCTGACCGACCAGGAAATGCAGGCGCTCGCGCGCGAGATGAATCTTTCTGAAACAACTTTTATCTTGCCGCGCGAGCCACAGGTTGAAGCAAAGAATGGAAAGCGAGTCCGCATATTTACAGTGGAGGAGGAGTTGCCGTTTGCCGGACACCCGACGCTGGGCACGGCGTTGTATCTGCACAATACCGCGGCTTCCGGCGCGGATGAGATCGTTCTTGACCTGAATGTCGGGAAAATCGGTGTCCGATTCAGCACTGACTCAAATAGCAGGAGCGATCATGTTGCCGGCGATGTCTTTGGCGAGATGCGTCAGCGCGACCCGGACTTTGGCCCCACGTTGTCTCGAGATGACGTCGCTGGTGTGCTGCGAGGTGGCGCCGACCAAATCGCGTCCGAATGGCCAAGCCAAATCGTGTCGACCGGGTTGCCCTTCGCGATTGTGCCGATTCGCGATGCCGACGCTTTGGCAAACTTGAAGCCTGATCTTGTCAGAGTGGACGCGCTGCTGGAAGGAACCGGCGCCCGCTTTTGCTACTTTATTTGTCCGGAACGCGAAAGCTGGCGCGAAGTGCGCGCCCGGATGTTTTTCTATGGTGGAGAAGATCCGGCCACCGGATCAGCTGCCGGTTGTGCCGTGAGTTGGATGGTGCGGCACGGCCTGGCAAAATCTGACGTCCAGATTCTCATCCGCCAAGGCGTCGAAGCCGGGCGACCGAGTGAGATCTTTGTGCGCGCGATACGCGAGGGCGAGAAGGTCACCAACGTTCGAGTCGGCGGATACGCGGTGGAAGTGCTGCGCGGGACGGTAAGTTCGGAAAACTGGCAAGTGAGTCGGAGGTGCGAGCCGCACGGGCATTAGACTGGCATTAGCGATGAGTAACGCTGTGACGAGTGGCGAGATTGTCGGCCGCAAGTCGTCATCTGCGGTACTGACGACAGAGGGCGCGCGGTTTACGATCACGACAAGATGAAAGCGCTGATTACTTCGCTCGCCATTGTTGTCGCATTCGCTTCGGCGCTTCGCGCACAAGAATCGTCGCCAACTCCGACCGCGAGCGAAGCAACTGCCGCGGTGGCGGAAATTCCAAGCGGTTACGAGATTTGCGAGAACGAACCAAGTCATCGGGCAGTGGCAGGTTTAGAGAAGAGTGAGGAGCATGAGAAAACGATTTCGCCTGATGGCCGCTTTGTCGTGCTCTGCCCGGTGCGCGATGAAAAGTCGGAACATTATTCGCCGAATTTGCTGGTGCGACTGAAACCGTATGCTGTGTTGGCAAAACTGAACAAGGAGGGCGTTCCGTCTAACGCGAATTTGGAACTCAACGCGACTTGGCAGGGCAATTCGACCGTTGCGATTTGGGAGTATCATCGATGGGGCCTTGTCGACCTCACCATTTATGAAATTGAGAACGAAAGGGTGAAGCGGGTGCACCACGTGTTCGATGAAGCGAAAAAGATTTTCGAACGCGATATTCGGTTTCGCTTGTTGAAGAAATATCCGAAGGAAAACGCCACGGCTGTTATCACCTCCGGCGAGAGCAAATCCAGTCCGCGGCCCGATTTCAAATTCGATGGCCGCAAAGTGTTGCTTTACTTGGAGGCAGCCAACAAACCGAACCTCGCGCCAGGGCCGACTTGGGGCGCGGAGCTCGATGCGGTTTGGAATCTCGACACCGGAAAGTTCGATAAAGTGGATTTTTACCCCGAAGAGATCGGTTTTCGCAAACCGGATGAGTAGGCGCGTCAGCGGATCTGATCGAAGACAAACAAAACTAAGGGGCTGGCCCTCAATTTCGTTTCCTTGGTTAGCTTCTGTTGGAATTCAGGGGAGGTGGGCCAGGAAATCATCGACGATTTTCCACGTTTGCTCTGGCTGCTCCAGCCACGGCAGGTGCCCACATTTGTCGATAAACGCGAGCGTCGAATTCGCGATTAGCGAGTGCGCTTCACAAATATTCGCTTCTCCTGCCAGATCTTGCCGCCCTTGAAGGAGAAGAACGGGAGCCGCGATGGTCCCGAGTGTCGGCCGGATATCATACTTTCCCTCGGCCTTCAGAAACGCTGGGGGAACGCGGAAATTGTAATCGTTAGGATCAAGTTCCATCGCCATCTGCAAAGCCTTCCTTCGGTCGTAGAAGTAAGCCGAGGTCGCCGCACGTAGACGTTCAAAGTTGGCCCGGTCAAAATTGGCTGCTTCTCGCGCAGGCTCTCTCCAGAAGTCGCGTATTTCGATTTCAGACGGCCACAATCGCGTGCTTTGATTGTCGACGAACACACCGAGGTATTCGTAGGTGATCGGACCAGAGCCAAGCGTGACTACCGCACGGACTGCGTTGGAATATGTGCTCGCGTAAGCGAGGCCCAGGATCATTCCCCACGAGTTTCCGACCACGATAAATTTTTCGGTGTGCAGTTGTTTGCGGAGCGCTTCGATGTCTTCCATGTATGCGTTCAGGTTAATCGTCGAGGAGTCATACCGTGGCAGCTTCGATCTGCCCGTTCCGCGTTGTTCCCACATGATGCATCGATATTTTTTGCCGAGCTCCTCAGCGACACCTTGCATGGAGTGAATGTCTTCACCCGGTCCACCACTTAAGACGAGCACATACTCGCCAGTTGTCGGACCGACCACCTTATAGAACAAATCGATTCCATCCCGCGTGACCTTGCCGTCGACGGAATTCTGCTGCGTCGCACCGACATCACTCCAGGCTGCGCCGGACAAATTGAGCAGGCAGGCGGTTACGAGCGCGGTGATGTGTACTCTTACTCTCCCGCTATCGACCGCGTGTGTCACTCGTGATCTCATTCACGCAGCCTCGTCAACTTGGTCCCTGTCGTACGCGCGTATAGCGGAAGACGGTTTTCCCGGTCTTGCCTTTGGACTGATAAGTCCATTCCTGAGTCAAATGATCGTTGTCTTCCTGGATCACGGTAAGTCCGGTGTTGTGCCAAGCGTCTGGCGATTTCAATCCGGTGATGCGAGCAAGTGAAAATGCCAACGGCTTCTGGGCGTCGGTGATGGCGGACGTGACCATCTGCGGTTGATTTTTCGCCGAGCAGTAGTGGGTGGCGATTAGATGATCGCCGTCGACGGTGAACATCGTAATCATTACCGGCCCTTTCTCGGGGCGAAACTCCTCCATCAATGCGCTGCCGTTTGCCGTCAGCGTATAAATCAAACTGACTTTGACGCCTTCTTGTTCGCCGCTCCACTTGCCCTTGAGCGCCGCCAGGCGATCAAACGCTTCCTCGCTTTTCGTTTTGTCCGCTCCGAACGTCGCTGATGCCGCGACGAACAAGGCCATACCAACCATTCCAAACACAGCGGTCGATTTCATAACTATCTCCGATTACGTTTAGTTTTCGTGCTCGAGCTCTTGTGTATCCGGCGTTGACGCTCAGCAGCTGCAGATGCTCGTGGTTGCCGAAACACAGTTTCGAACACGATAGTTTTGAACCGCTCAAGGGCTGCGGGACTCCGTTCCACTTTCATTCGCAGAATGGCGCCTTCCCAGGACGCCAATAGAAATTCAGCCAGTTCTGTGGCGTCAAAGTGTGAATCGACTTCGCCAGCAGACTGAGCTGCGGCGATGCACGATGCAAACAGTGTTCGCCACTCTCGAAAGATTGAATCGAGCCGTTTACGTAAAAGTCTGCTGTGAGAACTGACTTGAAGGCTGAAGTCACCGATCAGGCAACCGAGCATCCAGCGATCGTGCTCCAGCTTGTCCGTAATGACGTCGAGGTAGCGCTTCAGCCGTTGGCGCAGTGTGAGAGTTTCATCGTTGAGCGCTTCGCTGACCAATCCTTTCAAGTAGTCGAAGTACTGGTCGAGCACTTCCACAGCGAAGGCCTCTTTCGACCGAAAATGATTGGTGAACGAACCTTGTGGGGCGCCCGCCGCCGCGCAAATGTCGCGCACGCTCGCTGCGTGATAACCGCACCGAAACATGACGGGCAGCCCAGCCCGCAAAATTTGGTCACGTAAAGAACGCCTGGCCATCCTCGAAATAATACGTACGTCCGTATTGAACGGTCAACACTATTTTGCTGCCAAGGCTGATGTAGAGCTCACCAGTCAGAACTCTGAGTCTGAGCGTTACTCTCCGATAATTTTCACGAGCACTCGCTTTTTTCTCCTGCCGTCGAATTCGCCGTAGAAAACTTGCTCCCACGGCCCGAAATCGAGTTTGCCCTTGGTGATCGCCACGACGACTTCGCGCCCCATGATCTGACGTTTCAGGTGAGCATCAGCGTTGTCTTCTCCGGTTCGGTTGTGTCGATAGGCGTTCGTCGGGGCGTGCGGCGCTAGTTCTTCCAGCCACAGCTCATAGTCGTGATGAAGGCCCGGCTCGTCGTCGTTGATGAAGACCGAAGCAGTAATGTGCATGGCGTTGACCAGACAAAGGCCTTCGGTCACGCCGCTTCGGTGAACGAGCTCCTCGATCTTCGGCGTGATATTAATGAACCCACGTCGATCAGGTACTTCAAACCAAAGATGTTCAGTGAGTGATTGCACCGGGTCATAATATCAACGAATAGCTGCAGTGCCGAACGCTGATTTGTTGGTTGCTCCGTTCGCTGATCGATAAGCAGGCAGCGCCCGCGCCAGACTTGCGGACTTCAACGCCAGTCCGATTCGATTAATTCTGCTAATTCTGTCTCAAGACCTTCACCAACTCCTCGATTGCCTTCCGGTCGTTCTCAAGTCAGCATTCCCACCAGTCATCGGACTGATTGACACTCAATCGGCCA
>Ga0209156_10004065_pt1 | contig 10728 bp, 10 predicted proteins | sample GraSoiAngelo_124_FD_185881 | JGI IMG/M metagenome (GOLD analysis project Ga0209156, IMG submission 185881) | Grasslands soil microbial communities from the Angelo Coastal Reserve, California, USA - 14_0927_05_20cm (SPAdes) (version 2) | ecosystem: Environmental > Terrestrial > Soil > Grasslands...
GACGCGCGCGGGGAACTTCGGCTTCTTCGCGTAGATCATCGATAAAGACGGGAAGTCGGGAGATTCGAGGGCGACGACTTGGTCGAACTTCAGGCTCGTGATCAGGTACGTCGCCGTGATCGTGCTCACGAGGCCGACGCTCGGGAACGCGGCGACGACCGTCCCGCCCTTCAAGTCCACTTCCTTGATCGTCCGCAGCTCGACCTCGGCCAAGAAACCGCCCCGCCCTCGTAGGGAGGTCCGGACTAAGTACGTTTGCGAATCGGATCCGCCACGGCAGAGTCCGCGACGTCGGGGAGGACGCCCGCCATCCGGTCGCGTCAACGGCTCCGTTCGCCGTTATATATATTTGCCGCATCATAATTTAATAAGCCGAGGCCCATCGGCCCGGAGAGGTCCGCATATGGCTTCCCCGCCCAGCCCTCCGACGTACGGAGGACCGATGTATTACCCGCAGCCGATCGAAGGATTCCTGAGCCGTCGAAATGTGTTCGCCCTGAACGCCCTCGGGCTCGCCGCGATCTACCTGGCGATCTTGTTGCGGCTCGCCGCCGGAGACATCACGTCGCGCAACCTCGAACACTTCCTGGTCATCACGGGCGGCATGTTCGCCGCCTTCGTGAGCATCATGGGCGCCCTCGGGTCGAAGCGCACGAGCGACATGCAGAACATCGGCCTGTTCGTGTGGGCCGGCCTGCTGCTCGCCTTCACGATGCAGGCCTACGCTTCGATCTGAGCGTCAGCCGAGGGCCCGGATCGCCGCCGCGAATTCCGGTGCGACGCTCACCTTCGTGAACTTCGATTGGATCGTGTCCGTCGCGATGACGTCGTCGCAGGCCTTGAGGTTCTCCTCCGCCTTGTCGACGAAGAGGCCGTGGACGCATGCGGCGATCACGCGCTTCGCGCCTTGGGCTCGGAGCTCCTTCGCGGCCATCGCGATCGTTCCGCCCGTCGAGATGACATCGTCGACAATCCCAACAGACTTTCCTTTGACCGCGAGGGCCTTGGCCCCAATCTCCACCGTGTACGAATCGATGCGCTTTTTCACGAGGGAGTCGAACGGGACACCAGCGATCGTAGACGCCTCCTCCGCCAGCCGGAGCGCGCCTTGGTCGGGAGCCAGGACCGCGTCGATCTTAGCGCCCTTCAGGTAACGTCCGATCGCCGGCATGCCGCTTACCTCTTTGGTGGGGAGAGGAAAGGTCCGGACGATCTCCGGGTTCGCGGGGATCGCCATCGTCAAGAGCTCGTCGCAGTCGACGGCGATGTGCTTCGCGATCGTCTTTGCCGAAATCGCCTCGCCTTCGAGGAACCGCTTGTCTTGCCGTCCATAGCCGAAGTATGGGACTACCGCGGTGATCCGGCGAGCACCCGCATCGCGGATCGCGTCGGCCAAGAGTAGGAACTCAACAATCATCGAGTCCGGGTGGGTGGTCTGGACCAAGACAGTATGGTCGCCTGCGACGGACGCGAGGAGGCGGACGTATCGCTCCCCATCCGGGAAGCCTCCCGGATGCCTCTCAAACGCTACGTCGACGACGCTCGCGGGGAGCTCCTTGGCGATCCCGCGAGCAAGAGAGACGGAGGCCGAACCGCCGACGACCTTCACGCTCGCTCGAATGAAAGTGGCGTATTTGAAAGGTCCGGCGGATTGCGTCCCCGATAACGAGTGACGAGCCTTCTTATAGCGACATGGAGGCTCGACGAGGGCCATGGACTTTCGTTTGTGGCTGCGTAACCAGAGGCGCCACCACATCGTCCTGTTATTCCCCGCCCTTCTGACCGCCGTCGCGGGGATCGACTTGCTCCTCACCCGTGCCAGGGGATCGGAGATTCAGTGGCTCGCAGTCCCTTTCCTCGTAACCGGTGCGACCCTCTTTGTGTGGGCGGTGTGGCCCTGGAACAGTGCCCCCGAGAGTAGCAAGCCATCGATCGCGACTCGACTGCTGAAAATCATCACCTGCCAAGGCCGGCTAGTACGCTATTTTCCGGTAATCGGCACCGCGCTGGTGGTTGGAGACCTCGCGTACAATGCCATCCTCTCCTCCACGCCGGCCCTACTGACGGAGGATACAATCCTCCTTTTCGGGGCAGGTGTGATGGTAGGTTACGGATTCGTGCCTGCGCGATTCGCTCGCGAGCGAGATTTCGTCCTCTTGTTTTCCTTCTTCCTTAACGTCATCCTTGTCCTCCCGCTCCTAGTCGCGCGGGGAATCTACGCGAATTTCGAACGTTCCGTGGACTTCTATTCGTGGGTCGCGCTCGCACCGCAGACGGGGGCCGTGCTCAACCTTCTTGGGATTAGCAATTCGGTCCATCCAATACCGGGCACGACCGCCCCAGGGTTGTCGTTCGTTCCACGGAATCTGTTCATCGAAGTAACAGTCGTGATCACCACGTCTTGTTCGGGCATCTATTCGTTCGGCATTTTCGCATCTGCCTTTCTGGCGTTTGTCCTTACCGAGTACGACCACCTCACCAAGCGCATCTGGGCCCTTCTCGGACTCGGCTTAGTCACGGCTTACGTTGCAAACATCCTTCGAATGGTCGCGATCGTCCTAGTAGGGTACTACGCGGATACGCCCGGAACTGAACTCCAAAACATGCTGATTGCCCACTCATACGCAGGCTGGCTAATCTTTCTTGGTTGGATCTCCTTATTCTGGGGACCACTCCTGAAGTTCTTCCCGGCCAATCACGAGGAACGAGTTCCGGATCTGCCCCAAGGTCACCGCCTCGCCAATCTCGGCTGTCGGACTTGCGGGCGGACGTTGTCGCCCGCAATCCCTGCAGTCAGGTGCGATTGCGGTGCCTACCACCACGTACACTGCATTTCCCCGATGGCGAATTGCGCGGAGTGTGGATTGCGCGTCGACGCGAGCGAAGCTCGCAATCGGACCCCTCGTGGAAACGCGTTGTGATGGTCATGAATATCCTGTTCCTCGCAGTTGACGTAGACCTGCGTCGCAATCGGGGCGACAGCATTCATGTCCAAGAACTAACAGATCACCTTGTCGGGCTGGGGCATCATGTCGTCCTTGTGACGAGCACCCCCGACCATGCCGTGTCAACTGGAATCGTCCATGCGACCGCTCCTGCCTCGACCCCTGGACAAATTTCTCTCGGCTGGCGATTGGCGCGACGATGGGCGGACGTCATCTACGAGCGAAGAGTGTCCCCAAAGCTGTCGTTTACGATTTCGAAGCTCAGCCGAACACCCTTTGTCCTCGAGGTAAATGGTGTGCTGGAGGATGAAGTAGAAAATCCTCCCTCGAACAGGTGGAGACCGCTCCGTCTTAAGATTCGAGGCTCGATGATCCGCCGGGCTTCCAGCATCATCGCGGTCAGCGACGGAATTCGACGGGATCTGCTAACCCGGTACGCCATCCCGTCAGACCGGATTGCGGTCGTCCCAAACGGCGTGAGCCCGGAGAGGTTTTTCCCTAGCGAGAAAACCTCATGCCGAACTTCATTGGGCCTGAGACCGAGCGACCAAGTCGTGTGCTACATTGGCAACATGGCCCGCTGGCAAGGCGTCGATCTCCTCATGGATGCCGCCGACACACTGCACTCCAGACGGTCGTCCATCAAACTTCTGCTTGCAGGGGACGGTCCCGAACTCCAGGATTTGAAGGCGAAGGCTAAGGGTCGCAACCTTGGTTTCGTCGACTTCCTGGGACCGGTCTCTTACGATCGTATCCCAGAGATAATCGGAGCGAGCGATGTGGCCGTGGCACCCCTTGCACGGAACCGCAAGGCCTCCCCTCTGAAGGTTTTTGAGTACATGGCCTGCGGCCGACCCATCGTGGTGAGCGACGTTGACGAGGTCGGCAACTTCGTCCGAATGAGCGGTTGCGGTATTGTGGTCAACCCGGGGGATCCGGACGGCCTAGCGGATGCCATCGAGTGGCTCCTCTCCCATCCCGAACAGGCGGAAGCGATGGGCGTCAAAGGTCGGGTTGCGATTATCCAAGGAGGCACCTGGGAAGCCTCCGCAAGACGAACCAGTCTAGTCCTAGCGGGGGTTGTTAGAAAGCGACAGGGTGTTCAAGGGAGAACCCACGAAGGGACAGCCTACAGACGAGCCACATAGATTCGGCGATAGGCGTTCCGCCTCCGCCCCAATCGATGGAACCAGTAAAGGGGATAGAAGGCGAGACCGTATATCGGTGAACCCTTCGGTATGATGAATTGAAGTTTCCACCGCATTCGCAGACCCCAAATTCCTTCATGCCCGTGCCACACGACACGAGCCTTCGGATGAAACGAAGTCGCAGCTGCGAGAACCTCTGCGTGCTCTGCGTCCCTAGGGATTCCATGCGCCGCATGTTCTTCGCGCCATCCTGTGCTAAGCCCTCGCGAATGCTCGACCTCCAAAGCCTCGCGGTCAAATCGCGCGCTCCGATCTCCGAAGGGGAACCCCAGAATCACTAGCTTTTCCGCTACACGGAAGAGTTCGCGTAAGGCGTTCGGTCTATCGTCCAGAGCAAGGTGCTCGATCATGTCGATAGAGACAACCGCCCCGAATGACGAATTTCGGAAGGGCAGATGGGTCGCCGAAGCTTTGACCCGCTCTGTCAAAGACTTTCGGCTCGCGGGACCGGTCCCGGGAAACGCGACATCCAGGGCGACCGTGGGGACCGCGAGGCTACTTGCCAGCCCGGCGGTCCCGCTGCCGACATCCAGTACTCGACCGACCGTGAGGTCTGTGGAACGCCGAAGAATTGACCGAACCGGCGAGTAGCGCAGCCACGGATCAAGGCTGAGAGATCGGTTCCAACTCAGGTATCCCCGGGCGGTTTTTCGGAGAACCTTTCGGATCACACCCAGCGAACAGCCCCACAGCCTAGGGATGAGGAAGAGCGGGCGAGGAGATGCAGAAGCATGCGACGGACAAGGTCTCGTGCCTCGCGTTGTTTTGCAGAAGGTAACAAAGAAAAGCGAATTCAAGCTCATGGCGCTTGGACTGCCTGTTTGAACTCACGAATGAAAGCGATTGTGTGCTGAACGTGGTTGTATTGAGGTCGGTTCTGGGGCCAAGCGATCGCAGGTTCCGCCAATCCCATGTCGATTGTTTTCACCGCGGCGAGACTCCGCAAATCAGTGCGCTGGACAGGGCCCGTCTTGAGGAAGTCCCATTCGCGGCGCAAGAGTCGGAGAAGCCGTTCTGTTTTGTTGTATCGTTTCGACAGATAGTCAGCCTGGCCCCATGCGGATGGCTCCTTCCGGTTCTCGCCAACACTGACTGGATACCATCGCATCGTGCCAATCCGATCCACCCGAAGCCAGAGATCCACGTCCTCGTTCGTATTCAGACTGCGACGTCCACCCGCTTCGACCCACGTCTGCCTTGGAAAGATCCCACAGTAAATCGCCTGAACGGAAAGCCCGGGACATGTCTGAAAATATGCGTCCACAAATCTCCGCAGGAGGCTCGAATAGACAACATCAGTATCCAAGACGACGATATGGCTCCCAGAAGACCGAGCAAAGGCAATCTCCCGGCCCTCCCCAATGGTTGACCTCTTCGAAATCAAGGTAGCGTTCCGATGGTTGGCTGCCCATGAGGTTAGGATCGTCCAGCTTCCATCCCGCGATTTATTATCGACCACGACATACTCAAATTCCAACCCGTGGAGATTGTCGTACACCGACCGCAGGTGGGCGGCCAACGCGTGAGCGCAGTTGTAGTTGGTCGTACATACGCTGAACTTCAAGGGCCACCCTCCGTTTGGGAAGCATCCAACCTTTGCGGCGAATTTGGAAAGGCCGTGATCGATTGTCCGAGGAGCGAACCGATCACGGCGCGTAATTCCTCGGCTCGCTGATCGACCCGAAAGCCAGCGATAATCCGGTTACGAGCGTCGATGCCGCCCTGTGATTGGATGGCCTGTCGGACACCGGCGGCTAGGGACGGAACGTCATTGTAAGAGACAAAAATGCCAGTCGTACCGACGACTTCGGGAATCGCTCCCGCTGCGGTGACGACGGGGACGCAACCCGCGGCCATGGCCTCGGCTAGTGCGAGGCCAAAGCCCTCGACATATGAGACTTGTACGTACACCTTAGCCCGGGCGAGAAGCTGACGCAACTCGTCGTCCTGGAGCCAGCCCGAAATCTCGACGTTATCAGGGGCCATTTTGCGCAATTCGTCGACGGAATCGTCCCAGGCTCTCCCAACGAGGACAAACCGGGCCTCGGGGACTTCGGAGGCGGCCCCGATGAACGTGCGCAGCCCCTTGCGACGAAGGTTCTCTCGGCTTACATGAGAGACGCAAACGACCAAGTCTTCCTTCGGACCGGGTCGGAAAGCTTCGACGTCGACCCCGAGGTATACTCGGCTGATTTTTCCGTTCGGAGCAACCTCACGAATCGCCGCGGCACTCCAATCGGAGAACGCGAGTATCCGGTCCGCCTGGCACAACGCAACGGCGGCTCCGATCCGTCCGCGAAGATAGAGAAGCCTTCCGTAGCCGATCTCCGGCGCCCGAGTGACATCCCAACCGCCTGCGACCACTATTGACTTTCGACCCATTACGCGAGCGACGGTTGTGGCGACGGCGCTGAAACCGAGAGCGAACCAACAATACACTAGGTCGGCCTTGGCAATCTCCACGATGAGCCTTGGATAGTCGATCGAACCGCGGAAGAGGAATGGGACCACGTTGCTAAATGCCCCGAGAAGACTCCGATCCGTTTGTACAAATGCAGCGTCAATTGAGTAGACGAAGAGCACTCGTGGTGCCTTCTGAATTGGTCCAGGTAGATCGAGAGAGGGACCGGAGCTCGGAGTCACGAGGTAGCCAGCCCAGTCCGATGTAGGGCTTCACCTTAAATTCACTTCGCCGTGATTCGCCGGAAGCGCAATCATTATTCGCACTGCGTGGTTGACATGATTCTGTTGCCGAAGCGACCGGTAGTTGTCCACGTGACGCCCTGGTATCTACCGCACATTGGGGGTCTCGAGCGGCACGTCGAAGCAATTTCAAACCACATCGGCGGTTTCGATTCGGTCATCCTTACCCCTCGACTGCCCGGAACGAGTCGAATCGACAGACCATCGGAACGCGTCACCATAGTTCGTTTCGGTCCCACGAAATTCCCCGCAGAACGAGGGCGAACCCGCTCGATATCTTCCCAGGAATGGCTCCTTCGCCTTGGCCGACTCTGGAACCTTCGGCGTACGCTGAGTAGAGATTCATTCGATGTCCTTCATGTCCATCGGCCCCCGTTGATCGAACTAGCGTACCTTGCCTCAAAAGACCGGACCCACGGCGCGCTCCGAAGCATCGCTCGCCGATGGAATCGCTTGCCCTCCAAGGGTCGAACCCAAATCCTAACCGATCACGGGTTGTTCGTTCAACCCAGTTCTCCCTCTTCCTTGAATCTGAAGTGGTTCATGGAATGGGTCCTCGAGGAATATGACCACGTCATCTGCGTCGATCCCTCTGGATACAGACGGGCTAAATCAATTCAGGCTTCCGATCCAGGCCGGTTCGAAAAGGTCAAAATCCATCACATGCCGCAGCCGATCGACACGAACCTGTTCCATTCTGAGCCACTCCCGGTGGGCCCGGAGTTGAGGGTTGGTTATTCGGGCCGCTGGGAACGTGACGGCATGTTTCTCCTTCGAGAATTGGTGTCGATGAACCTGCCCGGAGTCCGATACTGTATCTCGGGCGGGGCAACTCCCCGGGACCTCCATGAGTACGCGCATGCGTTCAACTCCCCCGGCGTCGAATTGCGACCGAATATCATCGATTCAGTTGAGCTCGCGCAATTTTACCACGGCATTCACGTCCTCGTCGATTTCTATCGAGGGGATGGATGTGGCAGAAGCGTCCTCGAGGCCATGGCGTGTGGCCGGACTATTCTCCGGACTCGTTCGGAGGACACGCATCCCGTCGTCGATCGAGTAACTGGCCTGCTGCTCGATCCTAATGCTGCTTCTGCAGCCCAAGCAATCCGGCAGTTGGCAGAGAATCCGCAACGGTTGGTTGAGATTGGACGACGAGCAAGAGAAGCTGTGTTGCGGGAATACTCCAATGAAATCGTTGTCCCGCAGATCGAGAGACTGTACCGGGAAGGCCTCTCGGCGAGACGCTGATTCCGATTAGAAACAATATCGACCCAGAGACGGACATCGCTGCCCTTTAATAGCGGCGTCGGCCCGTATGCCGCGGCCACGATGAGTTCGGAGAGGCGTAGGCTCTTAGGCGGTACCGGCTGGACCCTCTCGTCAACCATAGTTGCCCTGACAGTCGGAGCAGTGATGAACCCCGTTCTCGTCCTCTATCTCGGTGTCGGAGGCTACGGAGTCTGGGCTTCTGCCATCGCCATCGCCTCTTTGTTCGGTTTCGCGGGAGACTTGGGCGTTTCTGCCGCTCTGACCAAGTTCATCGCGGAACGGGAGGGGAAGAAAGAACCTCTTGAGTCGTTCGCGGCGAGCGCTTTGATCTTCGGTCTCGCCGCAGGCGTAACGACCGGGTTAACGCTGGGCGCGGTCTCTCTCTTCTTCAAGAGCTACGGGGGTTACTCCAACTTCGGCCTCTTGCTCGCTCTACAGGCCTTGCAAATGCCTTTCGCGATGGGGAGCGCGACGCTCCTTGGAATCTTTCAAGGAAGACGCCTCTTTCGGCCCCTAGCCCTTCTCACAATGTTCCAATCGGCCCTGGGCCTGGTTCTCACGATTGGACTCCTGGCGAATGGACAGGGCCTCATCGGCGTGATGATTGCGTCGGCTTCAGGAGCCATCGCTTTCTTCGGAATTCTGCTCGCGCTCAACTGGAAGAGCGTCGTACCGACGAGGGCCGGCGACTTCGTCGAAGATTTCCGAAAACTCGTTCCTTTTGGGATTCGATTGACGGCGACGAACGCGCTCAGCACTGTGCTCTATCAAATCGATATCGTGATCCTTGCCCTCGTCATTGGCGATCCGGTTTTGGTAGGCACCTACGCCCTCGCTGTGTTTGTGACACGCGCGTTCTGGATCATTCCGGGGAGCATCTCCACGACGACGTACCCTGTGACGTCACAATACTCGGCGACGAACGACTGGCGGCGCGTTTCCACGTACTTGTCAACCGCCTTCGTCGCTTCAGTGGCCATTATGGGCATCCTGGGATCGGGACTCGTCCTCTTTGGGCGACCGGTCCTTGGTGTCGTCTTCGGTTCGACTGCCATCGGCGCTTATGAAATCGCACTCATCCTTCTGGGAGGGACGGGCGCTCTGGGCTGCCTCCGGGCGATCGCCGCGTCGATCCCCGGGGTGGGCCGGCCAGAAGTTGGTCTGCGAATCTCCGCCGTGGGAGCAGTGTGTATGGCAATCGTTTCGTTGATTTTCACGGAGTTTCTCGGAATGCCGGGGACCGCACTGGCAGTAAGCGTTTGTTTCGGTCTGGTGGCGTTCCTCCTCATTCGGGCAGTCGACAATCATGTGTTAGGCTTCGCGAGAACTCGTTTAGTGTCGCATCGAGTGGTCTTGACCGCCACCGTTGCAATTGGTTCCTGTGGGATCTGCTATTTTGTCGGGTTGCCCGAAAATGCGGGCCCAGCGTGGTTCGTCGCGGCGGGCTTGCTGTGGGCAGCGATTTCCGTGTGCCTCGGAGTCGCTTCTGGAGGTAGAAAAACTTGGGGCGATATCTTCCGGATCCCCAGCAGGGCGCGGGCCGAAAGGGATTGAGAATGACGACAAACGTGGCAGTCGAGCATAGGACTCATCGGGCCCATCGACCCCTCTTTGCCCGATCTCGTTCTACGATATTCCTGCTTCCGGCGTGGTGGAGTCCTACTTCCTCCCTGCGAGTTGCCTTTCATCGCCTCCGCGGCGCACGCGTGGCAAAGACTGCAGAAATCGGCTACTTCGTCATTATCGATAACCTCTTTCCCGAAAAAGTTGTCGTCGGAGAGCGGGCGACCGTCTCAGCGCGGACCACGATCCTCGCACACGATGAATCGAAAGCCTACACGGGAAAAGGTGCGGAGCGGGTCGCGGAAACGCGCATCGAACGAGGGGCGTTCGTCGGGGTTCATTGTGTGATCCTTCCGGGAGTCACCGTCGGGGCCAACGCAATCGTCGGGGCAGGATCCGTGGTCACCCGGGACGTGCCCGCGGGCGCCACAGTCGCGGGAGTGCCGGCCAGACTGATGGCTCGGTAGGATGGCGAGCATTCGTGAGAGCATCAGCCGCATCCGCAATCCCCAAGGGAGCAACGCGCATGGCGACCGTTTTCATCACCTGCCCCTATCCTCTGTCTCGTCTCACAGGGATCGGCCGATTTGTCCGCGACCTAATTCGGTTCCTCGAACCGCTGGGAATCTCGGCGAGTCTCGCGTGTCCCGCCGAATTCAAGTCGCAATCGATACGCGGCGATGGCGGATTCAATCTGCGATGGAAGGTGTTCTCCAACCTGGAGTTGGCAATTGCCACGGCGATGAAACAGGTTCGGGAACGCGATGATTTCCAAGTTGTTCACGTCCATCAAGCCCATCTCCAATCATTGGCAGCGACCCTGACGGCTCGAATCCTCGGGAAGGCATCCCTGATAACCGTCCATGTCCGCACTCCTGTTGCTGCCGGAAGAATTCGACGGGCGACTGAGGGGCTCATAAGCAACCTCTCTGTGAGGTCGGCGACGGAATCGGTCGCGGTAAGTCGCTTCGTCGCAGAAACTTTCCCCTACCGCGAGATCCGAATCATCGAGAATGGAGTCGACACCGAGATGTTCC
>Ga0209156_10004072_pt1 | contig 10721 bp, 10 predicted proteins | sample GraSoiAngelo_124_FD_185881 | JGI IMG/M metagenome (GOLD analysis project Ga0209156, IMG submission 185881) | Grasslands soil microbial communities from the Angelo Coastal Reserve, California, USA - 14_0927_05_20cm (SPAdes) (version 2) | ecosystem: Environmental > Terrestrial > Soil > Grasslands...
GTGGACCCTGGACGCGCTCGATTTCTTTCTGGTCACGTTCGTCCTCGTTCCGATCGGCCATGATTTCGGACAGACCATCCCCAAAGTCGCGTTCGCGATCACGCTCACGCTGATGATGCGGCCGGTTGGTGCATTCATTTTTGGCATCCTTGGTGACAAATTTGGCCGGCGCATTCCGCTCATGGCGGACATCATCTTTTATTCGGTGATGGAGTTACTGACTGCTTTCGCGCCGAATTTCACCGTCTTTTTAATATTGCGCGCGCTTTTTGGAATCGGCATGGGCGGTGAGTGGGGGCTGGGCGCGTCATTGGCAATGGAATCGCTTCCGACGCAGGCCCGCGGGCTCTTCTCGGGAATTCTCCAACAAGGTTACGCGGCGGGTTACCTGCTCGCGGCGCTGGTCTATTGGGTTGTGTTTCCGCATTTCGGCTGGCGCGGATTATTTATCGCCGGCGCTTTGCCGGCATTTTTGGTGATTTATATTCGCGCGCGTGTTCCGGAATCGCCGGTGTGGCAACGCGCGCGCGCCCAGCAGAAGCCGCGACTGAAGATGTCGACCTTCGTCAGACAACACGGCGCCTTGTTTATCTACGCCGCTCTTCTGATGACGGCGTTCAATTATATGTCGCATGGAACCCAGGATTTGTACGCGACTTTTCTGGAGAAACAGCGCGGCTTTGGTGTGAATGCGAAATCAATGATCAGTATTGTTTATGCCACCGGCGCGATCTGCGGCGGCGCGGTGATGGGTTTTCTTTCGCAACAATGGGGCCGGCGCCGTGTCATTATCCTATCGGCGAGCTGTGGGATGTTGCTTATTCCGGTTTGGATCTTCGCACCGAGCACAGCGCTGCTGATCATGGGCGGATTTCTGATTCAGTTCATGGTGCAAGGGGCGTGGGGAGTTGTGCCGGTTCATTTGAACGAACTTTCTCCGCCGCAATTTCGTGGGACATTTCCTGGACTCGCCTACCAATTGGGAAATTTCGCTGCGGCTTATGCTGCGCAGCAGCAAGCGTGGTTGGCGGAACATTTCCGTCTGGCAAACGGAGAACCAAATTACGCCCTGACCATGGCACTGGTCGAAGCGGTTGTCTTTTTGGTGATAATCTTCCTCGCAGCGATTGGACGCGAGGAGCGCGGCAAAGAATTTTAACCTCGAGTCTGATTAACACCTGGCTTCAGCCAGGTGTCGCGGGCGATAACAAGATCGAGCCGTTTCAAAGGCTTTGATATCGATCCCTACTGGAGAAAAGCCGTTCAAAACGGCTTATGCGCTCGAGCCCTACCAGCCACCGGTCTGAAGACCGGTGTTACTGAAACTCTTGTCACCGAACTACTTTGATTAATCTGTCTTGAGTGACGACGGCGCCAATCCTGGTCCTTCGCTTGGCGGTTGTGCAGCTGCGCTTTTCGCCGCGTGATAAACGCCTGCACCGTAACGCTGCTCCACGACTGCTTCCGCAATCCGGTCTGCCAGCGTTTCGCGATATTCGGCGTCGCGCGCTTGGCCGCCCTCCAATCGATTGCTCAGAAAACCGCACTCGACCAGTACCGCCGGGTAATTCGCCAGTCGTAAAACCCGGAAATTTGCCGTGTGAACGCCGCGATTGGCCGAATGGGGAATGGTCATCAGCTTCGATTGGATCCGATTGGCCAGGTCGTATGAATTCGCTGCGTGATAATACGTTTCGAAACCGTGAATCCCGCGCCGCCGCGAATCGTTGAAATGAATGCTGACGAAAATAGAATTCTTCTGTGCGTTTTCGATCGCGACCCGTTGCTCGAGCGGAATGAATACGTCGGTTGAGCGTGTCATCACGATTTTCAGATCGGATTCGCGCAGCTTGCGAGCGAGGCGCGTAGCCACATCAAGCGTCGCAATTTTTTCGGCGCCGCCAAATTTGCGGTAAGCGCCGTTGTCTTTGCCGCCGTGTCCCGCATCGACAACTACCGTTCTGAAAGATCTGCTCGTATCTTTTGTGCCGACTTCAGCCGGGCGCGGACCTATAGCACAAGCCGCCAGAAAGCCCGAAAAGCCAAGAATTAAAAGCCGGTAACTCAGTCGATACATTGGAAGCTCTTACATTAAAACACGCCTCGCCGCCAAAGGTTTCTCGATGGGCAAGGTTCTCTTTAAGGCAGCAAAGTTTGCGCCGCGGATTCGGTATTTTGCAGAAAAACTACTTGTTTTTTGTGCGACCAGATTTAAAGGCGTTAACTCTAACTATGCGCACCCGATTCCTTTTGTATCCGTTCCTTTCTGTAGTTCTGGCCGGCGGCATCGCTTCCGCGGCAAAACCGACACCCGCGCCGAAAGCGGCCCCGACCGCCAAACCTGCGCCAACCATCTCCAAGCCGGTGGTCGATCAAACCGCGCAGACCATCATCTATTGTTATCACCGTTTAGTGGACAAGGTGCGCTACCCCGGCACCGAAATCACGCCGGCGGCATTCGAAGCGGAAATGAAGGAACTGAAAGATCGCGGCATTACTGTGATCAGCTTACAGGATCTGCTCGCCTGGAAGCGCGGCGAGAAAAACATTCCGCCGCGGTGCGCCGTGATTACGTTCGACGACGGCTGGAAATCTCAATATGAAGTCGCGTGGCCGATCATGAAAAAATTCGGCTACACCTTTACCATGTTCATTTACACCGAGGGCGTGGCGGGTGCTAGCTTGGGCGGTGGACAAGCGATCACCTGGGAAATGCTGGCTGACATGCGCGACAACGGGATCGATATCGAAGCGCACTCGGCGACCCACCAGGATTTGCGCGAGGGCCACACCATCATGGTGATCGAGCCCGGCAACAAAAGGACCAAAAAGAAACTGACCGGCGCAGAGTACGAGCAATGGGTCCAGAATGAAGTCGTCGGCTGTAAGCAACTGCTCGAACAACGGCTTGGCATAAAAATCAACTGCTTTGCCGTTCCGTTTGGCACTTACAACGAGCACGTGAAGGAAATAGCGCGCAACGCCGGTTACGAAGCAATGTTCACCGTTTACGGCCAACCCATTACCTACACCTCACCGATGGATGCTCTCGGCCGTTATGCGATCGAGGCGAATAAGCCAAAAGTTTTTGAAGACGCGGTGAAAATGATCGCCACTTCGAGCGGCGGTCCCGGCGCGCCGGCAATCGCGGAAGTAGGTGCAGCGAATCTGTCGACCGAACCCGCGGACGGCACCACCGTTCGAAGCGCACTGCCTTTGATCAAAGCGAACCTGAGCGCGGTCGGTCAGATCGATCCCGCCAGCGTGCAGTTGCGGATCAGTGGTCTGGGACTTGTTCCGGCGAGCTTTGATCCAAAAACCGGTGTCGTTTCCTATCAGGTCACGCAAAAGCTACGTGAGAAAAACTGTACGGTGATTTTGACCGCGAAATCCGGCGACAAAAAAGTCGAGACGCATTGGACGTTTGGAATTGACGAGTCCGGCGCGGCACCAGCCGCGACTCCCGCCACGCCGCCGAAGAAGTAAGGTGGATCGAGCAGTCCCATGCTCGAGGTTACAAATGGCGGCAAAGCCGCGTAATATTTAGCATCGCCCGCGGAGCGGCCGATCCACCAAATGTTTTCGCAACTGGGTGACAAGCTGCAGGAGATCTTTAAGGATCTTCGCGGCCACGGGACGATCAGCGAGGTGAACATCGACGCCGCGCTCCGCCAGGTGCGGCTGGCGTTGCTCGAGGCTGATGTCGATTTTCAAGTCGCAAAAGAATTCATTGCGCGGGTCAAGGAAAAAGCACTTGGCGAAGCCGTGCTGCGTAGCATCACGCCCGGTCAGCAGATCGTTAAGATTTTTTATGACGAATTGTCGATCTTGCTCGGCGGCGACGCTGCTCCGCTCGATCTCGGCGAACCGGGTAGAATTCTGATTATCGGGCTGAATGGTTCCGGCAAAACGACCTCGGCTGCGAAGCTTGCGCGGTTGCTGAAGAAACAAGGTCGCGCGCCTGTGCTAGTCGCATGCGATTTGCAGCGACCGGCGGCGATCGAACAACTCGCCACGCTCGGAAAAGAAATCGACGTTCCGGTGCATACCCCGGATCTAAACGAGAAAAATGTGCAGCGCGCGGCGGCCGCAGCGCTTGAGTCGCCCGCGTTCGCCGAGTCAACGGTGGGGCAGGCAATCTTCGATACTGCGGGCCGGCAGGAAATCGACGCCGCGTTGATTGAGGAACTCAAACAACTCAAAGATTTTTTACAGCCGCAGGAAACGCTACTTGTCGTCGACGCCGCCACCGGTCAACAAGCGGTCAGTGTCGCGACACATTTCAACGGCGCGTTGCAAATCACCGGAATTATTTTAACGAAGCTCGACGGCGACGCGCGCGGCGGCGCGGCCTTGTCCATGCGCGAAGTGACCCAGCGGCCGATTAAATTTGTCGGCACCGGTGAAAAGCTCGATCAATTCGAGCCGTTTGTACCCGAGCGTCTGGCCGGCCGGATTCTCGGAATGGGTGACGTCGTCGGTCTGGTTGAAAAAGCGGCCGAAACGATCGAGATCGAAGACGCGGAGCGCCTCGAACGAAAACTGCGCAGCGCGTCGTTCGATTTCAACGATTTCCTGGCCCAGTTCAAAATGCTCCGAAAAATGGGCCCGCTCGAAAATGTGCTTGGCATGCTGCCGGGCATGAGTAACGTGCAGGGCCTCTCGATTGACGAGAAGCAGCTCAAGCGCACGGAAGCCATCGTGCTTTCGATGACCAGCGAGGAGCGGACGCGCCCGCAAATTTTAAATGCGCGGCGGCGTCAGCGGATCGCTCGCGGCAGCGGCTCAACCGTCACGGAGGTGAACGATTTGGTCCGGCGCTTCGATCAGATGCGAAAAATGATGAAGAACGCGGGGAAAATGAAAAAGATGATGGCGCAAATGGCGCGAATGAGAAAATAACATGGCAGTTGCAATCAGATTACGAAGAGAAGGCGCGTTAAATCGCCCGTATTTTAAAGTTGTGGTCGCGGACACACGCAGTCCGCGCGATGGAAAATTCATCGAAATCGTCGGCACTTACGATCCAAAAAAGGCCGGGCAGAACAGCACCCTTAAATTGGACCGGATCGAGCATTGGATCGGCAAAGGTGCGCAACCGTCGGACACGGTGCGCAGTTTGATCAAGAAAACTAAGAACCCGGAAGCTGCGGCGAAAAAAGCAGCAGCTGTGGCAGCAAAAAAAGCCGCCCCCGCGCCAAAGCCGGAGCCGGCGCCGGTTGAAGCAGAACCAGTGGCCGCGCCAACTTCTGCGGTAGCAACCGAACCAGCAGCGACGCCAGCGCCGACTACGCCGGAGCCACCGCCACCCGCCGAGCCATCTGAGGCGCCGCCTCCAAGCGAAAGCTAAGATCGTCGACATGAACGTGAAATCTGTAGGGGAAGCTGTCAGCTTCCCGCTCGATCGCGAAGCTAACAGCTTCGCCTACAAAAATTGGTGACATCGTCATGAAGGAATTCCTCGAGTTCATCATTCGACAACTCGTGGAATTTCCTGACGACATGGTGCTGACGGAAATTCCGAGCGGCAAAATGACGATCTTCAAAGTGCAGCTCCGTCAAAGCGACGTTGGCCGCATTATTGGCCGCAACGGCCAAACCATTCATGCGATCCGTGCGATGCTAAACAGCTCGGCTTCGCGCCACGGACAACGGGCCACCCTCGAAATCGTCGAGTAATGTCTTCTGTAGCGGCCGCCGTCTCGGCGAGGGGCCAGAACAATTGCCGCTGAGGAGAGCGGCTTCTACAGTTCATCCGAGTTTTTGTGACATGAAGATCGACATCCTCACGCTCTTTCCCGAAATCTGCCGCGCGCCGCTGAGCGAGAGCATGATGAAGCGGGCGCAGGAAAATAAGATTGTCGATCTTCGCATTCATAATCTGCGCGATTGGACAACCGACAAACATCATATTGTCGACGACGCGCCGTTCGGCGGCGGGCAGGGGATGGTGATGAAACCGGAACCGATTTTCGCTGCGGTCGAGGAACTGCAACAATCAGCAATCAAAAATCAAAAATCAAAAATCATCTTGATGTCGCCGGGCGGTCGTCGCCTTGATCAAAAGCTGGCGACTGAACTTTCGCAAGAATCACATCTTATCGTCATCTGCGGTCACTATGAGGGCGTCGATCATCGCGTGATCGAGCAGATTGTCGATCTCGAGATTTCGATCGGTGACTATGTCCTGACGAACGGCGCCATTGCGGCCGTCGTGCTGGTCGATGCAGTTGCGCGGTTGTTGCCCGGAGTTCTCGGTCACGAGCAATCAGCGCATGACGATTCCTTCAGTGCCGGTCTGCTCGAAGCGCCGCAGTATACGCGACCGGCTGAATTTCGTGGCTGGAAAATTCCTGAAGTCTTGCTTTCCGGAAATCACGCCGAGATCGCGAAGTGGCGAAAAGAGCAGGCGCTTAAGCGGACCAAACAAAATCGCCCAGATTTATTGAGGTAGGGACATCGCACTGCGATGTCCGCAGACGCCGCAGCGCGGCGTCGCTACCGGACCCTTCCCATCACGATGCAGGCGTTGATGCCGCCGAATCCGAACGAATTGCTCATAATATAATCCAGTTCGGCCGCGCGGCCGTGATTCGGCACGACATCGAGATCGCACGACGGATCGGGATTTTGATAATTGATCGTCGGCGGGATCCATTGTCGATCCAGCGCGAGCGCACAAAGTGCGGCCTCGATCGCACCGGTCGCGCCGAGCGGATGCGCGTGATACCCCTTCGTTCCGCTCACCGGAATTTTTTTGGCGTGCTCGCCCAGAACCTCTTTGATCGACATCGTTTCGGCGCTGTCGTTCAGTTGGGTCGAGCTTGCGTGCGCGTTGACGTAATCGATTTGCTCGGTCGCGACCCGCGCGTCGGCGAGCGCATCGCGCATCGCGCGAATACACGAGTCACCGCTTGGCAACGGCGTTGTCATATGGAACGCGTCGTTGTTTAAACTATAACCCAGAACTTCGGCGTAAATCTTCGCGCCGCGCGCTCGCGCGTGCTCGAGTTCTTCCAAAATCAACGAGGCTGCGCCTTCGCCCATAACAAATCCGTCGCGCAGTTTGTCGAAGGGCCGACAGGCCAACTGGGGATCATCACAGCGACTCATCGTTTTAATGATATCAAACGCGCCGATCGTGATCGTGGTCAGCGGCGCTTCGGCGCCTCCGGCGACAACGACATCGGCGAAATCGTCGCGAATGTAACGAAGCGCTTCGCCAACCGATACCGTTCCGCTGGCGCAACTGTTCGAATTGGTAGTGCCGACGCCGCGAAATCCAAAATCGATCGCGATGTTCGAATGAGCCGAACCGCCGAATACTTGCACCGCCAGAGTGGGTTGAACTCCGCGCGCGCCTTTTTTCAAAAATCGAATGTATTGCTCTTCCGCTTTGCAAACGCCGCCAAGCGCGGTGCCGAAGCTAACCCCGACCCGGTCTTGCGGTTGATCGTGCGAATATTCAATTCCCGCGTCATCGAGCGCGAGTTTTGACGACGCGACCGAGAATTGGGCGTAACGATCGAGCCGTTTCAAACGATGGGGCGGGAAAAATTCTTCCGGGTCCCAATCATTAATCTGACCCGCCACTCGAACACCGAAACCGCTCATATCAAAACCGGTTATCGGGCTAATGCCGGTTTTCTCGGCGAGGATTCCTTTCCAAAAACCTTCAACGCCTTTGCCGATGCAGGTGATAGGGCCAAGGCCGGTGATGACAACGCGTCTTCGACTCATGCGGCTACCCAGTTGGCTTTTGCTTCCACGTAATCCCTCATACAACGCAGCGTCTTATTGGCAACGTTGTGCGTAAAGAAATCGCCAATAATCGGTTCTGCGACCGGCGCTAGGGCGGGGATTCGGAAATGGAGATCGTGCACGATCGTCACCAGCACGCCATCCGGTCTTTGATCGAACGTCCACACCACCCGCATCCCTTTGCTAAACGCTTTCAGGTGATGAAAGTGAATTTCGACCCGGTCGCGGTCGATGATTTGCTCGGAAGTCCATTTGATCGGAATGCCGGAACGGACCGCCGCCATCACTACTACATTGCGATTTGGACTGCGCTCCACGTAACGGATGTAGCGATAGTGCGGCAAAATTTGCGGCCACAGCTCCAAATTCGCCGCCGTCTCGAAGATCGACATCCTCGGCGCCTTCATAATGATTGAATTCGTTTTGTGCATTCCAGTTGCGCAGAATTTGTCTACAGTCGTCTGATCTCATGGCGCTGGAAATGAAAAAAGAATGTGAAAAGTGCGGCAGCACCCTGACCGCAGATGACGAAGCCTACATTTGTAGCTACGAATGCACCTTCTGTCGCGAGTGCGCGGCTTCCATGAATTCGATTTGTCCGAATTGCGGCAATGGGCTGGTACAACGCCCGCGCCGAAAAATCTGAGCGTTGGGATGCGCCTGCGTTCCCCAGACGTTCGTCTCAGCGCTTTTTCTTAATTCGATAAGTCAGAAAACACTCGTCACCTACCACGCGCATGTTGGTCATTATGCAATGGACGCTGGCCGGTAGAAATTCTTTGCTCAAGCCCGTTAGCGTTGGTGCGTCCGCGCCGCCGAACAAATAAGGGGCAATCGTGAGATTCAGTTCGTCGACCAAACCAAGCTTGAGCAACGAGCGAAAAAGAATCGGGCCGCCTTCGCATGCGACCCTGCGAACTTTATAATCGCGACGCAAACTCCTCAGCATTTCGGCGAGATCGACATCCTCCGATTCGCTCAGATGCAACTTCGCGACCCCGCGCAGTTGGCTCCGGAATTTTCTCGGCATCCGTTTGGTCGAGAAAATCAGGATCGGTCCTGTTTTCGCGGGATCGGACCGAAAAATCTTCAGCTGACTGTCGATCTTGCCTTCGTTGGAAACGATCACGCGCAACGGCGCTTGAATTCGTCCGCGTTTGAGCCGCGCTGCTTTCAAATCGTCCGGCAGACCGAGTCGAACGTTGTCGCGTTTAAGCGTGCTGTGGCCGATCAGGACCGCATCCGCGAGGACGCGTTGCCGGAACAAGTGCAGCTTATCTTCCCGCGAGGTGAAATCGACCGGCCCGAAATCGCGGGTTGTGATTTTGCCGTCAACCGTCATGGCAAAAGTGGCGCTGACGAACGGGCGGGAAATACGAGACCGAATGTTGCGCTCCCGCTGTAGGGGAAGCCGTCGGCTTCCCGATTTTTTGGTTGGGACGCCGGCAGCGTCCCCTACAACTTTATTGCGGCTCTTGGATTTCATGCTCCATCGTCGCCACTTCGCGTTGCATTTCGCGAATGCCAACACGTTTCGCGATGCCGCTCGGTTTGTAGAAGAAGTAAACGATGCCGCCCGGCGCGCAGCAGACCAGAATCACGAGAAAGCCGAGTGATCCGATCAGTTTGGCTTTCTCGATAGTGACGCCGCAGATGTTGTTAAGCATGACCTGAAGCAACTTTTCGCGCAGGCCGATTCCGGCAAGGCTGATCGGAACCGCGGTGAGTGTGCGCTCAATGGGCATGACCGCGAAAAAGTCGATCGCGGGAACCGGCGCGGGCGGACTCTTGCGCACGTCTTCCGCATGAAGCGCGTAGGCGACGAAAAGAAAAGTGGCGAAAGTCGCAACATGCGCGACCAACGAGGCGCCGAATGCAAAGAACGTCGCGATCCAATGCCGCGCGTAAAGATGATAGGCGGCCGCGATCTCGATCAGCTTATCTTTGCCGGGGAATTTATGGGGCAGGAGATGGAAGAGATTAAATCCGCTGATGATAAAACTCGCGACCAGACCCGAAATCGAAACTCCAAGCAGAATGCCCAGAGCGACGAGCAGCTGATGCGGAGTAAAACCGGATTCAACTGTAACCGGAGTTCGCCAGAGCAAATCGAAACGAAGTGTTACAAGCGTGACCGTGATCGTGACCAGCGCGACGAGTCCGATCAAACGATCGAAAACGACGGCGAGCAAGGCGCCCGCTTTGTGGTCCGGCGTTTCTTTGAGCAGGAGATAGCTCTTAATAATATCGCCGCCGGTGCCGCCGGGGAGAAATTGATTGTAAAACATCCCGATCAAAAACAAGCCGATGAGACGTGGGACATTGAGTCGAATCTTTTGCACGCGAAGGAGAATTTGCCAACGGATAGCCGCAGCGATCTCGACAATGACATAGGCGACGACGGCGGCTGCAACCCAGCGATAGTGGGCTTCTTGCAAAGCCTTGCCCATTTTATGGCGCTGCTCTGGATCATGAAAAACCCAGATCAGGAGCGCGATCGTGACCGCAAGCTGCGATGCCGTGACAAAAACTTTCTTCATCCGCCGAAGCGTTCTTTCCAAATTTTAACCGAGCGCTGAATTTCGTCGGTGGTTTTTCGCGGACTCATTTCCCAAACCCAGGCGCAGTCTTTCGGCAACAGCGGCACCAGTTTGGCAAGATCGACATCTCCGGTGAATGGCGGCTGATGATCTTGGGCCGGCCAGATGCAATCCTGGACATGACAGCCAAAGGTGCGTGGACCGATTTGACGAAGCCATTCCGCATGATCGAGAAGGGCGAGGTTCTCTTTGATCTGAATGTGACCGAAATCGTGCCAATAACCGACCTGCGGGGAGTTGAGTTCGTCGAGTAACGCGGGCAGTTCGCGTTCGCTCGGAATTTCTTCGTAGCCGCGGCGGCCTTCGATCCCGAGTTTTACTTTTTTCGATACGGCGTAATCAACGATCCGACGCAAACAA
>Ga0209156_10004079_pt1 | contig 10706 bp, 14 predicted proteins | sample GraSoiAngelo_124_FD_185881 | JGI IMG/M metagenome (GOLD analysis project Ga0209156, IMG submission 185881) | Grasslands soil microbial communities from the Angelo Coastal Reserve, California, USA - 14_0927_05_20cm (SPAdes) (version 2) | ecosystem: Environmental > Terrestrial > Soil > Grasslands...
AAGCGTGTGGGCGCGCCGAAGACGTGGCGCGAAAGCGCCAGGGTGGGCCCCAGCACGCGCGAAAACTCCCCGCGGTCGGCGCGGTCGAGGGCGTGCAGGGCGGCGGATGCGGCCGGCGCGATGACGTCGAAGATCCCGAGCAGCGCGTCGCTGTACCCCTGCGCGTCGCCCCCGATCGTCGTCGGATAGTCGAAGTCGTCGCCCGTGTACATGCGCACGGACGCCGGGAAGCGCCGGCGCATCGCGATCTCACGCTTCTGGTCGAGCAGCGAGATCTTCACGCCGTCGATCTTCGCGGCATAGTCGCTCACGATGGCGAGCAGGGTCTCCGTCGCGCGGTCCAGGTCGTGCGAGCCCCAGTAGCCGGCGAGCGCGGGATCGAACATGTCGCCGAGCCAGTGGATGATCACCGGTGCCTCGACCTGCCCGAGGATGCGGCCGTAGACCTTCACGTAGTCGTCGGCCCCCTTGGCGCACGCGGCCAGCGCGCGGCTGGCCATGAGGATGATGCGGCCGCCGACCGACTCGATGAACCCGCACGATTCCTCGTATGCCGCCTCGACGTCGGCGATCGTCACGCGAGGGCCGGGCTGCAGGTCGTCGGTGCCGGCGCCGGAGGCGATCACGGCCCCGGCCACCGTCCTGGCTTCGGCCACCGACCGCTTGATCAGCTCCTTGGCCGACGACCACGGAAAGCCCATGCCCCGCTGCGAAGTGTCCATCGCCTCCGCGACGGCGAGCCCGAGCGACCATACGTGGCGCCGGAAGGCCAGCGTGGCGTCCCAGTCGAGCGCAACGTCCAGCGTTGGATCGATGCGCGCGAGCGGATCGGCGACGACGTGCACGGCGGCCATGCCGATGCGGCTCTCGATCGGCCCGGGCGCGCCCGTGATCGGCGCCTGCCCGGTGAGCGTGTAGCGGGCGAGCGTTCCGTCGGCACGTGGCAGGGTCAGGCTCGGCGGCATGGCGACAGTGTAACAAACCGTTCGGCGCGCTAAACTCCCGCCGTGAGCGCCGAGCGCCGTCGCGAGCCGCGGGTGATCGTGACCGACACGGCCGACCCGCGTGTCGAGAAGGTCGTGGGGGAAGGCCTGCGCCGCTACAACGCAGAGCAGTCGGGCATCGATGACAGCCGGCCGCTGGCCGTCGTCGTCTCGGATCCCGACACGAATGAAGTCCTCGGCGGCATCACGGGCCGCACGTCGCTCGGCCTGCTGTTCATCGACCTCGTCTTTCTCCCCGACGAGCTACGCGGCGGCGGCCTGGGCAGCCGCATCTTGAACCTCGCGGAGGACGAGGGGCGACGACGTGGCTGCCGCGCGGCGATGCTCTACACCATCAGCTTCCAGGCGCCGCGGTTCTACGAGCGTCACGGCTGGCGCGTCTTCGGCAAGATCGCGTGCGATCCACCGGGCACGAGCCGGATCTTCATGACGAAGGCTCTGTGATAAGGTGAGCGCTCCTCAGCGACTCATCAAGGAGGCCGGCATGGCAGCCAAGGCGACCGACAAGACCCGGACGAAGTTCCTCCTGGACGAGAAGGACATTCCGACGAAGTGGTACAACATCCAGGCCGACTTCAAGTCGCCCGCGCCGCCCGTCCTGCACCCGGGCACCGGCCAACCGATCGGGCCGCAAGACCTCGCGCCGCTCTTCCCGATGGAGCTGATCAAGCAGGAGGTCAGCCGGGCGCGCTGGATCGAGATCCCCGACGAGGTGCGCGACATCTTGAAGCTGTGGCGCCCGTCGCCGCTCTTCCGCGCGCGCCGGCTCGAGAAAGCGCTCGGGACGCCCGCGCGCATCTACTACAAGTACGAGGGCGTGAGCCCCGCGGGCAGCCACAAGCCCAACACCGCCGTCGCGCAGGCCTACTACAACAAGAAGGAGAAGGTCACGCGGCTCTCGACGGAGACCGGCGCCGGCCAGTGGGGCTCGGCGCTGTCGCTCGCGTGCCAGCTCTTCGGACTGCAGTGCAAGGTCTACATGGTGAAGGTGTCGTACCAGCAAAAGCCGTATCGCCGGATCATGATGGAGACCTGGGGCGCCCAGGTCGTCGCCAGCCCGAGTCCCGATACCCAGGCCGGCAAGAAGATCCTCGAGCAGGATCCGAACTCGCCCGGCTCGCTCGGCATCGCGATCAGCGAGGCGGTGGAAGACGCCGCTACGCGTGAGGACACCAAGTACTCGCTCGGCAGCGTGCTCAACCACGTGCTGATGCACCAGACCATCATCGGCCAGGAGGCGAAGAAGCAGCTGGAGAAGGCCGACGACGAGGCGGACATCGTCATCGGCTGCGCGGGCGGCGGCTCCAACTTCGCCGGGCTCTCCTTCCCGTTCGCCGCCGACAAGCTCACCGGCAAGCGCACGAAGACGCGCATCATCGCGGTGGAGCCGACCGCGTGCCCGAGCCTCACCAAGGGCAAGTACACCTACGACTTCGGCGACACCGTCGGGCTGACCCCACTCGTGAAGATGCACACCCTCGGCCACGGCTTCGTGCCGGCGCCGCTGCACGCGGGCGGGCTGCGCTACCACGGCATGGCGCCGCTCGTCTGCAAGCTCTACGACGAGGGCGTGATCGAGGCGATGGCGGTGCCGCAGATCGCGACGTTCCAGGCGGCGATGCAGTTCGCGCGCAGCGAGGGCATCATCCCGGCGCCGGAGGCCGCTCACGCGATCAGAGTCGCGATCGATGAGGCGCTCCGCTGCAAGAAAGAAGGCAAGCGCCGGGCGATCCTGTTCAACCTCTCCGGCCACGGCCACTTCGACCTCGGCGCCTACGAGGCGTTCCTGGCCGGCAAGCTCCAGGACTACGAGTACCCGGCGGCGAAGATCGAGGAGGCGCTGCGCGGCGTGCCGCAGCTCAAGGCGTGAGCGCGATGCTGTGGCGACGCGAGTTCCTCAAGACCGGTGTCGCCGGCGGTGTCCTCCTCGCCACGCCGGCTCTCGTACGGGCGCAGGCCGCCAAGGGCAAGGTGCGCTTCGCATATCTCCAGCTGGGCTGGGCGGGGCCCGAGATCATCCACAAGGAGGACCTGCTCGCCAAGCACGGCTGGCAGGCGGAGTACTCCGTCGTGCCCGGCTCGCCCGTGCCGCTGCTGAACCAGCTCACCAGCAAGAACGTGGACGCGATCGACATGTCGTTCGCGCTCGCGGCCAAGGCGTTCGAGGACGGCGCGCCGGTGAAGGTGACCGGCGTGGCCACGGCCGTGCTCGGCGCCATCGTCGCGCGCAAGGACGCCGGCCTCACGAGAGTCGAGGACCTCAAGGGCAAGAAGGTCGCGGCCGTGGTCGGGACGTCGACGTTTTTCGATATCAGAGCGCTGACGCTGAAAGGATATGGATTCGATCTCCAGAAGGACACGCAGCTCGTGACGGCGACGGCGCCGCCCGACATGGCGACGTTATTGGCGAAGAAGGACGTCGACGCGATCATCGCCTGGCAGCCGATCAGCGACTCGGTCGTGCTCTCGGGCCAGGGCGTCTACCTCGCCAAGCAGATCGACCTCTGGCGCAAGGCGACCGGCCGGCCCACCGGCTTTCCCGTGCACGTCTGCTACCTCGTGCACGGCGATTTCATTGCCAGGAACGCCGGCTTCCCGAACGACCTCAACGCGGCGCAGAAGGACGCGGTCGACCTCTGGTACGGAAAGCCGGCGCGCGCCAAAGACATCATGGCCGAGGTGACCAAGCTGCCCAAAGAGGTGATCGAGGTCGCGTACCGGGAAACCGTACGCATGCTGTCGGGATTGCCGGAGGAACAGGTCGAAACACTCATCGCCCAGCTTCGCATCAACAAAGAATTCGGCTTTCTCAAGTCCGACATCTGGGAGCAGCCGGACCGCGTGCGCAAGGAGTTTTTCCACCGCGCGTGACCCCCGTCACGCCAGGGCCGGTATATGAAGCTCTCGCGATCGGCGTACATCCGGCGAGCGGTGGAGCGCATGAATCGCGAAACGCGTGCCTCCATTCGGGCGCGTAGACTCGCCGACGTGTCACGGAAGGTTCGTCGAAACAGCATGAAGGTCAACGCCGAATTCGCCGCCTTCGAGCGCGCGCCGGATGCCTGAGCGGGGAGAGATTTGGCACCGAACCCGCGACGACGCTGATCGAAGAAGCGGAACCTCAAATCCTCGACGTGCTCGACCTGGCGCCCTGATCGTTGATTGACTGGAAGCAGAAGCTGCGCCTCCCCACGCTCGGCGTCGCCGCCGTCATCGTCGCCGGCTGGGTGCTGCTCTCGTGGCGCTATGGCGCCTATGTCCTGCCCTCGCCGCTGGCCGTCGCGCGCGGCTTCGTCGACATCGTCGCCACCGGCGAGATCTGGCGCCACACGCTGGCCTCGCTCGGCCGCATCCTCGTGGGCTTCGGCGGGGCCGTCGTCGTCGCGCTGCTGGCCGGCCTCGCGTCGTTCCTCTCGCGCACGGCGCGCGGGGTGATCCACGACTTCCTCTCGGTGCTGAACTCGACGTCGGTCTTCGTCTGGATCGTCATCTCGATCATCTGGTTCGGGCTCTCCAACTGGGCGCCGATCTTCACCACGTTCATGATCACGCTGCCCGTGGTGGCCTCCAACCTCGTCGAGGGCGTGGAGAACGTGGACCGCCGGCTGCTCGAGATGGGCGATGTCTACCGGCTGTCCGGCCGGCAGAAGTTCACGGCCATCGTCGTGCCCTCCACCCTGCCCTACCTCGTGGCCGGCACGAAGGTCGGCTTCGGCCTCGCTCTGAAGGTGTCGGTCGTGGCCGAGATCTTCGGCGTCACCTCCGGCATCGGCTACATCATGAACTACTCGCGCGAGATCCTCGCCACGCAGATGGTGTTCGTGTGGGCGCTCGTCATGATCCTGGTCATGACCGCCACCGACACGCTCGTCTTCGACGCGATCTCGCGGCGGCTCGACCGATGGCGGTGACGCTCGAGGTCGCGGAGGTCGGCAAGGACTTCCTGATCCCCGTCATCGACTCGGTGTCCTTCGGCGTCGAGGCCGGCGAGTTCGTCTGCCTGCTCGGCCCCAACGGCTGCGGCAAGACCACGCTGCTCCGCATCGTCGGCGGCCTCGAGCCGCCCACGCGCGGGCGCGTGCTGCTGGGCGGCGAGCCCGTCTCGGGCAGCGGCCGTCACACCAAGAAGGTCGGCGTCGTCTTCCAGGAAGATCGGCTCCTGCCGTGGAAGACGCTGCGCGAGAACGTCGAGCTGGTGCTGGAGCCGCTCGGCGTGACCGGCGCGGCGCGCCGCGCCACCGCCGACCGTCAACTGCGGCTGGCCGGCCTGGCCGGCTTCGAGGACTACCACCCCGCGCGCGTCTCGGGCGGCATGCGCCAGCGCGCGGCCATCGCCCGCGCGCTGGCCATCGAGCCCGATCTGCTCCTGATGGACGAGCCCTTCGGCGCCCTCGACGCCCAGAACCGCCGCATCATGCAGGCCGAGGTGCGGCGGATCTGGCGCGAGACCGGCCGCACGATCCTCTTCGTGACCCACGCGATCGACGAGGCCGTCGCGATCGGCACCACGCTGATCATGCTCTCCGCGCGGCCCTCGCGGATCCGTGCGACGATCGCCAATGACGGCCGCGTCGAGCGGGGCACGCTCATCGATGACCTCAACGCGATGATCATGGACGAGGTCGAGCGCCAGCAGGGCCCAGCGTCGACTTCGTGACGGTTCGGGCGATGTGCCCGGACCCGCCCCCCGATCGCGCCGATCTTTCTGCTTCTCACTGAACCTCCCCGCCCACCCGTCGCGTCTCAATTGGTGAGAGGGGAGGTGAGGTTATGAAGCGCATTGCACTGGCCATCCTGCTGGCGTTCGCTGCCCTCAGCGCCTCGACGACGGTGTGGGCCGACAGCAGCGACAGCAACATCTCCACGACCGAGGCTCCGTAACACGGGACACGCCACGGCGGGCGGGAGAATCTCCCGCCCGCCGCGCGTCCGAAAGGAGATACCGATGTTGCTCGCAGAATTCATCGCCGCCGCCGTGATGCTCACGGCCGGGGGGCTCGGCGCGCTCGATTCGGGCCCGGGCCGTGCCATGCTGTACACTTTCGCGCGGTGGCGACGGCAGCGGCGGCACGCGCAGCGGACTCGCTAGCTCACACCAGCCGCGTGCGGATCTTGATCTCCGACGTGAGCGTCCGGTGTACCGGGCACTTGTCGGCGATCTCGACGAGTTTCGCGCGCTGCTCGTCGTTCAGCCGCCCGGAGAGCACCAGCTCGCGCTCGATCTGATCGAGCTTGCCTTCCTTGGTCTCGCAGTCGGCGCAGTCCTGGGCGTGGATGCGGGAGTGGGTGAGGCGGACGGTGACGCCGTCGAGCGGCCAGCCCTTGCGTCGCGCATACAGCGCGAGCGTCATCGACGTTCAGGCGCCGAGGGCGATCAGCAGATAGTCGTACGGCGACGGGCCGGTGTCGCCACCGCCGTCGACGATGGGCTCATCGGCGATCGCCCGGTGGCGGCCGATCAGCAGCTCCTGCGCGAGTCCCGAGGCACCGCCGTGCACCGTCACCGTGGCCATCGTCTCCTCCTCGTCCGGGGCGGGCTCATCCGCCGAGAATGCGCTCCCAGCGGCCGTACTCGCGGGCGGCTTCCATGAACCACTTCACGCAGTCGGGGTTGGCGCGCGGCGGCAGCTCGCACGAGGTCGAGAGCACGAAGCGCGAGCGCGAGCCGGCGGTGTCGATGCAGCGCCGCACCTCGGCCTCGATCTCCGCCTTCGTCGCACGCTCGAACATCGTCGCGTCCACGTTGCCGATGGCCACCACGTTCTTCTGGTTGCCGAGCGTGATGAGGCGGTCGAGCTGGTCGACGTAGAGCTTCGGGTCGGCCTGCTGGTCGAGGTCGATGGTGATGGCGACGAAGCCGACGTCCACCAGGTCCTCGTGGATCTGATGCGTGGTGCCGCAGATGTGCACGGTCGTCCCGACCTTCTTGGCCTTGAAGTAGTCCACCAGCTCCTTGTGATAGGGCTTGATGAACTCGCGATAGGTGTCCGGCCCCACCAGCGAGCACGAAGCCGTGGGATCGGAGTACGAGAGGCCGATCTTCGTCGTCAGCACGGCATCACCCATCCGCTTGGCGAACTCCGTCGCGAAGCGCATGAGCTCGTGGACGAACTCCGGGTCCTCCAGCGTGTCCAGGCACATCAGCTCGGGGTTGCGCATGAGCATGGCGATCGTCCACGGCCCGACCAGCACCGCGCCGAGCGCGCTCGGGAATTTCTGCGCGGACAGCGCCTCGCACTGCTCGAGAAACGCGGGCAGCCGCCCCTGCCGGAACGGATCGGGCACCTCCAGCCGCGCCAGCGCGCCCTTGTCGTCCTGGAGCACGTGCTGGTCGATCGAGGGCACGACGTAATCGGAGTACTTCACGCGGCAGCCGACGGCCTCGGCCTCTTTGGCCAGATCGTTGAACGCGATCATGATGTCCGGCTGATAGCGCTCGTAGTAATTGATCATCGCCTTCACGGCCTTCTTGGGATTCGTGCAGTACTCCTCGATCGAGAGGCCGTCCAGGCAGCCGGCGAAGGAGCCGGCGATCGGGTACGCGGGCACGCGGTCGGCGCGCTGGCCCTTGTAGGCGGCGACGACGCGCTCACGCGGCGTGACGTCACGGGGCTGGTCCATGGCCATCACCTCGACTGTAGCTCAGCGCGCGAGCGCCGGCCGGATCTTCGTCGCGACGAGATCGAGCAGCTCGAGCATGCGCTTGGGATCCTCGCGCCGGAACACGACGGCGGTGTGGCCCACGCCCAGTCGCCCATACTCGCCGAGGCGGTCCACGACGGCCTGCACGCCGTCGGCCAGCACCGTCTCGCTCAGCTCGAAGCGCATCGAGATCTCGATCGTCTTCCAGGCGCGCCCGGCCGCCTCCGCGAGCGTCCGCAGCTCGGCGAGCGAGGCGCGCAGCTCGTCGGGCGTCTTCGACATCGCGTGCCAGCCGTCGCCCAGCGCGACCACGCGGCGTAGCGCCGCCGTCGTGTTGCCGCCGACCCAGATCGGCGGGTGCGGCTTCTGCACCGGCTTGGGCTCGAAGCCGACGTCGGCGACGCGATAGAACTCGCCGTCGAAGCGCGGCTCCCGCTCCGTCCACAGCGCCTTGAACACGCGCAGGGCCTCGTCGGCGGCACGGCCGCGCCTGGCGAAGTCGACGCCCAGGATCTCGAGCTCCTGCCGCCACCAGCCCACGCCCACGCCGCAGATCAGCCGCCCGCCCGAGAGCACGTCGATGGTCGCCAGCATCTTGGCCATGGCCACCGGATGCCGGTGCCCGAGGATGAAGACCGAGCAGCCGATCCGCGCGCGCGTGGTGGCCACGGCGAGCGCGCTGAGCATCGCCACCGGCTCGAGGTACGGCACGTCCGGGGGGACGGGAAAGCTGCGGCCGCCGGGATAGCCCGCCGTCGTGCGCGGGATCACGACGTGGTCGCTGACCCAGAGCGAGGCGAAGTCACGGGCCTCGGCCTCGCGGGCGAAGGTCAGCAGCGCGTCGCGCGTGACGTCGGGCGCGACGGTGCTCGGAACGTGGACGCCGATCTGCATGAGGCACCTCCGGGGCCCGGACGTTAGCAGACGCGGGACGGCGCGGCAACGTGCGGTAGAATCCCCGCTGCCGATTCCAGAGGAGGCGCGCGCATGATCAAGCCCTACACCACGGTGGGCCTCATCCCGACCGTTCGCGGCATCCGGCGCCGCAAGGACATCAAGCTCAACCTCGAGCACCTCAAGCATCTCGTGAAGGCCGCCTCGTGGCTGTCGAGCCTGGATCTCCCCGTGCGGTTGATCGCATTCCCGGAGGGAGCCCTGCAGGCGTTCAACGACGAAGTGCTCGATCTGGATCATGCGACCTTCGCGCGGGAGTGCGCGATCGACATTCCCGGCGAGGAGACGGACGAGCTGGGCAAGATCGCCAAGGAGTACGACGCCTTCGTGATGGCCCAGGCCAAGGCGAAGCATCCCGACCTGAAGGACCGCTTCTTCAACGTCGGCTTCATCATCAACCCGCGCGGCAAGGTGATCCTCAAGCACTACAAGGTCTCGCCCCTGTTTCCCGTCGAACACTCCGTCTGTCCGCACGACGTCTACGACTGGTGGGTCGAGAAGTACGGCCGCACGCTGGACGCCTTCTGGCCGGTGGCCGATACCGAGATCGGCCGCCTCGGCATCATGATGGCCAACGAGGGCAGCTATCCGGAGAACGCGCGGGCGCTGGCCATGAACGGCGCCGAGGTCGTCTACCGCGCGTCGTACCCGCATCCGGCCACCGGCAACGAGATCTTCGAGATCCAGAGCCGCGCGCGCGCGCTCGACAACAACATGTACATCGTGGCGCCCAACATGGGCACCTACTACCTGTTCCCCGAGGAGAACACGCCCATCGACACCTTCGGCGGGCGCTCGTTCATCATCGACTACAAGGGCCGGATCGTCGGCAAGCAGGACTACGGCGCCGGCTCGACGTACGTGGGCGGCGTCATCGACATCGAAGCGTTGCGCGACCACCGCGCGCGCGCGCAGTGGGACAATTGGATGAAGGACCTCCGCACGGAGCTCTACCAGATCGTGTACGACAAGCCGATCTATCCCAAGAACCTGTACCTCAAGCGCGCGCCGATGAAGCACGCCGAGTACCGCAACGTGATCCGGCGCCAGATCAAGCTCATGCACGACCGTGATATCTGGGCGAAGCCGGGCCGGTGAGGCGCGTGCCCTGAGCGCCCCCCTCGTGCGCGTCCGCGACGTGCTCCTGCGCGAGCGCGACGTGCGCCTGCCCTTCCGCTTCGGCGCGGTGACGCTCACGGAGGCCACCGAAGCCTTCGCGCGCGTGCGCGTCACGCTGAAAGACGGGCGAAGCGCGTGGGGCCAGGCCGCGGAGATGCTGGCGCCGAAGTGGTTCGACAAGGATCCCGCGCGCTCGAACGCCGACAACGCCGCCGCCGGGTTTGCCACGGCCGCCGATCCCGACTGGGCGTCCATGCGCGAGATGGCGTCGTAGCGCGACCGCCATGGCCGGCGAGATCCCGCTCTGGATCAAGGTGGCTTACACGCTGATGGTCGCGGTCATCGTGCCCGTCTATCTCGCCTACTATGGGCCGGCCAACTTTCTCTGGTTCTCCGACGTCGCCCTGATCGTCACCGGCGTGGCCCTGTGGCTGGAGAACCCGCTGCTCGTGAGCATGATGACCGTCGGCGTGCTGCTCCCCGAGCTGCTCTGGAACGTCACCTTGTTCACGCGGCTTCTCACGGGCATCCGCGTCTCCGGTCTCGCCGACTACATGTTCGACACGAGGATCCCGAAGTGGATCAGGACCCTGTCGCTCTTTCACGTGGTGCTGCCGGTGCTCATGCTGTGGATGCTGCACAGGCTCGGCTACGATCCGCGCGCGCTGCCGGCACAGACGGCGCTGGCGTGGGTGATCCTGCCGCTCACGTACGCGGTGACGAAACCCGAGGACAACATCAACTGGGTGTACGGGCCCGGCGCGCGGCCCCAGCGCCAGATCTCCCCGCCGCTCTATCTGGCCTTCGTGCTGATCTTGTTTCCGCTGATCGTCTACGTCCCCACGCATCTCCTCCTGCTCGCCGCATTGGGCGGAGAGTGATAGACGCTGATCGAGACGCGCCCCGGCTCCGCCGGGGCGCGACGAGCGATGGGGGGTTTGGGGGCGATCTCGGGGCCCCCATCACCTACGACCGTGACCGAGGCGC
>Ga0209156_10004084_pt1 | contig 10697 bp, 3 predicted proteins | sample GraSoiAngelo_124_FD_185881 | JGI IMG/M metagenome (GOLD analysis project Ga0209156, IMG submission 185881) | Grasslands soil microbial communities from the Angelo Coastal Reserve, California, USA - 14_0927_05_20cm (SPAdes) (version 2) | ecosystem: Environmental > Terrestrial > Soil > Grasslands ...
CAATAACAGAAACCGAAGCAAACAGCAGCGCTGGCAAGAGTCGAACTTGTACCTGCATACAGAACGAACAGCGGGCGATACACGCCCTTCACGGTCACTCACGGGTGTTCACCGCGCTCCGCCTGCTGGCGGATCTGGTTGGAGGCGTTATGTTTAATACACGCGGTTGGATTTCGTTGGGCTTGCTGAGCGCTTTCGCGATACCCGCGATGGCTCAGTCGTTTCGCGTTCAGTGTCCAAGCAGCACGGTCACTCACCCCACACCGGCGAACAACAATTCGGAGCCGGCGTACGTGGGTCCGACCTACACGGGCACGAGTGGATATGGTTCGAACCCGGCCCACGTGAACGGCGCGATCAGGTGCCAGCAGATCTCCGGCGGCGACGGCTACGCGACCATGGGCGATGGCACGCAGACCTACCTGTTCTCGTTCGGACCGTTGTCCGGCCTCACCGATATCGCGCTGGGCAAGCCCGGCACGGAATCCCCGTTGACCTTCAACACGCGCTTCCCGGTCACGACGACCCAGTACCTAGTGCCCGGTGACCCGGCCACGAGTGTCGACACGCCCGCGACTTTTTCGGGCGGGTTCATACAGCCGCTGACCTCCACACAGCATGCGGCTCTCACCAACTTCCACAACATTTACAACGGTGCGGTGGGCGTGGACTACGACGTCGCCAACTCGGTCAACGTTCTCAACATCAGCGAGGCGGGAACCACCGTGACAGTGGTCGGCTACACGCCGCTGGCTCTGAACCTGAAGGTGGGCGACCAAGTCATCATTGCGGGGGGTATCGACCTGCCGGCCGGCTACCAGGGAACCTTTGCGGTGACAGCGATCAACGTCGCCAATATCGATCCGACGACCGGCAGCCCCTTCTTCCCGCCGAATTATGCCTTCAATTACACCGCCCCGACCAGCGGGCTGGCCACGGTGAACGAATCGTCGGATGTAACCGCGTCCTTCCCGCGTGTGCTCGACGGCCACGTGGATCCGCGCCAGATCATGGATGTGGGCGTGATGAACGGCAACATCCCGGCGCCGCTGATGGCGATCGACGAGGATGACGAGTTCTTCCTGACGCTGACCAACGTCGGCATGATCATGCGGCCGGACCTGTTTGAGCAGCACACCGTCCACTTCCACGGCTACCCGAACGCCTCGGCGTTCTACGACGGCGTGCCGGACGCCTCGGTCGCCATCAACATCGGCGCCAGCTTCACGTACTACTACCTGGCGCCGGATGCGGGCACCTACTTCTGGCACTGCCACATCACCCCGCCCGAGCACCTGCAGATGGGCATGGTGGGCCAGCTGTACGTGCGGCCGCGGCAGAACCGCGTGCCAAGTACCACAGCCCTTAATGTCGCGCTCGTGGCACAGCAGGGGGATCTGCGTACGGCCTGCAGACGTTCCGGTGACGGTGTCACCCCGACCGTTACGGGTGCTACCGACATCCTGTGCAGCAATCCGCTGCCGGCAGTAGCGACTACTGCCACGGGCGGCGGCCAGTACGCCTACAACGACGGCGACGGCTCGACCTTCTACAACGTCGAGTACCCGATCCAGATACACGGTTTCGACCCGAACTTCCACTTCGTCGGCATGACCTTCAATCCGGAAGGCTTCGCCGACATGAAGGACAAGTACTTCCTCCTGAACGGGCGCAGTTACCCCGACACGGTGAACCCTGATCCGATGCAGACGCAGTCGGCCGACGGCGTGTACCACTTCTCGCAGCCGCTGCCGGCGATCATCAACATCACGCGTGGCCAGCGGGCGCTGCTGCGCATCTCGGACCTCGACGTGTCCGAGTATCAGACGCTGGCCTCGCTCGGCATCCCGATGCAGGTCATCGGCTACAACGCCAAGCTGCTGCGCGACCAGGCCGGCAACAACCTGTACTACACGAGCAACTCGATCACCCTCGGCGGCGGCGAATCACTCGACGTGATTCTGGATACCTGTGCAGTGAGGCCGACGCTGGCCGGCGGGACGACACCCGACTACACCACATGCACGACGCCCCTACCCGCGGGCACCTATTACCTGTACACGCCGAACCTCGACCATCTGTCGAATGACGCGGAGAACTTCGGCGGCCTGATGACCGAGGTTCGCATCTGCACCAGTGTGGACCCGTCAACCAAGGTCTGCACCATCTAGGAGAGCCGCCATGCGACAAACCAACACTAAGAGCTTGATCGGGCGTCTCCTGCCGGCCACTGCGACCGCATTGGCCTCGCTGCTGTTCGCAACCGCGCATGCCGCGGCGCCTGGCATCGCCGGCCCCACGTTTGCTCTGACCGCACAACCGGCTTACCTCAGTCAGCCCGACGGGCAGGCCGTGTACTCCTGGGGATATGGGTGCACGACACCGACCGGACACGCGTTCGTGCCGGCGACCACCCCGGCTGGGTTCTGCAACACCATGCAGGTTCCGGGTCCGACCCTGGTGGTCAGGGAAGGGGACTCGGTTAGTGTGACGCTGACCAACGGTCTGCCGGCCTCCGCCGGCAACACTTCAATCCTTTTTCCGGGCTTCAATGTGACGACGAGCGGCGGCGTGGCTGGCCTGCTGACGCGGGAAGCGACGCAGACCACCCCGGTCACCTACACGTTCACGGCTTCCTCGCCCGGCACGCGCGCGTATTACAGTGGTACACAGGGCGACTTGCAGGTCGAGATGGGCCTGTACGGGGCGATCATCGTTCTGCCCAGCGGTACCGCTCCAACCAATGGGAGCTGTCCGTTCCACAACAACGCGGCCTTGCCCCCCAATTCAACGGGAACGAGCCTGGTCGCCGGCACTGAGCGTGATTTCCGGCTCTCCCCGACAGGGGCCGCTTACCACCTGACGCAGAGCTGCTACGACCGCGAGTACCTCTTCCAGTTCTCCGAGATGGATCCGAATATCCACAAGCAGGCACTGGTGCAGGTGGACGCCTGCCAGGCACCAGGAGCCGCCAGCGGATGCCATCTGAACGTGCCGACCGAGCCCTACAATCCGGCCTACTTCATGATCAACGGCCGCTCGATGCCCGATGACATGGACACCAACTATGCGGCCCAGTATCCGCACCAGCCCTACAACGGCAATCCGCACATGCACCCAGGCGAGCTCGTGCTGCTGCGGATCATCGGCCAGGGACGCTGGCAACACCCCTTCCACGAGCACGGTAACCACGTGCGCGTCCTGGCGCGCGACGGCAACCTGATCGTCAGCAGCACCAGCGCGACCCAGCTGGCCGGGCCGCTGCTGTTCACTACCACGACCACGCCCGGGCAGGCGATGGACGGGATCTTCTACTGGACCGGCAAGGGCCTGAACTGGGACGCCTACGGTCACCGTCCGGGATCCGCCGGCGATCCTCTGGCGCACCTGCCCTGCACGCCGGATACCAACGGCTACAACACCGGTGTCGCAGCGCGAACCGCAGTCAATTATTACGAGTGGTGCCAGGACCACAACAAGCCGCTGCAGGCGGCCCCGTTCGGTGACGTGGCCGGCGGCGGTCCGGCGACGCTCCCCGATCCGAACCTGTTCACCAATGGCGCCTGGTTCGGCGGCAGCCCCTACCTCGGCCCGGATGCGACGATGCGCGCCACCGGCCCGACCGGTACGACGCCGCCCTCGGGCACGATTGCGAACCCCCCGGCGTCGGAAGCGGGCTTCGCCTTCATGTGGCACTCCCATAACGAACGGGAGATCACCACCAACAACATCTTTCCGGGCGGCATGTTGATGATGATGCTGGTCGATTCGCGTGAATTCGTGATCGATGAATCGAATTAAGCGAGGACACTCCCAATGCGCTCCAACAACTACAAGTCGGTCCTGAAGCACGCGGGACTCGTGGCCTCCGTTCTCCTGTTGGCGAGCGGTGCGGCCTTCGCCCAGGTGAATCTGACCGCGGCGCCGGCCACCGGGAGGATGCCCGACGGCACCGCGGTGCCGATGTGGGGCTACAGCTGCGATCCGGGCCAGCCCGCGGGGACCTGCACCGCGCTCAACAAGGCGGTAGCGGCGGCAACCGCGCCGGCGGGGACCTGGTCCCCAGTCCTGATCACCGTACCCACGGGACAGGATCTGCAGATCCACCTGACCAACAGCCTGTCGTTCGCCGGGGGTAACATACCCACCTCGCTGGTGATTGTTGGACAGTTGGGTGGAGGACTCGGGTCGACGGCCACCTCCACCGCGAGCCCGGATCACTCCAAAGCGCAGGCCGTCACCTGGCCGATCGCCGGCGATGCGCCGGGAGTACCGCTGGGCACCACGCCGCTCTCAACGCTCGGGACGCCGCCGATCCAGGGCACGCGAGTGCAATCATTCTCCACCGAAGTGGTCGTGGGTACCCCGAAATCCTTGTGCTGGGGCGTTTGTGGCGCTGGCGGGCCTGCGCTGAAACCCGGCACGTACCTGATCGAGTCCGGAACGCACCCGTCCATCCAGGGCCCCATGGGTCTGTACGGCATTCTGGTGGTCACGACCGCCCCGGGTACGGGGACTGCCGGCACCGCCTATGGGACGGGCACAACCGCGGTTACATACAACGCCGACATTCCACTGCTCCTCAGTGAGATCGATCCAGTCCAGAACGCGGCGGTGCAGGCCGCGGTCCTGAAGGCGGGATTTAGCGAGACCAGGGTATGGTCGGGTCTGTACGGCGGTTGCGGAAATCCGGTTCTTGCCAACGGCCACGCCAATCCGACTTATCAGACCTGCTATCCACCGGCGGTCAACTACACGCCGCTGTATTACCTGATCAACGGCCGCGGGTTCGACAAGACTGCCCCGTCCGCTTCGGTGTATGCGCCCACGCCGTCCACGGTGGCCGTCGGCGGCACCGTACTGGTGCGCCTGGTCAACGCCGGCCTGCGCATGCACGTGCCTGCGATCGTCGGATCGCAGACCGGCACCGCGGTCCCGGGCTTCTCGCTGATCGCCGAAGACGGCAACGTGCTGCCGGGCGTGCCGCGCGTACAGAGCGAAGTGTTCATGGCCGCGGGCAAGACCTATGACGTGAAGATCAACGTGCCGGCCGCGACCGCGACGGCGCTCCCGATCTTCGACCGCGAACTGAGCCTGTCGGGCAATTCGATCGCACGCGACGCCGGAATGCTGGCGTACATCAGCGTCAATGGAGCCGGCGCCCCCGTAGCCGCGGCGACTGCTACAGCAAATCCGGATACCTATAACTCCGTGCTTGCCGGTCAGACGCTCGTCGTGTCGGATCCGGCCAAGGGCGTGATCGCGAATGACATCGGTATCTACGGGGTGCAGATATCGGGGACGGCGCCAGCGGGACTGACGCTGAATAGGGACGGGACGTTCACGTACACCGGCGGCACGCCGACCAGCTTCAGCTATTGCGGCAACGGAGCCCTCTCCGGCAGCGTGGCTTGCACGACGGTGGCCCTCAATGCAGCGCCGATGGAGGCCAACAGCGGCATTCAGATGAACCCGAGCATGTTCAACGCGAACGCGACGTTCCTGAAGATCCAGCCGCCCGGGATCCTCGCGGTCGACAAGGACGTGGCCGGCTATCCGCTGAAGGTCGCTGGAACGAGCACCGGACCCCTGGCGGTGACACTCACGGGTCCGGGCACAGGGACGGCTACGGTCGATTCAAACGGCGGGTTCAGCGCGACGGTGAGCGCTGCGGGCACGTACACGTTCACGTACCACGCCCAGAACTCCCAGGGCACGGTGAGCGGCTCGACCGCCACCGTAACACTGAACTTCCCTGCGCCCACGGGTCTTGTCGTGACTGTTCTGGACGGCACGGACAAGACGACGGTGGTTGGCGACTACCGGTGGGTCATCGAGGAGGATCGAACCTTCTACCTGGATCCCACCAAGACCACCAATACCGGCGGCACGACGGCCACGACGGTCGTGCCCACCTTCGGGACCAACTTCCACACCAGCTACATGCCGCTGATCGCGGCCGGCTGCACCGGGCCGCTGTCCTGCGAAGGGGGTCAGACGATATTCGATCCGACCACCGGGACGCACGTCAACGCGGTGTGCGACGTCGGCAATGGCGTCTGCCGGCCTGACAGCAGCGGGAACGGATTCACGCAGGTCATGCCCGGCGCGGTGCATCTGGATCCGACCAAGCGCTACTATTTCACCGTCCTGCCGGGCGACGCGGCCAATCCGTTCGAGGGTGGCGCTATCGGTCACGGCATGGGCGGGGCCCCGGTCCTGTGCACGGTTCCCGCTGGAGCCGCTCCGGGAACCGCGTGCTCCTTCCCGGTCACGGCCGCCAACCCGCTCACGGTGCTGGCACAACCCACGCCCTTCCCGCCCTCGAAACTCTCGTTGTTCGTGTTCCAGGACGACTTTCCGGTGAACGGTGAGCACGATGGCGGGGGGGGGGTCGATGTGTTGGCGCCCAACGAGGCGGGCCTCGGGGGCTTCAACATCGTCCTGTTCGACGACGCCGGCGGCACGGGTGATGCCACCGGGCAGATGACCTACGACATGTTCAACTATCCGCTGTCGAACAGTCTGGCCGGGACCATCGATCCGGCCACGAACCTCGACGCGTGTCCGATTTCGGTGGTCTCGCGCATCGGCCCGAAGCTGGATGCCAATGGCAACCCCATACCCAACACGAACGACCCGACTCAAACGGGAATCAGCGGCACGATTGTGACCTGCCCGAGAGTCGAATCGGACGGCCATACACTGTCCCCGCTGGCCGGCCAGGCGGTCGTGGCCAACCTGATGCCCGGCCGCTACGGCGTGGTCGCCACGCCGGGTGCAGATCGCATCGCGCGGGGCGAGGAGTGGCTGCAGACCAATACGCTCGACGGCCAGAAGGCCCACGACTCGTTCCTGCGCGTGGGCGAGCCGAGCTTCTTCCAGGAGTACGGACCGGCCGGCTACCATGTGTCCATCGGTTTTGCGAATCCGGCGATCATCAACTCACGCCGGGCGGGCGTCTGCCATGGCACCGACCCGAACATCAGCGGCGCCACCAACTGCACGAATACACTGACCGGGCTCGTCTCGACCGAGCGCATGAGCCGCACGCCGGATGAGCGGCTCTACGGCAGCGGCGACAACAGCAGTTTCGCCTTCACCCAGTGCTATGTGAGCGTAGGCGACGCCGACGGCGAGGATTTCGCGTTTACCAAGTGCAAAGCCGACGGTAGCTTCTCGCTGTCCGGGCTGCCCAATGGCAATTGGCGAATCACGATCTTCGACCAGTGGAACGACATGCTGGTCGACGGCCTGTCGACGCCAGTGCGCCTGAACGGTGGAACCACGAATCTCGGCGAAATCGCCCTGAACCAGTGGCAGGCGAACATCTACACCAACACCTTCTTCGACGCGAACGGCAACGGGTTGCGGGAGCCCACTGAAACCGGACTCACGCTGGTGCCGACCAACATCCGCTTCCGCGACGGCAGCTACTCGAACTTCAACAACACCGACCTCGCCGGCTACGCCGGGTTCAACGAGATATTCCCGCTGTTCAGCTGGTACGTGATCGAGACCGATGCGAACCGCTACACGAATACCGGCACGCACGTAGTGTACGACGCGGGCGGCCCGGCCGACGGCACGCCGTGCGGCAACGCTCTAACTCCCCCGACGGCGCCCTGCGGCAGCTCCGCGATCGCCGGGAACCTGGCCAACACGTTCGAGACGGTGTCGGTGCCCGCGAACCTGCGAGTGCCGGGCGCGGTGTACTGCTCAAATGCGGACTGCACGGGCCATTCGATTAAATCCGGCCCGGGCAGCAGCAATTCGCCCAGCTCGTGCACGATCAGCCCGAGCAACGGCCAGACAACTTGCACGGGGACTGCCCTGTCGACCGGCCGCATCGACCCGCCGTGGGTCACGAGCGAGGCATGGCAGGGCTTTTCCGGGCAGAACTCGTTCATCGAGTTCGGCAAGAGGCCGTTCGCGGCTGGTGAGAACGGCGGCATCCGGGGTGAGGTGATCTACGCCTCGACGCGTCCGTTCGATGATCCGCAGCTGTTGCTGCACACGAGCTGGACGCCGGATGTGCCCGGCGTGACCATCAACCTGTACCAGGTGGGGACGGCGCCCGATGGCAGCCAGTCGCTGACCCTGGTCGACACGACCAAGACCAGCCGGCGGCTGCCGGCGACCTGTTCTTCTTCACGTTGTTCAACCAGCCGATGTACCTGGACGTGTACAACGCCAGCCACGGCGGCCCGGCGGCGCATACGATACCGAACAACTCGCAGTTCAAGTGCTATGACGGCATGCACAACTGGAACCAGGTGCAGCCGGCACCGTACGACGGCGCGTACCAGTTCCCGAGCGTGACCAGTATCAACCTGACGACCGGCAAACCGGCCAGTACGAATTGCACGATCTGCCAGCCGAACCACGCTGCAGCGCTCACCGACTGGAACTACGGGCTGCCGATGCTGCCGCGCGGCCAGTACGTGGTCGAGATGGTCGTGCCGCCGGGCTACGAGCTGGTGAAGGAAGAGGACAAGAACATCCTCATCGGCGATACCTATATCGCGCCGGTGACGACGCAGTTCGGCGCCCTGGCGAGCATCTACATCCTGCCCGACCAGGCGTCGGTGGCAGCCGTCTACAACGGCAACCAGGGCGCGCTCTCGGCGTACAACGCCACCAACCCGCAGAATCCGACACAGACTTTCGGAAGAATATCGTCCCTGCCGAGCCACGAGGGCGACACCGGCAGCGTCGAGACCTTCTGGCCGTGCGTGGGCGCGACGCGCATCGTGCCTGACTACATCAGCCTGTTCCCCGGTTCGACCGAAGTGGCGCCGTTCGCCGGTGCGAAGCGCAATCTGTGCGACCGCAAGCTGGTGAGCTTGGACGATCAGACCTCGGCGCTGGCGAAGTTCTGGGTCTTCACCTCGGCGCACGTCGCGGCCCACTTCACCGGCATCATCACCGACGACTTCACTTCCGAGTTCGATCCGTTCTCGCCCTCCTTTGGCGAGAAGTTCTCCCCGGCCAACCTGCCGGTGGCGATCAAGGACTGGGCTGGAAACGAAATCTCCCGCGTGTATTCGGATCAGTGGGGAAGCTACACCGGCCTGACCTACTCGACCTGGGAGGTCAACCCGCCCAATCCCACCGGCTACGCGCCGCAGATGATGGTCACGTGCATGAACGACCCGGGCACGGGCCCGACGCCCGACCCGCTGTACAACCCGGCCTACAGCCAGTTCTGCTACGAGATCCCCTTCATGCCGGGCCAGACGCAGTACATGGACACCCCGGTCGTGCCGACCTCCGGCTTCGCGGGCGCGGGATACAACAATCCCGACTGTGAATACCCGGACGCCACGCCCGCCATCAGCGAAGTGGATGTCGACGGCAACATCGGGCCGTGGGCCCTTTCGACCAGCAGCTCGCACGTGCTGCACATCTACGCCCTGGGCACCGTGCCGGTGAACAACTACGGCTATTCCGGGCCTGCGGCCACGACAGCGCCCTTCAACGCGAAGACCGTGACCCGCAAATACAGTTTCGGTACGGCGGGTACGGTCACCCTGGTCAGCCCGGACGGTAGTACGTCGCTGAACCTGGCGGCGAGCTGGGGTGACCTGTCAATGACGGCCGCCGTGCCTGCGAACCTGCCGAACGCGTTCAACTGCCCGGTCCAGCAGCAGGCGCAATACGGTGGCCCGAACGCCTCGAGTGTGCCGCCTGTGCCGACCGCCAAGTGTGGCCAGCTGGTGATCACGACGGCGCCGTCGGCGAATTACCCCCGCGGACAGCAGTCGGTCGACACGGTGACCGTGACGATCGGCGGCAAGGCGCCGCACCACGTGCTGCCCACCGACAGCATCCAGGCAGCGATTGACGCTGCCAGGCCCGGCGACATGCTGATGATCGACCCCGCAAGTCCAGCGCGCGTCACCGGCACGACCGTGAGTTTCGTACCGGCGATTCACCACGAGCTGCTGTTGATGTGGAAGCCGGTTCGGCTGCAGGGCGTCGCGGCGGCAGCCAGCGTCCTCAACGCCAATACCCACCCGGCGGGCAAGATGGATCCCTGGCGCCGCCAGGTCACCTGCCTGTTCGGCGTGTCCATCAATGGCGGACAGTCAACGGGCAGCGCTGGCACCAATCCGTATGATCCGACCGGGACGTACTCGTGCGGGACGTCGGCAAACTTCTCCGGGACTGCGACCACTCTGCAGGACTACGTGGCGCCGACCGCCACGAATCCGAATCCGCAGGTCGATCGACTCCCACTGGAATCCGTTATCGGCTGGAATACCTCGCTGAACGGCAATCTGGCGGAGTTGTTGCAGGAGCCGACCCTCATGGGCGCTCTGGAAGGGGCCGCCATCACGGTGTTGGCAAAGGGCGTGCAAATTCCGAACGGCGCCACCGATATCTTCGGGGGTTCGGCGGCGACCGCGGGCGTGTTCCCGGCTGGCACCGTGCTTCTTACGTCTGGCACCAGCAGTACCCAGGGCTGTGGTCCGAACACGGGTACGGCCCACAATCCGTTCCCGAGCAACTTCTACTGCAATCCCTCGAGCATCGATGCGCTGACCATCGAGAACAGCTCGCAGGGCGGCGGTGGCATCTTCGTGCACGGCTGGGGGCATAACCTGCAGATCGGCAACAACCGGGTTACGAACAACGCCGGAACGATGTCGGGCGGCATCAACGTCGGTCAGGGTGAATTCCCCCCGGCGTAC
>Ga0209156_10004085_pt1 | contig 10695 bp, 9 predicted proteins | sample GraSoiAngelo_124_FD_185881 | JGI IMG/M metagenome (GOLD analysis project Ga0209156, IMG submission 185881) | Grasslands soil microbial communities from the Angelo Coastal Reserve, California, USA - 14_0927_05_20cm (SPAdes) (version 2) | ecosystem: Environmental > Terrestrial > Soil > Grasslands ...
AACGATGGCACCGCGGTGATAACAAAGGCGATGATGGTGAGACCAAGTGGATGGGTAAAGATGTTGCGGTCTCCGCTTTCGCCGCGTGGGAAGGTTGAAAGAAATTTCAGGATCCGGTTCCAAAAATAAACCGGCAGCGCCAGGATTGCTCCCAACTGAATCACAATCGTGTACATCTTCCAATAAGCGTCATGTAGATCGAGACGCAGTAGCGCTTCAACGATCCGGAGATGAGCGGTCGAGCTGACCGGTAAAAATTCCGTTAGTCCTTCGACAACCCCGAGTAAAATGGACAAAAGAAAATCGTTCACTGTGAGAGCTCTCCCCTTTCGTTCGTGCTTTCGCTACAATGGCAGGAGCGTCATCTTCAGCGTGTCCACGGTCAAAATTAATTTTGCCTGGTCCTCAACCGCACCTCATTGTCGGCTCTCGCGATGAAGCTCTTCATTACCGGAATCTGCGGCTTTGTTGGTAGTTCACTCGCAAGCTGGTTTCATGAGCACCGGCCTTCTTTCAAGATTAGCGGGATCGATAACTTCGTCAGGCCCGGGAGCGAGATCAATCGTTCGCACTTGCGCTCACGAGGAATCACCGTCCAGCACGGCGATGTTCGGAACGCCTCAGACTTCGAGAGCCTTCCCGCAGTTGATTGGGTAATCGACGCGGCTGCCAACCCAAGCGTGCTGGCCGGAGTAGATAATCGAAGCAGTTCGCGACAACTGATCGAACATAACCTTTTCGGAACCGCAAATCTCCTGGAGTATTGCAGACGGGCTCAAGCTGGTCTCGTTCTTCTGAGTACAAGCCGGGTCTATTCCATCCCAGCGCTGACAGGGCTGCCATTAATAAAAGGTGAACACAGCTTCAAATGGGACAAAGGCGCCGCGCCAGTTCAGGGCGCGTCAGCTGACGGATTGAGTACAGAATTTTCAACCTTCTCTCCCATCTCGCTCTATGGCAGCACCAAGCTGGCGTCGGAGTTCCTGGCTTTGGAATACAAACATAGTTTCTCTCTCCCATTGTGGGTCAATCGTTGCGGCGTCATCGCGGGAGCAGGCCAGTTTGGAACCGCCGAGCAAGGTATTTTCTCTTACTGGGTACATGCCTACGCACAAAAGCGTCCGCTAAAGTACATTGGTTTCGACGGCTCTGGCCGGCAGGTTAGAGACGGGCTTCATCCCGACGACCTGGCTGAACTGATCACAGCTCAAATCGAGTACTCGCAGAAACCGCAAGTCACGACGTTCAACGTCGGAGGCGGCGCGGGTAACGCCATGTCTCTGGCCCAGCTTACAACCTGGTGCACTGAGCGCTTCGGAGAACATTCGATCGAATCAGAGCTCACCCCACGCCCTTTCGATGTTCCATGGCTGGTAATGGATAATCGACAAATTACCGCCCAGTTTAACTGGCGACCGAAGCGCGATCTTTCCTCGATTCTTGAAGAAATTGGCAACCATGCGCAACGCAATCCGCACTGGCTCGATCTATCCTCTGCGCCGTGACAAGCCCGCCGCGAGAGCAACAGCCTCTTCAACTCCTTAGTGTCGTTATCCCGGCGCGCGATGAAGCCGGAGGCATCGCCGCAACGGTGGAACATCTGCACGTCGAGTTGCGCCTCAACGGCATTCCCCATGAAATCATCGTTATTGACGACGGAAGCACCGACAACACCTGGGATGTTTTGCAACAAACCCAGAAACGGATCGAGACCTTGCGCCCAATTCAGAATCTTGAATCGCACGGATTCGGCCGCGCCGTTGTCCTCGGCTTTGATCACGCCAAAGGCGACGCCCTTGTCATCATGATGGCTGATGAATCCGATGATTGCCGCGACGTCGTTCGTTACTGGCAGGGCCTTAACTCCGGCTACGACTGCGTATTCGGCAGTCGTTTTCTCAAAGGAGGCGGCGTGATAGATTATCCCTGGCTCAAACTTTGGATCAATCGCTGCGCCAATCTATTCATTCGAGTTCTTTTTCGCATCAAACCTAATGATATTACAAATGCCTTTAAAGCCTACCGCCGCGAAGTCATTGCAGGTTGCCGCCCATTCCTGTCACCGCATTTCAATTTGACCGTCGAAATCCCGTTAAAAGCAATCGTGCGTGGTTATACCTGGACCGTGATTCCAGTTACTTGGCGCAATCGTCGCACCGGGACCGCCAAACTCAAGATCAGCGAAATGGGTAGCCGTTATCTCTTCATCTGCCTCTACGTCTGGCTCGAAAAATACTTTAGCAAAGGCGACTATCAAAAGAAATCGAGTGAAGCCACCGAGGTTTGAGCGCTGGTTCCCCTTGTTCCTGGTTAGTGGAATCGCGTTGTGATGCGATGTCCTCAACCGTCGATTTCGAAGAAACCTTCGGACAAACTTGCCCTTTGTCTTTAACCCGTTGGAAGTATTCTACGGACAGACAATCATGCCGAGAGGCTGGTGCAGTTCTTGGCGTTCGCCTTCGGCGAAGCCTTTGTCATCTCATCATAGATCCAGCGATAGGTGGGTTCCAACCCATTGCGCAGCTTTGTTGCCGGCTCCCAATTAAAAATTTTCTGGATTAGCGTGTTATCGCTGTTACGACCGTTTACTCCTTTGGGCGCTGTCAGATTGTAGTTCCGTTTTAGTTTTACGCCCCCGATTTCCTCCACAATGTCGACTAGCTGATTGATACTTACGAGTTCACTACTGCCGAGGTTTAGCGGCTCGACGAAATTGCTGTCCATGATCATCTTTGTCCCCTTCACGCAGTCATCAATCCACATGAAGCTGCGCGTCTGATGCCCGTCGCCCCAGATCTCAATCTCATGATTACCGCTAAGCTTTGCCTCAATTACTTTGCGGCAAATCGCCGCCGGTGCCTTCTCCCGGCCGCCAGCATAGGTTCCCTGTGGCCCATAGACGTTGTGATAACGCGCAACGCGGGTTTCCAACCCGAAGTCTTCGCGAAAGTGCCGGCACATTCGTTCCGAAAATAATTTTTCCCAACCGTAGCCGTCCTCAGGCATCGCCGGATAGGCATCTTCTTCTTTAAGAGCGGTGACGTTGGGATCGGTTTGTTTATCGGCTGCGTAAACACAGGCCGACGAGGAGTAAAAGAAACGCGAAACTCCCGCTTCTTTCGCCATCATCAGCATGTGGGTGTTCACCAGCACGCTCAACATGCAACGCGCCTTGTTATTCTCGATGAAACCCATTCCGCCCATATCGGCGGCAAGGTTATAGATTAATGAGATATCCCGGACCGCGCGCTCGCACGCATCCTTGCCACAAAGATCCAGCTGCAAGTTTTCAGCTTCCGGAAAGAGCTGATACCATTCCTGCAACGGCTTGATATCGACCGCGCGCACTTCGTTACCCTCGCGCACTAAATCGGCGACGAGATGGCCCCCGATAAAGCCGCCCGCTCCTGTAACAAGGAGTCGCTCTGGCATTCGGAAATCTATGAGGGCGAAGGAGGCTGTAAAACGCCTTTCGCGAGAGGCTCTGTGGCCCGGATAGCAAAGCGCGGATTGGAAGCAATCCAATTCTCGCCACGGGCATTCTAGACTTTTCGCCCGAATTTTTTTTCCAATTCGGCGTGCGAAATTTGAATCATGGTGGGTCGGCCGTGGGGACAGCAGTAGGGGAGATCGCAGGCCAGCAAATCGCGAATTAGTTTCTCGATTTCGAGATAACGCAACGGATCGTTAGCTTTGACGGCGTGACGGCAAACCGTTTTCGCGATCATGTCTTCACCCAAACGCAGGGGCGAACTGCTACGGCTGGTCGTTTTTAATTCGTCGATCACTTTGCGCAAGAATCCGGCGGCATCTGCAATTTCAAGAAAGGCCGGTAACGTATCGACCCGAAAACTGTTGACGCCGAAGTTTTCAATTCCAATCCCCATTTTCTGCAACGTTGCGACATTACGTTCGACCCATTCCGCATCGCGCGGCGGCAACGAAAAGATCTGCGGCAACAACATGCGCTGCGACGGCACCCCTTGCTCTTCCATTCGCCGGCGCAATTCCTCGAACAAGATTCGCTCGTGCGCGGCGTGTTGGTCCACCAAAACGAGCCCGTCGGAATTTTCCATCAGCACGTAAAGACGGTTGAGCACGCCGATGATCTGAAATTGCTGATCGCGCCGCGGTTCGATTTGCGGTTCAGAACGATTGCCGTCAATCGGCCGCGCATCGTTACCCACCGACGGCGGTGGCGCTACCGTTGGTTGATCCGGCACTCCGAACCTGGAGGGACGGATGCGGTCTCGTCCCATTGCATCGAACGGAGAAGGTTCCATTCCAACTACAGGCGAAGGCTCTGGTGAAGGCGAGCTTTGGGGCGAGACACGTGCAATCGGTTCATTGCCCGAGGCGGTCGTCCCTCCAATCGCAGGAACCGGTGCGTTAAATTTTCGCTGCCACTCAATGCGACCGCTCTGGAGTGTGCGTTGCACCGCCTCGATAACTGCCTCGCGAATTCTAGCCGGATCGCGAAAACGAACTTCGCGTTTCGCCGGATGGACATTGACGTCTACTTCGCGTGGATCCAGGTCAACGAACAGAAACGTCACCGGAAATTGTCCACGCATGAGAGCGGTGTGATAACCTTCGCGCAAGGCAGTGGAGAGGATTCCGCTCTCAATCGCGCGTCCGTTTACGAAAACGAATTGTTGGGCTCGCGTTTGCCGGCTCACCCCAGCGCGACCGATCCAGCCTTGAACCTGAATGCCACGCCGATCACGCACGGAAATCTCGAGCAAATCGTCGAGGAGCTTGGCACCATAGAGATCGCGGATCCGGTCTCGCAGCGAGGTCGTTATCGGCAATTGCAGCGCAATTTTATCTTCCCGCACCAGGGTGAAGCCAATTTCGGGATGGGCCAACGCTTGCAGAAAAAATTGATGTTCGATGTTTCGCGCTTCCGTCGTTTCGGAGCGCAGAAATTTCCGGCGCGCCGGCACATTATAAAACAACGAACGCACTTCGATCTGCGTCCCAGGCGCTTCGCCGCCGTCGCGCACCGTCTCGATCCGTCCGCCGTTTACCAGGATTTCCGTGCCGGCGACCGCACCGGGCTCGCGAGTGCTCAGTCGGAAGCGTGAAACGCTGGCGATGCTCGGCAACGCTTCGCCCCGAAAACCAAGTGTGCTAATGGCTGCGAGATCAGCCGCGGAAGCGATTTTGCTCGTGGCGTGCCGTTCAAGGGAAAGCAGGGCGTCATCCCGATCCATTCCGCAGCCGTCATCAACCACGCGAATGCGCGACATTCCGCCACGCTGAATCCCGACCTCGATCGCGCGCGCACCAGCATCAATGCTATTCTCGACCAGTTCCTTCACGACGGAGGCAGGCCGCTCCACCACTTCGCCCGCGGCCACTTGGCTGGCGAGAGTTTCGGGAAGAAGCTTGATCCGGCTCATTGAACTTCTGAACTTAGATCCATTCGACTCGCTTCGCTCGCTCAGGACAAGTTTTCGCTTTCTGATTGCGAAGAATTTGTGAGTCAGGGTATTCGCGACACTTTTCGTCCGGATAAGGCAAGGCGCGTGCTAATTGACTTAAGAGGGGTGGATCGTACGTTTCCTTGAGTGAATGATTGAGATTACCGAAAGCGCGGTGCGGCAATTGCGAACACTGGTGGGCGCGGAGGCCGCGGAAAAAGGATTGCGCATCGGTATTGCAAAAGGCGGTTGCTCCGGTCTGCACTACGAGATGACGCTCGGAGCCGCTCGTCCGGGCGATGCCGTAATCGAACGCGACGGCGTGAAATTTTTTGTCGATGAAGAGAGTGCGCAATTACTGCGCGGATCGACCCTGGATTACCGCGACGCGCTCACTGGCGCTGGGTTTCAGATCGTTAATCCGAATGCCGCGCGGACCTGCGGCTGCGGCTCCTCCTTCGAACCGGCGCGCCCACTCTAAAGTGAGCGAACTTCGCTGATGGCACAGGAATTTTTTCGCTACGAAACGCCTTATGGCCGTCCCCGGCAGCGGACGAATTACTTCGCCTGGACGCTGGCGATTCTTTTGCTCACCGCCTTCGCCTTTGCCGCCTGGTTGGGAAGTTTCTATGTTTTTTGGCAACCGGAACGGCCCGACAGTTATCGGTTATTAAAAAAACTGCATCGGATTGACCCGCCGCGGCGATTTGAATTGACCGCCGCGCCCGCCGGCGAATTTCTCAATCCCAAACAATTGCATGATCGCTACGCGCCGTTGGGCGAAGCGGAATTATCCAAGGCCAACAGCGAGCTGGCGCGCAATTACATTCGCAATTTCCAGCAAGTCCACGGGCTCGTCCCCTACGTTGTCGGTCGCTTCCGTATTATCGACGTTCACCCACTTGGCGCGGCAGACGTATTCACTTCCGGTATGGTGGCGCTCGCTGCCGCTATCGATAACGGGGAGGTCCTGCTCGAGCACGTTTATCCGGCCGATCGGCGAGACATTCCGCTCATGCGCCAGACACTTGCGCCTGGTCTGGAAATTAAGCTCGAACGAACACACGATATTTCGGCAGTGATTCACGCCGATCACAGCGCCGACGGCCGTGTCCTGATCACGGCGATGCCTTTGCTTTATGGAACCTACACTGTCTCGCGCGGCACCGGCACCTTTACTCTGGAGCCCCCACTGGATTTGAACCTGGCTGCCGGCTGGCCCTTGTTTAAACGCGAGGCGTTGCGCGCCGCTGAAGATCGCTATGCACAGTTGCGTCAAAGCGAGCCAGCGTCGCCCGGAACAATTCCTATTCCTGGAATAACGCCCGCCGGCACCCCACCACCGAGCGAGAATTTACTTGTTCAAGTACAACAGGCTTTGCCAATTGAAACGCCAGCAAGCACGCCGCTTCCGCCGCCGGTCCGGTTGAAGGGGACAAAGCCGACGCCCGCCGGGAAAGCCGGGAAAATCGCGAAAAATCAAAAGCCGACAGCGGCGCCGAGCGTCAAACCGATACAGGTCGCAAAAATGAACAGTCCGGCTCCCACGTTATCGACACCGCCGTTGCAAAAGTTCACGGAATCAAGTCCGGTCCCAAATCCCAGTGCACCCGCAGCCCTTCCCGCCGATGGCGCTGCGCTGGCCTCCACCGCCGGTGGCGGAAATTGGAAAACCTATGCGCCGGGCAAAATGCCGATTGGCCGTCTCGTCGCTCCAGCTGAGCTCGGTCAAGTCGCCGACCGCGGTCTCACCGGAGAACGAACCTATCTGAAGGGGCAATTCGTGGTCAATTTTGCCGACGCCAATAAAGCAGTACTGCGGCCACGCTCGCGCGTGCCCGACTCCGTAATGTTTCTCACCGGTGGGAATTCCGTTCGTATCATTGTCGAGTATCCGACTGGTTACGTTCCCCCCAAGCCAGGCTCGGTCGTCAGCCGCGACGAGGTTCGTCCACTCGAGGTGACGGAAGTGCGAAAACAGGAAGATGGTCAGCTGAACGTCTTCGCGCGGGAGATCATGCAACCGTAGTCATGCCGCCGCGATCGAGTTAGCAATTGAATGTTGCAGGTGCAACACCTGAATATCAGTTGCGCTATTTCTCAATTGCTTCGGTCAATCGCCACCCCGTCGGTCGATAATCAATTTGCCATCGCGAATTTCAATCGATCCGCTGCCGAAGGTGGTGCGATATTCGCGAAGATAGTCTCGCAGCGGGCGGGCGTGATATTTCCAATCGAGAACATCCGGGGGTACCGGCTCGTTGTTGATCGTAATGCTGCTCAGGGGTGGATTCTCCAGGGATTGCGGGCCGTTGCTTTCAACTACGATGTCGCCATTCAAATAATAGCGGCCATGCCCGACGAATTCTCCCAACGGTACGCTGGTTTGAATGTGCAACCGATTGCCCTCGATCGCGACGAATGCCTTGCCGCGAGCGCGTCGGTTTTCCGCGATCAAATTGTTCAAGTCGTCTGCGGTTAGTTCGATATGCGCAGGCTGATCGCGAGCGTTTTTAAAATCCTTCCACTTCCGTTCTGCCGCCGCCACATTTTCGTCGGTGGTTTCGAATTGCGGCACGGGTGAGGGTTCTTGCGCGAGCACGTGCGTTTTATTCGCCCAAGAGAGACCGTGCAGCAGAGCAGAATACGTTCGTGCTCCAAAATATAAGCCGATGGCGCCGGCGATGATTAGAAAGACGATGAAGCAAGCCAGAATCAAACAACCTTTGCCCACGCATCCCATCCCACGCTTCTCTCGCGGCGACGGACCTTCGATCCAGGTGTTCATCTCGCTTCATCCGACGCGGTCTGCGCCGTCTTCAATTTTTGATAGAGATCGTGCAGTCCTTGTGAGAGCACGCGCGTTCCTGAAAACATCGGCATGAAATTCGTGTCGCCACTCCAGCGCGGCACGATGTGAATATGCAGATGGTCGGGCACGCCCGCTCCAGCGCATTCGCCGACGTTGATCCCGATGTTGAATCCCTGGGCTTTCGTGACTTGCCTCAGCAGCTCCTGCCCGCGCACGACGAGGGAAAAAAGCTCGGCCACTTCATTTTCACCGAGATCGCGCAGTTCGCCCACTTTTCGATATGGCACCGCCATGAGGTGGCCGACGGTGTAAGGGTAGCGGTTCATGATCAGAAACGAATTCTTCCGGCGCACCAGGACGAGATGGGCCGCATCATCACTGGCGCGCGCCGCTTCGGACAGGAAATCGGGCGTGCCAGATTTTTCGAAGTATTCAAAGCGCCACGGCGCCCACAAAGTTTCGAGCTCGGCTTTCGGAAACTCCACCAACTAACGAGAGTAAGAGGTTGTGAGAGAAAGTCGAGCTTATCTGCGCGGGAGCATCAGGAATCCATAACTTGATGGATGCTCGCTCTTTTTTTCGACGGTGACGCGATAGGGAAATTTGCCGGAGCGCCAGGGTTCTTCATCGGTTGGAACAACGAGCGCGTCCAAACCTGGCGGCGCCGCTGTCGGCTCGGTTATGCGGGTGTAGAAACGGGGCCGCTGTAAATACAAAAGAAGACTTTCGTCGCGACCGGGAAGGATTTCGTAGCGCAAATGTTTAGCCGCTGCGATTCGGCGAACTTCGCGCCCAAATTTCACCAGTGCATCGCGATGGTTGCGGTAACCGTCGATCACTCGCATCGCCGCGTACGTCCCGGTAAAAATTGTAGCGAAGATAATCGCAAACGCAGCGATCTGGCGAACGCGAATAACATTGTCTGCCATCATCGCCTTAATTTGCACTGCCAGGAGCAGGCAAAGCGGAGGAATGGCCGGGAAGATTCGGTCCACTCGCTTCGATGGAATCAATGACATTACCACGATGCCGCCAAGGGCCCATGTGATCAGCCAGAACATCTCCGGAGAGAGGCTCCCCAGCCACTTTCCGGTTGCCGCTTTCGTTTTGCGCAAAGCGACCACGAGCAATCCAAGGGTGAGCAAACTCCAGGGCGCGAATTTTTGCAGCAGATGCGGAACGTAAAAGAGCAGCGGTTGCGAACGATGAATGCCCTCATGAAAGCGAGCGCCGAATTCGTTCAGAACAACGTCTTCGTAAAATCCATCGATAAAACGGATCCCTAGGATCAGCCAGAGACAGAACAACGCGAAAGAGCCAACCCAGGGAATCCACCCGCTCCACGCCCTCGGAAAGTCGGGACGCCAGTTTCGACGCAATTGATAAAGAACAAGTGGTGGGAGAACGAATGCCCAAACGATTGGCCCCTTGACAAACATCGCCGCAGTCAGAGCTGCGAAAAGCGCGACTCGATCGCGCGTTGTCCAAGGCATTCGGGTCCGGATTTTGTCAAAAATCAATAATCCGACCGCGAAAGTAACAAGCGCGAGGGGCATATCCGTTCGCACCAGCGTCGCCAATCGCACACTCAGCGAATTCAAACTAAATGCCGCCAGGGCGCACAGCGCGGGCAAATCACCAAAGGTTCGTGCGTCGCGAAAAACCAAAACTGCGAGCGCGAGCGCGGCAACGAAAGAAGGAAACCGCCAGGCAAAATCCCACGAGCGCGTCAGTTGATAGAGCGCGGCGGAAACCCACGCGACCGCGGGCGGTTTACTATTAATATGGTGCGGGGAGTGTCGGCCCCCGCTCGCTTTTGTTCCTTCGTCCGGCGTCGTCTGATAGAGCCAGCGTTGTTGACCGACCATTTGGAAGGAGACAAAGGCCTGTTTCGCCTGGTCGTAATCGTCGAGAGTCCAAGGCAGGTTCGTGACCGCAAAAAAACAGAACGTTAGTATGCTAACGATTAGCAGCATTCGCCGATTTTGACCTGTCTTAACCGACGCGATCTGGCTCATTGCCTAGTCGCGCCAAAGCAATGCGCGAACCGGGGCAGCATCGCCACCAACAATCTTTAGCGGCAGCGCAGCAAATTGGTAAACCCCCGCTTTGATTTCGCTCAGGTTGAGTGACTCAATGATAGCAATTTTTCCGAGTGCGAGAGCGTGATGATTCGCCAAAACTTTTGCCTCGATCGGATCAACTGAAGGAACATCGACGCCGAGCAAGACGACGCGCAGCTCGCTCAACCAGGCGATCGCCTCGGATTTGAGGACCGGAATCCAGTCTGGAAATCGTGTTGGATCCGGGAAGCAATTCGTTTTCAGCAAGACCCGGCGCGTTTCGGCGATTTGCGGACGTGCATGTTCCAAATCAGCAATGGCGATGGAAGGCTGAGTCCGGGAAAACTTTTCCACGAGATCAATCACGACCGCCGGTCCAATGTAATTTTCGAGT
>Ga0209156_10004088_pt1 | contig 10692 bp, 11 predicted proteins | sample GraSoiAngelo_124_FD_185881 | JGI IMG/M metagenome (GOLD analysis project Ga0209156, IMG submission 185881) | Grasslands soil microbial communities from the Angelo Coastal Reserve, California, USA - 14_0927_05_20cm (SPAdes) (version 2) | ecosystem: Environmental > Terrestrial > Soil > Grasslands...
GCCTTGGAGGAAGAACACAGCGAACTCAGTAACGTCGAGCGGCGCGTCCGCGCGCTCGAGACGGTGATGACCCAGAAGGGCTACATCGATCCGGCCGCACTCGACGTACTGATTGACACCTATCAGACGAAAGTGGGTCCCCGCAATGGTGCGCGCGTTGTCGCGCGCGCTTGGGTCGACCCGGCATTCCGTGAACGCCTGCTGCGCGATGCGACGGCTGCTATTGCAGAGCTTGGCTACTCTGGTCGGCAAGGTGAGCACATGATTGCCGTCGCCAACGCGCCCGGCCGACACAACGTAGTTGTCTGCACGCTTTGCAGTTGCTACCCGTGGCCGGTCCTGGGATTGCCACCGGTCTGGTACAAGAGCGCACCTTATCGGTCCCGCGTGGTCCGAGATCCGCGCGGGGTACTCGCGGAGTTTGGCGTGACCCTGCCGGCGAGCACGGAAATCCGAGTCTGGGACTCGACCGCCGAAGTGCGCTATCTGGTGATTCCCGAGCGGCCCACGGGAACCGAGGGTCTGAGCGAAGACGCGCTTGCGGCTCTGGTGACACGCGACTCGATGATCGGGACCGGCCTCGCGCGCGCCGTCGGCGAGACATGACATGCCCTACGTGAGTCACGCCGACATCGGCGGTCGCAGCGGCTTCGGAGCTGTCGTCCCGGAACCGGAAGGTGCCGTGTTCCATGCCACCTGGGAGGCGCGTGTTCTTGCGCTGACGATCGCACTTGGCGCGACCGGTCGCTGGAATCTCGACATGTCGCGCTCGGCACGCGAGACGCTGCCCGACTACCTTGATCTGACCTACTACGAGATCTGGCTGCACGGACTCGAAAAACTGCTGATCGACAAGGGCCTCGTGACTTCCGACGAACTGAGCGCCGGTTGCGCGCGGCTCGCGCCCGTGCCGGTCGACCGAGTTCTGAAGGCCGATCAGGTTGCCGCCCTCCTGGCAAAAGGTGCACCGACCGAACGCGCGTCGGTGACCCCCGCGCGCTTTAAGCCGGGCCAACGAGTACGGACGCGCCGGACGCCGGCCGAGCACCACACGCGACTGCCGGGCTATGTTCGCGGCAAGAGGGGCGTCGTCGAACGGGTGCTCGGCACCCACGTGTTTGCGGACTCGCACGCACAAGGCGCGGGCGAGGACCCGCAATGGCTCTACACGGTCGTGTTCGATGCCGCAGAGCTCTGGGGCAGCGAGGCGAAACCGGGGCACAGCGTGTCATTCGACGCCTGGGAACCCTATCTTGAGGCCGCATGAACACAAACCCGCCGCCCCTTGATGCGTTGCCGAGTCTCCCTCGCGATGCAGACGGGCCCGTCTTCGAGGCGCCTTGGCAGGCTCACGCATTCGCGATGACGCTGTCGCTGCATGAGCAAGGTGTGTTCACGTGGACCGAATGGGCGGCGGCGCTGTCTGAGGAAATCCAGTCCGCCCAACAGGCGGGGGATCCTGATAGAGGCGACACCTACTATCTGCATTGGCTGAACGCGCTGGAAGCGCTGGTCACGCGCAAGGGCGTCACGTCGAACGTGGAACTTGCACGTTACGAGCGTGCTTGGCACCACGCAGCGGAGCGCACGGTGCATGGCGCGCCGATCGTTCTCAGCGAGGTCGATCTGGATCAGTGAGGTCCGGCCCCGGAGGCTTGCATGTAACGTTGCTGCCGCGTTGCAACAGGGCTACCGGCGACGCCCGGGGTAGCTCGATCCCTGGCGTCTGAATCTCGAACAGCCACTGAAGGGGACTACAAATGAGGCTCAAGGCTTTGGCGATTGGACTGGCGGCGGCTCTGACGAGCCTGGCGGGTCCCTCGGTAGCACGCGCCACCGGCAACGACGTGGTGATCGGCGACATCGATGACCTCTCCGGGCTGTATGCCGACATCGTGGGTCCGGCAGCGGTCGAGGCCGTGAAGATGGCGATTGCGGACTTTGGCGGCACGGTGCTCGGCCGGAAGATCGTCACGCTGGTCGCCGACCACCAGAACAAGCCGGACATCGGCGCGTCGAAGTTCCACGAGTGGGCGGATCAGAACGGCCTCAACCTGCTGCTCGGCGGATCGAATACCGGTGTCAACATCGCGATGGCGAGGGTCGCCGCGGCGAAGAAGGTGCCGTTCATTGTCATCGGCGCGGGCGGCGCGTCGCTGACCAACGAGGACTGCACCGCCTACAGCGTCCACTACTCTTACGACACGACGGCGCTCGCCAATGGCACGGCAACCGCGATCGTCACGAACGGCGGCAAGACCTGGTTCTATTTGACGGCCGACTACGCATTCGGCACCCAGCTGCAAAACGCCGCCTCCAAGGTGGTTGAGGCTAACGGCGGTAAGAATCTCGGCGCCGTGCGGGTTCCGCTCTCGGCGTCGGACTTTTCCTCCTTCCTGCTGCAGGCGCAGGCGTCCGGAGCGCAAGTGCTGGGACTCGCAAATGCGGGTGACGATTTCAGCAACTCGCTCAAGGCCGCCAATGAGTTCGGAATTACGAAGACCATGAAGCCGGCGGCGCTGCTCGCCTTCATCACCGACATCCATAGCCTCGGTCTGCAAACGGCACAGGGCCTGTACCTGACGACATCATGGTACTGGGACCTGAATGACGAGACCCGTGCGTTCGGCAAGCGCTTCTTCGAGAAGATCAAGAGAATGCCGACCATGAACCAGGCGGCCTACTACTCCGCGACGATGATGTATCTGAAGGCCGTCAAGGCCGCCCGGACCACCGACTCGGACAAGGTCATGGCGGAGCTGAAGAAGATGAAGATCAACGATATGTTCGCCAAGGGCGGGTACATACGCGCGGACGGCCTGATGGTGCACGACATGTACGTCATGCAGGTCAAGTCCCCGCAGGAATCCAAGTACCCCTGGGACTACTACAAAGTTGTGAAGGTCATGAGCGGCGAGGAGGCCTTCGGCCCGATCACCGGTCGTTGCCCGCTCGCGCCGAAGTAGCCGTGTGAATCCTACGCGCACGGTCGCACAGGTATCGCCGGCGCGGCACTCTCTTTCGGTCACTTAGGACCAGCTATGAAACGAATATCCATTGCGCCAGGTGCTGCGCTCTTGTTCCTGAGCGGGACCTCGCTCGCGCAACAACATCAGGCTTGCACTGGTCCGCAACTCGGGACGTGGAAGCTCCAGTCGTGGACCGGCACCACTCAGGTTCGCCAGTTCAAGATCGAGGGCAAGACGCTGCACATTCGCTCGATGCCCGCCAAGAATCCGCGGGACGGAAAACTCAGTTCGTCCGCGCTCGTATGGACCAAAGTCGAATAGGCTTGCTGACACTATGTTGAGTGCCCAGACCGCTCATCTGTTCGCCCGGTATCGCGCCTGGGCAGATGCGCTCACGTATCGGGCGGTGGAGGAGCTGCCCACCGGCGAAGGCACGAAGCTGCGTTCGACGGAATTCAAGAGCATCATCGGCACTCTGAATCACATCTACGTGGTCGATCGCGTGTGGCAGGCTCACATCGAGGGTCGCGATCACGGCTTCCAAACACGAAATCTGATCGTGCATGAGGAGCTGGCGGCGCTGCGCAGCGCGCAGGAGGCCATGAATCAATGGTGGATCGACTGGGTTGGAAGCCAGACCGACGCGACTCTTGGGGAGCCCGTGCGTTTCCGCTTCATGGGAGGTGATGCCGGCGAGATGAGCGGTGGCGCAATCCTCATGCACGTAGTCAACCACGCCACTTACCACCGCGGCTGGATCGCCGAGATGTTCTTCGAGGTGCCCGCCAGGAACCCAACGACCGACTTCCCGGTGTTCATGCGCGAGTTAGCACGACCGGAGGGATGAAACCATGACCATCACAAGCCCGGCTCGTCGCGACTTTCTTCTCAGCGGCTCAGCTCTGACCATTGCGGCTGCGGCCCTAGGCTCGGGTCTCGCAGGTGGCGGAAAGGCTCAGGCGGAATCGTTGCCCACGGCGCCGGCAAATGCCATTAAGGCGCTGTTCTTCGACGTCTTCGGGACTCTCGTTGACTGGCGGACCGGGGTTGCGCGCGACGCTGAGCTGGTGCTGAAGCCTCTCGGGTATTCCATCGACTGGATTGCCTTCGCAGACGCCTGGCGTGATCAGTACCAGCCGGCTATGGAAGAGGTGCGCTCGGGCCGGATGCCCTACGTGAAGCTCGACGTCCTGCATCGGCGAATGCTGCAACAGATTGTCCCGCGCTTCGGGTTGGAGAAGCTGGAGGACGCCGCGCTGGATCGGCTGACTCTCGCATGGCACCACCTCCCTGCGTGGCAAGACGCGCCCGCTGGCCTCGCGAGGCTGCGGCAGCGGTTCCTCATCGCCCCCGTCTCGAATGGCAATACGGCGCTGATGTGCGATCTCGCACGCCGGAATGACTTTCGCTGGGATGCGATATTGGGCGCCGATATGGCAAAGGACTTCAAGCCCAAAGCGGCCGTGTACCTCACGGCCGTCGATGCGTTCAATCTCGAGCCGCGCCAGTGCATGATGTGCGCGGCACACAGCAACGATCTCAGGGCGGCTGCCGAGCTTGGAATTCGGACCGCTTTTATCGCACGGCCGGAGGAACGGCCCGGTGCGGGCGAAGACGCGCCCAGGGTTCCAGTTGATGTGGTGGCCCGTACGACCGAGGATCTTGCGAAAAAACTAGGCGCTTGACGTGGCAGAATCGCGGGCTCCGATTCCCCTGCCCCGAGGAAGAATCCCATGATCGTTGCGCGCCTCGCACCGGCGACCGCGGCCCTGTGGCTGCTCGTGAGCTCAACAGCGTACCCGTCCGGCTTTACCATCGAGCAGGTCCTCGGCGCCCCGTTTGCCTCCGACATCGTGGCCGCTCCCGCCGCGAGCGAGTTCGCCTGGGTCAGCGACGCCCGCGGTCGGAGCAACGTATGGCTCGCCGCCGCATCGCAAGCCGCGGGCTTCACGGCGCGCGCCCTCACGCACTATGCAGTCGACGACGGCCTCGCGATCGAGGACCTCGCCTTCGTTCCACATCACGATGCCCTGCTCTTCGTTCGGGGCGGCGACCCCGATTACCCGGACAAGCCGGCGCCGAACCCCGCGCAGATCACGGCCGGGGTGGTGCAGACGGTCTACCTGGTCGACTTCCGCGGCCGCGAACCCGTCAAGCTCGGCGAGGGCCACGCGCCGGTCGCCTCCCCGGACGGCAACCGGATCCTCTACCTGCATGAAGGCAAGATATTCAGCGTCGCGCCCCGCCGGGGCGCCAAGCCCGAGCAACTGTTCAACACGCGCGGCAAAGTCGACTCGGTGCGCTTCTCACCCGACGGCACCCGACTCGCGTTCGTCTGCAACCGGGGCGATCACAGCTTCGTCGGCGTGTACACCTTCGCGGAGCAAGCGCTGCGTTGGGTGGACGCGAGCTTCTCCCTCGATCTCGAGCCCCGCTGGTCGCCCGACGGAACGCGTCTCGCGTTTCTGCGCCTCCCCTGGAGGCACGCCGAGGTCGGCCTCATCCCGCACCGCACCGGAGACCCCTGGTCGATCCGGGTCGCCAACCTCACCGACAAGAGTGTCACCGAGGCCTATCGCGCGCCACGCGGCGCCGGCAGTGTGTTTCACGCGCTGAGCTCGGATGCGCAGCTCATGTGGAGCGGCACGCAACTGGTGTTCCCGGCGGAGAACGACGGCTGGCTGCACTTTTACTCGGTGCCGGCAAGCGGCGGCGAGGCGCGCCTGCTCACGCCGGGGCGGTTCGAGATCGAATACGCCGCCGCGAGCCCCGACGGCAGCAGCATCGTCTATTCCACCAACGCCGAGGATATCGACCGACGCCATCTGTGGCGGCTGCGCACGGCGGATGGCACCCTCGAGCAGCTGACCCGCGGCACCGGCATCGAGACACAGCCGGCCGTGCTCGGTGACGGCGTCTCGATCGCCTTCCTGCGCGCGGACGCCCGCATCCCTGCGCACGCCGCGCTGCTCGAGCCCGGCAAGGCGCCCGTCGATCTCATGGCCGAAGGCTTGCCGGCGGATTTCCCGGCGGCCGCACTGGTCGTTCCCGAATCGATTGACCTGCCGAAGCGCGCCGGCATCGCCTCGCACGCCGAGCTGTTCGTGCCGCCCTCGGCAACCCCCGGCGAGCGTCATCCGGCCGTGGTGTTCATGCACGGCGGGCCGATCCGGCAGATGCTCGCCGGCTGGCACTACATGGACTACTACAGCAATGCCTACGCGTTCAACCAGTACCTGGCGAGTCGCGGCTACCTCGTGCTGGCGCTCAACTATCGCGCCGGGATCGGCTACGGACTCGATTTTCGCGAGGCCGACGGCATCGGCGCTGCGGGTGCTAGCGAGTACAACGACCTGCTGGCGGCCGCCGACTACCTGCGCGAGCGGGCCGACGTCGACCCGGCACGGATCGGCCTGTGGGGCGGAAGTTACGGGGGCTATATGACGGCGCTCGGTCTGGCGCGGAACTCCGATCTTTTCAAGGCCGGTGTCGATCTGCACGGGGTGCACGACTGGCATCATTGGACGCTCGCGACCGAGCGGGACAACGTCCCGCTCTACGGACTCGATGCGCCTGCGGCGGTGATCGCGACCGCCCTCGCGGCATCGCCGATCAGCTCGATCGCGACCTGGCGCTCACCGGTGCTGCTCATACAGGGGGACGACGACCACAACGTCGCCTTCTCGGAATCGGTGCGACTCGTCGAGGCGCTGCGTCATCAGGGTGTCGACTACTCGGAGCTGGTGCTGCCGGACGAGATCCACGGCTTCCTGCGCCACGCGTCGTGGCTGCGCGCGTACGCGGCGACGGCGGCATTCCTCGACGGCAAGCTCGCGCGCGGCGCGTCGCCCTGACGGACCGTCCGCCGCGGCGGGAGAGCGAGTATCGCGAGCGCCGCCTCGTCGTGTACAGCGCACTGTACACTTCCCGGGCAGTCATGTACAGTGCGATGTACATAAATTACCGGGTGAGGCTTCCGTGGATACGACCTTTACCGAACTGCGCAATAATGCCAAGGCCTTTTTCGATGCGGTCGAGAAGGGTGAGACGGTGCGAGTCTTCCGCAGCGGCAAGGCGATCGCGCGGATCGTGCCGATCAAGGGCAGGGCGCACTCCTGGCAGCGCGATTCGGCCCCGCTCGACATCAAGGGACTCGCCTTGAGTCGGGAGGTGCTGAAGGATCGCGCCCACTCGGCGTGAGGCTGTTCCTCGACACTTCCGCATTGGCCAAGCGTTATATCGCGGAACAAGGCTCGGACAAGGTGCTGAGGCTCTGCCGCGAGGCGGAGCAGCTCGCGGTGAGCGTGATCTGCCTCCCGGAGTTGATCTCGGCGCTCAACCGCCTGGTGCGGGAGCGGCGGCTCAGCAGACCACAATACCGCATGCTCAAGCGGACACTGCTCGACGATCTCGCCGGTGCCGACCTGTGCGAACTGACGTCCGCAGTGATGCGCGGTGTCATCCAGCTTCTGGAATCCAATCCTGTGCGGGCCCTGGACGCCATCCATGTCGCTTGCGCGGCGGCGTACGGAGCGGAGGTTTTCGCCTCCGCAGACCGCCGGCAGCTCGCTGCGGCAAGAAAGCTCAAGCTGCGTGTAGTGGATGTTTCTTAATGGAAATATCGCGGACCAGCAGACTCCTGGATCGCTGTCGCGCCACATGCTCGCTCGGCGCGACGCGCACCGCGATTACCGAGGACCTTGGCACGCCGGCCGGCCGAGGCACGCCCGGTCGCGCTATCATGCGCACTCGACGATCCGATCCAGGCGGATCGCGATCCGCGATCGCGGCGTGAGCGCGACGCGGCAAGCCAAGCGGAAGCGAGCAACGACCATGGCGCGGCGACAGTCCCGAATGCTGCCTCTCGGCTCGGTGGCCCCGCACTTTGCGCTCCCCGATACGGTGAGCGGCCGGACCGTCGCGCTGGAGGACTTCGCCTCATCGCCGGCGCTTCTCGTCGCCTTCATCTGCAACCACTGCCCGTTCGTCAAACACATGCTCGATGGGTTCGTCGCTTTCGCGCGCGATTTCACTCCGCGAGGCCTCGCCATCGTTGCGATCAGTTCCAACGACGTCGCGGGCTATCCCGCGGATGCGCCCGCCGAGATGAAGCGGGTCGCGACGCTCACAGGGTTCAGCTTCCCGTACCTGTATGACGAATCGCAGGAGGTGGCGAGCGCCTACCAGGCGGTCTGCACGCCGGATTTCTTTCTGTTCGATCGCGAGCGGCGGCTCGTCTATCGCGGGCAGTTCGACGGCAGCCGGCCCGGGAACGGGATTGCGGTCACGGGCTCGGATCTGCGCGCGGCGGTCGAGGCGCTGCTGCGCGGCGGGGCGGTGCCGCCGGAGCAGACGCCGAGCGTCGGCTGCAGCATCAAATGGAAAGCCGGCCGGGAACCCGACTGGGCGTGACAGTCCGATCGGCACCCGGTCGATATAGAATTCTCCAGTGAGTGATCTCCTCGATGAGGCTTCGCGAAGAGCCCGGCGCTACCTTGCCGCGCTCGATGCGCGCGCCGTCGCACCCTCCCCTCAGGCGCTCGCCGCGCTGGCCCGGTTCGATGGCCCGCTCCCGGAACAGACCTCGAGCCCCGTGGAGGTTCTCGCCGAGCTCGATGAATTCGGCTCGCCCGCCACCATGGCCTCCGCCGGAGGCCGGTTCTTCGGATTCGTCATCGGCGGCTCGCTGCCGGTGACCGTGGCCGCAAGCTGGCTTGCGTCCGTGTGGGACCAGAACGGCGGGCTGGTCGTCACCGCACCGATCAACGCCAGGCTCGAGAAGGTTGCGCTCGATTGGGTGAAGGGGCTCTTCCATCTGCCCGCGGACAGTGCCGGCGGTTTCGTGACCAGTGCCACGGCCGCCAACTTCTGTGCGCTCGCGGCCGCGCGGCACGCCCTGTTGGAGCGCGCTGGCTGGGATGTCGAGGCCCAGGGTCTCTTCGGCGCGCCGCCGATCACTGTCGTGGTGGGCGAGGAGGTCCACGCCAGTGTGCAAAAGGCCCTGTCGATGGCTGGTTTTGGCCGCGAACGGGTGGTGCGCGTGCCCTGCGATGTCCAGGGGCGGATGCGGCTCGAGGAGTTTCCGGCGGTCACCGAGCGAACCATCGTGTGCGTGCAGGCCGGCAATGTGAACACCGGTGCCTTCGATCCCGTCGCCGGGATCTGCCGGCGCGCCCGGGAACAGGGTGCCTGGGTGCATGTTGATGGAGCATTCGGGCTGTGGGCGGCGGCGGCTCCGGCTCGGGCGCATCTCGCCCGAGGCACGGAAGAGGCCGACTCATGGGCGACCGACGCTCACAAGTGGCTGAATGTTCCCTACGACAGCGGCCTGGTGTTCACGCGCGATGCCGGCGCGCTGCGCGCAGCGATGGCCGTCGGTGGCGCCTACCTCGCGCAAGCTGAGGACCGCATCCCCTATCAATACACGCCCGACTTCTCGCGCCGGGCGCGCGGCATCGAGGTGTGGGCTGCGCTGCGCCAGCTGGGTCGCGCGGGACTTGCGGATCTCATCGAGCGCACCTGCCGGTTCGCGGAGCGATTCGCCCAGGGCCTGGCGCAAAGCGGGCACCGGATACTGAACGACGTCGTGCTGAACCAGGTGCTGGTGTCCTTCGGCAGCGCGGAGCGCACGCGTGAGGTAATTGCGCGGGTGCAGAGCGACGGGACCTGCTGGTGCGGCGGCACACTCTGGCAGGGCCACACGGCGATGCGTATCAGCGTTTCATCGTGGGCGACGACCGAGGCGGACGTCGATCGCAGCCTGGCCGCCATCCTGCGTGCGGCGGAGGGTTAGCGCCCCGCGAGCCCTCTGCGACCTGCGCTGACTGTCTGATGCCATCACCGGCCCCTCCTTCGCAGCGGGGAGGGCTGGGACGGCCGAGGGCGGCAGGAGATGTCTACGAGCCCGCGTCGGTTTTTATCTGCCCGAGTCGGTCTGTGCAAAGCGCTGGACCTGGCCGAGGACGCCATCGTGTATGGTGGCGTAGACGCGCTCGGGGAAGGCACGCGGCAGGCGCTTCTCGACGCGCTCGAGCGCCGCGGGCGCGGATTCGACGAACGACTGCATTCGATTCCAGAGATGCGGGACTGCGGTTCGACTGGCGAGCTCCTGCCCGTGGCGGGCGGTGATCTCGTTCAAGCGGTAATGGGCGCGCCGGGCGCGCAGCGACATGGCGAGCTTCGCTTTCTCGATGGCGAGCTGATTCTTGCCCTGACCGATGATGGGCCAGGCGGATAGGACATCATGGAGCGGCGTCAGGCCGTAGGCGCCACCGGCCTGCTGGCGCAGAGAGAAGTTCTTGCCGTGGCCGTCGGTCGCCGCGAGCAGCCAGAAGGCGAGCTGCGCGAGCACGAAGCTCGCCTGGTCCCTCGCGGGATACTCGCTGTTGGCAAGGAGTCCCAGCGCGTCCGAGATCGAGGGTCCGCCGTCCGCCTCGTAGCGCAGCGTATGCGGGAGCCCCATGGCCTGGCAGAGGTCTTCCTGCGGCAAGCGTGCGATCCACATGCCCTTTTGCGGTTTGAAGCGCTTTTTGTGGACGTCTGCTGCGTCCACACCGATCCAGCGACGGTCGAAGCGCGTCACGACGAGTGCACGCTGCTCGCCAAAGCGCGCGATGGCCGCATCCGCCGCCGGCAGGTCGAGTTCGCGCAACACTTGCGCGCACAGCCACTCGTTCTCGACCGAATCGGAGAAGTCGCCGCGGAAGCCGCCGATGATGCCGAG
>Ga0209156_10004090_pt1 | contig 10690 bp, 15 predicted proteins | sample GraSoiAngelo_124_FD_185881 | JGI IMG/M metagenome (GOLD analysis project Ga0209156, IMG submission 185881) | Grasslands soil microbial communities from the Angelo Coastal Reserve, California, USA - 14_0927_05_20cm (SPAdes) (version 2) | ecosystem: Environmental > Terrestrial > Soil > Grasslands...
GAGTTGAGGGTGATGCTCCTCCAGACAGCGCTCGACACTTTCCGGACTCAATCCGTAGCCCTCCTCCATCCGCAACGGCAAAAACAATTCAGGAGTGCTCCCGTAAGCGCGCAACGTCTCCGCCAGGAGTGCAATCGAGGTCACGCCATCTACATCATAATCTCCGAACAGAACAACACGCTCATGTCGGTCAAGCGCCGCGAGCACGCGAGTGACGGCCGCCTGCATGTTCGGAAGCAAAAACGGATCCCTTAATGATTTGAGACGCGGTTGCAGAAACGCTTCCACCTCCGTCGCGTTCGCAAAGCCTTTGCGCAACAGCAGTCGCGCAATGCAGGCTGAGCCACAGATTTGATTCCACGAAATCGGCCCGCCGTCGAGCTCTTCAGGCGGCGCAACGATCCATCGGTGCTGCACCGATCAGTTTATTCGCGCAGAACTTCCTGACAAGATGCCGTGCGTCACCACATTTGCTTCGCAATTACGCTTGACTGAACAAGCAACCATTTCCGATAAACAGATATTCCATGTTCGCTCACGAGAATCGAAACTTTAAATGAGACTGATCCGCTGGATAGTGCTGGTTTGCGTCGTTCTTCTGCTCATCTATGGCGCATCGCCGTACTTTTCATTCTGGCGCTTCACGGTTGCGCTACGGTCCGGTAATAGCGCGGCGATCGGTTCGCGTGTCGATTTTCCCGCGGTTCGGGCGTCACTGAAGAAGCAACTCGCGGCTCGGTTCGCGCGCGCGACGACCAGTCACAAGCGATGGAGCAACCTCGGCCCGACGCTGATCGACGCGATCGTTGATGCTTATGCCACGCCGGATGGTATCGCGGCGCTTCTCTCCAATCCGGGAGCACTAAAGAACCTGCAGGCTCCGCAGCAGTTCCAGTTCTCTACAGGTAAGACGGTGAACTGGTTAAAAGTAAAATACGCATTCTTCACAGGTCCGCGCTCCTTTGAGGTCGATCGCGAAGGAATCAAGCTCCGATTCCATTTCACGAACACTGGCTGGCAACTCAACGATCTCGATCTCGGTTTGGGCGGGGCAAAACGTTAACTGGTCCTGTACCGCAAGGAGGACAGATCGATTCCGTTATACGAGATCGAGCGCGAGATCGCGCTTTGGGAGCAGACCATGCTTTGCGCAGAGGTTCGCGAAAGTTTGCAGACCTTTCTGTTCCCTATGTCCAAAGCTGAATCGAAGATGCTTGCGGTAATAACAAAGAAACAACTCGCGATCTAATTTCGTTCGCAGACCGGGGTCGGACACCCCGGCTACAGCATCTGCGGTTAAGTCGTCAAGATTATTAAGATTCTCGTCACGGAAAGCACGCAGATGGTTCGCCATGGGACTAGGATCGATAACTTCTGGGCGAACGAGCCAGAGCGCGTAAACGAATGGAAGACCGATAAGTTTCTTCCATTGTTCGCCGAGATCCCAGAAATGAAATTCGCTCGCGTGTTTCTGGCGAAACCAGATGGCTTGATCGCCGATGAGAAGTTGCGCGTTCTGGGTTGTCGGCAAGCTGCCGACAACGACAGGCTGGCAGCCTGTGCTCCCCGGAACGCCAGATTTCAAACGTGGCTTTAATCCAAGTTCTGCGAGCAAACAGCGCAGGAGATTGACCGCGGTTTGCGATGCGGGATCGAGTTCGATCTCCTCAATTTGGGAAATCTCGCCGCGATGGGCCACGACGACGCTGAAAACCGGTCCATCCGACGAAATGGAAACATCATCGACGATTCGATAAATCGGGTTGCGGAGAAATTCGAAACTGGAGACGAGCGCGACATCGAGCTCGCCATTCGCCAATCGTTTGCAGAGCGCCGATGGATGATCGAATTCCACTGGACCCTGCCAGCCTCGAATAAGCGGACGCGCGTTGAGATATTTTACGCAGCCGACGCGGAGCATTCGTCCCAACCGGCGGTCGCGCCCTACCATTTATGCGCAGGCAAGTTCAGCTCTCGTCGGCGCTGTTCGCTTATCGGTCGTTGAGCGCTGAGATATGTGACGATAATAACTGTCGCGTTGAACCGGCTCGCGGTGGGCTTCCCTGATAGCGTGTTCGAGCGTCGCGACTGTTTGTTGCTGCGGAGTAGTCGCGCCCGCCATATGAAAGATCTTTTCCTCTAAAATTGTACCGTGCAGATCGTCCACACCGTAACTCAGCGAAACCTGCGCGAGAGGCAGGCCGAGACTGACCCAGTACGCAGTCAGATGGTCGATGTTATCGAGATAAATGCGACTCACGGCGAGATTGCGAAGCTGCTCGAATGCCGAGGCTCGCTTGATGTGGGCGAGTATCCCGAGGGACCGGGACGGCTCAAAGGCAAATGGAATAAACCCGGTAAACCCGGCAGTCTCATCCTGCAATTCGCGAAGCTGACGCAAATGATCGACGCGTTGAGCGAGCGTCTCGATATGGCCGTAGAGCATGGTGCAAGTGCTACGGCCGCCTATTTGATGCCAAGTGCGATGCACATCGAGCCACTCGGCGGCGGTCTCTTTGCCGCGACAGATCTTATCGCGCACAATGGGATCAAAAATCTCCGCGCCGCCGCCGGTGATGGAGCCGAGACCGGCTTCGCGCAAAGTTCCCAGCGTTTCGTGGATCGACATGCGAAAGATCCGCTCCGCAAAATGCCGCACCTCGATGGCGGTGAATGCCTTGATATGGAGATCGGGATCGAGCGCCCGAAGACGGCGTAAAAGCTCAAGGTACCACTCTTTCTTTAAAGTTGGATGCAGCCCGCCGACCATGTGCACTTCAGTGATTCCAAGGGACAACGCGTCCCGGACCGCGCCGATAATTTCGTCGATCGCATACTCGAAGGCATGCGCGTCACGTTTTTTTGCGGCGAAAGCACAAAACTGACACGAAAGGATGCAGACGTTGGAGTAATTGATGTAACGATTGTGGATATAGGTTGCGTAGTTGCCGTTTTTTCGCTCACGCAAAACGTTGGCGATCATTCCCAATGCGTTCAGGTCGCTCGAGCGATAGAGCGTGAGCGCATCGGTCTCCGAGATTCGCTGACCCGCCTCAACTTTTTCGGCGATCGGCCTAAGTTCTTTTGAAATAAGCGAATAATTCATCCGGCAGCCAAGGCAATGCGTTGGCTATCAAGAATGCACAGGGCGCTTCCAGCTTGCAACAAAAACCATTGCAACAGCTGTAATAAGGATTCGTCACATTTTTCGCAAGCTCCGCCCGATGCTACCGTCTAATCGAGCGATGGCTGCTAGCGATCGAGGAAATCAAGGGAGATCGGAGGAAGACGCTGAAGATGTGCGGCTGATGAACTTGGTGGGCCGGGGAGACACGAACGCGTTCGAGGAACTAATTGAAAGGCATCAAGCTTTGGTGGCCGGCACGGTCGCACGCATGTTGGGCAGCAACTCGGACGTGGAGGATATCGCTCAACAGGTCTTTATCCGAGTCTGGAAAAGCGCTAGCCGATATAAGCCGCGCGCCAAATTCACCACGTGGCTGTTGAAAATCACGCGCAATCTCGTGTTCAACGAATTGCGTCGGACGAAGCGGCGTGCGCTGGTCCCGCTTGATCCGGCGGCGGGCGCCAACGAACCAGCTCTAAAGGACGAGAGCAACCCAGCTCCTGACGCGTCGCTTCTCGAGGCCGAACTTCAAAAAGCAATCGAGGAGGCGATCATGCATCTTCCTGAGACTCAACGAATGGCCCTGGTTTTGCGGCGGTATGAGCAGTTGAGCTACGAGCAAATCGCTGAAGTTCTTGATCTATCTGTGCCGGCTGTGAAAAGCGTGCTTTTTCGTGCGCGAACCGAACTGCGTTCGCGACTGAGCAAGTATCTGAGCTAGCAACGCTATTTTTACTCTTGCTTTTGAAGTGCTTGAAAAGGTAGGAACTGGCACGCCTACGCCATCTGGACATCGCGCGTGTGTGTTCCCATCGCACACGCACATTCCAAGAGGAATACCGCGAGTTGCTGCGCAAGCACGGCGTGGATTTCGATGAACGTTACGTCTCGCATTGAGGATCAGCCACTGATTGACTCGCGCTTTCAACGCTTGTGTACGGCGCGCGATTAATTCCCTGGGGCGATGCCCCAGGCTGCTAAAAATGAAATAGCGCCTTTGACGCTAGCCATACCCACCCGCCGCGGCGTCCCTACTATTAACGACGAGCGAGCTCTCCTTAGCGCTCGATCACGCGCCCCCGAACGCGCCGGATCTGGCTGTGATGCGTGAGCACATGAACGCGCCCGTCGCTTCCTCGAAAAAATGCGCTGAGCAACCAACTGACGATTGAAATTATGATCGCGCCAAAAAAGGCCGGCCAGAAGCCGGGAACTTGAAAACAGGGTACGATTTGGCCCACGAATTTCAGCATCAGCGCATTGATGATTAAGATAAAGAAACCGAGCGTCACTAGAATCAAGGGCAAGCTCAACAACAACAGCACGGGACGAACAAAGGCGTTTACAATACCCAGCAAAAGGCACGCGCCCAGCAGGCAACCGAGGTGGCCGCCGTAGTTGATGCCCACAATTGGCGCCGCGATAAACACGGCGACGGTCGTAATAAGCCAGCGAAAAACAAAGTCTTTCATAAGAGAAACCTTTCACAATTTACCATTCGCTTCGATTATGGCGAGAAAGCGCTTGCCAACCTGCCGATGCGCGTTAAACGAATTGAAGACATTAACACCAATCAATCTGTGCCGAAAAAGAGCAAAATTGTCCAAAGCAAAAATCTAGCGCCACCAGAAGCCGGTGCATCGAGTCCCGCAGTGGAGTCCACTAAGGCGCCTCGCGCGCGTCGGGCGGCAACAAACCGCAAGAGACCCGGGAGCCATGATAAGAAGATTGCGGCTCCGCAGAAAGAGAAGATTTCAATGCCTCCAGAGGCCGGAGAACCTACCGAGCCTTTGGATGACCAAATTCGTCTTCGTGCCTACTTCATTTCCGAACGACGCCGCAGATTTGCATTGCCGGGGGATGCAGAGTCTGATTGGCTCGAAGCGAAGCGACAGCTTCTTTCTGAATCAGGCCCCCGCTGAATCCGGTCTCGCGCACACGAGCGATTGTCGTAAGAAGCATTGTGATCCGCAGATTTCACGGATAAGATCAGCAGTTTCGAAACCTTAATTTCTCTATCCGTTTTAATCCGCGTAATCCGCGGTTCTTAAACCAATGCAAAACACCGTTAGCGATCTAGCCGAGGCTCTACGAGAACGCCTCGCAATCATTCATAATGAGGACAGCCGTCGAGATGAGGCGAAACACGTCGCCCGGCTGCGCGAAGTCTCCGAGAAAATCGACAAACTACAGGAAACGCTTCCGCAGCCAATTAATCCCCGGCTAAAGCATTTCCTCGAGCGCAAAAGTTACGACAAAGCGCTGGAGTACCTCGAAGGTAGAGATGATTGACGTTAATCGTCCGTGAGCGATTCAGTGAATCTCCTATCTCGAATACAATTCGACGATGAGCTGTTCGTTTACGATCGGCTGCATCTCTTCGCGCGAAGGAATGTGAGCGACTTTGCCGCGGAGCGCATCGCGCTCGACTGTTAACCAATCAGGGACCGGTGCGATTTGGGTGAGCTCAAGATTGCGCAGCACCAGTTGGCGCGATTTCGGCTTATCTTTAATCGTAATTTCATCGCCCGCCTTCACGTTGTAGGACGCAATGTTAACGCTCCGTCCGTTCACAAGCACATGGCCATGTGAGACAAGCTGGCGAGCGGCACTGCGCGTGTTCGCTAGACCAAGTCGATAGACGACGTTATCGAGCCGCGTCTCCAGAAGCTGGAGAAGCGTCTCACCCGTAACGCCGCGCTTGCGCAGCGCGTTTTGAAAAATGCGCCGGAACTGCCGCTCGAGCAGGCCGTACTGATAACGCAGCTTCTGCTTTTCGCCGAGCGCAATCGCGTACTCCGATTGTTTGCGCCGGGAACCTCTCGGGCCGTGCATGCCTGGAGGATAATTTTTCCGCTCCAATGCCTTGGAGGAACCGAAAATCGGCACCCCGTAGCGCCGGCTCACTCTCGTTTTTGGTCCGGTGTATCTACCCATTTCAGAAAGTTGATAGTTGAGAGTTGAGAGGAAATGTCGATCTACACGCGGCGTTGCTTTGGCGGGCGACAGCCATTGTGCGGCACGGGGGTCACGTCGCGGATAACAGTGAGATCGAGCCCGATTGCCTGCAAAGCGCGCACCGCAGATTCGCGGCCTGCTCCCGGCCCTCTGACCAAGACCTCGACTTCCTTCAGGCCGTGCCCCATGGCCTGGCGCGAAGCATCCTGAGCAACCATTTGCGCGGCGTAGGCGGTGCTTTTGCGCGAACCTTTGAACCCGATTTTCCCGGCGCTCGACCACCCAATCACGTTGCCTTTCGTGTCGGTGATCGTCACAATCGTGTTGTTAAATGTCGCGAGAACGTGCGCGATACCTGAATGAATATTCTTGCTGCCCTTCGCCTTGACGACCTTTGGCCGCTCGCCCTCGTCGGCCGATAGAGAAAGGCTTTCCGGTGCGGCAGCAACCCCGGAAGCTTTCGAAGCGGCTTCTTCTTTTTTTCTTTTGGCCGGCTTTTTGGCCGGCTTAACCACTGTTTCAGCCTTCGCAGCCGCAGGAACGGCCGCCGACTGCTTTTCAAGGGATGGAGGTTCGCTTACCGCAGAATCCTCCGGAATGGTTGTGGGCTCCGGCTTCCTCGTCGTCGGTTTTTCCTGGTCCTCGCTTGTCGGGTTCTTTGGTTCTGCCATCTTTAAATTAATCCTTAAACTTTACCCGCTTTGGCTTCAGGATTGCGGATCACGCCCACCGTTTTTCGAGGTCCTTTACGGGTGCGCGCATTTGTCGATGTTCGCTGGCCGCGCACCGGTAAGCCTCTTCGATGCCGTATTCCGCGGTAACTATTGATCGCTTGTAAACGCTTCAGATTGCCCTGCACGTCGCGCCGCAGATCGCCTTCGATTTTGATCTTATTGTTCGCGATCGCGTGAATGATCTCGTTCAATTGTTGCGGCGTCAGGTTTTTCGCCCGCAAATTCGGATCGATATTGGTTTGCTCGAGAATGCGCTTCGCCGTGCTCAACCCGATCCCATAAATGTAGGTAAGGGACGCTTCGATACGTTTCTCCGCTGGAATTTCAACTCCGAGTAATCTTGGCATGATGTTGATTGAAAAAGTTACAAGTTTACAAATTAAATCGAAAATCAGCCCTGGCGCTGTTTATGGCGCGGGTTTTTGCAGACCACGCGCACCACGTTCTTGCGCTTTACGATCTTGCAACTGGCACAAAGTCTTTTTACCGATGGTCGTACTTTCATAGTCCGCAAAACGGACAACGCGGAGCCTGCTCCACGTTGTCATTTATGGCGAAACGTAATTCGCCCCTTCGACAAATCGTAGGGAGAAATCTCTAGCATAACTTTGTCCCCTGGCAAGATGCGAATGAAGTGCAACCGCATTTTCCCGGAAATATGCGCCAGAACACGATGACCATTGCGCAGTTCGACCTGAAACATGGTATTGGGCAGCAACTCGACGACCGTGCCTTCTACTTCAATTGCGTCTTTCCGCGCCATGTCAGGATTTCTGGCTCATCCTTGGTAATCAGGACGGTGTGCTCGAAGTGCGCCGAAGGCAGTCCGTCTGCTGTGCGCACAGTCCAGCCATCCTCCAGCAAGCGGACGGCCGCGGTGCCCATGTTAATCATTGGCTCGATGGCGAGGGTCATTCCAGCTTTGAGCCGCGGCCCGCTCCCCCGTTTGCCATAATTGGGAATCTGCGGTTCTTCGTGCAACTTGCGCCCCACTCCGTGTCCCACAAACTCGCGCACTACTGAGAAGCGGTTGCGCCGGGCTTCGTCGTCGATCTCTGCGCAGATATCACCCAAACGCATGCCTTCGCGCGCTATCTGGATCGCTCGGGCGAGCGCCTTCTCAGTCACGCGCAACAATAGATCGACGTGCTCATCAACTATTCCGACCGGGACCGTCGTCGCGGTGTCGCCCACCCAACCTTCCTCAATCACGCCGATATCCAGCTTTACAATATCGCCATATTGAATTCGCCGCTGGCTAGCGATTCCGTGAACCACCTCGTCATTAAGCGAAATGCAAACGTTTCCAGGAAACATTCGATGACCAAGCCGGTAACCGAGAAACGCGCTCTTCACACCGGCTTCCTGCATGAAAACAGCAGCCGCTTCATCAACCTCTTTAGTGGTGATTCCAGGGCGGATCAATTCGCTCACGCGATCGAGGATGTCGCTCGCGGTGCGGCATGCTTGTCGCATCTTCTCGATCTCTTTTGCGCTCTTGATCGGAATCATGCCTGCGCTTTGTCTTCAATGAGCCGCGAGATGTCAGCAAAGACCGCTTCACGATCGCGATTGCCGTCAATGCGATGCAGGATCGACATCTTTCCGTAAAAGGAAGCGAGCGGCTGCGTCTTCGTTTCAAATTCAGAGAGCCGCGTTTGCAATACAGCCAGATCATCATCACCCCGCCGCACTAGCCGCCCGTCGCAATAAGGACACACCGGTCTTAGGGCAAACTGAGCGCTCGAAGCGCTGGTGGTGAAACCACATTCGCCACACTGAAGGCGGCCAGCAATGCGGTCGAAGACCGTCTGCTGAGAGACTTCGAGCCAGAGTGCCAAGTCCAGCGCTGTCCGTAACCGCGCCAGAATCGACATCAGACTCTCCGCCTGTGGCAACGTGCGAGGAAATCCGTCGAATACAAAGCCGTGGCCGCCGTGCAACCGCAGCCAGTCTTCGATGAGCTCTACGATGATTTTGTCGGAGACGAGACCACCGCGCTCAAGCACTTCAGCGGTCTCCTCGCCCAGAGGCGTCCCTAATTCTTTTTCGCGACGCAGAATCGCACCTGGCGAGGTAACCGGAATACCAAACTGGCGGGTAATCATCTCCGCTTGCGTTCCTTTGCCGGAACCGGGCGCACCCAGAAGAACGAGTCGTCTTTTCACCTATCGGCCGTAGAGAAAAATGGCGACGCCTGCAATGACAAGGACAGCGATCCCGACATAGAGCCACATCAGTGTGCCGCTGGCCGCGGTCTCGCCGCGGCCGTAAGCGGAGCGAGTGTCGAACGCTCGGCCGCGGATGCGTCCCTTACGCAAGAAGCCGTCGTAATGTCGCTGAATGAGATGGGTCTCGACCTGGCGCATCGTATCGAGGATGACGCCGACAATAATCAACAGGCTCGTGCCGCCAAAAAATTGCGCGGTGATCATCGGAACGTTCAATCCCTGGCTCATAAGCGCTGGCAAGACCGCAATGAGGGTCAGAAAAATCGCGCCCGCGAAGGTCAAGCGCGTCATCGTGAAATCAAGAAAGTCAGCCGTCGGTTTACCCGGTCGTACGCCCGGGATATAACCGCCGTATTTTTTGAGATCATCCGCGATCTGCGCTGGCTGAAACTGTGTTGCAACCCAAAAATAACTAAAGAAAAAAATCATTCCCGCCAGAACAACATAATGCGGCCAGCCGGTCGAAAGCGCGCTGGCGATACGCGCGGCAGTGGGACTGTTTCTAAAGCCGTAGCTAACGATGGTGGTGGGAAACAAAAGCAATGCCCAGGCAAAAATGATGGGCATTACGCCGGCATAGTTTACTTTTAAAGGCATATACTGGGTCTGGCCACCATACATTTTTCGGCCCACGACGCGCTTGGCATACTGCACCGTGATTTTACGGACGCCTTGAGTGATCGCGATCACTCCCGCAATAACAATAAATAAGAAAGCGATCATCAACACAAGGATGGCCGGATTAACCTGGCTGGCACCAGTTTGCGCCGTCGGAACGAAGGTCTTCCACGCTTGGGCGAGCGCGGCGGGAAGCCGCGCCACAATGCCGATTGTAATGATCAACGAGATTCCGTTGCCGATACCGCGTTCAGTGATCTGATCGCCCAGCCACATCAAAAGAAGGGTGCCAGTCGTTAAGGAAATCACGGTGACGATTCGGAATTTCCAGCCCATATCATCGACCAACGGGATGCCAATGTTGCGAATTGTCTCGCTGATTCCGCCTAAGATGGTGTGATATGATTCTGGATGCTGGAACGACAAAGCCAGCAGATATCCCTGAAAAATACACAGACCCACCGTGGCGTATCGCGTCATTTGCATGATCTTCTGCCGACCGCCCTCTTCACGCGCCAGCCTGCCAAGCTGCGGAATTACTGCAGTGAGCAACTGCATCATGATGGAGGCGCTGATATAAGGCATAATGCCCAGGGAAAAGACCGCGCAATTTTCCAGGGCCCCACCGCTGAACAAATTGAACAGCGCGGCCAACCCCCCACCGCCTGTGGTCGTCGAGGTGCGGAACCATTCTTGCAGCACGGCCTGGTTTACGCCGGGAGTGGTGATGGCTGCCCCGAGCCGCACGATCACGATTACTGCCAGCGTAAACAAAATTCGCCGGCGCAATTCCGGTATCTTGACCGTATTTAGAAACGCCGAAACCATTCGCTAACTTTTTTTCTTCGGCGACTTCGCGTTCGTCTTCGCGTCCGGTTTCGTTGCCGATGCCACTGCTGCCTCCGGCTTGGCTTCGGCCGAGACAAAATCGACCTTGCGTTTCTCAACTCTGTGTGTTTCCCGCAGTGTGATTGTCCCGCCAGCTTTCTCGATTTTTTCCCGAGCGGTGCTGCTTGCTCTGT
>Ga0209156_10004092_pt1 | contig 10689 bp, 3 predicted proteins | sample GraSoiAngelo_124_FD_185881 | JGI IMG/M metagenome (GOLD analysis project Ga0209156, IMG submission 185881) | Grasslands soil microbial communities from the Angelo Coastal Reserve, California, USA - 14_0927_05_20cm (SPAdes) (version 2) | ecosystem: Environmental > Terrestrial > Soil > Grasslands ...
CTTGCAGCGTGCCAGACGTAGCCGTCAACGTGTTGGGTCCCGCGGCGCTGCCGAGGGTCCAGCTCGTCACCGCAGCGACGCCGCTCGCGTTGGTCGTCTGGGCCGCCCCCGTGATGCCGCCCCCGCCCGTCCCGGGGGCGAAGGTCACGGCCACGCCCGCCACCGGATTGCCGAAGGCGTCCCGCACGATCACCGCCGGCGGCACCGCCACGGCCGTCCCCACCGGCGCCGCCTGGCCGTCGCCGGCACTGATGGCGATCGACGCCGCAGCCGCGGCCGTCACGTCCACGCTCGCCGTCGCGTTGACCTGTGTAACGCCGTTCAGCGTCGCTCTGATCGTTTTCGTCTCGGCCTTGGTCGAGCTCAGCGTGCCCGTCACCTGGCCGCTGGCGCCCGTCGAGCCGGTGGGCTGGGTGAGGGCGTTGCTCGTGCCGCTCGCGCCGAGAGTCACCGTGACACCGCTGACCGGATTGCCGAACTCGTCGTTCGCAGTCACGGTGATCGTCGCGACGCTCGCGCCGCCGGACGCGGAGATCGTGCCGGGGTCGGCCGCCACAAGCGACCGCGCCGCACTGGGCGCCCCCGCCGTCCCGGTGGCCGTGAACGTGATCGGGCTGCCGTTCACGCCGGGAGCGGTGGCGGTGAGCGTGTCCTGGCCCGCGACGGTGCCGAGCGTCCAGCTGCCCACCGCGGCGATGCCGCTCGCGTTGGTCGTCTGGCTGGCGCCCGTGATGCTGCCGCTCCCTGCTCCGACGGCGAACGTCACCGACACGCCCTGGACGGGATTGCCGTTCACGTCCTTCACGATCACGGCGGGCGGGGTCGCCACCGCGCTGTTCACGGTCGCCGTCTGCTTGTCGCCGCCGCTGACCGCGATGCTGCCCGCGTTGCCCGCGGTCCCGGTGGCGGTGAAGCTCACCGGGCTGCCGGTGAGTCCGCCCGCCGTGGCGGTCAGGGTGTTTTTCCCGGCCGTCATGTCGAGCGTCCAGCTCCCCACCGTGGCGATGCCACCGGCGTCGGTCGTCTGGCTCGCGCCCGTGATGCTGCCGTTGCCCGGCGTGACCGCAAACGTCACCGCCACGCCCGGCACCGGATTGCCGCTCGCATCCTTTACGATCACCGAAGGCGCGATCTGCACGGCGGTCCCGGCGGTGACCGTCTGATTGTTGCCGGCGTTCACCGCGATCTGGGTGGCGGCGCCCGCGATCAGGGTCACGGGTCCCGAAGTCAGGACCGCGACCTGCGGCGCGGTGAAGCTCAGCGTGCGCGGCCCCGCCACCCCCGTGATGGTGAGGTTCGTGAAGGCGGCGCGGCCACCCGCATCGGTGGCGATCGGGTTCACCCCCGACAGGGCCGGACCGCCCGTGGCGATGGCGGCGGTCACCGACGTGCCGCTGTGGCTCACCGGATTGCCGGCGCCGTCTTCGAGCTGCACGACTGGTTGGCGCGCCAGGGCCGCGCCGTTCCGCGCCGTGTCCGACGGGGCGGTGACGAGTGCGAGCTGCGCCGCCGGTCCGGCGGCGAGCGTGATGGTCCCCGACGTCACGGGAACGAGGTTCGGGGCCGTGAAGGTGAGCGTATAGCCGCCCACCGGGCCGCTGATCGCGAGCCCGACGAACGTCGCGACCCCGTTCGCGTCGGTGGTCGCCGTGGCGGCGGCGAGCGAGCCGCCGCCGCCCGGCGGCTCGGTCGCGATCGCCGCGGTGACGGTGACGCCCGCGCTCGCCACCGGGTTGCCGCTCGCGTCCTGCACCTGGACGGCGGGCTGCGTTCCCACGGGGACGCCGCTCTGGGCGGTCGTCGGGGGCGGCGTGGTCAAGGCGAGCTGGCCGGCGGCGGCTGCGGTGATGTTGAAGGCGGAGCTGGTGCCGTCCGCGAGCCCCGCGGCCGCGGCGGTGAGGGTGTAGCCGGTGCCCGCCTTATTAATGGTAAGGCCGGAGAAGCTCGCGACGCCGCCGGCCGCCGCCTGCGTGGGCGTCCCCGACAGCGTGCCCCCGCCCGGGTTGGTCCCGATGGCGAGGGTCACGTTGGCGGCGAACCCGGTGGCCGTGTTCCCGAAGCTGTCGCGCGCCGTGACCTGGATCGCCGGCGTGATCGCCGCGCCGGCCGGCGTGCTCGAAGGTTGTCCCGTGAACACGAGCCGCTTCGCGGGCGCGGGCGAGATCGTGAACGAGTTGCTCGTCGCGGTGAGGGTCGTGCCGCTGATCGTGGCGCTCGCCTGCAGCGTGTACCCGGCGCCCACGTGCGCGACGCTCAGGTCGGCGAACGTGGCGACGCCGTTCTGCGCCGCGACCGTCTTCGTGCCCGACAGCGTGTCGCCGCCGGGATTCGACGCCAGCGCGATCGTGACCGTGCCGTTGAAGCTCGTCAACGTGTTGCCGAGCGCGTCCTGCGCCACGACCCGCACGGCCGGGCTGAGGGCGACGCCCGCCACCGCCGGGCTCGGCTGTCCCGAGAACGTGAGCTGCGTCGCCGCCACCGCCACGCGGAAGTCGGTGGCCGACTCGGCGTTGTTCCCGAACGCGAGCCAGGCGCTGGCGCGCGACGTCTGATCCACGGCGCGGGCGCGCCAGTGGTAGGCCGTGTTGTCGGTCAACCCGGCGACGGCGGCGGTGGCCGGCTCCCCGCTCGCGACGGTCGGGCCCGTGCCGGTCACCACGCCGTTGAACGGGGTGCCCACCGCCTTGGCCTCCACCTCGAGCCGCAACTGGTCGCCGGGGTTGGGGTCGGTCAGCGTCGCCTTGAAGATCACGGAGCGGCCCGGCGCGGTGCCGCCCACCGGAATGGCCGCATTCCCGTCGCTCTGGAACTGGGCCAGGTCCGCCGGGAGCGCGGGCGGCTGCGGGATGGTGGTGGTGAAGTCGGCATCGGTTTCGGCGTTTCCACCGAACGCGGTCCAGGCGCTCGCCCGGCCGGTCTGATCCACGGTGCGCGCCTGCCAATGATACGCGCTGTTGTTCGCGAGCCCCGTCACGGCGACGAACGCGGCCGCACCGGCGGCCAGGCTGTCGCTCGCGCCGGTGGCGACGCCCGTGAACGCCGTCCCCACCGGCTGCACCTCCACCTCGAGGCGCAGCGTATCGGACAGATCAGGATCGCTCACCACACCGCGCAACACGATGCCCGCCTGATCGGTGCTGCCACCGACCGGAACGGGCGTCACGGAATCGGTGCGCAGCTGCGCCGGCGACCCGGGTGCCGTGGGTGCGCGAGGCCGTGTGACGGCGAGCATGAAGGGACCGGTCTGTCCCGCCCCGGCCGCCGCTTCGATCAGATAGTTTCCGGCGGCCTGGAGGCGCTGGTAGCGGATGCAGGCGGCGGTGCAGACGCCCTGCGCCATGGCCGGTCCGGCGAGCGACGTGTCGAGCATGACCACGCCGGCGAGCGTCGCGGACGACATGACGACGGAGATCGAGTCTCCCGCCCGCGCCGTGAACCCGTACACGCGCGTGAAACTGTTGGGCTTGTGCGGCGCGGCGCAGTCGTGCGTGGTCAGCGAATCGCGCAGCTCGACGTCGGGTGTGATCGGGACGACGCGGCAGGGATGTACGACGAACTCGACCGGCACGAGGACCGGACTGCCGCGGGCATTCTCGGCGATGACGAGCAGCGTGTCGCGGTACACGCCGGCGGCGAGACCGGCGGGGTTGAAGGAGAGGCGTAGCTTCGCCGGCGCGACTCCGTCCCTCGGACTGACCGAGAGCCATTGCTCGCCGAGCCGCAGGCGCACGCTCCAGGAGAGCGTGCCCTGCCCCACGTTCGAGACGGCGACGCTATCGGCGCGCGGCGCCGCGCTGCCCGCGGCCGCGGAGTCGCGGATCTGCACGGGCGCCACGTCGAGCGTCGCGATGGGCGGCGGGGTGTTGGTGAGCTTGTCGACCTGACAAGTCGCGAGCAGGAACAACGGCAGCGCACGCGCCACGGCGCCCGCAGCCCATTGGCCGCGGGCGAGGCTCCCCTGCAACCCGCTCACGTTCCCAAAAGGGCCCAATTTGTCGCCCGAGTGGCGTCGAGACGACAGGTGTAGCAATCCTCATACCGGCTGCTTTGGGGTTGGGGCCCGCGTGCGACGCTGGGGAGTGTGGCTGATCTGCTACACCACGGGGCGGGACGACCGGCGGCGGGCTAAGTTAGTGGGCGGTACAGGACTCGAACCTGTGACCTCCGGTATGTGAGACCGGCGCTCTAACCAGCTGAGCTAACCACCCGTAACGGCTAGACGCCTAGACGCCGAGACGCCTAGACGCCTAGACGCCGAGGACAGACCCAAATGCAACGCACCGCTGCGCACCACTAGGCGTCTCGGCGCCTGTGCGTCTAGGCGTCTAGCCGTTAGGCGTGGGCCCTCCAGGACTTGAACCTGGGACCTACGGATTATGAGTCCGCTGCTCTAACCATCTGAGCTAAGGGCCCGCAGGGGGAGCAAGATACCATGGAGCTTGGGGAGAGACAATTGCGGATGGCGGATTGCGGATTGCGGATTGGCACAACGGGCGCCGGAGAAGGACGCGTACCTCGAAGACCGATCGATCAAATCCGCAATCCGCAATCTACAATCCGCAATTGATTCTCATGCGCCGCGTCCTGATCATCTCCCACGCCTACCTCTCCCCCGCCAACCGCGGCAAGCTGCGCGCGCTCGCCTCTCACGGCGTGGACGTCACGGTGGGCGTGCCGCAGCGCTGGCGCGACCCGGTGCTGGGCACGACGCTCGAGATCGCGTGGGAGCGGCAAAACGGGGTCGAGGTGTTCCCCATCCCCGCGCGCCGCCACGGCGAGGCCGACCTGCTCAAGTTCGGCGGCCGCGCGCTGCTCGCGCTGCTGCGCGACAAGCGGCCCGACCTGGTGCAGGTCGAGGAGGAATCCACCACGCCGGCGGCCCAGCAGGTGGTGCGCGCCGCGCGCTACCTGGGCCTGCCCGCGATCCTGTTCACGCGTCAGAACGTGGACGTACCGCTGCCGTGGCTGGCGCGCCGGCGCCGCCGCCGCATGCTGCGCCGCATCAAGGGCGCGATCGCGGGCAGCGGCGCCGCGGCGGCACTGCTGCGGCGAGTGGTGCCCGACCTGCCGGTCGCGGCGATCCCGCAGCTCGGCATCCATGTGCCCACCGAGCCGCAACACATGCACCACGAGGGCGTGGCGATCGGCTGCGTGGGCCGCTTGGTGCCGGAGAAGGGAGTCGATACTTTGCTGCAGGCGCTGGCCGAGAACCGCGGCCACCGCTGGCACCTGACGGTGGTGGGCGACGGGCCCGATCGCGAGCGCCTGGAGCGGCTGGCGACTGAGCTGCGGCTGGCGGCGCGCATCCGTTGGGCCGGCGCGCTGCCGCCCGAGGACGTGCGCACTCTCTGGCCCGAGCTCGACGTGCTGGTCCTGCCGGCGCGCGCCCTGCCCACGTGGGCCGAGCCCGCCGCGCACGTGGTGGCGGAGGCGATGGCGTACGAGGTGGCGGTGGTGGGCACGAGCGCGGGGGCGACTCCCGAAGTGATCGGCGGCGCGGGGGTCGTGGTGCCGCCCGACGACCCCCTGGCGCTGTCGGGCGCGCTGCGCCGCCTTGCCTCGCCCGACCAGCGGCGTCCGCTCGCGCAGGCGGGGCGCGCACGCGCGATGCAATTCTTCTCGGATGATGCGGTGGCGGAACGGACGCTGGCCTTTTGGAAGGAGCTCGTGGGTTGAAAGACGTTGTACGACGCTACGACGCTACGTCATACGTGGGCGCCTCGCGAGCTCTCGTACGCCGTAGCGTCGTACAACGTAGCGTCGGCTCATGACCCGCATCCTCCTGGTCCCCGATCTCCCCCTCGAGCGCTGGCCCTCGATGGACCGCTACGCCCACCGGCTGCACGACCGCCTGGAGGGCGGCGATCCGGGGTTCGAGGTGCGGCTGGCGGCGTCGATCGGGGATCTCACCCGCGACGTGGGCAACGGCCGCAGCTCGGGAGGCTATCCCCGCTGGTGGTCGCAGGACGTGGATCCCACCAAGCTCGTGCTGCCCGGTCCGCTGCACGAGCCGCAGCGCTACGTGGCCCGCTACTTCCTTTATCCATGGTGGCTGCGGCGCGAAGCGAAGCGCGCGCAGCTGGTGCACATCCTGGATCACAGCTACGCGCACATGGTGACGCGCGTGCACCGCCGCCCCGCCGTGGTGACCGTGCACGACCTGATGCCGGTGATCATCCTGCGCTCCCCCACCGACGGCTGGCGCGAGGGGGTGCGCAACCGCTTCCTGCGCGGCACCCTCAAGGCCCTCCGCCTGGCGGGCGCGTACATCGTGGGCACGGAATGGTTGAAGCGCGAGCTCGCGACCTGGCTGGGTGACGACCGGCGCATCAACGTCGTCCCGTTCGGCGTGGACCGCGCGTTTTTCTCGGAGTCGCCCAACGCGCGCATCCGGGGACGGGCGGATTGGCGTATTCCCGACGACGCCTTCGTCGTGCTGCACGTCGGGAGCACCGTCGAGCGCAAGAACGTGCCCCTGGTGATCAACACGGTGGCGCGGCTCCGCAGCGAAGCCGACGCGTACCTGCTCCAGGTCGGCGGCCGCCTCACCGGCGATCAGGAGCAGCTGATCGAGCGCCTCGGCCTGCGCCGGTTCGTGCGCACCGCGCCGTTCGCGGACGAGAGCACGCTGCGGCGCGCCTACCGCGTGGCCGACGTGCTGCTGTTTCCGTCGCTGTACGAGGGCTTCGGCTACCCCGTGATCGAGGCGTTCGCGTCGGGCCTGCCGGTGGTGACCTCGGGGGCGGGTGGCCTGAAAGAAGTAGGCGGCGACGCGGTGGTGGTCGTGGAAGGCCGCGATCCGGCCGCGTACGTCCAGGCGCTCGAGCAGCTGAACGACGATGCCGTCCAGCGCGAGGACCTGATCGAGCGCGGCCGCGCGCGGGCCCGCACCTTCACGTGGCAGCGCACGGCCGAGCAGACGGCCGAGGTCTACAGGAGCCTGCTATAACAACACTGGGAGGCGAGAGCAGCGCCTTCGTCTCCGCCGGGTCGGTCGACATCACGCCGGACCGCCCGCTGCCGCTCGCGGGCTACGCCGACCGCCGGGGCCCGAGCCGTGGAGTGGCCGATCCCCTCGAGCTGAATGCGCTGCTGCTGCGCGCACCCGGACAAGCCGTCGCGATCGTCACGGCCGACCTGCTGTTCGTCACGGCGGAGCTGAAGGCGCGGCTGCTCGAGGCCGTGGGACCGAAGCTCGGCCTCGACGAGGCCTCGTTGCTCGTCGCCGCCTCGCACACACACACGGCGCCCGCCGTGGACGCGAGCAAGCCGAGGCTGGGCGTGTGCGATCCCGCCTACGCCGACCTGGTGGCGCAAAAAAGCGTCGAGCTGCTCGGCCGGCTCGGCACGATCGACCCGGTCCCGTGCCATATCGACTATCGCACCGGGTCCGCCGATCACCGCCGCCGGCCGGGACGGCGCGGCGTGCGGACCGCCCCGAACCCGGGCGGCCCGCGCGACGAGACCGTGCACCTGCTCACGTTCAGCGATCAGACGGACCGCCCGATCGCCGTGCTGTGGTCATACGCCTGCCATCCGGTCGGATTCCCGGCGCTGACCAGGGTGAGCGCCGACTTTCCCGGCGTGGTGCGGCACGCCCTGCGCGAGTCCCACGGCGCCGAGCTGCCCGTGCTGTTCCTGCAGGGATTCGCGGGCGACGTGCGCCCCCGCGAGACCGGGGCGACCACCCGCTTCACCCGTCGCCTGCTGGAGCTCGTGGTCGGCCCGCTGTTCGCGCCGTTTTCCGCCGCGCAGTACGCCGCCTGGGCCGGGAGCCTCGCCGATCGCGTAGTCGGCGTCGCCCGAGGCGCCCTGCGCACGCGCCGGCCGTTCGCCCCCGTGTGCCGGCGGGAGCGGGTGGCCCTTTCCACGCTCGTCGCCGGCGCGACCGCCGGACGCGACGTGACCTTCCAGCGCCTGAGCCTCGACCCCGGCCTGCACCTGGTCGCGGTGTCGGCAGAGCCGGTCACCGCCTACGGCGCCGCGCTGCGGCGCATCTGTCCCGGCGCGGTCGTGCCCGTGGGTTACATCGACAGCGTGTTCGGCTACCTGCCGACGGGGGGCATGCTGGGCGAGCGCGGTTACGAGGACTCGGCCTTCATGCAGCCGTTCGGCCTGTCGGGCCGGTTCCGTCCCGATGTCGAAGGCGTCGTGCGCGCCGCCTGGGAGCGCCTCATCCGGTAAAGCCTCCCCGGTGGCCGCCGAGCCTGCGCGACACCGGTGTGGCCCCGGCTCGGCAGGCAGCCGGAGTCGTGTGGTGGGAGGCGGCGCAACATCCGGCGTTGGCCAGGCGCGGCGATTGCAGATTGCAGTTTCCGGTGAGCCCGTGAGGAAGGCCGTCTACTTACTGGCGCTGGCTGCTCTCGCCGTCGCCGGCTGCCATCTCGACACACTCCTGAGTGGCGGCTCGGGCGGCGGAGCACCACCCCGTGTCGCCACCGGCGCGCTCCGGGCCGCCGCGGTGACGTCGGGCTCGAACCCGCCGGCCGGTTACACGATGACGCTCGATAGCAGCCAGCCCACCTCCATCGGCATCAATGACAGCGTCATCGCCACGGGCATTCCCGCCGGCAGCCACCGCGCCGCGCTGGGCAGCGTGCCGGACAACTGCAACGTGAGCGGCGACAACCCCCGCACCGTGAAAGTGCCCGCGAACGACACGGGGCGGACGACCTTCAGCGTCGCCTGCACGCCGCCGGCGACGCAGCTCGCCTTCACCATCCAACCGCCGACCACGGTCACCGCGCTGTCGGACACCTTCCAGGTCGAGGTCACGGCCGAGGACTCGTCCGGCAGCCTGGTCCCGAGCTTCACCGGCGATGTGACGGTTGCGATCGGGACCGACGGCAGCATAGCCAAGAACGCCCAGCTGCGCGGCACCACGCACGCGAGCCTGGTCAACGGGATCGCGACCTTCCCGAACTTGAGCATCGACCAGACCGGCGTGGCTTACACCCTCAAGGCGAGCGTGCCGCGGCTGACCGACGCGACCAGCCGTGCCTTCAATGTCATCGCCGTTCCGTAACGCGCCCTGGCCGCGCCTCGGCGCGGGCATCCTGGCCCTCAGCTGGCTCGTGAGCTGCGAGATCAACAAGCTGCTCCAGGACGGCGGAGCGTCGGATCCACCGCCCGCCCGACTCGAGTTCGCGCCGCCTGCCAACGGCACCGCGGGCGAGCCGCTGTCGCCCGCCGTGCGCGTCAGCGCGATGGACTCGACCGGCAGCGTCGATACTACGTTCCACGGCCCTGTAACCGTGACGTTGGGCGAGCATCCGGCGGGGGCGGTGCTGCGAGGCACCCGCGCGGTCGCTGCGGTGCGCGGCGTCGCGAGCTTCGGCGATCTGTCCGTCAACCGGTCGGGCACGGGCTACACGCTGGTCGCGACCTCGCCCGGGGTGCGAGGCGCCACGAGCCCAGCATTCGACGTCGCGCCTGCCGCGGCCGCCCGCCTCAAGTTCACGGTGCCGCCACACGGCGCCATGGTCGACAGCGTGCTCCAGCCACCGGTCCAGGTGACGGCAGTCGACACGCTCGACAACGTGGCGACGGGCTTCACGGGCAACGTCACGGTGGCGCTCGCTGCGAACGCGAGCGGCGGCACGCTGGGCGGGACGACCACCGTGACGGCCGCGAGCGGCGTCGCCACGTTCGCCGACTTGCGCGTGAATCGCGCCGGCACCGGCTACCGCCTCACCGCCAGCGCCGGTCAGCTCACGGGTGGGACGAGCGATCCGTTCGATATCATCGCGGCGCCGCCCACGACGGGCGACCTCACGGTGAGCGCCACCACCACGGGCGATAACCAACCCGGTAGCTACACCGTGAAGGTAGACGGGGGCTCGAGCCGTACGATCGCGGCGAACGGCGCGGGCACCACCTACAGCGGGCTCCCGGCCGGCGACCACACGGTCGCCCTGGCCGACGTGCCGGCGAACTGCACGGTGAGCGGCGGGGCGTCGAGAACCGTCACCGTGCCGGCCGGCGGGGCCGCGACCGCGGCCTTCACGGTCCGCTGCACGGCGCTGACAGGCTCGCTCACGGTCCACACGGCGACTTCGGGCCCCAACGCGCCGAGTGGCTACACGGTCACCGTGGATGGCAGCCAAAGCAGGAACATCGGGCCGAGCGATAACGTGACGTACAGCGGGCTCGGGACGGGCAGTCACGCGGTGCAGCTCAACGGCGTGCCGAGTAACTGCAGCGTCAGCGAAGCGAACCCGCAGACCGTGACCGTCTCCGCCAGCAGCACCGCCGAGGCGAGCTTCACCATCACGTGTCAGGCGCTCACCGGCAGTCTCACGGTTACCACCAGCTCCTCCGGTGCAAGCCCCGATCCCGACGGGTACACCGTCACCGTAAGCGACGGCGGCAGTCAACCAATCGGGAGGAATGAAACCGTCACCTTCGCGGATCTCGCCATCGGGAACCACACGGTGACGTTGAGCGACGTCGCGTCCAACTGCTCGGTGAGCGGCGGGGCCTCGCGCACCGTTGCGGTGACCACGGGACCGCCCGTGAGCGTCACGTTCACCGTCGACTGTCCGACGGTGCCGCCGCCGACCGGCAGCCTGACGGTGACGACGAGTACGACGGGTGGGACGCTCGATCCCGACGGCTACACGTTCACCGTGGACGGCAGCAGCGGCCGGGCGATCGGGGACAACGCCAGCGTGACCGTCGACGGGCTCT
>Ga0209156_10004093_pt1 | contig 10687 bp, 8 predicted proteins | sample GraSoiAngelo_124_FD_185881 | JGI IMG/M metagenome (GOLD analysis project Ga0209156, IMG submission 185881) | Grasslands soil microbial communities from the Angelo Coastal Reserve, California, USA - 14_0927_05_20cm (SPAdes) (version 2) | ecosystem: Environmental > Terrestrial > Soil > Grasslands ...
CTCTTATGCGCGTCTGGGGGTTCCATCGGCCACGCACCACGGCGCCGAGCCCATCCGAGCTCGCGGAGGCACGTGAGGCGGTCGCCACGGCCGTGGTACAGCTCGCGGGCGACGTCGCGCGGCTGCCGAGCGCCCACACGCAGCTCGACTTCGGGTCGATCGGCGTCGGGTACGGGATCGACCGCGCGCTGGCCGTGCTGCGCGCGCGCGGCGTCCGCCGCGCGTTCCTGGACGTGAGCGGTGACGTCGCTGCGAGCGGCGCCCCACCGGGTGAAGCGGGCTGGCTCGTGGGCATTGCGGATCCCGATCGCCCGGGCGTCACCCGCGCGACGCTCCGGCTGCGCGACGTCGCGCTCGCCACCGCGGCCAACACGGTCTCGCTCGTGCGCTACGGAGCGCTCGTCGCGGGACACGTGATGGACCCTGCCACCGGATGGCCGGCGCGCGCCCTGACCCAGGCCTCGGTCGTGACGCGCGCGGCGGTGGCGGCGGACGCGCTCTCCACCGCGATGCTCGTGTCGGGCCGAGCGCCTCCCGGGGTCTTGAAAGCATACGCGGTCTAATCCCGGGTGATCCCCGGGCTTGCGCCCGGGGTCAGTGCCACCATGCCGCCGCGCCGCAACGGCGCGCACGCCGCGCTGCAACGGCGCGCACGCCGCGCTGCTGCGGGCGTGCTTGCCTCAAGAAGACACGTTTCAATCCGGCGCAGTTTTTGCCCTTCCGCGGCGACACGAACGCAAAAGGGAGGGTTCCATGATCGCGTTCGCCAACCGCGAGACGCGGCTGCTGTGCTACGCCGCGGTGCTCGCGGCCGCCTGTACCGACCAGCCGGTCGGCGTTGCCCCGCACGCGGGTCCGCAGCGTGTCACTCCGTACATCCCGCACACGCGCACCTACTACGTCGCCGCTGAGGACACCAACTGGAATTACGCTCCGCTCGGATCCGACCCTGTGTACGGGCGGGCGCTCCCCGCCCCCTGGGGTACCCAGACCGTGTATGCCAAGGCGCACTACGTGCAGTACAGCGACAGCACGTTCACCACGCGCGTGCCGCCGCCCGCATGGCAGGGGATCCTGGGCCCGATGATCCGCGGCGTGGTGGGCGATACGCTCAAGGTGGTGTTCCACAATTGCACCCACCAGCCGCTGTCGATCCACCCGCACGGCGTGCATTACGATCCGGCCGACGAGGGAGCCGTCTACAATCCGCCGCGCGGCGGCGGCGATTCCGTGAGCGCGGGCGGCACATACACCTACACGTGGCGCGTCGTGCCCGAATCGGGACCGCTGCCCGGCGAGCCCAGCTCCAAAGTGTGGCTGTACCACAGCCACGTGGTGCCCGACGTGGAGGTGTATCGCGGGCTGATCGGCACGATCGTGGTCACCGACCCGGCACATGCCCGCGAGGATGGCTCACCCGACGACGTCGACAGAGAATTCACGACGCTGTGGCTGATCTTCAACGAGAACACGGAAGCCACTCCGGAGAGCCTCGAGGAGGCGAACCTCAAGCACTCGGTCAACGGGTACCTGTTCGGCAATCTCCCGGGACTCACCATGCATCAGGGAGATCGGGTGCGCTGGTACGTCGTGGCGCTCGGCACCGAGACCGACTGGCACACGCCGCACTGGCACGGCGAGACGATCCTCGTCGAAGGGAAGACCTACAACGACGTGATCGAGGTCGGTCCGGCGAGCATGAAGGTGGGCGACATGGTGGCGGACAACCCCGGGACGTGGCTGTTGCACTGTCACGTCGGCGATCACATGATGGCCGGCATGTACGCGACCTACACGATCGCGGGTGGCGGTCCGGCGCCGGCGGCCGCGGCATCGCGCGATACGGGACCGGGCTGGTCGCCGTTCTAGCGGGCGCGGCCGACCACCCGTTGTATGCTGTCCCGCAGATCCGCGATGCCGACCCCCGCCCGCGCGCTCGTGACGATCACCTGGTCGGGGTCGAGCTCCAGCGTCTTCGGGAGCTCGCGCTCGCGGGTGCGTCGCTCGCCGTGGGAAAGCTTGTCGCTCTTCGTCAGCGCGGCCAGGACCGGGGTCTCGCGGGCGGCGAGCAGCTCCTGGATGGCCCGGTCGTCGGCCGAGGGCTCGCGGCGGCTGTCGAGCAGCCACACCACGCCCGCGAGGCGGGGCCGCTCGAGGGCGCCGGTCACGAGGCGCTTGAACGCGTGTCGCTCGGTGTGGGAAGCGCGGGCGTAGCCGTAGCCGGGGAGGTCCAGAAGATAAAAGGCGCGGTGCGCTGTGCGCGGTGGCTCCCGATGCGCATCGGGCGGTTGGCTCTCGGGGGAGGCAACCGCGTACTGCGCACCGCGCACCAAGGGCATTTCGTAGACGTTCAGCATCCGGGTTTTCCCCGGCGTACCCGAGACCTTGGCGATCCGCCGCCCCGCCAGGGCGTTCAACAGGCTCGATTTGCCTACGTTGGAGCGGCCAATCAAAGCGACTTCGGGGAGAACGGGAGCGAGGGGGACGTCGGCCGAGGGGAACGAGCCGATAAAACGGGGTTCGCCGCTCAGGCTTCTTTCTTCTGACGCACGCGCTCGGTGACGAGCAGCGGTGGCCGGCCTTCGGTGACGCATTCCGAGGTGATGGCGACCTCGCGCACGTCGTCGCGGCTCGGCAGATCGAACATGATGTCGGTCATCATCTCTTCGAGAATGGCGCGCAGGCCCCGAGCGCCGGTGGCGCGCTTGATCGCCTTCTGGGCGATCGCCTTGAGCGCGTCCTTCTCGATGGTGAGCCGCACGTCCTCGAGCTCGAACAGCTTCTGGTACTGCTTGGAGAGCGCGTTCTTCGGCTCGATGAGGATGCGGATCAGCGCCTCTTCGTCGAGCGAGTCGAGCGGCACCGCCACGGGCAGCCGGCCCACCAGCTCGGGGATGAGGCCGTAGCGCAGCAGGTCGTCGGGCTCCACGTCGATGAAGGGGTTCTTCTTGATCTTCTCGGGCGCGCCTTTGGCGACCTCTTCCTTGGTGAAGCCGATCTGGCGCCGCCCGGTGCGCGACTCGATGATCTTTTCCAGCCCGTCGAACGCCCCGCCGCAGATGAACAGGATGTCTTTCGTATTGACCTGGATGTACTCCTGCTGCGGGTGCTTGCGGCCGCCCTGGGGCGGCACGCTCGCCACCGTGCCCTCGAGGATCTTGAGCAGCGCCTGCTGCACGCCCTCGCCCGACACGTCGCGCGTGATGCTCGGGTTCTCCGACTTGCGCGCGATCTTGTCGATCTCGTCGATGTAGACGATGCCGCGCTCGGCCTCGGACACGTTGAAGTCCGCGGCCTGCAGCAGCCGCACCAGGATATTCTCCACGTCCTCGCCCACGTAGCCCGCTTCGGTGAGCGTGGTCGCGTCGGCGATGGTGAAGGGCACGTCCAGGATGCGCGCCAGCGTCTGCGCCAGGAGGGTCTTGCCCACGCCGGTGGGACCGATCAGCAGGATGTTGCTCTTGTCGAGCTCGACCTCCGCCTCGCGCCCCTGGTGCGAGTTGATGCGCTTGTAATGGTTGTAGACCGCTACGGCGAGCGTCTTCTTCGCCTTTTCCTGGCCGATCACGTACTGGTCCAGCACGTCCTTGATCTCGGAGGGGATGGGGACCTGGGTGATCGCCTCGGAGACCTCGCGCTCCTCGTCCTCCGCCAGGATCTCGTTGCAGAGGGCGATGCACTCATTGCAAATGTAGACCGACGGGCCGGAAATGAACTTCCGAACCGAGTCCTTCGACTTGCCGCAGAAGGAGCAGCGGAGGTGCTTATCGTGGGACATCTTGTCCTAGTATGGGAAGGTCGGCCTGCCGGCGCAAGCGGTCACTTCTTCTTGCCGTCGTCGATCTGCTGGAAGTTGGCGATTACATGGTCAATTAGCCCGTACTCCTTGGCTTCCTCGGCGGACATGAAGCGATCCCGATCCATGTCTTTCTCGATCTGGTCCAGCGCCTTGCCGGTGTGCTTTGCGTACAGCTCGTTGAGCTTGCCCCGCAGGTACAGGATCTCCCGGGCCTGGATTTCGATGTCGGCCGCGGTGCCCTGGGTCCCGCCCGAGGGCTGGTGCATCATGATGCGGGCGTGGGGCAGGGCGGAGCGTTTTCCCTTGCGACCGGCCGCGAGCAGGAACGAGCCCATCGAGGCCGCCATCCCCATGCAGATGGTGTTCACGGGGGCGCGCAGGAACTGCATCGTATCGTAGATCGCCATGCCCGACGACACCAGCCCGCCCGGCGAATTGATGTACAGGTAGATGTCCCGCTCCGGGTTGTCCGCGTCGAGGAACAGCAGCTGGGCGATGATGATGTTCGACACCTCGTCGTTGATCTGCGTGCCCAGGAACACGATGCGGTCCAGGAGCAGGCGGCTGAAGATGTCGTAGGTGCGCTCGCCCCGGCTGGAGCGCTCGATGATGTAGGGCGGGTAAATCTGGTTCCTCGTCACGCTGGCTCCACAGTGGATTGCGACAGAAGAAACGTAAACACCTTTTCCTCGGTGAGGCCGCGCTCCAGGTCGCGCAACCGCTTCGCCTTCTCGAGCGACGCCCGCAGCTCGGCCGCCGACTTGCCGCTGCGCGCGGCGATTTCCTGCAGCCGTGCGTCGAGCTCCGCCGCGGTGGCGCGCAGCCCGTGGCGCTCCACCACCCAGTCGAGGATCAGGTCACGCCGCACCTGCGCCTCGGCCACGGGCCGGAACTCCTGCGCGAATTCGGGCAGCCGGTCTTCCGGGATCCCGTACGCCTGGGCGTACACGTACACCGCCCGCTCGACCAGCGGCCGCGGCGCCACCACACGATTCGCCTGCACGATCTGCTCGATCAGGTCGCGCCGCACGCGGGCATCGGCGTCGCGCTCGGCTTCCTTCTCGAGATCGTCGCGCACGGCCTTGCGCAACGCGTCGAGCGACTCGAAGTCCCCGACTTCGCGCGCGAACGCATCGTCCAGCTCCGGCAGATGCTGGCGCTTCACCTCCTGCAGCGTGAGGCGGATGGCCCGCGTCTGCCCGCGCTTCGCCTCCTCGGGGAAGTCGGGCGGGAAGCGGACGGTGGCGTCCAGCGTTTCCCCGGGGAGCATGCCCATGATCTTCTCTTCCACCTCCGGGATCGCGCCTCCCTCGCCCAGCACGATCTGAAACGGCCCCGGGTCCTTCACCTCGTCGCCCTCGCGCGTCGCGATCGTCCCCTGCACCATGTCCTTGAGCGCCGGTTTCTCGCCCCTCACCGGCACCCACGGTGCCTTCTGCTCGCGCAGCGTGGTGAGCTGCGCCAGCACCTGCTCCTCGGTGACCTTGGAGATAGTGCGCTTCACGTTGAACTTCCCGATGCGCTCGAGCGTGAGTTCCGGCTTCACCTCGACGTGGAACTCGAACGTGACGGGGCCACCCGCCACGACGTCCCACTTGAGGTTGTGCACGTGCGGATCGGCCACGGGGTGCAGCGTCTCCTGCGCCAGCGCCGCCTTCCAGCTTTCGCGAATCAGCTCTTCGAGCGCCTGCTGCCGGATGTCGTCGGCGAACTGCTTCTTCACGAGCGCGGCCGGCGCCTTGCCCTTGCGGAAGCCGGGGAGCCGGGCGCGCTGCTGGTACGCCGACGTGGCCCGCGCTTCGGCCTGCTGCACCTGCTCGGCCGGCACGGTCACCGCCAGGGATGCGGCGCCGGGTTCTTCCGTACCGCGTACCGCCTCTATTGGTTCCGTCGCAAGCTCTTGATCCGGCGATGCGGCCGCTCGCCGGGCGTGAGGTCGTCGTCTCGCACGACACTGATCGCGCCGTCGGGTTCGAGCACCGCGATCAGTACGTCATCGGCCCGCGCCACGCCGTGCTCGCGGAGCGCCTGCAGCACCTCGTCGCGCGTGACGCCGGCGCGCCGGCAGTGCTCGTCGAGGATCTTGCCGTGGTAGATCAGCATGATCCCCTCGCCCGAGATGAGCTTGGCGAGCCGGCGGTTCCGGAGCCGGGCCATATTGATCAACCAGTGCCAGCTCATGAGCACCGCGGCGGCCACGAGTCCGCCCACGAGGCTGGTATCGGGGCCGACCATGGCGTTCTGGACCGCGTTCGAAATGATGAGCAACAGCACGAAATCGAACACGGTCATCTGCCCGAGGGTCCGCGTGCCGCCGAATCGCAGCCCGGCGAGCACGAAGAAGTAGACGACGGTGGTGCGCAGCGCGACGTCGAGCAGTGTGTGCAGCGGGGCGGTCACGGTCTCGTAACCTACGCGCCCTCATCTTGGGTGCCTAGTGACCCGCCGCGTGGGTCGGTGGTCGGCCACGCCGGGGGTGCGGTGCGTCACGCCGCGCCGCGCGGCACCGGGCCCATCGTGGGGCGGAGCCGAGAGACAGCACGCTTCGAGCAAGCCCCGTGGCGCCCGCGAGGTGGCCCACGGGGCTTGGTGTTTCTCGGCGTCCGAGCAGGCACACCCAAGCGAAGGAGAACCATGCGTTTCACATTCCACATCGCTGCCACCGTGCTGGCCGCGATGACCGCGACGGCCGCAGCCGCCGCGCAGAAGGCCTCGACGGGCAATGGCGCGCCCAGCGGATCGCATTTCAATCTCAATATCATCGGGGTCTCTCATGGCAAGAGCCCCAACATGAACAAGGGAAGCGGCGACGTCATCTTCGTGGGTCTCGGTACCGGCAGCGACGCCGTGACGACGAAGATTCTGCTCAGCCAGGCGGCCGACAGCGCATTCACGGTGCTCGACAAGAACGGGACGGACGGCGAAGCGTCCTTCGCCCTCCCCGTCCCGGGCAGCTACACCGTCTGGGCGCGAGCGCTCGGCACGCCGGGCGGGCAGTCGAAAATCGCGACCTGCGCGACGTTCATTGATCCCACCACGTTCACGTCCACGGTCCTGTGCTCGACCGACAACGAGGTCTTCGTGCGCGGGAAAGGCAAGAGCAGCTTCCGCGACGTGACCAGCGCGCTCACGACTATTACGCTCGTACCAGGGAGCCCGGCGGAGCTGGCGTGCGCTACGCCGACCGTGAGCCTGTTCGCTCCCTGCCTGCAGGACTTCCTCTGGCAGTACGACAACAACGGGCTGAGGCTGCTGCAGGTGCGGTTCTACCCCAACTAGCACACGAGATTCGGGCGGCGCCCGCGGTGATGGGGCGCCGCCCCGATCGGGTCATCGCCCGTCGTAGGCGGTGATTGGTTTCCCCTGCAGATACTTGTCGAACCAGCGCAGGATGTGCTGCAGGCGCTCCACGCGGTGCACCGGCTTGCCGGAGCGCGACAGCTCGTGCGACTCGCCGGGAAAGCGCACCATCACGGCCGTCTTGTGCAGGTACTTGAGCGCGCGGAACATCGCCTCGCCCCCCTGATTGGGCGGCGCCCGCAGATCCTGCTCGCCCAGCACGAACATGATGGGCGTCGTGACCGAGTCCGCGTAGCGCACGGGCGAGCGGACGAGGAACTCCTGCGGATCGCGGAACGGCGTGGAGCGGAACCACGACGGCTGGAAGAGCGTGAAGTCCGCCGTGTACCAGAACCCCAGCCAGTCGGCCACGTCGCGCTGCGACACGGCGGCGGCGAAACGATGCGTGTGCCCCACCGCCCAGTCGGTGAGCAGTCCGCCGCCCGATCCGCCCGTGACGCCCAGCCTGGTCGAATCCACGTAGCCGCGTCGGATCAGGGAATCCACCGCGACCATCAGGTCGCGGTAGTCGTCGCCCGGGTACTTGTACTGGATGATGTTGCCGAACTCCTGGCCGTACGTGGTGCTGCCCCGCGGGTTGGGATAGAGCACCACGTACCCCTTGGCGGCCATCCACTGCAGCTCGTGAAAAAAGACGTATCCGTACGCCGTGTGCGGCCCGCCGTGGATGTCGAGGATCAGCGGGTACTTCCGGCCGGGCGTGAAGCCCACCGGCTTCATGATCCACGTCTCGATCTTGCGGCCGTCGAAGCTCGTGTACCAGAAGTCTTCCGGCGTGACGAGCGCGAGCTGCGCGAACAGCGAGTCGTTGACGTGGGTGAGCGGGCGCACGCCTTTGGTCGCCACGTCGAGCAGGTACAGGTCGGGCAGATGCGTCGGATCGCCGATCGTGAGCGCCACGCTCTTCGCGTCGGCGGACGCCGTGTACGCGAGCACCGCGTGGTCGCCGCTGGTGAGCGGCTCGCGCGCCCCGGTCTGCGCGTCGAACCGCACGAGGTTCGAGCGCCCGTGCTCCGTGGTCGCGACGATCACGCTGCGGCCGTCCGCCGTCCAGATGTTCGGACTCGAGCCCTCGCCGCCGCGCGGGGGCGCCTGGTCGCCCAGCACGGCGCCGCCCATGTCGAAATCGTAATCGGCAGTGAGGTTTTTTACCTGGCGATCGCGCGCCACGAACAGGTCCGATTGATTGTACGAGCGCGTCGCCCGCGGATTGATCCAGCCGCGGAACGCGACCGCCCGTCCGTCGGGCGAGAGCGCCGCGCCGAATACGGGACCATGGATGTCCACCACCGTGTCGAGCGCGCCCCCCGCGCCCCCCGCCCCGGCGGCCGGGACCGAGTACACGTTGTTATCGGGCGGATAGTAGTACGACTCGGGCACCCGGTCCGACGCGAAATAGATGCGCGTGCCGTCGCGGCTCCACTGCGGTGCGTTCTCGTCGAACGCGCCGGACGTCACTTGGCGCGCCTTCGCCGGCTGCTCGCCGGGCAGCACCGCCGCCACCGTCCAGATGTGGGTGTGCTCGCCGGGGTCGACATACCCTTCGTCGTCGGCGCGGAACTCGGCCTGGGTGATCACCCGGACGTCGCTCTTCGGCTCGTCGGGCTTGGCGGACTTCTCCGGCTTGGCGAGGTCTTCCGGCGCGGTGGTGCTCGTGAAGGCGATCGTCTTCCCGTCGGGCGACCAGGCGGCCGGGCCGGCGCCTTTGGGCAGGTCGGTGAGCTGCTGCGCCTCGCCGCCCGCCAGCGACAGGAGGTACAGCTGGGTGTGGCCGTCCGTGGGACGCAGGAATGCGAGCGTCGCGCCGTCGGGCGACCAGCGCGGCGCCCCGTCGTGGGGGCCGCTCGTGATGCGGCGGGGCGGCGAGAGACCGTCGGTCGCGACGAGCCACAGGCTCGTCTCGTAGCCGTCGTGCTTCGCGTTCACCGTGACCAGCACGTAGGCCACCCGGCGCCCGTCGGGCGCGATCTGCGGGCTCGCCACCCAGCGGAAGGCGAACAGGTCGCTGTCCGAGATGGCGCGGTGCTGCGCCGCGAGCCCGGGCACGCACACGAGTCCGGCGAGCGAGGCGATGAAGAAGGGGCGCATACGATCAGTGCCCGCCCGGCTCGGGCACCGTCGGGAAGGGGTACGCGCTCCGCAGCGCCGTGAGGTACTCGTCGTACAGCGCCTTGAGCCCCTCGAACTCCCGTTGCACCGTCGTGCGATACGGGGCGTCGGTGGCGAAGTGGTACAGCACGCCGGCCATCGCCTGGGCGTCGAGCACGAAGCCGTGATGGCCCACGGGACCGAGCGCGTCGGCTTCCATCTCGAAGGTGTGGTAGCCGCCGTTCGAGCTGTGGGCCGTCACGCCGACGCCCGGAATCTGGGTCGCGACGGTGCCGGTCTCTTCGTACGGGAGCGGGCGCCCCGGCTCGTCCTCGACCTTGGTGGCGCCGAGCTTCTTCAGGTAGGTGAAGGCGACGTCGTTCAGGGCCGCCACGGAGATGCCGTCGCGCGATTCGGAGTCGGCCTCGATGCGGACCTTGGTCCCGGTGGCGAGGGCGGCGGCGCGCGCCGCGTCGTTCACGCGCTCCAGCACCTGTGCGAGATACACCTGATCGGGGTAGCGCAGCCAGAATTCGGCGACCGCGCGGTCGGGCACGACGTTCGGCGCCTTGCCGCCTTCGGTGATGATGCCCTGAATGCGCGTCTCCGGTCGCAGCGTGCGGCGGATGGCGTCGATGTGGTTGAACAGCTCGATCACGCCGGTGAGGGCGTCCCGTCCGTCCCACGCCTGCAGCTGATGCGCCGGCGCGCCCGAGAAGATGTAACGCACCACGTCGATGTTCATGCAGCAGCTCCCGAAGCCCGGGCCCGGCGCCTGGGTCGCGGTGGACGAATGCGAGCGCACCAGCACGTCCGCACCCTTGAACACCCCCGCCTGGTACATCGTCGTCTTCGCTTCGGGCGAGCCGATTTCCTCCGCGGGGGTCCCGTACACCGTGACCGTGCCGGGCGTCTTCGATGCCGTCAGGAACTCCGCGACCGCGAGCGCGGCGGCCATGCCGACGGGACCTTGCGCGCTGTGCTGGTCGCCGTGGAAATCGCGCGTGGTGCCGCGCAGCGCGTCGTATTCGAGGATGACGCCGAGGTTCGGGCCCGGCGTCCCCTTCTTGTAGCGCGCGACGAACGCGGTCTTCAAGCCGGCCACGCCGGTCGTTACCTCGAAGTCGTGAGCCTGGAGATAGTCGGTGAGGATCTTCACCGAGCGCTCTTCCTTGTAGCCGGTCTCGGGGTGGCGGGTGATGTCGTCGGCCACGGCGAGCAGCTCCTGGTCCATGAGCTGCTTGGCGCGGGCCAGCACGGCGTCCCGGCGTGCATCGCGGGCGCCCGTGAGCCGCGCCACCAGCGCGGGCAGGGCGAGCGAGCGTTCCAGCGCGTTCATGCGGCGCACGACATCGGCCGCGGCGCTCCTCTCGGTGGGGGTTTCCTGGGCGGCCACCGGGGCCGCGCAGGCGACGAGGGCGACGACGGCGAGAGACCGGG
>Ga0209156_10004094_pt1 | contig 10685 bp, 8 predicted proteins | sample GraSoiAngelo_124_FD_185881 | JGI IMG/M metagenome (GOLD analysis project Ga0209156, IMG submission 185881) | Grasslands soil microbial communities from the Angelo Coastal Reserve, California, USA - 14_0927_05_20cm (SPAdes) (version 2) | ecosystem: Environmental > Terrestrial > Soil > Grasslands ...
CGGCGCGTTCGCCGTCGCCTCGCTCCTCACCCTGCTCGCGGCCCTGACGCTCGTGGTCAAGACCCTGGTCGAGCGCACCGGTTACCGGCGCCGCTGACGGCGATGCGCGCACGCCTGGCACACCTGTGGAGCTCGCTGTGGCCGGACCCGGCCAGGACCAGCCTCGGCTGGTGGCTGGTGGCGATCCACCTGGGCCTGGTGCTGCTGGTGGGCGGCGGCATTTCCTGGTACGCAAGCGGCATGCTGCGCGACCTCGCGGATGAGCAGGGCAAGGCGCGCGTACAGCTCGCGGCCACGACCGCGCGCGAAGACCTGCGGCGCATGGGCGAGGACGCGCTCGCCACGGCGCGCGCGCTCGCCGACCGTCCGACGCTGCAGCGCCTGACGGCCGAAGGACAGAGCGACGCGCTGCCGCCGTTCCTGCAGCGCGTGTGCGAGGCGGGTGGCGTGGATGGCTGCGCGGTGCTCTCCGGCAAGAGCGTGCTCGCCGTTTCGGGCCCGGCGCTCGACTGGCAGCGGATTCTCACCGCGAGCGCCGAGCAGAGCGCGACCTTCATGGCGCTGTCCGCCACCGAGCGCGTGCCGCTGCTCGGCGCCCGCGCCGCGCTCGGCGGGGCGGGCATGCAGGTGTACGTGGTGCGGCGCCTGGACCAGAAGCTGGCGCGGGCGCTCAGCGGCCAGGTGGGAGCGGAGATCAGGCTCATCGACTACCGCGCCTACACCAGCGGCGCGCTGACCGCGTTCACGCCGCTGTACGCCGCGGCGCTCGCCGACGGGCACTCCGCGGTGCAGCGTATCGATGCGCAGGACGTGTATGCCTGCGCCGTGCCGGTGTTCGCCTCCAGCGGCGAGGCGATCGCGCTCATCGAGGCGCTGCTGCCGACCGGCGCGGTCGACGCGCCCACCCGTCACCTGGTGCACAAGCTCCTGGTGACCGCGCTGATCCTGGGCGTGCTCGCGGTGTTCGCCGGCCTGATCCTGGGTGAGCTGGTCGCCGGCCCGGTGCGCGCGCTGACCGCCGCCGCCACCCGCCTCGGCGCGGGGGACTTCTCCGCCTCGATTCCGCCGGGCGGGGCTGCGGAGGTCGGCGCCCTGGCGCGCACCATGGAAACCATGCGGCGCAACCTCATCGATCTCACCACGACGCTGCGGCGGCGCGAAGCCGAGGCCCAGGCGGTGCTCAGCGGCATCGTCGAAGGGGTGTACGCGGTCGACCGGAACCGCATCATCCGTTACCTCAATCCGCAGGCTGCGCGACTGCTGGGTGTGACGCCAAGCCAAGCGGTGGGCCGTTTCTGCGGCGACGTGCTGCAGCCGCGCAACGAGGATGGCCGGCGCCCCTGCGATTTCCGCTGCCCGATCCTGCAGGCGCGCAGTGCCGGCAGTGCCAAGGCCGTCGAGCACCTCGGCGCGGGGCCGGGCGAGCCGCGCACCGCGGTGATCACCAGCTCCGCGCAGGTGGAGGACCTGCAGGTGCAGGTGATCCGCGACGAAACCGAGCTCGAGGCGGTTCGCCGGGCGCGCGACTCGGTGCTCGCCAACATCTCGCACGAGTTCCGCACACCGCTCGCCGCACAGCTGGCCTCGATCGAGCTGCTGCTCGCGGGTCTGGAGCAGCTGTCGGCGGCGCAGCAGAAGGAGCTGGTGACCTCGCTGGAGCGTGGCACGCTGCGTCTGACACAGCTCATCGACAACCTGCTCGAGAGCGTACGCATCGAGTCGGGACAGCTCGACATCCGCCAGCAGAGCGTGGCGCTCGCCGAGGTGGTGGAGGACGCGCGCGCCCTGGTGCGCCCGCTCCTGGCGCAGCGGCGCCAGACCCTCGCGGTCAGCCTGCCCGAGGACTTGCCGCTGGTGGCCGGCGACAAGCCGCGTCTCACCCAGGTGTTTGTCAACCTGCTCGCCAACGCCAACAAATTCGCGCCCGAGGACAGCACCGTGCGCATCGGCGCCGAGGCGCGCCCGGGTCAGGTGCTCGCGTGGGTGGAGGATGAAGGTCCGGGACCGGCGGCGAGCGACGGCGAGGCGCTGTTCGCGCGCTTCCGGCGCGGCGGCGGCGCGGAACCGGAGGCGGCGGGGCTCGGACTCGGTCTGTGGCTCGTGAAGTCGATCATCGACCGGCATTCGGGCAGCGTCGCCTTCGAACGCAGCGCCGCCGGCCGCACGCGCTTCACCCTGACCCTGCCGGCGGAGAACGGCGCATGAAAGTGCTGGTGGCGGACGATGACGCGGATCTGCGCGATCTCATAGCCTTCACCCTGACGCAATCAGGTTATCTCGTCCTCAGGGCGGGCGACGGGCCCTCCGCCGTGCGTCGCTTCGAGGAGGAATCCCCGGACCTGGTGGTGCTCGACATCAACATGCCGGGGCTCTCCGGTTTTCAGGTCTGCGAGGCGATCCGCGAGCGCTCGCGGATCCCGGTGATGATGCTGACCGTGCGCGGCGAGGAGGAGGATCTGGTGCGCGCGCTGGGGCTCGGCGCCGACGACTACCTCACCAAGCCGTTCAGCCCGCGGACGCTCCTGGCGCGCATCAAGGCGCTGCTGCGCCGGGCGGGAATGGAAAATACCGCCCCGCTCGCCGCCGGACGCGTGGCCCTCGATCTGCGGGAGCACACCGTGAGCATCGGCCGCGCCGACCCGGTGCGCCTCACGAAGCTCGAGCTGCGGCTGCTGCAGATGCTGCTGGCGAATGCCGGCCGCACGGTGAGCTCTGATCGGCTACTGGTACAGGTGTGGGGACACCGCAGCGGTGGCGACCGCCAGCTCCTCAAACAGCTGGTGCACCGCCTGCGGCAGAAGATCGAAGCGGATCCGGCGGCGCCCGCGCTGCTGCGCACGGCCGCTGCGGGTTACAAGCTGCTGGTCGACTGACCCGCGGCCGGCGCAAGTCTGCGGTACATGCGCGCGTTCCCGGATCAGCATGCTGCCGGCGGCCCGGGCGCTGCCGCGCGTCATTCGCCCTGTGCCGAGATCTGATCGAACACGCCGCCATCGCTGAAGTGCGTGCGCTGCACCTGCGCCCAGCCGCCAAAGTCGGCGATGGTAGCGAGCTTCAGGGGCGGGAAGCGCGCCGCATGGCGCGCCGCGACCTCGGGATCGCGCGGCCGGTAACCGTGGCGCGCGATGATCTCCTGCCCTTCCTGGCTGTACAGGTACCTGAGGTAGGCCATCGCCACCTCGCGCGTTCCGCGCCGCAAGGCCACCTTGTCCACCACCGCCACCGGCGGCTCGGCGAGAATGCTCACCGACGGCATCACGATCTCGAGCTGGTCCGCGCCGAGCTCGCGTACCGCGAGCAGCGCCTCGTTCTCCCAGGTCACCAGCACATCCCCGAGTCCACGCTGCACGAACGTGGTCGTCGAGCCGCGAGCGCCGGTGTCGAGCACCGGCACGTTCTGGTACAGCCGGCGCACGAACTGCCGCGCGCTCGCTTCGTCCCCCCCCGGCTGCGCGCGGGCCCAGGCCCAGGCGGCCAGATAGTTCCAGCGGGCGCCGCCGGAGGTCTTGGGGTTGGGCGTGATCACCGCCACTGCGGGGCGCGCGAGATCGCCCCAGTCGTGAATTGCCTTCGGGTTGCCGTGGCGGACCAGGAAGACGATGGTGGAGGTATAGGGCGAGCTGTTATCCGGCAGCAGCGTCTGCCAGTTCAGCGGCAGCAGCTTCGCGTCAGCGGCGATCGCATCGATGTCGGCCGCCAGCGCGAGCGTCACCACGTCCGCGGCGAGCCCGTCGATCACCGAGCGCGCCTGCTTGCCCGAGCCGCCATGTGACTGATCGACACGCACGTCCTGGCCGCTCTTCGCTTTCCAGTACCTGGCAAAGGCCGCGTTGAAATCCACGTACAGCTCGCGGGTGGGGTCGTAGGACACATTCAGCAGCGTCACGCGAGCCGCATGCGCAGACCCGGACCCACCGTGGCAGGAGGCGAGCAGGACGGCGAGCGCGAGCGCGCACAGCACGCCACCGAGGGCCGCGCGCAGCCAGCGGAATGCTGCTGCCATCAGGGCGTGCTGGCCGGTGCGGTCGGCGAGTACCCCAGTGCGCGCAGCAGGTGCGGCTCGAGCTCGCGCGCGCAGGCGCTGACGGTGCGAGGTCCGCCGAGCTCTGCCAGCTGCGTCATCTCGAGGCCCTGGTAGCCGCAGGGATTGATGCGGCGGAAGGGCGTAAGGTCAAGGGCCACGTTCACGGCGAGGCCGTGATAGCTGCCGCCCCGGCGCACGCGCACGCCGAGGCTTGCAAGCTTGCGCCCGTCGACGTACACCCCCGGGGCGCCGCGCCGGCACTCGGCGCGGATGCCAAACTGCGCCGCCAGATCGACGACGCTGCGCTCCAGCGCCGTGACGAAGTCACGGACCGCAACCCCCGCACGCTTCAGATCCAACAGCGGGTACACCACCAGCTGTCCCGGGCCGTGATAGGTCACCTCACCGCCGCGATCGACCTGCACCACCGGGATATCGCCGGGCGAGAGCAGGTGCGCGCGGCTCGCGTTCACCCCCAAGGTGAACACCGGCGGGTGTTCGAGAAACCAGATCTCATCCGGGGTCGCCGCGCCGCGCTCCTCGGTGAAGCGCTGCATGGCGCGCCAGGTGGGCTCGTACTCGATGAGTCCCAGGCGCCGGATCACGGGTGCGCGCACGGGGGCGCCCGCCGTGGCCGCACGCGGCGTGTACGCCGCCGCCGTGCCGGCCAGGCTCATGTCGCCAGGCGCCGGTTGTCGAGGCCGGCGTTGTTGCGCTTGAGCGCCTGCTCGGCCCGATAGCTCGAGCGCACCAGGGGTCCCGACACGCATTCGAGGAAGCCGCGCGCCAGAGCCAGCTCGCGATAGCGATCGAACTCCCGGGGTGTCACGAAGCGCTGCACCGGAAGGTGATTGAGCGTCGGTCGCAGGTACTGCCCGAGCGTCACGATGTCGACGCCGGCAGCGCGCAGGTCGGCGAGCGTCGCGTCGATCTCCTCGTCGCTCTCCCCCAGGCCCAGCATGAGACTGCTCTTGGTCAGAACCGCAGGCCGGCGCTGCTTGGCGGCCGCGAGGACCTGCAGAGTCTGTTGGTAGCCGGCGCGCGGATCGCGCACCGGATGCGTCAGGCGCCGCACGGTCTCGATGTTCTGCGCGAACACCTCGATTCCGGAGTCAACCACCGTCTCGACGTCCGCCCGCACTCCCTGGAAGTCCGGCGTCAGAGCCTCCACCGCCGTGTGCGGGTTGCGGCGCTTGATGGCACGTACGCACGCGGCATAGTGCGCCGCCCCGCCGTCGGGGAGGTCGTCACGATCGACCGAGGTGAGCACCACGTAGCTGAGCTTCATCAGCTCCACGGTGTGCGCGGCGTTCTCGGGCTCGCCGGCGTCGAGCCAGCCGTGCGGGTTGCCCGTGTCCACGGCACAGAACCGGCAGGCACGCGTGCACACCGCGCCCATCAGCATGATGGTCGCGGTGCCCGCGTTCCAGCACTCACCGATGTTGGGACACTTCGCCTCCTCGCAGACCGTGGCGAGCCGGTGCTCCCTGACGAGCGCCCTGACGCGGGCGAAGGCAGCGCCGGTCGGCGCCTTCGCCTTGAGCCACGGCGGCTTGGGCGCCGGGCCGCGCCCACTGTCGGCGCCGCGCTTGATGCCGTCACGGATCGCGGTAAACCCTTGAGCCGTCAGGTATTTCTCGCCACTGGCGGCACGCGCGACCTCCGCCACCACCGGGATTCCCCTCAGATCCGACATGGACTCATTGTACCGCACGCACGCGTGCATCCAGGCTCGCCAGGCGCTCTGTGGTGCCGACATCGCACCACTCGCCGCGATGCACGTGCCCGCGCACCAGGCCTGCGGCGATGGCGCGATTCAGCAGCGGCAGCAGCGGAAACCTCTCCGCGGTGCAGCCGCCGAAGAACTCCGGCCGGTACACGCCGACCCCGGAGTAGGTGAAGCGGTCGCTCTCGCGGCCGACCACGCGCCCCCCCTCGAGCCCGAAGTCCCCGCGCGGATGATGCGGCGGGTTGGGGATCAGCACCAGGTGCGCGTGCGCCGCGTCCTCGAGCTCGAGGTTCGCAAAATCGACGTCGGTCCAGATGTCGGCGTTCACCACCAGGAACGGCCCCGGCCCGAGCAGCGGCACCGCCTTGAAGATGCCACCGCCGGTCTCGAGCGGCACCGGCCCCTCGTCGCTGTACGTGATCGACACGCCGTAGTCGCGGCCGTCGCCGAGCGTCGCGGGCACCTGGTCGCCGAGCCAGGAGAGGTTGATGACCACCTCGCGAATGCCGGCGCGCGCCAGTGCCGCGAGGTGCCAGGCAATGAGCGGCTTGCCGCCCACCCTCACCAGGGGCTTGGGGAGCGAGTCGGTGATCGGGCGCATGCGCTCCCCGCGACCCGCCGCCAGCAGCATCGCCTTCATGCGCGCGCGTCCCGCGCGTGCTTCGTGCCCGCGGCGACCCGCGCGTTGGCGCGCGGGAGCTGCGCGACGACGCGCTGCTCGAGAAAGCGTCCGAGCGCGGCCAGCTCCGGGTAGCGCGCGCAGGTGTCACGCACATATTCGAGCGTGCGCGGCAGGTCGGGCAGGTAGCCCGGCTTGCCGTCGCGATACCACAGGCGGCAGAAGATCCCGAGCACCTTGATGTGCCGCTGCACGCCGATGAGATCGAACCAGCGCAGGAACTGCTGCTCGCTCTCGCCCGCGGGGCCGCCCTGCGAGCGCAGCAGCCCGCGGTAGCCATTCACCCACTCGAGCACGCGCGCGCGCGGCCAGGCGATGTAGCAGTCCTTCAGCAGCGACACCAGGTCGTAACCCACCGGCCCGGCGAGCGCGTCCTGGAAGTCGATGATCCCGGGATTGCGCTCCTCGAGCACCATGAGATTGCGGGCGTGATAGTCGCGGTGCACGAACACCACCGGCTGCGCGAGCGCTTCCGCGATCAGAAACTCGAACGCGGCCTCGATGAGCCGCGCTTCATCGGCCGCGGGCGTCAGCGCCAGGTGCCGGTCGAGGAACCATTGCGGCATCAGCGCCATCTCGCGCAACAGCTCCGCGCGGCCGTAGGGCGCGAGCTGCGCGCAGGCCGCGCCACCGCCCACCTGGATGCGCGCCAGCACCTGCAGCGCATCCGCGTACAGCCGCTCGGGGTCGTCGCCGGCCTCGAGCCGCTCGAGATACAGCGTCGCACCCAGATCCTCGAGCAACAGCAGGCCGCGCTCGGCGTCGGCCGCATGCACGTGCGGCACGTGCGCGCCGAGCGACTCGAGCAGGCGCGACACCTTCAGATACGGACGCACGTCCTCCTTGCCCGGAGGCGCATCCATCACGACGTAGGTGGCACCGCTGCAGAACACGCGGAAGTAGCGCCGGAAACTCGCGTCGCTCGATGCCGGCTCGATGCGCGCCGCGGGCCGGCGCAGCTCGCGCGCCAACCAGTCCCCAATCAGCGCGACTCGCGCGTCGGTCTCGAGCATGTGAGCTTTACGGGCCCTCGCAGGGCGCGTGGCAATGGCGCGCCATTATAATGCTGCTCTTCATGCCGCGTTCGAGCGCATTCTGGATCGTGATCGTCGTCTCGCTTGGCGGCATGTTGCCGGCGGCCCGGGCCGAGGACCCTCCCTGTCCGACGCAAGTCGCTGCCGCGGGTGCGCCGACCTCTGCCGCGGGTGCGCCGACCTCTGCCGCGGGCGCGCCGACCTCTGCCGCGGGCGCGCCGACCTCTGCCGCGGGCGCGCCGCCGACCGCGAAGCCGTTGCCGGGCGAAGGCAACATCTACGTCGCCAGTGACCGGGCGACACTCGGCGTCGATGGCAACGCGACGCTCAAGGGCAACGTGGTCGTGCGCCACGGCGAGCGCGAGATCCGCGCCAACGAGCTTGAATACGACGCGCATAACACCTCGGTGCACACCGCGGGCCACATCGACTACAGCGACCCCCTCGTGCGTGTAACGGGTGCGGGCGGCAGCTACTCGGCGGCGGCCGGCGCCGAGTTCAAGTCGGCCGAGTTCGCTCTGCGCCAGCGTGCCGCACGCGGCGCCGCGCAGGACATGACGCTCACGCCCCAGGGCGTGATTCGACTGCGGGCAGTCATGTTCACGACCTGTCCGGCGCAGGATAGCTCCTGGCAGCTGAAGGCCGACAGCATCATGCTCGACACACGCAACCGGCTCGGCGCCGGCACCGATGCGCAGATCCGCTTCATGGGCGTGCCGCTGATCTACCTGCCGTGGGTGTCGTTTCCGCTGGGCAACGAGCGCAAGAGCGGCTTTCTGTTTCCGGGCATCGGCAACACCTCCTACGGCGGGCTGCAGCTGTCGGTGCCGTACTACTGGAACATCGCGCCCAACGCCGACTTCACCTTCCAGCCCGTCGACTACAGCCGCAGCGGGCCCGATCTGGGCGGCGACCTGCGCTTTCTCACGCAGCACCAGCGCGGCGAGGTGGACTGGAACTATCTGCCCTACGACGGCGCCTTCCACGGCAGCCGCAGCCGTGTGCGGCTGTCCGACGTGGCCGAGCTGCCGGATGACTTCCGCCTGAGCGTGAAAGCGGAGAACGTCAGCGATCCGTTCTACTTCGAAGACTTCTCCCAGGGACCCGAAGGCACCAGCACCGCCTTCATCGAGCGGCGCGCCGCGCTCTCGTACCGCGGCGAGCACTGGAGCGTCGATGGCGAAGCACAGCAATACCAGACCATCGACTACACGCTGGCGGTGAACGATCGCCCCTACGCGCGTGTGCCGCACATTGCGGTGAGCGCCGACTACGGCCTGGGTCCGGCCGGACGGCTGCGCTACGGTTTCGATTCCGAGCTGGTCGACTTCCAGCGCCCGGCCGGCGCCACCGGGGTCACCGGCTGGCGGGCGGATGTCATGCCGGGGGTTCTGCTGGACCTCACCGGCCCGGGATATTTCCTGCGCCCCGCGCTCGCCTGGCGCGCGACCGGCTACCAGCTCGACAACACCCCCCCGGGTGAACCGCGCTCGCCGTCGCGGACGCTGCCGATCGCGAGCTTCGACGCCGGCCTGGTGTTCGAGCGCGACAGCGGCTCGCGCAAGCAGCGCAAGCTGACGCTCGAGCCACGCATCCAGTACCTCGACGTCCCCTATCGCAACCAGGACCAGCTGCCGGTGTTCGACAGCGCGCTTCCGGACCTCAATCCCGTGGAGCTGTTTCGCACCAACCGCTATGTCGGCGCCGACCGCGTCGGCGATGCCAACCAGGTGAGTGCCGGGCTCACCAGCCGGCTGCTGGATGCGCACAACGGCCGCCAGTTCCTGGCCGCCACCTTCGGGCAGTCCTACCACTTCGAGACCCCGCGGGTGATCCTGCCCGGGGAAGCTCCGGCGAGCGGCAAGCACTCGGATTTCGTGGCGCAGCTTGCCCTGACGGCCTTTCAGGACTGGAGCGCGGACGCCGGGGTGCAATGGGATCCGCAGAATGAGCGCAGCGAACGCACCACGGTCAATCTGCAGTACAAGGCCGCCAGCGATGCCGTGCTCAACCTCGCCTACCGCTACAAGCGCTTCGTACTGGTGCAGCAGCTGGTGCAGGGGGTCGCGCAGCCGTTCCAGCAGGGGTTCGACCAGGTGGAGTTCTCGGCGGCCTGGCCTATCCGGCGCCAGTGGAACGTGTTCACGCGGGACGTCTACTCGCTGCGCGATCACACCCCACTGGAGCGCTTCGCCGGCTTCGAGTACCGTGCGTGCTGCTGGCGGGTGAGGCTCGGCGCACGCCGGTTCGTGAACAGTCACGACCCAACCGCCAGCCAGGAGACCGGCGTCTGGCTGCAGCTGGAACTTGCCGGTCTCGCCAGTGTCGGATCGGCGTCGGACGCCTCCCTCACCGAGGCGATCCGGGGATACACGCCTCCCGAAACGATACCTTCGAAGAGTCAGGGCCCGCTGAAGGGCACCTGGTAGAGGAACGGCAATCACATGCAGCGGATGTTGACTTCAGCCCTGATGCAGCTCGCGGTGATCGCGGCGGCCCTCACTCTGCAGCAGGCGGCGCAGGCGCAAACCCGCGAGCTGGCCACCAAGGGTGAACTGCTCGACCGCGTGGCGGCCATCGTCAATGACGGCGTCGTGCTCAACAGCGAGCTCGACGCGCAGGTGGAGGCCGTGAGTGGGCGGCTGCGCCAGCAGAAGCTCGAGCTGCCGCCGCAGAACGTCCTGCGCCAGCAGGTGCTCGAGCGCCTGGTACTGCAGGAAATCCAGATGCAGCGCGCCAATCGCGCCGGCGTCAAGGTGTCGGACGAGACCGTGAACGCAGCGCTCGTGGACGTGGCGAAGCGCAACGGCCTGACGCTCTCGCAGCTGCCCGACGCCCTCGCCAAGCAGGGCGAAGACTACGCCTCCTACCGCGATGACCTGCGCAAGGAAATCACGCTGTCGCTGCTGCGCCAGCGGGATGTGCTGCAGCACATCAGCGTCACGCCACGCGAGATCGATCAGTTTCTCGAGAAGCAGGCCAAGACCCCTTCCGAGCGCAAAGAGTACAACGTGTCTCACATCCTGATCGCCGTGGCCCAGGAAGCGAGCCCCGCGCAGCTCGAGCAGGCCGCCAAGCGCGCCGCGGACGTTTATCAGCGCGCCAAGGGCGGCGAGGATTTCGCCAAGCTCGCGGTAGCCTATTCGAACAGCCAGACCGCCCTCGAGGGCGGCGCGCTGGGCTGGCGCAAGGGCGGCGAGCTGCCCACGTTCCTCACCG
>Ga0209156_10004095_pt1 | contig 10683 bp, 9 predicted proteins | sample GraSoiAngelo_124_FD_185881 | JGI IMG/M metagenome (GOLD analysis project Ga0209156, IMG submission 185881) | Grasslands soil microbial communities from the Angelo Coastal Reserve, California, USA - 14_0927_05_20cm (SPAdes) (version 2) | ecosystem: Environmental > Terrestrial > Soil > Grasslands ...
CCTTTTTTTGCGATTTTTACTTGCGTTCCCGGTTTTCCTTGGCTATAGTCCTTCCCGGCACGAGTCTTTCACGCACAAATTGAGGGGTAGTCGGCTCGGAGCCTGCTTCGATCACATCGAGGCCTGTCCCGGTGCAACCGAGATGGAAAGTAAAATCAGGAGGATAAGCACGAGATGTCCAAGCCACTGAGCAAGACGAAGATTGTTGGGCACATCGCCGAGAAAGTCGGAACTCCGAAGAAAACCGCCGCCCTGTTCTTTGACGAGCTTTTCAAGCTCGCCGTCAAGGAAGCCAAGGGCGCCGCAGGCAAATTCGTGATTCCGGGCCTCGGCCGCTTGGTCAAAGCGCACCGCAAGGCGCGCATGGGCCGCAACCCTCAGACGGGCGAGCAGATTAAGATCAAGGCGAAGACCGTGGTCCGTCTGCGCCCGTCGAAAGCGTTGAAAGACGCAGTCCTAAAGTAGCCGTAGTCTTCCAAGAGTTTTGGCCCCCGGTTGGCCTGAGACGTCAGGTCAACGGGGGCTTCTCTCTTCTGCGGCCACGATAAACCAGTTTTTCGTTGTTGGTTGCTCGTTGTTGGTTTTTAGCAGTTAATACGGGAGACAAAAGCGGCATCTTAACAGCGTGACTGCTCCAAGAGTTTGTCTCAATTTTCTCGAAACCAAAAACTAAGAAACTAAACACTAAAAACTGTCACAGCCTCTTGACGTAAGCCACGACGTCTTTAATCTGCGCGGGTTCCAGCGAATCCTTCATTCCAGGCATTTGCGAGTCGCCGTTTTCAATCCACTTGGTCAGAGATTCCGTTGTCACCTTGTTTCCGTTCACGGTGAATGTTCCGCGCTTGGAGATTCCTTTTAGCCCCGGCCCGATTTTCTTCTCTTCCTTGTCCGCGAAATGACACATGGCGCATTTCTGTTCGAATATTTGCTTGCCTTTCGCCGCCGATCCTCCCGCGGCATGGTTCGCGCTTTTCTTCGGCGCGTCTTGTGCCGCCGGGTCCTGCGCCACCACGGCGCAAGCCAGAGCTAGAGGTGCGATTCCAAGTAGTAGAAGATTCCGCCTCACGATTCCTCTCCTTCGTCTCCGCAAAATTAGGTTACCGGCGATCCCGGACCGGCTTCGTTCCCGAACTCACTCATTTTCTCTGTTTGCCATGCGAATTTCCACTCGCGGCTACACCGCGCCACGAGTACAAAGCGTGCCACCGGCAAAAGGTACAGGTTCCTTCTGTGCACGTCCATGTCTTTCGTACTTTTGACCCTTGCAAATCGTTGTGCTAACTATGGCTCATGAGCATGGAGACCCTCACGCGCGCGTGGGAAATCCTGCAGGACGCCTACCAGGCACAAATGGAAGGCGATTACGATCGCGCCGTCGAACTTTACCAATCTTCACTCGAAATGCATCCCACCGCCGAAGCTCACACCTTTCTCGGCTGGACTTACCATTTTCAGGGCCGCATTGACGAGGCCATTGCCGAGTGCAAGCGCGCCATTGAGATCGACCCCGACTTTGGCAATCCCTACAACGACATTGGCGCCTACTTGATCGAGCAAGAGCGCTACGATGAGGCGATTCCCTGGCTTGAGCGCGCCACCGAAGCGCGCCGCTACGAACCACGGCATTTCCCCCATTACAATCTGGGCCGCGCTTACTTGGGAAAAGAGATGTACTCCAACGCCATGCGCTGCTTCCAGGAAGCCCTCCAAATCGAGCCGCGCTACTCGCTCGCGCGCCAGGCCCTCGCCTCCCTCCGCCGCATGGTCAACTAAGCGCGAATTCCTATTCCTTTTGTAGGGGCCGGGCTTCAGCCCGGCTCTTTTCTTCCCGGCCAGTGGCAATCAAGCAGACGACTCTCTAGCGGTTGGCTTAATCACGCGGTCATAAATCCACAACAGCAGGGTCGTGACCAGGCCCACGCCGGAGATCACCCACCACGCACGCTGCGGCTGGTGCGCCACTTCCGCGAATTGATGCATCACGCGCCCCCCAAACCATCCTCCAATAAGCGAGCCAATCCCAATCGGCAGAAACGCAAAGCCCATGTAAGTCCCCTGTTGCCCGGGAGGCGCAAGACGCGAAATGTATTCGTAATACCTTGGTTGCTGAATGATTTCGCCCAGCGCAAGGACCAGGATGGAGAACACCGCTCCGGGAATAGTCGGGCGATACGCAATGATGAGCCAGGACACGGAAGACACCAGCGTTCCAAGAATCACCGCATGAAACGCCGGAATTCCGCGCAACAGGTAATTTACAAGAAGCGTGAAGCAGATGACCGCGAGGCCATCGGTAATCAGGATGATCTCCACGTCGGCGTGCGCGTCGATATAGCCCTGAATGTAACCCGGAAGCGAGATATATTGCTGCCAAAAAACGACCCAGTAGCCCGTGAAAATGAGCAGAAACAGCATGAACTTTGGATTCGAGAGAACTGTAAGAAAATTCCGCAATGTTGCAAGAAGGCTCGGGGCTGGTGCGCCATCTGCTCGGTGAGGCTCCCTGAAGAAAAACAGGACGCCAAAAAACATGGCGAAGACGCTGAACGCTGCAACACGGAAGACATTCTCAACCCCGAGATGCCGATGTGCCCAGGAAGCAACATAAGGCCCTGCGGCTCCGCCAATATTCACCATCGTGTAGTAAATCGAATAGCCGATAGAGCGAACATTTTCCTTGGAGGCGCTGGCCGTCGTGCCTACAACGCACGGCTTCACCAGCGAAATCCCAAGCGCGGGAAGAATCAGGACGCATCCCACAAAAAAGCTCATGGGCATTGCGTTGCGAATGAGAGCCAGCCATGGCGCCCCAATAGAGCCGATTAGGAAATAAGCGACGGCGAGAATAAGGTAAGCAAGAGAAAGAGCGCGTCGAAATCCCAGCTTATCTGCCACCGCTCCGCCGAATATCGCCAAAAACCAAACCATGCCGCCAAAAATCCCCGTCAGCGTCCCGGTTTGTTCTGTGGAGAAATTTAGCTTTCCCTGTAGATACAGCGCCAGCGAAGCAAATGCCCCGTAATACGAGAGGCGCTCGAAGATTTCGCTGATATTAGCCACCCAGAATGGCCGCTCGAACCCCTCGCGGATCTCCTTCAGCCTTTGCCCGAAGCTCATGACGCCTCCCAGCTGCGCGCCGGGATAATAGACGAGCACGCCATGAAAATAAAGGAAGTAAAGGAGTTAGCTTGGATTTGATTTCCCCTTGCCTCGGCCACGAATTTTGTCCTCGTATCTGACTGCAAACAAACGGCTTATTATTAACTTGACAATAATCCATTTTGTGATACAAGTGTTGGTACGGTAAGCAGTTATCTTTGGCATACGAGCTCATGCGCACCCGCCGCGCGGTCCTTCTCACCCCTCCTTTGCAAACGTCCGCCTCTCCCAAAAATCACTTAAGTCCTTTCCTTGCCACAGATCCGAAAAAACAACCCGTAAGTCCAATCATTGCCACACTTCCAAAAACCCCCTCCTGTAAGCCCTTTGTTTGCCACACTTGCGGACCCCTCCCCCCGTTCGACACCCGTTTCGGCACCCCACTTCGTTCCTTCTCTCGCCATTTGGCGGCGGCACTCGCTGCCTCTATCAAAACTCGCGGGCTGGATTCAACTGTTTGGCTAAACCCTTTAGAATGCGTAGTTTTACGATTTTCGCGCGCTAAGTCCTTTAGAATGCGCAGTTACAAGAAAAAGTGGGGGGAGGTCTTATGATGTCGAACCGGTACCCTGCGGGAGGATGATGCGGAAAATCCAACCTGCAATTGGCTTGGCGGTGCTCTTGGGTATGACGGTAGCAACAGCGCCTCCGGCAAAGGCACAGGAGGCGATGGCCCCCACCCAAGAAGACCTTGCCGCGATCACCGAGCGCGGCAGGCTGCTCTATGAATATGACCAGGCGGCCTGGCATGCCGGCGATGCCGTGCAGATGGCGAATCCCAAAAACGTCGAAGGGCAGCGCTACATCGCCAAGAAAGAAGCCGGCAAGTGGACCGTGATCTTCGGGAAATTGAATGCGGATCACAGCCGGTTCGGAATTTCTTACCAAGCGGATGAGCAGGCGACGCTGCGGCAGTTTGCCGTGCGCCAGGAACCGGCCGAACGCCAAGACGAGGGACTTTTTCTGTATGCCGCACGGGCCATCGAAGTAGCAATGAAAGATTTTGGCGCAGCGAACCGGCCGTACAACGTCGCGGTTCTGACGGGACCTGCGGAGCGACTGTACGTATACCTCTATCCGGCGCAAATCAACCCGCGCGTTTACCCCCTGGGAGGCGATGTGCGGTACCTGGTGAGCCCCGACGGAACAAGAGTTCTGGAGAAGCGCCAAATGCACAAATCCATCCTTGAAACTACTCCGCAGTCTGGGAAGAAAACTGTTGCAGGATTCCACACGCACGTTTTGAGCGATCTGCCGGAAGACACGGATGTATTTCACGTGCTCTCTCAGGATCCGCCCCTGCCGGAATTTTTGGGAACGCCTCACTTCACCTATCAGGTGAAGACGGATGGGACCATTCAGATTGAAGAAAAGAGGAAACGCAAGAAATAGCGCCTTAGTGTTGTCTATGCAGACGCCATTGTCATCTGCCAGACGTGGTGCAAAGGATGCGGGTGTGGCCTCAACCATAGTTTCTTTTCCGCGTCCCGCTATTCGGGTTTAAGCTATGCAGGCACAAAATTCACGACAACCATTCCTCAGGAGTTCAACATGAGAGTCCAGCGTGAGTGTGTTTTGTTTTTCGGCAGTCCTCTTGTTGTTTCCTCTCCTCAACGAACGCCACGGGCCGGAATTCCTTCGTCGCTCGAGCCCATGCTCGGGCTTATCGGAGCTCTGCTTTTGGCGGCAACGCTTTTCACTATGAGTGTCCCTGGCGCTGGCGCCCAGACGGGTCCAAACTCTGATCCCAACTACGTCGCTCTGCGCAATATCACGCTGGGGAGTGAAGCTGTCAGTGTCACGAATTTCAGTTTGAAGCGCGACGCGGGCACGTTTCATTTGAATTCGGGCACCGTTTGCTTTGTCCCTTCTGTAAACGGAAAAGTAACCGGCGCGGTGTTCGTCGGCGAAGGCAACTTCGTTCTCAATCCTCCCACGGAAACAGAGCGCAAAAGCCTGAAGTATCTGACCAAGGAAGATGAATTCAGCGAAAAATTCGAGCGGCTGGTCCTGCGCTTTACCGATTCCACCTACGATGAAATCAAGAAAGGAGGCACTGCGGCTTCCGGCGGCTGCGACGCTGGGCTTCTGAAGGACAGTCAGAATACCACTCGTCACAAAATGAAGCACAATCTGGAAGCGGAGATCCTGCAAGAAGTCCTCAGCCCGGAACCAAGAGGTCTTTTCTGGGCGTTCATTCACGGCAAGCACTACAACGACAAGGAGATTTATTCTCTCGACCCAAACGCCAACTCGGATCAAGTGGATTTTTGGACCTACGATGAGAACAAGTGGGGTAACTGGGCCTCCTTCAACTACACCGAGCCCCATGCGCGAGGAACGGTCGGCAGCGTTGTTCGCATGGATCATCACGCGCTCGATACGACGCTGGAAAAAAGCGGCGCACTTTCCGGGAAGGCCACGACAACCTTTATTTCACTGCGCAATGGCCTGCGCATGGTGCCTCTCTCCTTGTTCCACACCCTCCGCGTGCAGTCCGTGACCACAGACGGCCAGCCCCTTTCTTTCATCCAGGAAGACAAAAATGACGACGCGGACTTTGCGGTGATTCTCCCCAAACCGTTGGCTGCCGGCGAAAAGTTCTCTATCACGACAACCTATAGCGGGAAGGAAGCCGTGAGCAATGAAGGCGGCGGGAATTACTTCCCCATCGCGCGCGATGATTGGTATCCCAATAGCATCAACCCGGGCCTGGGTGAATACGCTTCCTATGACATGACGTTTCATATTCCCAAGGGCATGAAGATCGCCGCCACGGGCGCGCTGGTCAGCGAGTCCAACGAAGGCGGGCAGAACGTCAGCGTGTGGAAGAGTGAAACTCCGCAAACGGTGGCTGGCTTCAGTTATGGCAGGTTTAAGGTGGAGGAAGCCAAGCTCACCAAGCCGGAGATATCCATCAGGTCTTTCGCGAACGAAGAATCACCCAACTGGGTGCAGGCGCTGCAACAGGCTACTAGTAGCACTCTGCCCGGCGAGAGCCCCATGACTGGGGTGGCCTTGGGAACCATGAGCACGACTTCCCTCAACAAAAAAGCCCTTGCCGAAGGCGAACTTGCCGAGCAACTTTACTCGGACTATTTCGGCCCTTCGTTGTTTACGCACCTGGAACTGACCCAACAGACCGCCTGCAACTTCGGGCAATCCTGGCCCGGGCTCGTCTGGATTCCCATCTGCTACTACTTCGACACAACCGTTCGTCATCAGTTGGGGATGGACTGGGGCGACCGCGGCTACTGGAAGGTGGTAACGCCGCACGAAGTGGCGCATCAATGGTGGGGGCACACTGTAGGATTCAATTCGGGCCGCGATCAGTGGATGAGCGAAGGCTTCGCGGATATGTCCGCTTCTCTTTATCTCAGCATGATCGAAAAGGATCCTAAAAAGTTCCTTACGTTCTGGAATGACGAACGTGAGTTGCTGCTGGAGCGCAACGCGCAAGGATTTCGCGCCATCGACGCGGGGCCCTTGACCATGGGCTATCGCGCGGGAAATTCCCGCACCGGCGGCGGCATTACGCGGCGGCTCATTTATCCGAAGGGCGCTTACGTGCTGTACATGATTCGCATGATGATGCACGACAACCGCGATGGAGATAAGCAGTTCAAGGAGGCCATGCAGGATTTCGTTAACACCTACCGGGGCAAAGCGGCCACGACTGAAGACTTCAAGGCAATCGTCGAAAAGCACATGAACCCGGACATGGACGCCGAGGGAAATCACAAGATGGACTGGTTCTTCAACGAATATGTCTATGGCACGCAGCTCCCGAGCTACAAGACGGACTACTCGTTTGATGCGGCGCCGGACGGCACTATCACTATGAACTTGAACGTCGCGCAGTCCGGGGTAGATGACAAGTTCCGAATGGTCGTGCCGGTTTACCTCGAACTGGCTGATGCAAGAATTGCTTTCCTTGGGAGATTGCGCATAGCCGGAAATAATTCCGGGACGGCCAAGGTTCCCCTGAAGGGGCTGAAGGACAAACCACGCCGTGCGATGGTGAACTACTACGACGACGTGCTTGCATCCCCCAACTAGCTCGCATTTCATTGCTGCCTTGCTCCTGCGGGCTGCCAATTTGCCGGCAGCGTCAGAAAAGGGCGGAGTGGAAGGCGAGCGAAGCGGGAATGTGAGCTGCGAAGTAGCCGGGGTCATGGCGGCCGGGATAAATGTGGAATTCGTGGGCGATTTTGCGCGGCGCTAAAATCTTGTCGAGCGCGGTAGCGCCCCCGTCGAAGCCGTAATCGTCCTGATCGCCGCAATCGAAATAAATTTTCAGCCCGGCGAGATTCGCGGAACGCGCCAGGGTAAGCGGGCTGTTGGCATTCCAAAACGCGATGTCCGGAGGAATTCCGAAAACTCCGCCGAGAATGCGAGAGCGTGGAGATTGCGGCGTACTGACGAAAGCAGGGAGTTTTTCAATCAGCGCGGCGCTATGCGCGCTGACGGAGGTGAAAAGTTGAGGATGGCGGAAAGCGAGATGCAGCGCGCCGTAGCCGCCCATCGAGACCCCGGAAATGGCGCGGTTCGCCCGGCCTGGTGACGCGCGATATTTTTTCTCGATGAACGGGAAAAATTCCCGCAGCAGAAAATCTTCGTAGCGGACTTTTCCGTCCCTGGAATTAATGTAGAAGCTCGCGCCTCCCGCAGGAGTGGCAATCAAAAATTCCTTCAACTCGCCGCGCTCGCGCTGGTCTTCCACGAGATTCCAAAGGCCCGAATGCACGAAGAACTGTTCGTTGTCGCCAAGTCCGTGCAGTTCGTACAGGATGGGAAAGCGCTTCGTTTTGTCGGCATCGAATGAAGCCGGAAGCACGACACAGTAGGGAACGCTGCGGGCAAGTATTTTGCTGGGGACGGAGTTGCATTCGACGCGCCCGGAAGCAAGAGAAGACGGGATGTAAAGGACGTAAAGGAAGCAGAGGAGGTAAAGGAAAATACCCTGACTACGCCTCAATCGAGGCAACATTCCAAAGAGCAGAGGCGCTTTCCATGAAGAAAGGCGAAGAGTCACGACAATATTCTACTCATAGCGGAGGGCTTGGACGGGATCGAGGCGGGCGGCGCGCGACGCGGGGTAGAGGCCGGCGGCCAGGCTGACGCCCACGGCGAACAAAATGCTGAGCAGAACTAGCCACCAAGGAACCGATGAAATGTCCACGCTGGAAAGATTCTGGCTGTGCAAATAGACGTTGGTACCGAAAGCAATCGTACGGCCGATCAGCCAACCGATAACGGTACCGACAATACCGCCGACGAGACCCATGACCGCGGCTTCGACGAAGAAAAGCTGTTTCACGTCGCGGTCGGCGGCGCCGAGCGCTTTCAGGACACCGATTTCGCGACGGCGCTCGAGGACAGCCATGACGAGTGTATTGACGATCCCGAGCGTGGCGACAGCAAGAGCCACACTGCTAAAGATAACGAGAAGAATGTCCAAGACCTTAAAAAAACCACGCAGAGTCTTAGAGATGTCGAGAAGCGAGAAGGCGCTGAAGCCAAGATCTTTGAGTTTGGCTTCGGTGGCTTCCACGAGCGACGGGCTTTTCACGCGAACGGTGAGGCTTGAGTAAGAGGGCTTGTCGCTGGAAGAACCGCGCAGAATGTCGCGCAGGTCATTGACCTGTGCGGCGCGCAAGGTTTCCGCAATCGTAAGAGGAATGAGCAAGCGGCCATTGCCAAAACCGCCGAAGCCGGAGGCAGGCTCGGTTTCAACGACGCCGATAATGACGAAATGCTTTTCCTTGGGAACCACAGAGAATCCGCCGGAACCCGCGGCATCGCCTCCCTGCGCGCCGAGCGACTGGCGTTCAGCGTAGCGAAGAATTAAATCTTTGCCAATCAGCGAAGAGGTTTGCGGATTCAGCTCTTTCGCAAATTCGGCTTGCAGAATGGCTTCGTCGGCGTTCGCCGAAGAGAAAAAATGGCCCTGCATGCCGTCAAAAGCGCCGCTGACTTTCGAAGACTCCGGCATGCCCGCAACCATCGTGGCATAGGGCTTGCCGTCGTAGCGCACCTCGGTGAAGAAGCGGATTTGCGGATAAACCTCGACGACGTTGGGCATGCGGGAGATTTCCGCGCGCGCGTCGGCATCGAGCAAACGAGCTTTTGCGTCCGGAGTGCGCGTGGCGGGAGGGCCAGCGCCAGGCCCGCGCAAATTGGTTTTGGGCGTGACAAAAATCGAGTCAAAGAGCCCGCTCCTGGCAAGACGGCTGGTGGCAAGCTGCTGGAGGCCGACGCCGAGGGAGAGCATGGCCACAAGCGAGGCCACGCCAACGGCCACGCCCAGAGTTGTGAGCGAATTGCGCAAAACGGCTTCGCGCAAATTGCGGAAAGCGAGATCGCTGAGGTCGCGGAGCTTCATCGCGCGGCTCCATTGGAAAGGAGTTTGCCGTCGCCCATGACGGCGAGACGATCGGCGAAACGTTCAGCAAGAATGCGCTCGTGCGTGACCATGACGATGGTCATGCCGGGATTTTTCTGGATTTCACGAAGCAGCGTGAGGATGGCTTCACCGGTGGCGCTGTCCAGGTTGCCGGTGGGCTCATCGGCGAGAAGAATTTTCGGGCGATTGACCAGAGCGCGGGCAACGGCTGTGCGCTGCTGCTCGCCCCCGGAGAGTTCGCTGGGACGATGTCCGATGCGCTTTTCGAGCCCGACGCGCTGGAGCGCTTCGCGGACGCGGGTGGCACGCTCGGAGCGGTCGACTTCGGCGAGGCGAAGTGGGAGCTCGACGTTTTCTTCCAGCGTCATGCGCGGAAGAAGATTGAAGGATTGAAAAACCATGCCGACGGTTTGCCGGCGGTAACGGGCGAGCGCGAGGGAAGACATTTTCGAGAGGTCATTTCCCTGCGCGATGACGGCCCCGGTGCTGGGGCGGTCGAGACCGGCGATCAGGTTAAGGAGCGTGGATTTCCCTGAGCCGGAGCTGCCTAGGAGGGCGAGGAATTCACCGGATGGGATGGTGAGGGAGACGTCGTTGACGGCACGAATGACGGATTCGCCCATGGTGTATTGACGGGAGACAGATTCCAGGCGGATGGCGGGAGGAAGCTCGGTCATAAGTTGTTTGGTCCATTCATGATACGACGGTAAGGGCGCGGAAATTTCAGGAAAGTTGGATGCCAGATGGGCGTTGAGGGGACTTGTTAAAAGGGAGCAGCGAAGGCGCGAATCCGGAATAGAATGCGGGCGCACAAGGAGAAGCGATGAAAAGAGTGTGCGTTGGACTGACCGTGGCGCTGTTGCTGGGCGGCGGGATTGCGGCGCAAAAACCGCCGCTGCTGCCGGAAAAGGATGTGGCGGCGCTGGCGAATGAATTGAGCGGGGAGACGGCGAAGCGGAATCTCGAAGGGATTGCGAGATTTCACCGGCAGCGGGGTTCGCAAGGATTTCACGCGGCGGCAGAATTGGTGGCGGAGCGATTGCGCGCGTATGGGTTGAGCGACGTAGCGATTCTGCAGTTTCCGGCGGATGGAAGGATTTTCTATGGGACGCAGA
>Ga0209156_10004096_pt1 | contig 10683 bp, 4 predicted proteins | sample GraSoiAngelo_124_FD_185881 | JGI IMG/M metagenome (GOLD analysis project Ga0209156, IMG submission 185881) | Grasslands soil microbial communities from the Angelo Coastal Reserve, California, USA - 14_0927_05_20cm (SPAdes) (version 2) | ecosystem: Environmental > Terrestrial > Soil > Grasslands ...
GACCATTCCCGATTCAGGTTCTGCGAGCCGACGAGCACCGCGCTCGACGAGCGCACGGGCGCGATCCTGTTGCGCTTCACGGATCCGTCGCGACCCAGCATGAACACGTCGTCGCGCAGTACTTGGTAGTTGTACTGGGTCCAGTTGCGCGTGAAGTCGCCCCCGTAGTGCAGCAGCGGCCGCCGCTGGTTCGCCCGCATCGGCAGGTGGCAGCCGAAGCAGCTCGTCATCCACGAGGTGTGGCAGGCGTAGCAGGCCATGTCATCGTCGCGATGCGCGAGGGTCTCGCCCGGCAAGCCGGTCGGCTCGGGCGCCCTGGTTCCCCAGACCGGCGCGTCGGGCGCGCCGGCGCGGACGTCCGGCGCGCTCGACGGCACCTCGCGCCAGGTCTCCCCGTCGCGACGGATCGTCTTGGCGAGCGCAGAGAGCTCGCTGTAGTGGCGGTTGCCGGGCGTGATGGTGTCGATCACCTGTACGACCTCCCACGACCGATCCGGATCGATCAGTGAGTGCTGGATGATACGGCCGCTCCGGCGCTCGAAGACGGGTGTACCGAAAGGTGTGCGCTCGAGGGTGAGATCCGTGCCCCCCGGCGGTGCCGCCGGCCCGGAGGTGCCGAGCGTCGCCGGCCCGCGCACGGTCCCGTGGCAGTCGACGCACTCGATCTCGATGGCGTTTCGCGTCTCGCCCTGGAGCCTCCCGTCGCCGTGCACGTCCTGCTCGAAGTGACAGTCGACGCAATGCATGCCCTTCTCGAGGTGGATGTCCTTCAGGTGCACGGGGATGCCGGCGCCGCCGTTCGGGCGGCCTTCGACGGCCGTCTCGAGGGCCACCTGAGTGTTCTCCGGCGTGACGTCAGGGACGACGTCGCTGCGGGCGTCGAGCAGGCGGCCCTTGCGGTCGTGCTTGAAGACCGCGCGGAACACCCACCCGTGCCCGTGGAAGTCGGCGAACTTCGTGAGGTGCATGCGGGGGTTCGAGTCGGCGGCACGAGCGAGGAAGTCGGGTCCGGCGACCTCTCCCGCATGGCTAATGGCCTCGGGATAGAGATCCGACCACAGCCCTCGCATCGCCGACGCCTCGGGGTTCCGCTCCAGGCTCGCAAGTTCCTGCGCCGGTGTCGGATGGACCTCCTCGCGAGGGTACATGAAGGCGCCGTGCGTCTCGTTGTCCCACCACATGTACCCGAGGTACTGGTTCGCGTAGGCGGTGCCCGGGTGCACGTGGCACACGATGCATTGGCTCGACGGGATCGACCGCGTGAAGACGTGTCGGATCGGATGGCCTGGCTCTCCGTGCGGGATCGTCGGATCGGCCGTCGCCGTGGTGCCGCGGTTACCGTGCTCGGCATAGGGCCCGGAGTGGAACGGGTCGCGGTCGTTCGCGTAGATGACGTGGCATGCCGTGCAGCCGCTCGAGCGGTAGTCGCCGGGATTGTCGTTCGTGCCAAGGAGCGACAGCATCGGGTCGAGCAAGCGCGTTCGCTGGAGACCCTGAAAGACGGGATCGGTGCGGTTGACGGTGCCAAGCCCACGAATGCTCAGCCGGTTGTCGCCCCGCTCGAAGACGCGCAGCACGTTGCCCGGCTGCGTGATCTCGAAGTGCGGCAGAGGATCGAGGAAGGGGAGGATGCCGAGGCGGCGTGTCTCCTCGGGGGTGGGCGGCGGGATGGTCTGCAGGCGCTGAGGCGTGCCGTCGGGGGTGTAGCTCTCCCCGAAGCGTGCATTCTTCAACGGGAAGGCCCCGTTGTTGTAGAGAGCGGCACCCCACAGCATCGCGCCGTGGGTCATCATGCTCGATCGCACGCGCGCGACCTCCGACGGGTGACAGCCCGCCGCGCCGCACGTGGCATCCGCGACCCGGAGGTCACCCGGGTTGAGGAACCGGACGAACTCCGGGCGCTCGTCATTCAGCGCCGTGTACGAGCGCGCCGGGTTTGCCGACGTGGGCCAGCGCACGGGGTGAGCCGGCAGGACGTGGACCCGCCGCTTCGTTGCCTCGTAGACCTCATCAGCTGGCGCCGCGCCGGCGGGGCGCGCCTCCTTCGCGGACCCACCGTGGCAGTCCACGCATCCGAGCCGCACCGTCTGTGATTCGTGCATCGTCGGCGAGTCGGTCTGCGTGTGGCACGTGAGACAGCCCCTGCTCTTCTGAGCGACTTCCTCCTCGCTCTGTTGCTGCAGGAACTCGTTCGCCCGTCCACTCGCCAATGCCAGAAGCGTGAAGAGAGGGGCGAGCACAGCGAGTCGTAGGCTCTGCATGGCTAGTACGTCAGCGTCAGCGCCCAGAACGCCTGGAACAGGGTCTTGCTTCCATAGATGTCTCTAAAGCCGTCGAGCGGCGTGAAGCCGGCGAGGCCGAGCACCATGATGATATTGTCGATGAGAAGGGGGCGATACCTGAGACCGATGCTGTAGTCGATGCCGAGGTCGTGTCCGATCCGGCGCTGGAGCAGCACGAGCTGCGGCACGGCGACCTCGTGAAAGCGAAGGTAGTTCACGTTGGCGTCGAAGGACAGCTTCGGCGTGAGACGCCCGAACACGCCGACGTTGAAGATGAATATCCCCGGATTGACGAAGTTTTGCTGCCCCTCGTCCTTGCTGCTCCGGAGATCCGGGAGCAGGCTGAAGCGGTTCACGAGGTTCACGTTCGTGCCCGGAAGCTTGATGCCCTGCCGCTGCCAGAAGCTGAAAGGTCCCCCCACGAAGAGCGGGTTGTCGAAGATCGAGTCGAAGCCGCGGGCAGTGCCGTCCTCGGGATGGGGGTCACCCGACGCCCAGAAGAAGGACGTCTTGAAGCGGAGCCAGTCGCGATCGTAGGACAGCTCGATCGCAGCCATCTGTGCATTGATGTCCTGCGAGCGTTGTGCGATCGGGTTGTGACTGTCGCGACCGATCGCCTCGAAGAAGGCGTGGCTTATCCCGAACCGCTCGATGTGCCCGTCGCCGGTCCACCCGAGGTATCCCACCCGAATTCGGTGCGGCGCAGAGTCTCCGACCTGGGCGGGACGAACGAGGAACCCGTTCTCGTCCAAGTGCCGGCTCCCGAAATCCCCGCTGTAATGCAGGCTCAGCTGCGCGGCGTAACCGGGCCAGATGAAGTCCTGGCGGGTGAGGTTCGCGATGGCGACGTCTTGCTTGCGGTCGCGGAAGATCGTGTTGAGCCCGCTGTTCGTGTCCTTGTCGAGCTGCCGGAAGTACGCGAGGTTCCACTGCGTGCGGTTCGCTGCGTAGTTCCCGGAGAGCTTCACGCCCGGCGAGAAGTCCGAGAAGAGGAACCCGCGGAAGTCGCTCGTGAAGTCCTGGATCCCGCTGCGCAAGTTGACGGTGTCGTAGTAGGGGCTCACGTCCGCAAGCTTGAGATCGCCGAACAGCTCCTGGAAGGCGATGTGCCCGTCCAAACGATCGGTGCCCCGGCGCGGATCGATGTCGACTACCCCCTGCTCCTCCGCCCCGAGGTAGTTCACGTTGAAGACCGGCGTCGCGCGGAGCTCCCAGTCGCGCGGTTTGAATCCCGCGCTCCCGTGGAACAGCTCGAGCGAGACGAGGAAGTTCTGCTCGAACAGGAACTGCTCGCCGCGCCCGAAGACGCCGGCGCTGCCCGGCCGCGCCGAGCTCACGTCGCTCGCCACGGGCAGCCGGCGTCCTTCGAGCAGCGTGTCGCTGCGCAGGGTGAAAACGAAAAAGGTGTGCTGCCCGAGGATCGGGTAATCGCCCTTGAGCAAGCTCAGGTTGTACGGGTCCCACCAGCGCCCCCTCACGTAGGGGCCCTCGTGGACCGCGCCGGGATAGCGCTCGTAGCGCGGCCAGCCGATCCGCCAGCGGTCCGGGAGGGGCACCCAGGGCTCAGGTGCGAACGCTTCGGGACCACCGAGAAAGCGCGCAAACCCGGTCGACTCTTCCGTCGCCGGGATCGGCGGCTGCGGTGCCGCCGGGGGCGGGGTCGCGGCCGGCGCCGGGGGCGGCCGACGGCGCGGGGTCGCCTCCTCGTCCGCGGACGCGAGGGCGGGGGCGATCACGGCTGCGAGCAGAACCGTGAGGGCGACCCGCCGCCAGCCGGGCGCGGCACGCCGCCGCGCCATGCTTCCCAACAAGATTGCGGGGAGGCCCAACTCGGCGTCGGATAGCACAAGGTTGCGGGCACTGTATAGGTTCCGCTACAGAGCCTCCCAGCCATGTCCCGAGCCGTTGCTCGGAGCGCGGCGTTCGTGGCTGCGCTTGCTGCTGCCCGGCATGCGAACGCGACCGGGCTCACCACCGCCGACGTCGAGCGCATCATCACGCAAGCGGTGGTCGAGGCAGAGCACGTCCGCCTTCCCGTTGCCATCGCGGTGGTGGACCGCGAAGGCAACCGTCTGGGCGGCTTCCGGATGCAGGGGGTCTGTCCGGGTCCGCAGGCGTGCGATGGGCCAGAAATCCGCGGCCACGGTCGCAAGGACGGAAGTCTCGAAGACGTGACCGTGCCCGCGATCGACAGGAACTCGGAGCTGGGGGGCATTCAGAGTCTAGGGCCCTTTTCGGGCGCGATGCTCGCGGCGATCTCGAAGGCGGGCACGGCTGCCTTTTTCAGCACGCGGGGAAACGCTTTCTCCACCCGTACCGCCGGGTTCATCATCCAGCAGCACTTCCCGCCTGGCGTCTCCAATACCGCGAGCGGGCCGCTCTTCGGCGTACAGTTCTCGCAGCTCCTCTGCAGCGACATCACCGGCATCGACCGCGGCCTGCCGCTGGGCCTTTCAGCCGACCCGGGCGGCTTGCCGCTGTACAAGGAGCGAGAGGCAGTGGGCGGCGTCGGCGTGGAGGGTAACGGAGCGTACACGCTGGACTTCGACCCCAGCGACAAGGACGTGACGCGCGAGGAACGCATCGCCGTCGCCGCCACGCGCGCGTTTGCTCCTCCCCGCGAAGTACAGGGCGATCGTATCTTTGTCGGCGGGCTCAGGCTGCCGTTCCGGAACTCCGGCCGGCCGCCGCGCCGCAAGCTGCGGTCATTTGACTCTCTGAGTGGGGTCAGGGAGATCATGCCCCGGGACAGCCCACCCTCCATCCTCCGATCCGAGCACCTCGGCGGTGTGCAGGGGGCGGTGTTGACGGACGTGAGCAGGCAGGACCGCTTCTTCCCACCGGTAGATGGTACAGCTCCGGCGCCGGTCGATGGCGGGCTCGTGGCGGCGGACGTGCGCCGTATTCTTGCTCAGGCGGCGCGGCAGGCGGATCGCACGCGTGCCGCCATCCGGCGTCCGCTCGGCGATCGCGCGCGGGTGAACATCGCGGTTGTCGATGGCGCGGGCAACGTCCTCGGGCTCTTCCGTACGGAGGACGCACCGATCTTTGGTATCGACGTGTCCGTCCAGAAGGCCCGGAGCGTCGCGCTCTTCAGCTCGCCAACCGCCCGGGAGAAGCTCCTCGCCGAGGGGCAGGCGCGGGCGATGCGTTTTCGCACGATAGGTCTGGGCGGCCTCGTCGACGACAAGCTCACGCCATTCGTCGAGGCCGGAGCGCGCGACGGCATCAGGCTGGACGGTGCGATCGCCTTCAGCGACCGGGCAATCGGCTTCCTCAGCCGTCCCTTCTTCCCCGACGGCATAGACGGAACGCAGAACGGTCCGTACTCGCGGTCGATCCCCGGCTTCAGCATCTTCAACGACGGGCTGCAGCTGGAGCTCGTGAGGGAAGTGCTCCTTGAGACCTTCGTCAAGCAGAGAGTGCCGCACGACGGTTGCACGCGCGTACCCGGTCTCGCCAACGGCTTGCAGATTTTCCCCGGGGGCGTTCCTCTCTTCCGGGGCAGACGCCTGGTCGGGGCCATAGGCATCAGCGGCGATGGCGTGGACCAGGACGACATCGTCTCCGCGGCAGGCAGCGTGGGCTTCGAGGCGCCGCCTGAGCTGCGCACCGACCGGGTGATGGTGCGCGATGTGCGGCTCCCGTTCCTGAAGTTTCCGCGCCGCGGCACCACGCGCTGATCGCGTGGCCCAGTCGTGTCAGCGCGCGCCGCTCGCCACCGCGCGGATCGTGAGCGGCCCGTTCATGTCCACCGGGGCGTTCGCGGCGTGGTACGTATGGCACTCCGCGCAGTGGTTCCGGGCACCCCGAGGTCGGTGGCAAGTCTGGCAGGTCTCACGCCGCGGAAGCAGGATGTCCGCGGTCTCTGTGCTCTGCGGCGCAGCGTGGCACTCGGTGCAGCGCAGCAGGCGATGAACGCCGTGGTCAAATCGGCTCTGTGGCAGCCAGCGGATGGGCACCCGTGTCGGGGTGACCGTGGGCAGGTCGGAGGCAGGAGCCTCCTCGAGTACGTGGCAAAGCTGGCAATGCTTCGACTCACGGAAGAGCACCGCGTCGGCCGCCAAGACCTGCGCCCTCACCCACTCATCGGCCGACGGGGCGCTGCGCGTGGTCGCCCCCTCGGCAATCGGACGGGTGCGCGGTGGCCCGCTCAGTTCCTCGGGATGGCTCACGACGTAGTTCGCGTACAGGCCGTTGAGAAAGGCGCGGATGACCGGCGGCGTGTCGTGCGGAGCCGGCAGGTCCGGGAAGCGATCGTCGCCGAAGGTATGGGGGTGGCAGGTCGCGCAGTGCTGCTGATAGCGGACCGGGGCCATGTAGGCGGGCTCCTCGGCCGGGGCGAGGTCGGGCGCGGTGGCCGGCGACCACCCCGGGGGCTGCTTGCCGAAGCGCCACGCGGCTAGCGCCATGGGCCCTTGGTGGCAGTCGGCACAGACGAGCTGGACCCGAGCCATACCGGCCGGTCCCGGAAGGTCGGGCTCCAGATGCTTCGCGTGCGTGAACTTCAGCTGAGCCGTATCGCGGGGAGGCGGGATCCGATCGAGACGCTCGCGGTGCGGGCTCTCCGTGCGGCGGGTCCAGACGGCGAACTCGGGATGCCCATCGTCGAAGCTGCGAATTTGCCGGCCATCAACGCCGACCAGGCGTGGCTCGCCGCGCGTATGGGCGTCGAGGCCCGCGTGGCACCGCGTGCAATGCCCCGTGGCGACGGCGGCCAGAGCGGCCTTCCTGCGGTGCTCGACATGACAGCTCGCGCAGGCGGGAGTGTCGCTCTGATTGGACTCATGATCCGGCACATCATGGCAGGTGCGGCAGGCAACGTCCGTCACGCCGAGCCACGGGCCGGCCACCCGCGCGGCGGGCATTTCCGCCGGCGCCGCGGCGGCCTTCGCTTCCGGGCGCGTAGCGCTGGCATGGCACGCCTCGCAACGCGCCTCGAGCATCGCGTGGGCGGGTGACATCGGTCCCGGCGACGCCGGTGTCATGTCACCGCCGGTGAGGACGGTCGCCACCCACCCTGCCGTCACAGCAAGGCCGAGAAGAGAGAGCCAGAGCCGCCAGGTGCGCATCGGATGCCGGCGTGCGAAGTAGTCGAGCTCGATGCGCTGCGCACGGAGCTTACTTTTTCGAATGCGAGCCACGAGCGGCGAGGCCTGGCCGTGTCCTCCGCCGGAGCGCGCTCTATAAACCCGCGATGCTCACCGCTGCAACCGCCCCAGGCCTCGCATGGCGAAGCCCGATGAGCACTCGTCAGCTCGAAGTCTCCACCGGCCTCCGCAGCGCCCTCCGGATGGCCGGCAGGGCCTGCTCGGCGGCGGCTTCTCCGCGCTCCACGATCTCCGGCAGACGCGAGAAGTCCGCAACGGAGTACGCGACGAGGTCGGGCTGCACGCAGGCATCCGCGAGCGCGAGGTTAGCCAGCGTCCGTTCACGGGCCGCCACCTCCATCGCCCGCATGACGAGTCGCACGATCGCCGGGTTCGCCAAGCGCTGGCGCAGGCGCTGGAAGCCTCCTGCGGCAGCGACCGGCGGAGACGCAACGTCCACCTTCAGTGTCGGATCGACCCCCGCGGCCACGTCGACCGCGACGACCACGTCCGCGCCCTGGCGGCGGAGCACGTCCACCGGGATCGGGTTCACCACCCAGCCGTCGATCAGCAGGCGCTCGCCGGCGGCGACCGGCGGAAAAATGCCGGGGATGGCGCTGGTCGCGTCCAGCGCCTGCCACAACGGACCGCTGCCCAGCACCACCTCACGGCCCGACACGAGGTCCGCGGCCACGGTCCAGAACGGCAGCGCCAGGTCGCGAATGTCGCGCTCCCCGACCTGCTCCCGGATCGCCGCACGCTTCTTCTCGCCGCGCAGCAGGGAGACCTCGGGAAGTCCGAAGTCGAGCAGCGTCCGCCGGATGTCGCCGACGAAGGGTCCGAAGGCGCGGATCTCTCGCCCCATCGCCGTGAAGGCCCCGATGATCCCGCCCATGCTCGTGCCGGCGATCAGGTCGAACTCGAGGCCGGCACGCTCGAAGCAGCGAAGCACGCCGATGTGCGCCAGCCCCTTCGCGCCGCCTGCGCTGAGAGCCAGGCCGGCTCGGCGCCCGAGCAGGCGACGAGCCAGCCCGCGCAAGCCCCTGGCGGCCGAGCTGCGTGGCGCGGACTGGACGAGCGGCGCGGCCTCGAGGACGCTGGCGTCCAGCGTCACGTTCACTTGCTCGGGCGACGCCAGCGGCTCGCACGAAATTCCGGTGACCGGTGCCGCCGGCGCGAGGGATCGGACCCAAGCTGACACCGCGCCTGACGCGTCGTCGACGTCGAGCGCCCACACGGCATCGGCGTCCTTCACGAACAGCGGAGCGCGCGCGTCGGTCATCGACACGCGCACGAGCGCGAGGCGATGGGCCGCGCGGAGCGCCGTCAGGTCGGTTGGCAGATTGCCAAGCACCTTCACGCCCGGAGCGGGCGCCATGGACGACCCGCCCGCGTGGTCGAGGAAGGCGAGCGGACAATCGCTCTCGCCGGCCAGCGCCGCGGCGAGGTTTGCCACCAGCGTCGTGTTGCGAGCGTTCGGAGCCGTCGTGACGGCGAGCACGACGCTCGGTGCCGCCCGCGGCGGCCGGCCTTGCAAGCGGGCGCGGAGGCGGCGGCTGAGGACGTGGCTGACCGCCAGGCCGAGCGCGGGCACCTGGGCGACTAGTTCCAGGAAATCCGTGCGCGCCAACACCGCGAGCTTCGCATCCGTGCCGGCGATCGCGCTGGCGGATCGCGGCTCGCCGGTGATGAGCGCCATCTCGCCGAACCACTCGCCCGCGCCGAGCTCGGCAACCACTTCCTCGCCGCGGGCGCTCGGCACCGCGATGCACACCGCGCCGCCGATTACCAGGAAGAATTCCTCGCCCGGCTCCCCGGCGCGACAGAGGACGTCGCCTCGGCTGGCGGTCCGCAGCCGGGCCCGGGCGGCGACCAGCGAGAGCAGCTCGGGAGTGAGCTCGGCGAAGTGCGGCAGCCGTCGCAGGGCTGCGAGCAGCTCGGGCTCGCCGGTGCCGGGCACGTCCTTCGACCCTCAGCGCAGGCCGAAATCCTTCATCTTCTTCTGGAGCATAACGCGGGAGAGGCCGAGCGCCCGCGCCGCGCGCGAGACGTTTCCGCCTTGCTGGCGGAGGACCTCGGTGATGTAGCGCGCCTCGAAAGCCGCTCTCGCGCTGCGCAGCGGGCTCTCCGCGCGGCTCGGGCTGCCTTCCGACACCGCCTCACCAGGCCGAGCGGACGTGTCAGTCGCCTCCTGCGATGATGCGCATGGCGCCGTCCCGGCTGCGCCGAGCTTCGGCGAGAGGTGCGCCGGCCCGATGGGCTCGCCGTCATGGGCAAGCGCCACGGCCCGCTCGATCTCATTCTCGAGCTCCCGGATGTTTCCCGGCCAATCGAACCGCGCGAGGAGCGCGAGCGCCGCCGGGTCGATGCCGGGAACCTGCTTGCGATGGCGCTCGACAGCGCCGGCGAGAAAGCGGTGGGCGAGGAGCGGAATGTCCTCGCGTCGCTCGCGGAGCGGTGGGATTAGGATGGGAAAAGCTCCCACGCGGTAATAGAGATCCTCGCGGAAGCTGCGGCGGGCGACCTCGGCAGCGAGGTCGCGATTCGTCGCGCAGATCACCCGCACGTCGACCTTGCGGGGGCGTGTCTCACCGACCGGCGTCACCTCGCCTTCCTGCAGGACGCGCAGCAGCTTCGCCTGCATCGGCGCGGGCATGTCCCCGACCTCGTCCAGGAAGACGGTTCCGGCGTCGGCCGCCTCGAAAAGCCCCCGCCGATCCTGGGTGGCGCCCGTGAACGATCCCCGGCGGTGGCCGAAGAGCTCGCTCTCGAGGAGCGTTTCGGGCAGCGCCGCGCAGTTGAGGGCGATGAAGGGTCCATCTGCACGCGCGCCAGCCCGGTGGATGCCGCGGGCGACCAGCTCCTTGCCCGTACCCGTCTCCCCCTCGATCAGCACCGTGATGGGAGAAGCCGAGGCGCTTTCCATCAATCGGAACACATCCGCCATCCCGGGTCCCGAGCCGGTCATCTCGGTGAAGCGATCGCGACGCGCGAGGTCGCGCCGGAGCACCCCGACCTGGACCCGAAGCTTCTCCTCCGATGCCTTGATGCGCGCGTACAGACGCGCGTTCTCGATCGCCACTGCGATGCTCGCGGCCAGGGTCTCGAGAAATTGCACGTCCTCGTCCGTGAAGGCTGCGCCCGAGCGTGGATTCACCACCTCGATCACGCCGATGATGCCCTCACGGGCGACGAGCGGAGCGGCGATGACGCTGCGCGTGACCAGTCCGGAGCTGCGGTCGATCTCCCCGTAGAACCGCGGATCGGCGGCCACGTCGTCCACCCGCACGGATTGGCCGCTGTGAGCGACC
>Ga0209156_10004097_pt1 | contig 10676 bp, 9 predicted proteins | sample GraSoiAngelo_124_FD_185881 | JGI IMG/M metagenome (GOLD analysis project Ga0209156, IMG submission 185881) | Grasslands soil microbial communities from the Angelo Coastal Reserve, California, USA - 14_0927_05_20cm (SPAdes) (version 2) | ecosystem: Environmental > Terrestrial > Soil > Grasslands ...
CACGTCGATCGGCGCCGGCAGCCCGAAGTTCAAGATCTGGCTCACGATGTCCGCGGGCTGGAAGAAGAAGGTGACGCCCGGGAACTCGCGCGGCAGCGTCTCGCGGAGCGTCTTCATCCAGTGGGCGGTCGGCCGATGACGCTCCGGATTCAGCGAGACGAGGATCTCCCCGTCCGAAGGTCCGAGGGTCACGCTGTCGGTGAAGGCGAGGTTGATCGGCTGGGACTGACCGATGTTGTCGATCACCAGCTGGACCTCGTCCTTCGGGATGAGGCGGCGGATGGCCGCCTCGACGTCCGCGAACACCTGCTCGGTCTCTTCGATCCGCGTCCCGGCCGGCGCCCGCACGTGGAGGCGGAACTGTCCGGCGTCCACCTCGGGGAAGAAGTCGCGCCCGATGAACGGGAGGAGGGCCGCCCCGCTCACCGCGATCACGGCAAAGGCGGCGAGCACGCGCGAGCGCCGGGCGAGCGCGGTCTCGAGGGCGCGGACGTACGCCACGCGGAGCCGCTCGAACCGTCGCTGGAATCCGTCGTGCAGCCGGCCGAAGACGCCCGGCGCCGCGCCCGCGTCGGCCGCGCCGGGGGCCTCGCCGGCCAGCAGGTAGCGCACGAGCGTGGGGACGATCGTGCGCGACAAGAGATAGGACGCCAGCATGGCGAAGACGACGGCCATGGCCAGCGGCGTGAAGAGATACTTCGCGGGGCCGGTCAGGAACACCACCGGCACGAAGACGATGCAGATCGACAGGGTCGAGACGAAGGCGGGCGTGGCGATCTGCTGGGCGCCGTCGAGGATCGCCTGCACGAGCCGCGTGCCCAGGCCGAGGTTCCGGTGGATGTTCTCGATCTCCACGGTGGCGTCGTCGACCAGGATGCCGACCGCCAGCGCGAGCCCGCCGAGCGTCATCACGTTGAGCGTCTGGCCGATCGCGCTCAGGACGGCCAGCGACGTGAGGATCGAGAGCGGGATCGACGTGATCACGACGAGCGTGCTGCGCCAGCTCCCGAGGAAGAGCAGGATCATGAGGCCGGTCAGGACCGCGGCGATCGCGCCCTCCGTGAGCACGCCGGTGATGGCGGCGCGCACGAAGAGCGACTGATCGAAGAGCTCCTTGATCTCGAGGCCCGGCGGCGCGGAGGCGCGGATGCTCGGGAGCAGCGCCTTGAGCTGCTCGACGATCGTGAGCGTCGAGGCGCCGCCTTTCTTGATCACGGTGAGCAGCACGGACCGGCGGCCGTCCTGCCGGACCATGTTGGTCTGGACCGCGAAGCCGTCGCGCACGTGCGCCACGTCGCGCAGGTAGACCGTGGCGCCGTTGACGACCTTGACGGGCAAGTCGTTGAGCGCGGCCACGGCGTCGGGGCTGCTGTTGAGGCTCACCCGGTACTCGCGGGGCCCGAGCTTCACGCTGCCGGACGGCAGCGTCAGGTTCTGGAGGCTGACGGCCGCGCTCACGTCCGCCGCCGAGATCGACTTCGCCAGGAGCGCCTGGGGATCGAGGTCGACCATGATCTGCCGCGGCTTGCCGCCGTACGGCAGAGGCAGCGTGATGCCCTGGATCGGCGCGACCTGCTGACGGATGCGGTAGATGCCGTAGTCGTAGAGCTGAGCCTCCGAGAGCGTCTTGCCGCCGAGGGCGAGCTGGATGATCGGGACGCTGGACGCGTTGTACTGGAGGATAAAGGGCGGGACCGCGCCGGGGGGCATACGACGAAGGATGGTCTGCGACACGGCCGTCACCTGGGCCAGCGCCCCCTCCACGTTCACGTTCGGCTGGAAGTAGATCTTGATGACGCCGACGCCCGGGTACGTCTGTGACTCGATCGACCGCACGTCGCTGACCGCCGACGAGATGGTGTACTCGGAGAAGGTCGTGATCCGCGAGGCCATGTCTTCGGCAGTCAGGCCGTCGTAGTTCCAGATCACCGACACGACCGGGATGTCGATCTCCGGGAAGATGTCCGTCGGCGTCGTGACGATCGCGAGGACGCCGAGCAGCAGGATGACCAGCCCCATGACGACGAAGGTGTAGGGGCGGCGCAGCGCGAGTCGAACGATCCACATGAGCCCCGCGTTCCTCCTTGTCCTGTTGATGCCGCCGGGCGCGAGCAGGATTCGCCGGGCAGAACGCGGAGTCGTTCGGGCGAAGTGCCCGAAAGCTGCGGATCCCGGTCAGAGGCGAGGGCGGCGCGGGCGCGCGAGCCAGAAGCAGAGAGAGCCGAGCACGCAGAAGCCGACGGCGACCAGGAAGGCGACGCGATAGCTCCCCGTCAGGTCGTGCACGACGCCGCCGAACCACGGCGCGACGCCGCCGCCGATCCCGTTGCCCACGCTCAGCATCCCGTAGATGACGCCGAAGCGTCGCCCCGGGAAGAGCTGCGACGCCATCGCGGTGATGATGGGGCCCCGGGCGCCGAAGCCGAGGCCGAAGAAGAGCGCGTAGAGGTAGAGGGCGGCCACGTGCGGCCACACCTCGAGCCCGAGCAGGCAGAGCGTCCCCACAGCGGTGCAGCCGTAGGAAATGGTGGCCGAGGTGGTGCGCCCGATCCGATCGGCCGCGACGCCGAACACGATGCGGCCGACGGTCGAGAGCAGCCCGGTGAGCCCGAAGATGCCGGCCACGAACAGGCGCGGGAAGCCATGGTCCACGGCGAAGGCCACCTGATGGGTGACGACCGAGAAGACGGCCAGTGGCGTGCAGAGGTAAGCGAAGAAGAGCGCCCAGAACGCTCGCGTCCGCACGGCGTCGCCGACCTCCCGGCCCGCGTCGGCGGGTGGGGTCGGACCCGACACGTCGCCGCGACCCGGCGTCGCCGCCACCGGCGGCTCCCTCACACCGAGCGCGACGAGCGGAACGAGGACCACGAGCGTGCCCAGGCCGAGGACGAGGTACGCGGCGCGCCAGCCGTACCCGGTGATCAGCCACTGCGCGAGCGGGCCGATCACGAGCACGCCCGCGCCCATGCCCGAGAAGGCCAGCCCCATCATGCTGCCGCGCCGCTCGGCGAACCACCGCGCGACGAGCGCCCCGCTCGGGATCCAGCTCACCGCGCAGACGCCGGCCGCGGCCAGCACGCCCGTCACCAGGTAGAGCGACGCGAGCGAATCGATCCGGCTCGCCAGGGCGCACGCGCTGCCGAGCACGACGGCCCCGCCGAGCATGACCCGGCGCGGCCCCACGCGGTCGACGAGCATCCCCACGACGGGCGAGAGCGCCCCCTGCGCGATCGACGAGATCGAGAACGCCGCGGCGGTCGCACCGCGCGGCCAGCCGAACTCCTCCAGCAGCGCCACGAAGAAGACCGGGAACGAGAAGTAGAGGCCGGAGGCGATCGCCAGCGTGACCCACACCGCGCCCACCACCATCCACGGCCGTGTGATCCGGGCAAACGCCACGGCGGTCACCGCGGGGTCTGTGCTACGCTGCGCCCGTGCGACCGAACAGGATGAAGCAGATCTGGCGCGACGGACGGTTCGTCACGCTCGGCTGGCTCTCGGTGTCCCACGGGTTCACCGCCGAGGTCATGGCGCGCCAGGGCTTCGACGCCCTCTGCGTCGACATGCAGCACGGGACGACCGACATGAGCGACGTCTGGCCGATGCTGCAAGCGATCTCGCAGACCGACACCGTGCCGGTCGTGCGGGTGCCGTGGAACGAGCCGGCGACGATCATGAAGGCGCTCGACCTGGGCGCGTACGGCATCATCGTGCCGCTGATCAACACGGCCGAGGACGCCGCGAAGGCGGTGGCCGCGTGCCGCTATCCGCCGGTGGGCATGCGCTCGTCCGGGCCGGTGCGCGCCGTGCACTATGGTGGCGCCGACTACCTGGCCCAGGCGAACGGCGAGATCGTCGTGATGGCCATGATCGAGACCAAGGAAGGGCTCGCGAACCTCGACGCGATCTGCGCCACGCCGGGGCTCGACGCCGTGTACATCGGACCCGCCGACCTCTCGTTCGCGCTGGGCCTGGCCCCGCGGGGCGACAACCCGGACCCGGTGCACATGGCCACGTGCGACACGATCCGCGAGGCGGCGCACCGCCACGGCATCAAGGCGTGCATGCACTGCGCGAGCGCCGCGTTCGCCGCCGGCGCGGTGAAGCGCGGCTTCGACCTCGTCATGCTCACGTCGGATCTGAACTCGATGATCGCCGGCGCCCGGCGCCAGCTCGACGAGCTGAAGGCCGCGACCGCCGCACACTAGATGGCCGTGTAGCCACCGTCGATGAGCAGGTCGCTGCCCGTCATGAAGGCCGAGGCGTCGCTGGCGAGATAGAGGGCGGCGCGCGCGATCTCCTCGGGCAGGCCGAGCCGACCGAGCAGGTGCTTCGGCCCCATCATCTTGCGCGCCTCGTCCATGTCCTTGTAGCGCCGGAGCATGCGGCGGGTCTCGATCGCGCCGGGCGAGATCGTGTTGGCGCGGATGCCGTGCGCCGCGTGGTCGACGGCGAGCACCTTCGCGAGCTGGATCAGGGCGCCCTTGGTCGCGCAGTAGGCCGGGCGCGCGGGCGCGGCGACGCGCCCGAGCTGCGAGGCGATCAGGATGACGCTGCCGCCGCGGCGCGCGATCATCGCGGGGATCGCCGCCTTGACCATGAGGAACGCGCCGGTCAGGTTGACCCGGATCACGCGGTCCCAGGCCGCCTCCTCCATCTCCAGCACGGTGGCGGCCTTGTCGCTGTCGGCGGCGCCGTAGAGCAGGACGTCGAGGCCGCCGAAGCGCTCGACGGTGGCGGCGACGGCGGCGCGGCAGCTGGCGCCGTCCGTGACGTCGAGATGTACCGGCAGCGCCTGGGCGCCGCCCTTCTCGATCTCGCCCGCGATGGCCCGGGCGCCCGGCGCCTCGACGTCGGCGCAGGCGACGGCGGCGCCGGCCGCCGCGAAGACGAGCGCGGTCGCGCGGCCGATGCCGTTCGCGGCGCCCACGACCATCGCGGTCTTCTTCTCGAGCGTGAAGGCGGGGTCGATCATCGCGTCCTCCTGTCGTACGATAGCGCAACCATCGGCGCAGCAGTGAGGAGGTTCTCATGAAGATCGGCGTCGTCCTGCCCCAGACCGAGATCGGGAACGACCCCAACGCCATCAAGGCCTACGCTGAGGCCGTCGAGGGCCTGGGGTTCAACCACGTCCTGGTCTTCGACCACGTGCTGGGCGCCAACCCCGAGCGCCCGGGCGGCTTCAAGGGGCCCTACACGTATCGCCACGCCTTCCACGAGCCGTTCGTGCTCTTCGGCTTCCTGGCCGCCGCCACGCGCCGGCTCGAGCTGGTGACGGGCATCCTGATCCTGCCGCAGCGCCAGACGGCGCTGGTCGCCAAGCAGGCCGCCGCGGTGGACGTGCTCTCGGGCGGGCGGCTGCGGCTCGGCGTCGCCGTCGGCTGGAACCCGGTCGAGTTCGAGGCGCTCGGCGAGGACTTCCGGACGCGCGGCCGCCGGATCGAGGAGCAGATCGAGATGATGCGGCTCCTGTGGACGCGCGAGCTCGTGACGTTCGCGGGGAAGCACCATCGCATCCCCGACGCCGGCCTCAACCCGCTCCCGGTGCAGCGACCGATCCCGGTGTGGATGGGCGGCGAGAGCGAGGTCGTGCAGCGGAGGATGGCGCGCATCGCCGACGGATGGATGCCTCACTTCCGGCCCGGTACGGAAGGCCAGGCCGTCGTCGATCGGCTCCACGGCATGATCCGCGAGGCCGGGCGCGACCCGAAGGCATTCGGGATCGAGGGCCGCATGACGCTGGCTCAGATCCCGCCGGCGGACTGGGCCAAGGAGCTGGAGGCGTGGCGCGCGATGCGCGGCATCACGCACCTCTGCGTCCACACCGCCGGCATGGGGCTCGCGAAGCCGGCCGATCACGTCGCGACGCTGCGCCGCTTCCGGGAGGTCGTCGGGCTCACGTAGCCATGGTCGAGACGTGAGCGGCGACCACCTTCCAGCCGAGGTCGGGGAAGCGCACCCACGTCTGGCTCTGCCGGCCGATGAGCGCGCGGCCGCGCACCTTGAACTCGAGGTTCACGGTGGCGAGGTCGCGGCCGAGGGTGAGGATCTCGAGGCGGATGCGCCTCTCCTTGATGCCCGGCCCGGGCGGCCGCGCGACCCGGTGGGCGTGGATCTCGGCGAAGCCGTAGCCGTGCTCGTGCAGCGCATACCGGATCGTGTGCGGGCTGTCCCAGAAAGTGACGTCGAGCGTCTCCACGTCCTTGTCGAGCAGCGCCTGCTCGTAGCGCTCGAACAGCGCCCGCACCTCGGCCACCACCTCGGGCACGTTCGGGGTCACGTCGATCATCGGCTGGCCTCCATCGCCCTCGCCACCGCCACGAGCGTCGCGTCGCTGCCGCGCGCGCCGACGATCGACAGGCCGACCGGCAGGCCGTCGACCGCCGCGCCGGGGAGACTCACCTGCGGCATGCCGGTCAGGCCGCCGTGCGCCGCCAGGCAGCCGATGCGCGCGCGCAACGGCTCGAGCGTCGCGAGGGGCAGCCCCTTCGGCGGCGCCGGGAACGGCGTCGTCGGCATGCAGAGGATCGTCCCGGGCGGGACGAGCCACGCCAGGCGGGCGCGCGCCTCGGCGCGCATCATCGCCGCCCACTGCCGCTCGCTCTCGGGGATCGCGCCGGCGACGACGAGGCTGCGCGCGACGCTGAACGCCATGCGCGGGTTCGCGCGGTCGATCCAGTCCTTGAAGGTGAGCCAGGCCTCGTGGGGCTGGAGCGTGCGCTGCGCGCGCGCCCAGACCGAGAGCCCGGGCGGGGCCAGGAGATCCTCGCGGGTCTCGTTCACGAGCGCCGAGAGCCTGCGCACCATCGGCTGGAGCGCGGCGGCGGTCTCGGCGTCGGCGAAGCCGAAGGCGTCGACCGCGACGACGAGCGTGGCCGGCAGGCTCGCCGGGATCGGCTCGCCCAGCATGACCTCCGACACGCGGGCGAACGTCGCCGCGTCGCGCGCGAACCAGCCTGTCGTGTCCGAGCTCGGCGCCTGCGGCAGCATGCCGGCGAGGTCGAGCCGGCCGTGCGTCGGCCGGATGCCGTAGAGGCCGCAGAAGCTCGCCGGCACGCGCACCGAGCCGCCGGTGTCGGTGCCGAGCGCCGTGTCGCACAGCCCCTGCGCCACGGCCGAGGCCGAGCCCGATGACGAGCCGCCGGGCACGCGGTCGGGCGCCTTCGGGTTGAGCGGCGTGCCGTCGAAGGGGTTCTCGCCAAGGATGCCGAGCGAGACCTCGTCGGTGACGGTCTTGCCGATCAGCGTCGCGCCGGCGTCGAGCAGGCGCTGCACCGCCCAGGCGTGGCGCGTCGGCGCCGGATGCTGGCGCGCCCAGTCGGGGTTGCCCCCGCCGGTCGGATGCCCGGCGACGTCGAAGAGATCCTTGGCGGCGAACGTCAGGCCGGCCAGCGGGCCGCCGGGCGCGCCGGCGACGCGCACGGGCGGGCCGGGGACGAAGGGGCTGGTCACCCCTGCGCGGCTTTCCGCACGAGCTGCTCCAGCGCCTCGTAGGGCTGCGCGCCGACGACGCCGTAGCGGCCGGAGACGAACGTCGGCACGCCCGTGATCCCGTACTCGCGAGAGAGCTTCCAGTCCGCGTCAACGGCGTCCTTGAAGGTCCGCTTCTCCAGCACCTCGCGCGCGCCGTCGGCCGGCAACCCCACGCGCTCGGCAATCTCCAGCAGCACCGCGAACTGCGAAATGTCGCGCGCCTCCACGAAGTAGGCGCGGAACAGCGCGTCGTGGAGCGCCTCCCCGCCCGGCTGCGTGTCGGCCCACTTGCCCAGCTCCTGGGCCAGGCGGCTGTTGTAGGTCATGGTGCGCTCGCCGTAGGGGAGGCCTTCGGCGTCCATGCGCGCCTTCATCTGCGCGTGCATGGCCTTCCGGTCCATGTTGCGCCCCTTGAACAGGTCGGCGAGCGAGCGGCCTTCCGCCGGCGTGTCCGGGTGCAGGGGGAAGTGCACCCACTCGACCTTCACGTGGTGCTCCGCCTTGAGCTTCTCAATACGCACGGTACTGAGATAGCACCAGGGTCAGACGTAGTCCGAGAAGATCCTCAGCGTCACTGGCTCTGTCACGATCCCTCCCGTCGTTGCGTGTGGGCGTTGCTGTTCCGATCATACGGCCGATGGTCTCATATGGCCGAAGGTCGCCCGCGCAGCTGCGGGTCGAGCACCTCGCGCAGGCCGTCGCCCAGCAGGTTGAAGCCGAGCACGGCCAGCATGATCGCCACGCCGGGGAAGACGCTCATCCACGGCGCCGTCTCGAGATACGTGCGGCCCTCGTTCAGCATCGTGCCCCACGAGGGCGCCGGCGGCTGCGTGCCGAGCCCGAGGTAGCTCAGCGCGGCCTCGGTCAAGATCGCGTAGGCGAGACCGATGGAGACCTGCACGATGAGCGGGGCCATGACGTTCGGCAGGATGTGGCGGAACGCCATGCGGAGCGGCCCCGCGCCGAGGGCGAGCGCCGCCGACACGTAGTCCTTGGCGCGCTCGGCGATCACCGGCCCGCGCGCGACCCGGCTGAAGAGCGGCGCGTAGACGACCGCGATGGCAAGGGCCGCGTTGTCGAGGCCGGGTCCCAGCATGGCCGCGATCCCGATCGCGAGGATCAGCGTCGGAAAGCTGAAGAGGACGTCCATCGTCCGCCCGATGGCCAGATCGGGCCAGCCGCCGGCGTACCCGCCGATCACGCCCAGCAGCGTGCCGAGCACGAACGCGAGCGTGATGCTCGACAGCGCCACGCCGAGGGCGATCCGGCTGCCGTGAATCGTGCGGCTCAGCACGTCGCGCCCGAAGCGATCGGTGCCGAACGGGTGCGCGGCCGACGGCGCCTTCAGCGCGTCGACCACCTTCATCTCGGTCGGGTCGTAGGGCGTCACCACTGAGGCGAACACCGCCAGCACGACGATCACCGCGACGATGCCCGCGCCGAAGACGACCAGCCGGTTCCTGAGCGCCGGGCGCAGCTCAGCCATAGTGGATCCGCGGGTCCACGTACGCGTAGATCAGGTCCACGACGAGGTTCGAGACGAGGAAGAGCGAGCTGATGAACAGGATCGTGCCCTGCACCAGCGGGTAGTCGCGCTGGAACACGCCCCACAAGAGGAGCCGCCCCACGCCGGGCAGCGTGAAGACTTCCTCCGTGACGACCGCGCCGCCGAGGAGGTAGCCGACCTGCACGCCGGCGACCGTGACGAGCGGGATCAGGCTGTTCCGGAGCGCGTGGCCCCAGAGGACCTCGTGCTCGCGCAGGCCCTTCGCGCGGCCGGTGCGGATGTAGTCCTGGCGCATCGTCTCGAGCAGCGACGAGCGCGTCATGCGCATGAAGACCGCCGCGACCGCGGTGCCGAGCGCGAGGCTCGGGAGCGCGATGATCGCGAGGTTCCGCAGCGGGTCCGCCCACGGGCTGACGAAATCGACCGACGGCGCCCAGTCGAGCAGGAGCGAGACCGCGAGGATCAGCATCGTCGCCTGCCAGAAGACGGGCATCGAGAGGCTGACGAGGCTGACCACGCGCACCGCGTGGTCGATGCTTGTGTTCTCCCGCCGCGCCGACAGCATCCCGAGCGGGATCCCGACCGCGAGCGCGACGAGCATCGCCGCCAGGGTCAGCTCGGCGGTCACCACGAGCCGGCTCAGGATCATCTGGAGCACCGGCAACCCCGTGCGCCAGCTCACGCCGAGGTCGCCCCGCAGCAGCGCGCCGAGCCAGCGCACGTACTGGACGTGGATCGGCTGGTCGAGGCCGAAGAACGCGCGCATCGCGCGCATCGACTCCTCGCTGTAGGCGCCCTCCGTGCCCACCATCTGGTCGACGACGGTGCCCGGGATCAGGCGCACCAGCAGGAAGACGGCGACGCTGACGCCGAAGAGCGCCGGCACGATCGACAGCGTCCGCACGACGACGTACCGGCGCACGCGGGCCTCCGCTATCCCGGCCTGGATCCCCTACCGCTCGAGCCGCACCGTCCGGAAGCCGTAGTAGGCCGTGGTGAAATGCTGCCGGTACTGCACCGAGCCCTGCGTGACGTCGATCATGTCCGGCGCGAACGTCCAGATCTGCGTCGCCCGCTCGACCATGAGCCGCTGCGCCTGGTCGTAGAGCTCCTTGCGCTTCTTCGGGTCGAGCGCGGCGCGCCCCTGGTCGAGCAGCACGTCGACGTCCGGGTCGCCGTCGTTGTTCCACTGCTTCTCGGCGGAGTGGAAGCGGCGGTACAAGAGTGAATCCGGGTCCGCGTCGCCGCTGGTGACGTTCATGGTCAGGTCGAAGTCGAAGTTCGGCTTGATGATGGCCTTGATCCAGACGCCGTACTCCTCCTGGATGATCTGGACGTCGACGCCGATCTTCTTGAGCTGCGCCGCGACGACCTGGGCGCCCGCCACCATCGTCGGGAACGTGGGGATGACCTTGAGCGTCGTCTTGAATCCGTTCGGGAAGCCCGCCTCGGCCAGCAGCTTGCGCGCCCGCTCGGGGTTCGGCGTGTACCACTCCTTGAAGGCCTCGAGCGGCAGCGCCCATGGCCGCATCGCCGGCGTGAGCGGCCCCGTCACCGAGCCGAGCCCCGACGCCGCGGCCTGCAGCACCTCCGCCCGGTCCACGGCGAGGCTCAGCGCCTGCCGCACGCGCACGTCGCCGAAAGGCTTCCGGCTGTGGTTGATGTTCACCATGTCGAAGCCGAGGCGCGGCGCGCG